>ENA-ORLW01000400-ORLW01000400.1-human-gut-metagenome-genome-assembly--contig:-NODE-400-length-63800-cov-6.825055_pt1 | contig 63800 bp, 89 predicted proteins | sample MGYA00243017_ERZ508829 | MGnify/ENA primary metagenome ERZ508829 (study PRJEB26277, sample SAMN04329776) | human gut metagenome | biome: human-associated habitat | host: Homo sapiens | place: USA...
GAAACACCAACTTTCTTCAATATCTTTGGAGTTCGTGGTAATCGTGGTATGCTCCCCGTACTTAGGGATATTGCTTCTGGTAGAGATAAGATGGGTAAGATACTTGCTACCTATGACCAAAACATGGGAGCAGTAAATCGAATCAATGAAGAACGTCTTAAAACCGATGCAGGTGTAATCGACCAATTCGAATCAAGTATAGAGAACTTAACCGTTACGGCAGGTGCGGCTTTGGGTAGAATCTTTACCCCAGTACTAAATGTGGGTAACTCTATAATCAATGTAATTAATTCTATCTCAGAAACTTGGGTTGGAGGTTTTGGTCTTAGGGTAGGAGCTACTGCAGTAGTAGTTGGTACCATCGTTGCAGGGTTTAATACTGTGAGAGGTATTATAAGGTCGGTTGGATATTTACAAACTATTGCCACTGCTTCTACTGAGGGTATGTCTGCAGCAGCCATTAAGACGAACACCCAATTTGCTATTATGGAAGCTCATATGATAAGTATGGTAAATCTCATGAGGACTATGGTTCAATTGCAGATGATGTCAAGCGGTATTGGTATGAATTCTGCTGGTAGATTTTATAACACTAAAACCGGAAGATATGTTAAGACACCAAATCCTGGAGTACCATTAGCAACTACTATGGCGGGTAATTTAGCTGGAGGGGCTTTAGCTGGAGCAGGTGCCCAAGTTGGTAGTCAAGTGGCTAGGCAAGGTGCTATAAAAGGTTTAACCTCTATAGGTGGTAGACTTATGGGATTACTCGGTGGACCCTGGGGATTAGCAATTACTGTAGGTCTTCCTTTATTAATTGAGGGTATTAGTTACCTTAGTAATTCAGTAGATAGGAATACTGAAGCTCAGAATAAAGAGAAAGAAGACCCAACTACCATTAGAGCTCAGAATGAAGAGAGATTTATTAATGCTGTTAGGTTAGCTATTAAAGAAGGTATGAGAGATTCTCGTATCAATATCTCAGTAGATGGTCAAGCAGTTGGAGATTATGCTCCAGGTTCTCAACAAGATTTTACTGGAGCTGCATTTGTAATGGGAATATAAAACTAAAACACTATGGCTATAGTATTAAATAAAGCAGCAGGTAAGGTTGTTGAAAAATACAATGACCTTACAAGAGATACGGCAGGTGTTCTTACTGGTCCATTAAATAAACTATGGAGAGCTCGGATATTACTTAACCGAGTTACTTCACCTCTCCCGAAAGATGATTCTCAAAAGGGTAAACTCTATAACCCAAATGGGGTAATCGGAGAAGCTCAAATATCGTCTAAGAACCCTATTCTAAATAAACAACTCCAGGCTAAATGGAGAATGGAATTACAATTCCCAAGGTTAGAAGAAGGTGAAGGAGTAGACCCAGCAAAGGGGAATAAGAATACTACTAATTACAGAAACTTCGAGGCTAAAGCAGAGGTTATATATCAGAATGAAGTAAGGATATATAACATGACTGTTAACCCCACTCAATACATTACCTTACAGAATAGACCTCCAGAAATAGATTTTAGAGGAGAAACCACATGGGCCACCATTAAATCAATGGGTCGCAATGTACCAATGTATCACTTTACTGGAGCTGAAGACATTATTCAATTCAATGTGTCTTGGTACTGTAATGACCCAGAAAATCCAGAAGAGGTAATCAATAAATGTAGGTTATTAGAGGCATGGTCTAAATCTAATGGCTACCAGGCTGCTCCCCCGATTGTTAAGATTGAGTGGGGGGATTCTGGTATATTCGATAACCACAATTATATCCTTACCTCAGCAACTTATACTCTGAAGAACTTTCAGAACGGTTATCGAATAAGGATACCCGGAAAGCCAGCTACTTTTGGTAATGGTAGGTTATTGCCTGCAGCAGCAACTCAAGAATTGATTTTCAAGAGAGTAAGTGCATATAACTTATCCTATGGAGATTTTATAAATTCCGATTCACTTAAAAAGACAGGAGGTATTAAATATGATTGATGTTAACCAATATATAAAGGGAGCTAGCCCATATAATAATGCCTATGCTCTGAAATACAACGATGGGGATTATTCCTTAGAAGCTAAACCTCCAGTAGTACCGGAATCCTCTAACGATATTCAACATACCGTTAAAGATGGGGAAACTCTGCAAAACATTGCTTTCAGGTATTATGGTGATTCTGGTAAGTGGTACATTATAGCTGAAGCTAATAAGATACTGAATCCTTTTAAGGAATTAGAAATGGGAACCCTAATAAGAATACCGACTTATGGCAGCTAAACAGAAACCTATATTGTATAATGGAATGGGCCAACCATATTTGGCCCTTTTCAATTTTGGAGGTATGCCTATAATGAATCCTATTACAGGTATACCCCTTGGAGCGTATATAAGTACCTGGAGTTATAGATACGATGAAGAGAAAGAAAACTTGGCTACTATTACTTTCGATACGGGTAATCCCGATACTGTAGACATTGCTGAGATTCAAGAGAACCAAAATATTTGTCTTCAGTGGGGATATATATACCCAGATGGTCAATTTATATCTGGGCCCATAAAAATAATTAAGGTAAGGGAATTCGAAGCCATATTTGATTCTACAGGTACTCATGTAACTATTAAGTGCATTGATTCTTCGGGAGATTTAAGATATCAACCTGCTTATATCCATTCGGATATGGAAGGCTATAAATTATCTACCTATTTAGACAATGGCTGTGGGAATGCCACTGGTGTAATCATAGAAATATTTCAGTAATGGAACAACAGATAATAAGTAATAAAGTATACGAGTCACTACAGGTACCCACAGAGAATACCCGTACTACTACTGGTAAAGTACTCTATGCTAACAAATACAGTGGAGTAGCTGAAGTAGCTATGCCAGAAGATTTAAAAGCTTTAATTGATAGTGACTTTGGATTGGTGGGCAAGAACGTCTTAGTTCAATTAGAACAGAAGATGAAAGGGTACACTAATGGGCCATGGTATGTAGATTCAAGAGATGGGATTATCTATATACATAATCGGAAATTCCATGAAGAACCGGTATGTACTTATACATATCAAGGAGAGAATGGGGAAGTACTTAGAGTATCTTTTGCTACTCAGAAAATAACTAAAAGAGTTAAAGCAGTATTGGCTCCATCTCTAGACCCAGATAGTAAAGATTTATCGGTATTATCAACTAATATAAATGAGCCAGAGGATAAACCTCCATTAGCTTTAAGACCTCCTGTGGCTCAGGTAGATAACCTTATGGTGTCTAATATTACTGGCAATGGGTTTGAAGATTATAGAAGTCATCCTACTACTCCTACAGAGGTAATGGATGCTTGGGACACTCAGCTTCAGTATAACATGGAAAAAACTGCAGAATATAAAAAGCGGGTAGAGGAATATGAAGCAGTTGGTCCAGTAGGTGCTTATGAAGCAGGTAAGCAAAGAAAATTCGATGAAATGTCTACCGAAGAAGTACGAGCTACCATTAATCAAGCAGCTAATGAGTTACCTGACGATAAGAAGAATGCCCTTAAACAAGTGTTAAGAAATTCTAAGAATGGTAAAGAATTAGAAGCTAATCTTAAGAAGCTATTAGAATGCGAAATGTATCTTTTCGAAGATGAAGATGGTATGGAATTTATGGTAGAAGAGTATGTAGACCCCTTAGATTATGACCCAGAGGGTTATACCTCTAAACAAGCAGGAGCGGGTATAGCTTCTGGTATCAATTTTCAAGCTGGAATATTACCTGCTTCAGAGAGAGGTTTCGAAGCTTTAAAGAAAGACCCCTATACTGAAGTATTATCCGATATGGAAGTTGATACTACTAAGGGTTATGGTCAAGGTCAATATGGTAAGAGGGTTAAGGTAAGACATATGAAAAGGGTAAATCTCAAGGTACCTCTTTATAAACTTTACCATAATTTATTTAGTAGATACGGTGGTGCCGATAAGTATGCTTGGGCAGCTAATGCTAATGCCAATGGGGGTTTAAAGCAAACTGAGAAAAGGTTAGTATGTCAACTTCAGGTAGTAGGTAGACCTATGCTAGCAACTTCTCAAATAATCCGTATAGATAACGTAGGAAAACGTTGGTCAGGGCTTTGGTATATAAAACAATGTACTCATTCTATGGACGCTGGTCAAGGGTATATAACTAATATGGAATTAGTAAAGAATAATTCCAAGTCTGGTTCTGTAACTTCTAAAACTGATTTATCTACTCAAAACATTGTAGCTAATGATGCTAAAGCTAATGCTAAAACTAAAAAGGGGCAAGATAAAAAAGCCCTAAGTACTTCTCAGAATCTTAATCTTAACTTTACTTATAATGAGAAGGTATATTACAATGAGCATTTCTTGAATGATAAGGGAGACATAATTGATATCAAGGGTCAAGCTGAGTTCATTAGAAAGAAAGCTTATTATACGGAAGTAAATGCCGATAATCCCCAAGCCTTGGCAGAGGGTATAGTGTTATCTACAGGTAATACAGTTACCTCTAAGGGTAAGTTAATTCCTGGTAAGATATCAGTTAAACAAATACAATTGCCTGAAGATTATGGGGTTAAGTTTAATTATATGGCCATAGCTAATCGAGTATACCGAGACATAGCTAAAAGGCATAAGCGAATTGCAAGTCAAATCTATGTAGAAAAATAAGGGTATGAGTTACGAAACAGCAAAGATAATAACCGACGAAGGCTTAGAGGGTCTTGGTCGGTATTACTCTGTTTATCGTGGCATTGTTATTGATAATAACGATGTAGAGAAACATATGAACAGGGTAAAGGTATGTGTTCCAGAGGTAATGGGTGGAGTATTTGCTTGGGCATATCCTAAAGGACAACATGGTTCAATTAGTTCTGGTTTCAAATTCTTAGCCCCTAAAGTGGGAGATACGGTATTTGTTACTTTTGAATTTGGGGACCCAACTAAACCTCTCTGGGAATACCATGGTTGGGGAATGAGTCAAATACCCCAACCTCTGGATGGTCCCAATAAAATGGGGATAGTTACTCCCGAAGGAAACTTAATAGTAATAGATGATGATAACGGAGAACTCAATTTACATTTCAATGGACCTGTAAATGTTCGTTCAGAGAAAGAAATAGTAATAAATGCCGATGGAGATATAAACATATCTTCTGGTGATTCCGTGATACTTAATACTGGAGAAAATGGTGGAGTAATCAATATTTTTCAATTAACCGAAAAATTAAATCAAACTATCCAAGAACTAGAACAACTTCGCAGTATGTTCAATTCTCATGTACACTCAGGTGTAACTACTGGACCCGGTTCTTCAGGTCCTACAGTAACTCAAGTAATTAAACCTTTCTCACAATTCGTTGTAGACGATTATGAAGATAAAACCTGCATACACTAATGGAAAAGAATTACTTTACAGACTTAGTTGGTATAGGTGTAACTTACCCTATCCAACTTACAACTAATGAAAAGGGTGAAAGAGGTTGGTACCCAGTAAATGGAGATTTCAAACTTATCAGAGATAATATAAGTTCGATATTATATTACATGATAGGCCAGAGATTTCGACAGGAAAACTTTGGTAGTAAACTATGGCAATGTATTGAGGAACCAAACTCACAAGCCCTAAGTTTTATAATTAAAGAGTTTTTAAAACAAGCCATAGGTGCTTGGGAACAAAGGATAACCTTCCAAAATATCACGGTTACTAGAGTTGATGCAAAAATACACATAGAAGTAACCTATGTAGTAAATGGAACAAATTCTAGTCAGTACCTCGATATCACCTATGACCGGTCGGATAATTCATTAAATACACAATAATATGGGAATCACAAATAAATGGCTTAACCCATACCAGAGGTCTTATCAACAGATTAAGGCCAAGCTGGTTGAATCCCTTATGGGACTCAAAGACCCTCAAGGTCAGAAACTCATAACGGATTATTCGGAGGGGAATATCTTAATTATCATCCTCTCATTATTTGCGGCAATTGCCGAAGTACTTCACTACTATGTAGATAACATGGCAAGGGAAACTTTCCTATCTACGGCAAGAAGGTATGATTCGGTAGTTAAACATGGGGCTTTGGTAGATTATCATGCTCGAGCAGCAATTGCTGCTACAGTAGATGTAATCTTATCCAGAAGTATTACTGGTAATTCTATCGGAGCTAAATTAACTATACCTCAAGGTACTCTGTTTACAGATTCCAGTGGTAATTCCTGGTTATCTGCTAGAGACGTAACTTGGTATTCAAATGTAACTACTTGTAAAGTACCTATAGTTCAACACGAGAAGTATACTGCAAGTGCTTTAAATAATATGGTAATACCCACTGGAGATAGAGTTATAATTCATCTGGGTACTTTACCCAATGGTAAGTATTATGAACAAGGTTCCATGTCATTGCAGATAGGTGGGGAAACTTGGGTATTAGTAGATACATTTGCAAAATCCAAACCCACAGACAAACACTTTATGGTTTCAGTAGATGAGGCACTTAACCCTTATATAATGTTTGGTGATGGTACCTTTGGTAAGAAACCAGCGGCAGGTACCAAGATAACTAATGTAGTATTCTACTTAACCAACGGTACTCAGGGTAATGTAAAGAGTAATACTATCACTTCCGTACCCTCAGTAATCTCTTCTTCAATTACGGATGCTACAGTAAGTAATGCTTATGATGCTGGAGGTGGTTCAAACTACGAAAACTTTACAATGCTTAAAGAACATATACCCTTGAGTGTAAAGACTTTGGGAGTAGCAATTACTAAAGAGGATTTCGAAAGTTTGGCCATGTTGGTTGATGGGGTAAACAAAGCTAAAGCCGATTATGAATGTGGTAGAAAGCTTACAGTATATATCAGCCCTGATGGCGGAGCTGTTGCTTCTTCTGAATTAATAAATAGGGTATACAACCTATTATCTCAAAGAGCTCCTATGACCACATGGTTAAGGGTTAAATCTGCAGGCAAGGTTCAGATTATTCTAGAAATGGAGGTTACTGGTAAGAAGTCTTATAAGACTCCAGAGATACAAACTCAAATTCTTACGGCATTATATAATGCCTATTCTCCGGAGCAAGCTCAGATAGGTGGAAGCGTAAGGTTATCAGATATCTATGCCTTAATAGATAACTTATCAACAGTAGATTACCTTCACCTTACTAAGTTCTATATTAAACCCTGGCCTACTACTATCTACGGTAATAAGGAATTGAACTTGGGTCAGTTTAAATTGAATAAGGCTAAAGGGTCTATGACTTACTATATTACCTTCAATTCATCTACTACCTTTACAGTACGTTCTGTATCTAATGGGTATATGGCTACTGGTACTGTAGGTAATTCTATACAGGTAATAGATAAGCCTAATGGCTTTGACTTCTCTTTGGATATTCAGAACAATAGCTATCAGTCTGGTTATAGATATTCTATTACGGTATCAGAACCTAACCATGACTATGAAGACCCTGGCTTTAATTTACCAGTATTCGAAAATGCTTCACAATTGACTTTAACCGTAAACGAAATCGTATAATGATAAACCTCAAAAATCTAATCGACTTTTTGCCATTCGAGTATAAAGCTCAAGATACCTATAAGGTAAATGGCAAAGGCATCTTAGAGAGGTTTCTAGAAATTTGTGGAGAGCATTTTGAAGATTACATTACAAAGGATATTGAGAATATCTTGGACATTATTGATATAGATAAGGCTCCGGATATGTATCTCAATTTCCTTTGGCAATTCCTCGGAGAAATGCCCTTTGCTTATGGGAACACTATAGATGCACAGAAATGGGCAGAGTACTTTAATGGGTTCTACTCCGATGCTAAACTCCAAGAGTTATCTAAGCTTTGGATAATACCAAAGGAGGGACCCTTTACTTTAACCAGTACTCAAGTAAGAAACATCCTGAAGTATTCAGTATCTCTTTTTAAGATAAGAGGTACTTCTGAATTCTTCGAAATAATGATGAGGCTATATGGGTTAACCTGTGTAGTATCAGACCCCTCAAAATCGGATAGCTATGATGGTTGGATAAAAGGCCACCCCTACTTTGACCAGTATTATCAGTATGACGATAGATATACTTTCGATAATACTTTTAATTGTTCTCAATGTATTCCAGTAACCTTTAGACTTACTGGGCATGGGTATACTTCCAACTCGGATGCTTTTAAAAAATTTCGGGAAGCTGTAGAAAGTTTCTTTACCAGATTTATACCTTATCACGTATCCTTCAACATAGATTATGGTTTTACGATAAATGATGGGTATTCTATTAAAGCCGAATTAGTAAACCCAGGTCAACCTAACCTTATTACTTCAGAAGTAAACGAGGTATTAGTAAGAGTAACCGTAACTTCTGATTGGCACAATGCAGATTTAAGATATCAAATCTCAAGCGATAAAGTTAATTGGGGTTATACTAAACATGAGAGTGGTTCAGTATTTAGTATACCAAGAGCAGGTACTTATTATTTTAGAAGTGTTGGAGATACCTCTAAGATAACTCAGATCACCGTACAACAAGAAACATATAATCGCTCATACAATATTTCATGTGAACCATTAACCGATAGGATAACTCCGAATAAGTTAAAGGTTAGTACCATAGTAAGGGCTAGAGTAACTTATAAGGGTACACAAAAACTTTGCAATGTACGATTAGTTGGTACTGACCAGGTAAAGATTTCGGGGTCTACTTGGGAATTCAATAAGCCAGGTACCTATGTATTTGAGATTGTAGAATTTCCAGTAAAGCAAACGTCTTTTGTTGTAACCCAAGAAGAGATTACTTATAGGGTAATATGTACACCTTCTGAATTTAGGGTGGGTGATAAGCAATCTATTAAAGATGCGGTTACTACTCTTACCATAACCTCTAATTATCCAAACTCATTTACCGGAGACTTATACTGTAAGTTAATCGGTGATACTAAAATTTTTAAGAATGGTGATAAGTTTGCAGCTAGTAGTTATGGTATTTATAAATTTAAATGTACTCTGGACAAAAGGGAAACCGATGAGGGTGTAGGTATCTTTGAAGTTGCTTCTGGTAAAACGGCAATTTATCGAATCAATATTAACCCCACTACCTCTACTTTATATGATGGTTCTGCTAAAACTACAGTAAAGATACAACGTATTTCGGGCAATGGGGATGACTATAGAGTAAGAGTAGTAGAGACTGGAGAAACCTTTGATGCTAGACAGGGGTATATATATACTACTAATAAAGCTGGTACTTATACTTTCCAATCAGTAGCTTACCCTACTGCTAAGTCTATTTGGGTAGTTAAGAATGTTCCAGTAGTGTACCAGAATAAACTAAATATAGTTCCTTCAAATATTGCCGATAAGAATTGGAAAGAACCAGATTGGTCATTACCCGAGGACCAAATAGATAGTACTTATGCAGTATATGGGTTGGTTGATGAAACTTCTGCTTGTAGATTCCATCTTGAAGAAATGAAAGATGGTATGAATGTAAGTGGTACTGTAGTTTGTGAAGAAACCGATGAAATATATAATTTGGGGGATGAGATAACTCTTACTAAAGCTGGTACTTATACTTTCATTGCTAATGATGGTTCTTCTCTAAGGTGTCAGGTAATCCTTGAGGATTATCCTACCATAATAGAATTAACCATTGACCCGGATTATGCAGAACTAAAAGGTTCAATAAAACAGGTATCTTGTATAATCAAATGTGTTTCAAATAAACCAGACTTTGATAGTAGAGTTCGTCAGGTTGGTAAACCTAATACCTTCGATGCCGGAGGAGATGGCTATGAATTTACTACGGCAACTGCTGGAGAATATGATTTTGAATCGGTTGCAGATACCTCCATAAGGGCTAAGTTTACAGTAGTAGATGCCGACCTTTTAAGTGTTAACCCCCGAAAGTTGGAATGGGCTCATGATGATACTTCCGAGAAGACATTTACCATTACCACTTATAGTAATCAATCTTGGACAATCGAAGAAGTATGATAAAGAGCACAATAGATAATGTAACAGAGACTACTACTCAGTCTCTGTTTAAAACCTCAATGATAGGTTTATTTGGGGAATGTACTCAAATCTTGTATGACCTTAGATGGATGATTTTACTTGCCATCATCCTAATATTATCAGACCTATGGTTTGGTATATCTGCAAGTAGAGTACAGGGTATAGCTATTAGAAAATCTAGAGCTGGTAGAAGAACTTTAAACAAGTTGGTAGATTATATATGTTATATCCTACTTGGGGCAGTAATTGGGAAAGCAATCGGGGAACCCTATGGGGTAGACCCAATGGTTGTATCTATTACAGTAATGGTACTATGTTATTGCTTTGAGATAGATAGCATATATGGGCATATATGTGAAATACATGGTATTAAGAAACAGTATAGTATCTGGAAGATAATCTTCAAGTTATTTACATTTAAGTTTAGTGAACTCGGAGAAGCTTTCAGGGATATGGCAGAACAGAAAAATAATTTTAAAAATACGAAGAACAATGAAAACGTACTTTAAGTATGAAGGTATAATCAAATCAAAGGAAGCAGCAGAGGCAATTGCTGCTCCCTCCGGTTTGGGACCATTCTGTGGATTTGGCTCAGCCTCCATAAATGGTAATAAATTAGTAGTATCTCCTCAAGGAGTTTCTGGTAGTAAGTATGCTAATATAATCAAGGATAGGATTATGGCAAGGTATATGGCTAAGGCTTCTGAAGATGGAGAATTACCCGATATAAACTTTGGATGTATTTCAAGGGATGGCTATGTATTTATCTCTGATGAACAAACCCTTACCATTGAAAATATTCAAGGTACTCAAGGTTCTACAGGAGAGGTATTACTTTTTGCAGTACATACTATGATATCAGAACCCGTGGATAATCCAGTAGATTTTGTAGCCTATTGGAATGAATCTTCAGAAAGCTTCTATGACTTGTTTAAAAAGTCTACGGATATTTACTACCCTATCCCCGAGGAAAATCGTAATCCCAATGTACTTACTAATGATTCCTATTCTGATTATAATATGACGTTTAGCAATCTTCTAGAAATGGTAGAGACTGCTTGTCCATATTATTCTAATAATAAAAATTCTGTGGTTCTTATAGGAATTTATGGAAAGGGGACCGATGCTATGACTAAGAGAAATGAAAATTTCTCTATCGTCCCATATCAAGGTAAATTCCAAGAGATCCCTTACACTACTGCTACTCATAGTATGATGAAGGAATCTATCAAGAGAACCGAACAGAACAATAGTGGGTTTCCAGTAGTAGATGAATCTGGTAACAAGCTAAACATCAAACAATATATTGATGCTCAATTAGAAGCTCTTAGAAAAGAATTTGCTAATTCCCTAAGTACTGCAAATCTCCCAATAGGTTCAATTATACTTTGGGAATCCGATGTAATACCCGAGGGTTGGGCAGAATATACAAAGGCTTCCGGTAGAATAGTTATCGGTTATCAAGCTGGAGGTATTCAAATTGGCGATGAAGTGATGTTACAAAATATAGGGGATTATTATACTCCTTCTAATGGGAACTTCGTAATCAATATTAAGGGGGATGACTTACCTAAGCATAGACATGCTCTTGGTGTATCAAACGGTACACAGGATGATGCTAATAAGTGGCAAAATGTTCGTCCCCAGTCCTTCTTTAATAGAGAGACTGGTTTAAATGGAGACCATGGTAGAGGAACTCCTACTAAGGGTATTCAAAATGGTGCTATTGTAGTAAGTTGGAATCTATTGGGAGAATCATTCGTTAATGAAACTTCAGTAGAGACTTTGACTATTGAAAAATTGCCACCGACTATTACATTACGATATATCCAAAAAATATCATCATAAAGTTGTTTATTAGTTATTTAGTAGTATTAAAACTCATGTGTATTATTTGTATTGTTTAAGAGTAAACATTTGTTTTGTTTGTTTTCAATTTTTGTTTTGCATAGTTAAAAACACTCATTTGGGGAAAGGGACGTTGGGAAACGTCCCTTTTCTTTTGTGTTTAGTATTTAAGTTCTTCTTTAGCCCGGTCTTCCCAATATTGTATGTCTTGCCTAAGTTCTGAAATATATCTCATGGAGTCATTTGTCTTAGGCATTTCGAAAAATTCTATAAGCATTATATTAGTAATACGGGTACTATTCCCAAGTCTTTCCTTGATAAAGGGTGGAGGAGTAATTAATACCTCAAATAAAAGATAGGCATCAGGTGAAAGCTTATCCTTCATATAGGTATACATCATATCGAGCATTTCTGATTTAGCTTTCTCTTCTTCACTATCATCCTCTAATTCCTTATCATTATCAAATAAGTCATCGAGTTTAAAGAGACTTTGATTATACTCGGCTTGTTCTCCGTATGCAGAACGAAGCAATTTGTTTTTGAATGTACTAAGTGATGCAAGGATTCTTGCTTTAAGATGTTCTTCAGTACATTCACCATAGTATTTGTTGAAAACAAATAACATCTTATCCCAGAAATAAGATTGGATAATATCCGGTGTAAGGTTAAACCGTTTATAATCAATCTGTCTGGTAAGGTTTCTAATTACTGGCTTACAGACTTTATAAAGTCTGTTGAAAGTAGCTTCATCATATTCTTGCATAGGTTTTAATCGATGAAGCTCTGAACCGTTATTTCCTTTACTTTTTCCCATGTTTTTAAATATTCGTTATGCAAATATAAGTATTTTTTCTTATATAAAATAATAATATTAAATATTCGGGAGCTTAAAGTAGTGGATTAGTAGTTTCTAGATAGATGTCAACATACCCAGAACTATCTCGGTACTATCAAAATCTATTAGTTTATATAATATTGCAATATAGATATGAAGAAATTTAAAGACAACATCAAGTTCAGTTTTTCTCCTGAGTTTCAGTTCGAGATACTCAGGTTTGTTTTAAAAGATAAGGAAGGAGGATTAGTACTCAAAAGGATTAAATCCAATTACCTGGTTCTCATAGAACACTCCCTTATCTTCGAGGGTATATCAAAATATTTTAAGAAGCAAGGCAGAATGCCCTCCGAGAATATCTTAAAGGAAGTATTAAAAGAGTTACTAGAATCTAAAACCTATGTGGATTTGGTAACTAAAGATGATATACCCAATATCAATAAACTAATAAGTAATCTTTATCATATACCACTATCGGATTCTGATTACATAAAAGAAAAGATATATCAGTTCTCTACTTATGTTGAGATGAAGAACTTAAATGATTCCTTCGATTTGGATAACTTCGAACAATACGAAGAATATTCAAGGAAGATTGAAAAGGTACTTCAGAAAAGTAAACCTAAGAAAGAGGATGAACCCTTATATATGATTCGGGATATTACTGAGAGACAGTTTAGAAGACAATCAGAACCTTCAGTTATACCTTGCCCATTTAGGCAGTTGAATGAACTAACTAATGCCGGAGGTTATCCAGAGCATTCCGTTAATGTGATACTAGATAAACCCAAGGCAAAGAAAACCTTCTTTATGGTAAACCTTGCAAGAGGTTATCTCAGAATGAAGAAGTCAGTATTATATATTGATACAGAAAATGGCCAAGAACAAATCATGGACCGTTTCATTCAATCCAGTATTAATAAAACCAAGAAGGAATTATATTCTGGTGAATATGATAAACTTGAGGCAAAGCATTTAAGGAAACTTGCAAGGTTTGGAGTTGAATTAGTAGTTGAGCGTGTACCAGCAATGATTACTAATACCACTTATATAAGAGAAAAGATAATTCAATTTCGTAATCAGGGGATTGATATTAAAGTTCTTATGGTTGACTACGCTGGTAAACTTGCATCAATAGCGGGGGATAGAGAAGATTTCGAAAGAATATCTAATGTATATGTAGATCTTCAGAATTTGGCAGAAGAATTACATTTAGATATTATATGGACTGCCCATCACATTACTCGTGAAGGTAAAAAGCATAGGCTTACTAGATACGATGAGAATGATATATCTGGTTCAATTGCCATCGTTCGTAATGCCCAGGTTATCATGGGTCTTAACTCTACTGAGCAAGAAGAAAAAGATAATATTCTTCGAGCTGAGATAGTAGTACAAAGGGATGGTCTTCCTTCCGGTAGAGCATTATTCAAATGCGATGTCGAAAGGCAAAGATGTACGGAATTTACAAGGGAACAACGTAAACAATATGATGAAGTGTATGGTAGTAAGTTGGATGAACAATTTAAAAAGAATACTAACCCGGATGCGGATTCTAAGAAAAGGGAAAGAACTACTGGAGATATTTAGATGTAAGTTGGGTTATCATGAATGGGTAGCTGTTCACTGGACCAGATATAAACAGAGACCTCGTAAGGCAATCTTTTCTAAGAAAGGTGGGAGAAGAAAAGCCCAGTATTATGAGAAACATTATACGGAATATTGTTGTAATATATGCGGAAAGAAGAGATATGAAAACAAAGAAAGTAGAGGTAGTAAAAGATAGATGGTCTGACGGGTTAGCTTTAGAAGTATCCCATAATGGTTGGCAAACCACTGCTATCAACGATTTAGATTTAGAGGATTTAAAGAAAATCCGAAAAGTAATTAGGAAAGCTATAAGAGAATATGAAAATAACCAATCAGTTTAAATCTAGATTAAGGACATACTTTATTAAACGATTGGGAGGTTACGATTATCGACATGGCTGGGTGCGTATACCAACTTGCCCCTATTGTGGGAGAGAACATAAGTTGGGAGTTAACCTTTCTATGTATAGAACCAATTGTTTTAGATGTAATGCCCATCCTTCCCCTGCTCAACTAATAATGGACATAGAGGGATTTACTGAGTACCATGAACTAATTAATTTTTTGAACAATGGACAATTTGATGAACTTCAATTTAAGGAAGAGAAAATCGAGCTTGCCGAAAGTAAGCCAGTATATCTCCCTGAGGGATTTAGAAATATTTCGCTTGGAGACAGCCAACTTGCAAAAAGCATTAGAGGGTATGTCAAGAAACGCGGCTTTAACCTCGATGAGTTTTCGAGATACGGTATCGGCTATGGCACAATGGGGGAAACTTATGGGTATCTTATCATCCCATTTTATTCACATGGACAACTTAGATATTACAATGCCAGAAACGTTATTGGAAAAGGACCCAGGTATAATAACCCGAACAAAGATATCACAGGTTTGGGAAAACAATTTATCATCTTTAATCATGATGCGTTGGAGATGTATCAGTCGGTATTCATTTGCGAAGGAGCACTTAATGCTCTCACCATGGGAGATAGGGGAATTGCCACAATGGGTAAGGCTATATCTGCATTCCAAGTCAATGAATTACTTAAATCCCCATGCGAAAGATTTATTATACTGTTGGATCCAGATGCAAAGAAATATGCCATCAACTTGGCTCTCAAGCTTGTTGCATATAAAAAAGTCAAGGTGGTGTTTTTACCAGAAGGAAAAGATGTAAACGACTTGAGAAAAGCTAAAACACTTAAGTTAGTATATCAAACAAGGTACCAAAGTTATCAAGAACTGATAGCTATCAGAAACTCATTGAAATAGGGAGTTCCTATTATATTATATAACTTAAAATATAATTAGTATGCCACAATTAAATGAACAACGAATAGTTAAGCGTAGAACTATCTTCCCATTTAACCATGAGAGAGGTACTGTGGGTTGGTTTTCTACTTATTATGTATTAGAAGAATGGTATAAACCATGTAACCCCGGTTATTGGGGATGGCATCCAGTAGGGATAGTCGAAGAGATAGATTATAAAGCCTATAAAAGAACTGGTGAAGTAAGAACTCATAGGTATTCTAGATTATGAGAGAACCAAGTATTCATATCACTAAGTCTCAATTCGAGGAAATATTAAATACCTTAGAGGTAGATAACTTCCCAGTTGAGGCTTTTTTTGTTATTGCTCGAAAGGAAGCAATAAATCATAGAGCAGTCTTAGTTTCTAACAATAAGAATACTAAGCGAGTTAATAACATTTTACTAGCATCTAAGGGGGATGCTGCCCTTGTTGCTGATATTTTATATGCAACCCGTATAAAATTAAAACATAGAGGGGTTCGTAAAATAAATGAAAGTAATTCTCGGGAATGGGCTAATTGTAAAAAGCTTGCCGAGGTATGTAATACATTCTGTGAGGATTTTAAATTTGATACCCGGGAAGGCTTTATCAAATATATAGAGACTGGGCTAAAGAGGATGAACGATTATCGGAATGTTATGCAAAGGTTACTGTCTATGCAAGAAAACATTACTAATCAGATAGATGCCGAGATAGAATTACAACATTCAGATTTAGAACTCACTAAAGAGATACATGATTATTTCATAGGTAAGATTGCTAAGGCAACTGGTATATATGAATCTTATGAGAATCAACCAGAAAAATATGTACACTTTGCAAAGGTGGGTGAATTCCTAAAAGAGGAGGGTTGGAATTATAAGACTTTCATAGATGCTCAGTTCGAATCTCTTGCATGGTGTAATGGTTTACCAGATATTGCACAGATGTATACGGATAAAGCCATCGAAAGATACAATAAGTATTTATATAAGTATAAGAACAAAAAATCCCTGGAAGAAGAACCTGAAGTTGAAGGCTCTCTCTGGGATAAAATACGAAAATAATATGAAAGACTTTTTAGGAAATCGAGTAGAGGATGCAGCGATGAGCTTTATCAATGTCCTCAAGTATTCAGACCAATCAGTAGATTACCCAAGTTTTGAAAATCTAGAAGAATGGCCAGATGAAATTTTAGACTTATTCAAAGCTGCCGCTAGGAATAACATTTATTCTGAATTAACGGCAGTGATCCAGTATTCACAACAAGCCGTACAATTTGATGAGATATCAGAATTGATGTTGGGTATAGCTTTAGTAGAAATGCAACATTCCGATAAAATTAAGGATTTCTTAAAGAAAGCTGATAGTACCATATATTCATCCATGGAGATAACTCCTTTAACTATCCAGTTGGGTAGTAATTCTAAAGAGGCTTTAAATGAGGCTTTAAAAGCTGAGCTCCTCACTATCAGTAAGTATAAGGAAATCCTCGATTTACTTAATAGTAAAGAAAGATATTATACTTGTATTGATGCTTCAATAGTGGAAGCTTTTCTTGAAAAGCTTATTGCAGATGAACAACATCATGTTAAACTCCTTAGAGAAGCTTTGGGAACAGAATCTCAAACTAAATCTAAAGGTGTAACCGTAATTATAAAATGAGCAAGATAATTATTCAGAATGGTAATATGTGCGAACTCGACTTACCTCTTAAGTTCGCACAGAAACTCTATAATGAGTTTGCCATTCGACATCCAAATGCTTTCTACTTACGTACAAGGCAAAGAGGTATGCAGAATTGGGATGGTAAGATTCACTACATCACCAAGACTGGTCAATTTAAAATAGGTTTACTTCCTAAGGTATACGATATGTGTATTGAGATGGGGATTAAACCTAAAGTTGTAGATATGCGTCAACCTTTACCTAAAGTCAGTAAAGTTGTTACGAAGATAGGCAAATATAAATTAAGACCAGAACAGGAGAAAGCAGTCAAGGCTGTAATTAATAATACGATTGGAGGTAAACCATTTCATATCGGAGTATTGGATTACACGGTTAATGCAGGTAAAACCCTCATCATGTCATCTTTATATTTAACCTATAAGAAACAGTTAAAGACTTTGTTAATAACTAATGACTCCGATTGGTTAAATCAAGCTAGAGAAGAATTTAAGCAATATCTTCCGGGAGAAGACATTACCTTTGTTCAAGGTAAAGTTTTAAACTGGAGTAACTTTACTATAGGCATGGTTCAATCTATTTCGAGAAATATGAGATTCTATCAAAAGGAATTATCTCAAATAGATATGGTACTTATCGATGAGGCTGACCAAGGAGGTAGTAAGCAATATCAGAATGTAATCACTCGGTTATTTAATACTCGAATCCGTATAGGATTATCTGGTACAATTTATATGAGTAAGCTTGCTAAGGATAGAGTTAAGAATATGAACTTAGAATGTTTCTTTGGTAAAGTACTCGCCGAGTTCAAACTTAAGGATTCAATTAAGAAAGGTTATTCAACTAAAACCGTTGTAAAGATGGTACCTGGTAAACCTTGGTATGGTAATTGGGAATCAGATTGTATATCCTATAAGGAAATATATGATGATTCTATTACCTTGAATAGGTATGCAAGGAAAATGGCTTATGCTCGATTACGATGGAATATTAATCAAGGCAGATATCCTGCTCTCGTAGTATGCAAGCATATTGCACATTGTGAAAATCTATATAAGTTCTTTAAAAAGAAACTGGGCGATGCCTATAATATTGCCTATGTGCATGTTAATACTCCATCTAAGTTAAGACAACAAATAATGAAGGGTTTTAGGGAAGGTAAAATAGATATCCTGGTATCAACTACAATCATTGCTCGAGGTAAAAACTTCCCTAAGCTTAGGTACTTACTCAATGCAGCAAGTATGGATAGCCAAGAAAAGTCTATTCAGTTCCTTGGTCGTTTGGTAAGAACTGATAAATCTAAAAAGAAAGTGTACCTGGATGACCTTCACTATCCCGGGAATTATTTAGATAGGCATGGTAAACATAGGAAGCAATATTATCAGAGACAAGAATTGAAAGTAATATTGTTAGACAAGCTATGGAAGAAACATCCCAATCATAGCCTTATATAGAGTTAACTAGAAGTACTATGAGTATTTACTTTTTCTCCGTAGGAGGAAAAGAAGATTACAATTAATAAGCATATAGGCATTATGAATAATGATAAACTAATATGTATCAGAGATGAAGATGATACTAAACTAACTGATCTTTTATCAGACGGTTGGAGGATAATTCAAATCTCTGCTGCTGGCATTTATTGCTGGATACTCTTAAGGAAACCAAATAACACTAAAAAGAAAATCAAAGGCTTTCAGTGATGGAGAAATATATTTTAATTACAGCGGTTGTTATTATGATAATAATACTCGCTTTAGACCTCATACTTTCTAAGGATGGTTATCAATGTCATTCCTGTAAGAAACGTTTTCATAAAAGGGATTTGGAAATCAAGGGATGGCATTTCAAGGAATGGGTCTGTCCCAATTGTAAACACATTAATTATACCTATGATGAAGATTAAAGAATGGTTTAAGTCTCTCTTTGTTGGGGAGGTACATAATCCTAAACATGTATTCAACTGTAGAGATTTGATATGGATATCAAACTTGGAAACTTCTCAAAATACTCCCGAATGCTTTACTCATTATTTCTATCTGTACTGGAGTAATGGTATGGTGGTCAAAGTATGTCAAGAAAGTCATGATAGGAATTCATACCAAGAATTATATAAACTCAGGGAACTATTTATTAATAACATCGGTTATTCTTATGTTCCGATAGAAGATAAAAGTGAAATATACATATATTATAAACGTAAAAAGGACATATAATGGCTAAGAAAAAGAAACAACTTCCTGACTTATCGAAGCAAGATATCCTTACTCCCATAGACGTTAGTACTCTGGGAACTAATGGAGACCCTTGCTTCGGTATTGGGTATGATTTATCAACTAAAGAATGTAAACTATGCGGAGACTCAGAATTATGTGCATTCAAGATGTCACAGAACTTGAACATCACCAGGAAAGAACTTGAACAGAAGAATCAATACAAGGATTTAGATGTACTTGAAGACACCGTTGGTATCAAGAAATACATCAGAGGCTTGATTCGGAAAGGGAAAGACAAAAAAGAAGTTATTACCAAAACCGTTGAGAAATTCGAAGTACCCAGAAAACGTATTAGAGAACTTTATAAAGAGTGTACTAAATAATGAAACCAATAGAGATGATATGGGCTATGTTCAAGGTATACCTTAACAACCCAAACTATTTTGTAAAGCAAGAAGATGTACTTGCTAACCTTTGTATGGAAGGTTCTACAGATGTTATTAGAATGTGTAATTCATTGGGAGTACATGTTTCTAGACCCGAGAAATTAACCTTTGGACAACTTTTACGTAAATGTAATATATTATGAACAGATTTAGATTTATCAAAGTAAGGGAGGTAGTATCTCCCAACAGAGCAAACCCAAATGATGCTGGGTTAGATTTTTATGTACCAACTAATCTATACCCTGAGCATATCAATGCCAAGAACGAATTCGACTTAGATGGGTATGTTTTAGATGTTCCATTTGGTGAAGCTTTTGTAAGGCATATAGCTTTAAAACCTGGGCATCGTATACTTATCCCATCCGGTATCAAGGGTTTGCTAGAACCTCCTGCATCTATGTTAATGGCAGCAAACAAATCTGGTATAGCTACTAAGAAAGGTTTACTCTTTACTGCTGAGATAGTAGATTCTCCCTATGTTGGTGAAATACACATTGGGATATATAACACCTCTCAAGAAATTCAGATTATCGAGGCTGGGCAGAAGTTGGTACAATTTATTCATGTACCAATCTATATTACGGAGCCAGAAGAGATTCAGCAAGAGGAATTCTATACTGAATCACAGATGTGGGGAAGTAGAGGGGGAAATGGTTTTGGTTCATCAGGGAGTAAATGATTATGGATATCAGAAATATAAGTGAACAAGTGCCTCAGGTAGAAGAAACCGAGGCACGGATATTACAAGAAATGTATGTTCTTGGGATAGAGCAATTCTCTGGATATAAATCCATAGAAAAGCTACCAGATTACCCATTAGATATAAATAATCCAAAGAGCCAAGTTATTCTAAAGGATTTTATTGGTAGAGTTATTGAAGAGTTAACTGAAGGATTCGAATCTACCGATGAAGTAGTATCTATATATCGTGATTATGGATGGAATAATGATTGTTTAACCTCAGAGGAATATACTCAGGTATTAAATCATCTAGCAAATGCAAATGAAGAACAAGCAGATGCTTTGGGATTCTTCTTTACTTTGCTTTTATATTCTAATATATTGCCAGAAGATATATTAAAATACCAAGATGCAAAGAGTTTATTTGAGGTAATGGCAATTGGAGTCAAAGACTTACTCATCAAGTACCCAGACCATCGAAGTGTAAGGAAATACCCTATACTAAGTCCAACTGATTGGGCAAGAGAAGATAGAGCAGAATATGATAAGATAGTTTCTTATACCCCAGGTTTTCATGAAATGAGCGAGATATCTCATGAAAATGAGAAGCTATATTTATGGGAAGTAATATATGAACTTAATAAAGCAAGGAACTTCCTTAAATGTAGACCCTGGAAACAAACTCAAGTGATGACCAAAGAAATAGATTTTCAGGAATCTTTGGTAAAGTCATTCTATCTCTATATGGGATTTTTAGCCATGAATGGGTTTACTCCTTGCGGATTGTTTAGTTTATTCTTTAAAAAACAACGTCTCAATTTATGGAGACAAAATACTAATTATTAGTAACTAATTAAAAATCAGCCAGTTATATGTCGGGTTGGAATAAGAAATTAGAGGGACTTCAGCTTAATACGGAGGAGTCCCTCCATTCGTTAGAATTTGCTACTTCACAGGAAGCATGGGAAAAACTTAATGAGGGTTTTTTAAGATTAGACCCAATCCTATTTGGGAAAGGTGCTATGGCTAATAGTGGGGTAGCAGTAGTGTATAACGTATTTATAAAAATACGAAAAGCCTGGGTAGACCCAGAATTTGATTATGGTAGATGTTTCAATTATAAAGAAACTAAGTGGACTAGCTTATTGAATAACTACATAGATTTTAATAAGCTTGACTTGTTGCGTAGTAAACTGAGAGTACTGAGAAATAAGTACAATCAGAATTACAATATAACCTATATGTTTAACAATCATCATGATAACGGAAAGCAATGTCTAATAGCAGCGACTTTTTCAAAACGATTCGGGGAGGACATCCCAGTTATTACAATGGTAGTTCGGGCTTCGGAGATTACCAAGAGGTTAATATTCGATTTCCTATTAATTCAACGAATGTCAGAGTACGTATATGGTCCGGATCAGTCAGTACAAATCAACCTATTCGCGACTCAAATGTACGGAAATGTGGAGACACTTCTAATGTATCATACCCATAAGCCATTGAAGAAGGTACTTAAGGGGGCAGAAGAGAATGCTTGGAATAAGAGAATAAAAGAGATATGGAAGAAATTCCAAAAGGGTACAGAGAAGGAATTCTCTTCATTCAAGGTATTCTTTAGAAGTTTTAAAGTGCTCAGACCAGATTTATATGAAGAAACATATAAATCAATGAAAGCAAAAGAATTACTTCTTGAATACGAAGATATTGAATATCCCGAGAATGTAATTTCTTACTCTCAACGTAAAGCCTATAAAAAGAAACTTTTAAAACAAAAGAACAATGGAAGCTAAGGAATTTTTAAATCAGAAGCGTATAGGATTAGTAAACAAATTCTATTACCAAGTTTTTGAGATTAAAAAGAACGGGGGAGAACCAGATATACCCTTGTTATTAAAAGAGGTAGAGGATTTTGATGATTTTGTATATCGCTACTGGCATATGACCTGGGTTAGTTCTACAATGTCATACAATTAAATATTTATATTATATGAGGATATATTCTAACAGTTTTGAGTTGATGTCCGAAATGGGCAGAGAACTCAACAGTTATGGTCAAACTGTAAAACCAAAGACCTATCAGAACAAAGTGATTGAAGGTAATGAGGATTTTATTACTAAAGAACTTATTTGCCAACAATATTGCTTAACTTCATTGGGAGACCCAGTATGGTTATTCGTATTCTCTCATTCAAAAGAATGGGCAGATGCTGAATTTCAAGAAAGAGTTGGTTGGTATGAACTAAACCCTGGTAAGGCTTGGGAATTAAGAAAAGATTTATGGGAACAGTTCTTGGTAAATGGTAAATTTGATTATACTTATCCAGAACGTATTTGGAATCCATTATATCATCAGGGTAGTACCTCTTTCAATTGTGATTCAGCAATGCAATCGGTTATCGAACTTCTTAAGAGAGACAATGACACTCGTAAAGCAGTACTCCCCATATTTCATGGTACAGATTTAAGATTCCTTGATGGAAGTAGACGTATTCCATGCTCTATGTATTACGATTTTCTTATCCGTCAGAATGGTAAGGGAGAAAAGGTATTACATATTTGCTATCATCAAAGAAGTTCGGATTTTGTTACTCACTTTGGTAATGACGTATACCTTGCATGGAGACTCATGGAATATGTAGCTAAAGAGGTAGGAGTAAAACCTGGCTACTTGTACCATACTATAGATTCTCTCCATGCTTATAAGAAAGATTGGACAGCATTAGCTTCTAATCTGGAAGACTTACAAGAGAAATACTAATATACGAGGGATGTATCTACTACTGGTGGGTATGTCCCTCTTTCTATTTTAAAATATGGAGACACGGTATACAATAATAAAAAACAAGAGAGAGCTTAAGAAACTTATTGCTTGTTGTAAAGCTACAGGTTATGCTTGCTGTGACTATGAATCGAATGCAAAACCCATATATAATAGGGATTTTAAGCCAACTATACTCTCAGTATCCTGGATGCCAGGATTTGGTGCTTCCATTCCTTTAGACCATTTCGAAACAAAAGATTATACTTCACCGGGTTGGAATTGGAAAAAGATGCTAAGGAAATTTGGGGAAGAGGTAATTGAGAATTATGATATTGTAAAGGTTGCATGGAATTGGAAGTTCGATGATCAGATAAACCAGAAGTATCAAATATTCTATAGAGGTACTTGTTTAGATGGTATGCTTGCAAAATATCTATTAAACGAGGAAAAACCCAATGATCTAAAATCAATGGTAAGAAGGTATTTGCCAGAGTATGGTAATTATGAGAAACAAGATGCTTTCGATAAGATACCTTGGGATGAAAAAGAATTAGACCCACTTTGCCATTATGGATGCCAAGATACGGATTATACTCTTAGGTTAATGATATTCTTTGAGAAGAAATTAATTGACTTGGGTTTGTACAGTACCTTCAGAAATTTAATCATGTCTGCATCAAGGGTACTCACTTCAGTAGAGAAGAATGGTTTATATCTAGATAGGGAGTTCAATAATCAACTACTGGAAACTTATAAACCAAAAATAGATGCGGCTAGACAAGCTATATATGACTTGCCCAGAGTAAAGAAATTCGAAAAGAAGTATAACCAAGAAAAGATCGATAAGTATATTCAATCTATCGAATCAGAACTTGAAAAATTAGATTATAATGATCCAAAAGACAAACGAAAGATTGCATCAAGGGAACAGAAAATCTCAAATATCAAGGCAGGTATATTCACAACTAAAAAGGAACAAGAATTAATAAGACCCATTAATTTGGGTAGTCCCGTTGATTTGCCCGCATTGATGTATTCAGAAGAAGGTTTTCATTTCGAGGTAATTAAGAACAATGAATCCGGTAAACCAAGTACAGATGAAGAGACTCTTACTAATTTAAGATTAACCGTTAAAAAACCAGATTCACCTAAGGCAATTTTCCTTGATAGGCTTCTTGAATTACGAGGGCTAGAGAAGATGTATAAAACCTATATTGAGGGTTGGAATGAAAAAGTACAAGATGATAATAGGTTACATGGAAGATTCCTTATTCATGGGACTACCTCTGGAAGACTATCTTCAGCTGAACCTAATGCTCAACAAATACCAAAGACATCAGTAGACCCAAATATTAAATTACAACTAAAAGCCCCAAAAGGAACTTTATATATTGCTAGTGACTTTAGCCAAGCAGAATTAAGAATCATGGCTCACTTATCTGGAGATGAAACTTACTTGAATGCTTTTAATTCAGGTCAGGACCCCCACTTGGCAATTGCTGCAACTAAGTATCATATACCTTACGAAGAAGCTTTAAAAATATATGAAGATGAAAATCATCCAGATCATAAGATATGGAAGGTAAGGAGAAAGCAAGCTAAACAAATTGCCTTTGGACTTATCTATGGTATTGGTGCTAAACTTCTAGCAGTAAAATTATCAGACCCAAAATCTGGTATTATAGTTACACCAGAAGAAGCTCAGAAGGAAATGGATATATTCTTTGGTCAACATCCTAAGTTAAAGACCTTCTTAAAGAAACAAGAGAAATTCCTTAGAAAAAGGGGTTACTTAGTATCCCTATTTGGTAGAAAAAGGAGATTACCCCAAATCTATTCCTCTGATAGAGGAGAAGAAGCTTATGCTTTACGACTAGCATTAAATTTTCCTTGTCAGTCTGCAGCTTCAGATATGTGTCTATTTGGTAGTATTTTAATATATTACTTAATGAGACAAGGTAAATTACCCTCTACTAAATCTGTATGTTTAGTTCATGATGCTAATTATCAGATTACTAAGCCAGAGAATATAAATATCTGGAGTATATATGAGATGTGGCAAATTTATAGGAACCCCTTAACTAAGCCATATTTCGGCTTTCAGATAGATGACGTCACGATGGACATGGATTTTGTCATAGGCAGATCAATGGCAGAAGAACTACCATTTATTCCAGGATATGATTATAGGAAAATGTTAGAACCAGATTTCTCAGTAGAAGCCTATATGGAAGAGCATAAAAAGTATAAACACATATCTATCTCAGAATATAAGAAACGTTTTAACAAACAGATGAAGCAATATGAAAAAGATTTTAAACGGTCCCACAATATGGCGAGCTAAGTGCCCAATATGTGATTGTGAATTTGAGTATGATACTAGCGAAGCTTTTAGAGTTTATGATAAATCTAATAGCAGTGTTTTTAAGGTAATACAATGCCCAAATTGTAAAACCAATATAAAGCATTCAGATTCAGTATCTACCACTACAGAAGCGAAAAGAGAAGATACTATGTCTACATAAATAATATAAATTTATGGAATTATGGCAACACAGAAAGAGATTGATAATGCAAGTAAGTTAACTGCCCTCACTTATATGGTTGCGGGGTGTTTAGGTTATTCTATTGAAAATTTACTTAAGTATTTAGATACGGTTAATTTAAGATTGAGTGGACAAGAAAAGATGCTACTCAATCGATTAAAGACTCAATTATCCCAAGTACAAACTAACCTTACTACTTTAGAGGGGTTGGCTTTTAAAGTAATGGCTACAGATGAGGATGGTAAACTTGCTTATGAAGATGCCACCCATATTTATTGGGCTGCATTTTTGGCATTACTTGATAGAGGCGGTACAGATAACTTATGTGACTTAAGATTAATGGCTTTGGTAGATAAGGTAAGCATCTATAAATCTCTTCTTAATTTGCCGGGTATGAAACTTGCCTATCAAATGGCTTTTGCTCAAGTAACTAAGGCAATAGGTAAGGGAGAATTTAGTAAAGAAGACTTTAAAAACTTATTGGAAGTTTATGAAGACGGAACTGAAAAAACTAAAGGTTAAGTTCGAGGGTAAACTTATTGAGATTGATATCCAAAAGGAATTATCTATCAATGAGAATATAATTAATTCTCAGCTACGAGAATCTCCTTCTAGTTATTATGTACTTGCTTCTTTGAGAGATAAGTATATAAAAGAAAGAGATGCTCTAGCAAGAGAAAAAGAAGAAGCTTATTCGAATGCCTGGTTATATTATAAGGACGCTAATGAAAGATGGAATAATGAGTATGTATCACATAAGGCAAACCTTAACAAGAAATACTCTTCTATCAATGAAAGGTATTTAAAAGCTGTAGAAAAAGCAAATAAGTTCATAACTATATGTAAGTGCTATGAGTCACGCGAAAATATATTAAGAACTATTAATGCGAACCTAAGAAAGGGTTAACCCATTGAACTATAAACAATTACTAACTTTTAAAAACAGTATTAGAATATGAATTATTCAATGACATTTATCTCATCTCTTGTAGCTGAGAAATTTAATCGAGAATTACCCGGATGTCCAACAGAAAACCGGGTACTTATCTTATCTCCAAAGGAGGTAAATCAAACTAGATCTGGTTTGATTATCCCTGAACAAGTAAAAGAGGGAGTTCCTCGTAAGGGGGTGGTAGTAAAAAGTGGAGAAATTACCGAAGAATACAAAACCTACCGAGAATTGGTTGCTGTAGGTAGAATAGTTACCTATGGTTTGTATGCAGGTAAAGAACTTGAATTCGAAACAGACAAACTTTCTCCGGCTCTTAAACGGATTTTAGAGAAAAACGTTCTTACCGTATTGAGTATGAATGAAGTAGTTTACTCAGAACCGAATAATTAAAACTAATCATTATGATAAAAGACAAAAAGAAAAAGAAAGTTTCATCAGAAGGGCTTTCTACAAAAGAAAAGATGCTAGCTAGAAAGAAACAGCTAGAATCTAAGGGAAATGGCAGTGGGTTGGTATATCCAAAAGAAGGAACTCTGAGAATGAGAATTAAGTCCCCAGGCGATGACCAAGAATTGGGTATAGAAATTATTCAATTCTACTTGGGAGGCAATTTGGGAGGAGTTATATCTCCGGCTACTTTTGATGAACCCTGCCCATTCATGGAGAAGTACCAAGAATTGAAAAACTCCAAGGATGAAGATGACAAGGAGCTTGCAAAAAATTTGGTACCAAGGAGAAGATACGTTATCGGTGGTATCATCTATTCAGATGAAAAGGGTAGTAAGGTAGATTACGAAGGTAAAGATAAGGGAGTTTTAGTTCCTCGTTCAGTATACCAGGATATCATTGACCTCTATCTTGACGAAGACGAAGCTGGTGATATGACAGACCCAAAAACTGGATACGATATCAAGGTAATTCGTTCAGGGTCTGGTAAACTAGATACTACTTATTCTGCTCGTGCTTGCAAACCAACTAAGTTGGATAAGAAATACCAAGGTACAATTGACCTTGAGGGAATAGTTCGTTCTCAAATCAAATCCTATGATGAGTTGGAGGATTTACTTTCTCAGTATTTAAACGAAGACCATGGAGATGACGATGAGGATGATAAATCCAAGAAGAAAAAGAAAAAGGGAGTTCACAAAGACCATTATATGGAAGATGATGAGCCAAAGAAAAAGAAAAGAAAATACAAATCGGATATTTAAGGGTTAGTAATATGGTTTCATTCGAAGGTGGTAATTAGATTCGTTCTGTTATCACCTTTTTTAGTTTAAAGACATTACATTATGGCAAAGAAATCTAAGGTTGGTTTAAAAGTACCAACAGCAAATGAGATGGCAAAGAAATATGGGAGTATGATTAAATTAGCTTCAGAAGTTACTGATACTGATTTATATATACCATCAACTTTCTTTGCCTTGAATTACTTATTTGGTAAGGGTATTCCTTATGGTAAAATCGTAGAGATTGCTGGAGAAGAATCATCTGGTAAATCTTTGGTGGCTTATAACTTTGCTTATGCTACTCAACAACTTGGAGGTCATGTAATCTGGGTAGATGCTGAACAATCATGGATGAATTCTTGGGCAGAGATAAATGGGGTAGACCCTGCAAGAGTAACTATCGTTAATGATACTCGTATTGAATATATTGCAGATGTAGTAGCAGACTTGGCAATTTATTTACGTTCTCAATTAACTCACAATGAACCAATACTCTTAGTAATCGATTCTATTGCAGCTACGGACTGTACAGATAATATTGATGCTAAGATGGTTGATGGTAAAGCCGAAATGGGAGGTAGAGCAAAGGCTCTTTATAAATACTTTCGTATCAGAAGTGAATTATTCTACAAACTGGGAGTATCTCAGATCTATATTAACCAATTAAGAACTGCTTTAAATGTCGGATTTGGAAAAGATAACACAACAACTACAGGAGGTGCTGCACTCAAATTCTATGCTTCAATCAGAGCTGCTTTCTATTCGGGAAGGTCTGTTACAATCAAACAAAATGGGAAAGAAAGGAAAGCTGGGAAACTTGTCACCATTAGACTTATTAAAAATAAGGTCGCTCCTCCTCGACCTACAATTAGTAAATGCCCAGTATATTTCAACCCTAAATTCCATGAGGTTGGATTTGATAGATGCTATGCTTTAGAAGATGTATTGGTAGATACCGATGTAATCGAAAAAACTACTGGTGGGTATAAATTGAAAGGGAAAACTCTTGCAAGAGGAGAAGAGAAATTCCAAAAGCTTTTGGAAGATGATGATGAACTTCGTAGGAAACTTTTAAGAAAAGCTGGAGTAAATACTATAGGTACTACTAAAAAACAACTGGAGAAGATAGAAACAAATCTCTTCCCAGTCGATGGGGTAGAATATGAAAACTATTCAGATTCAGAAGAAGAGGAAGAAGAAGATGAATAAGAAAGAGATAGAAGGTATAGAGAAAGTAATTAAAGAATACCTTAAGAAGAATTTGAGATTAGAACCCCGGGTTAAATATCTTGATGAGTATAGCTCACCTGAGAATTATTTAGATGTTTACCTTGGTAAAGAGAAGATTCAAGAAGTTTTACTGAATTAGATTTTAGAAGATGAGTAAGAAAACAATATTATTGGTTGATGGGGAGAATATTCTCCATCAATCCTTTCATAAGTTCGAAAAACTTAAATCTACCGATGGTAAACCGAGTGGAGCAATATTCGGATTTTTCAAATCACTACATATGTATCTTACAAGGTTCGAACCAGATGAGGTTTATGTTTCATTTGACAATGGTCATTCACCAGTAAGGATGAAGTTATTACCAAATTACAAGGAACATAGGAAAAATATATCTGTAGATTATGAGTCATTGCAAAATCAAAAGGCAATTATAATGAAAATGCTGGGTATGCTAAGAATTAATTATATCTTTGATAAAAAGAAATCCACAGTATATGAAGGGGACGACTTCTTAGCATACCTTGCAATTAAAAAATTCCAATCCGAGAAAATGATACTCGTATCTTCGGATAAGGACTTTAATCAGTTGCTTACAAATAACCTAAGGATATACAACCCGAGAAAAGATGAAATGATAAGAATGGATAATTGCAAAGAATTATTCGGTTATCATTCCCATGAAACGGTAGAATATCTTGCAATGGTTGGGGATACTTCTGATGATATATCTGGGTTCCCAGGTATAGGACCAGTAAAGGCAAGGAAAATCCTTGATGAAGGTAGAATTGAGAAATTTATTGCCCAGAGTAAGAACAAAGAATATCTCCAAATATGGAAAAGGAATGAACAGTTAATAGACCTTTTCTGGTTTGTAAGACATAACCCATTGGACAAGTTACCAATTAAGTCAAAGAAGAAGTTTAAATATGAGAAATTCAAAGAACTTTGTATCGAATACTCTTTAGCATCATTCTTAACAAATGAATTTATAAAACCATTTAAAGTATTACATCATGAGTAAGAGGATTATGTTTGTAGGTCCCTCAGGTATAGGGAAAACTACTTTAGCACAAGCTGTAGCTAAGAAATATGATATACCCTTCATATCTGGTAGTATGTCAGATTTATTGCCTGCTACTAAGAATGTATCTCACAATGAGATATTATCTTTAGGTTCTGAAGCAATGTATAAATCTGATTTTCAATTGTTAAACCTAAGAAACAAGCTATTCAAGGATAAAGAGAATTTTGTGACCGATAGGAGTTATGCAGATTTAGCTGCTTATTTCTGGTATAAACAATCAAGAAATATGCCAGAATGTGAAATGGAGCATTTCTTTTGTCAATGTAAGGAACTGATGGAAAATCAATGCGATTTAGCAATATTTCTTCCATTAAACTTAAGTACTTACCATGAGTGGCCAATGGAGGATAATAAAAAGAGAATTATGAACAGATTTTTTCAAGTTCAAATATCTTCTCTTATGAGTGAGTTACTTGCAAATTGGGAAATACCAACAGTATGCGTAGAGAATCTTGATTTTTGTACTAGACTAAACCAGATATGGTATCATATTGATAGGGTATGGGAAAAGAAGTAATAGCAATAGCCTTTTCAGATTTACATATAAATCTATGGGCTAAGTTCAATGAGAATAATCACAGGACCCTGAATAGTTTCAGGGTTTTGTCGACTATACGGAAATTATGTAGAAGATTTAACTGTCCTGCATTATTTTGTGGAGACCTATTTCATAAAGCTGAAACTCTGGACCAAGAATTAGCAGAGATATGTTATAACGAACTAATCGAAGGTTTTTGGATATATGCTATATCTGGAAACCATGATATTAAGAAGATAAGTAAGATTGGTATCAAACCATTCAGCTGGCTTTATCAAGTAGAAAAGTATGGTATCATGATATTAGATTATGAAAAAACCCAACTATCTCCTACACATAAAGATATTATGGTATATGGAGTTCCCTATATTGACAATAACGTAGGTCTAAGTGAATACTTAAAGAAGTTAGAATTAGATAAAAGTAAAAAGAATATTCTTTTACTACACACAGATTATCCTGGTGCAAAGGATACTGACGGTAGGGAGATAGATTCCGTAGAAAACTTAAATGTGAATGTTCTCAATAAGTTCGATTTAGTATTATGTGGGCATATACACAAACCCCAGAGATTATCAAAGAAAGTTTATATGATTGGGGCACCTAACCATCAAAGGAGAACCGATAGAGACTGTGAATTAGGTTATTGGAAAATTTATGAAGACCTATCCATGAAGTTTGTATCTTTGAAAAATTTCCCAAAGTTCATTGATGTAGATAGAGAAGAAGGTATTAAAGACGATGGCAATTATTATACAGTAATTCCTCAAAAAGCTAGTATTCCAGTTAATAACAAACATAAGATTACTAAGCAACTTTCTAAGAAGTCTCTAGCAAAGAGATACCTAAAAGAGAAAGGTATTAAAGATGAGGTTAAAACTAACCTTTTAATTGAAACACTTAAAAAGGCTGAATCATGTTAACGTTCTTAAACTTAGAGGCAGAAGGATTTTGTTCAATAGAATCCTTACACCTACAATTAAACCCAACTTGTACCATACTTATCAAGGCACCAAATGGGAAAGGTAAATCCACTATCCTTTCTGCATTAGTATGGGCAATATATGGGAAAAACCTAAAAGGGGTTTCTGAGGTAAACACTTGGAAACAAGTAAGACCCAAAGATTATAAGGGTACTAAAGTCCAGGTATACTTTCAAAAAGAATCTCATACTTACAAAATAGTTAGGTGTCAAAAGTATGATGAAGTACTTGAAGACGGGGCTAAGGGTAAAGACCGACTTATCTTCATGAAAGATGGAGATATAGTTGATATCAAGGGAAAGGGGAAGATACAAGATTCTATAAACCGAGAGATAGGCTTATCATATACCCTGTTTATGAACTCAATTATGTTTGGGCAGGGTATAAAGAGACTCATACAAGAATCTAATTCTGATAAGAAAAAGATATTCGAAGAAGTATTCGATTTGGAATTCTTAAACCTTGCTAAAGGCATTGCATTGCAGGATAAAAATAACCTGGTATCTCAAATAAACGAAGTAGAGCATGAGTCTCAAATGCTTAAGAAAGAATTAGAGGCTAATAAGGAGGCTTACTTCGATATGAGAGATAGAGAAAAATCTTTCAAGCAAAAAATCAAAGAAGAAAGGAGAGAGTTAAAGCAAGATAGAAAAAAGCTAACTAAGTTACTGATTGAAAAACAAAAACAAATCAAAGATGAAGTAGATGCTTCACTTCAGATAAAGATTAAGAAACAAAATGAACTAATCCTTGATTTAAGAGGTAAGATAAAGGACGCAAAGAATTTATCGAATGTACCCCTCAAGAAAGTAATCAAAGAATTAATAATACAGTTAGAAGCCGGTCACTACAAACGTGCATTACGTGATGCTAAATCAATATATAAAGCGTTTTCTGACCTTGACAAATATGATAAAGAATATCAAGAGGCATTAGAAAGGTTGGAAGAACTTAGTAGTGTAAATGATAAATATAGGAAATTAAAATCAGACTGTGATGATATTGCTTCCGATATTGCTTCTATTGACGAAGATTTGGCTAAGCTCAAACAGGAAAAGCTTAAGGTTATGTCTCCCAAGTATAAACAAAAACTTAAGGAGATTAGGAAAAACTTACGGAAGGTTGATGAGGACTTTCATAATAAAGAATTAGAGTTAGAGAATTATAATTGGTTAATTAATGACCCATTGGGTAATAATGGGATTAAGGCTTATCTATTTGATTCATCTCTTGAGTTCTTAAATAAATGCCTTGATAAGTATTCAGAGGTATTGGGATTTAGGATTGAATTTAATATAGATTTGGGTACTGCTAGAAAAGAATTTGTTACTCTTATTGAAAGAGATGGGCAAATAATTGATTATGATGAACTTAGCGGAGGAGAAAAACAATTATGTAATGTTGCAATGGCATTTGCAATGAATGAAGCTCTTACTGCTTCTAAGGGGATTAACTTAGCATTTCTTGATGAGGTATTCGAATCTTTAAGTTCGGATAATGTAGAAGTAGTTACCTCATTAATACGTCACATATTCAAAGAGAAAACTTTATTCTTGATAACCCACTTAGATTCACTTCCTTTGGGTAATACTAAAATCCTGCAAGTGGAAAAGACCCAAGGCCTGAGTAGGTACCAATTACTATAATGGTATATAAAAATACAATACACCATTATATTATGAACTCTAAGAACAAAGGAAATAGATTTGAAAGAAAAATAGGTGCTTGGTTTACGAAATGGACTGGGTACAAATTTGAAAGAAACAGAGCTGGAAGTGGAGCTTGGCATTCAAATAAGGATTCCACTTCCGATTTAACCTGTACTGATGAAAGGCATGCTCATAGATGTAAGATATCCATAGAATGTAAGAATTATAAAGAGATTAAATTCGAACATCTACTCTTAGGTAATAAAGGATGTGATATATTGAAATTTTGGGAACAAGCCACTAAAGATGCTAAAAGGGCAAAAAAAGTTCCTATCCTTTGCATGAGGTATAACTCAATGCCTTCAGAAGAATTTTTCTTTGTAGTGGGGAAGGAATTATCTTCAGTATTTTATAAACCTCTATTCGATAAGGCAAATATTATGGTAATTGATGTACCAAAGATAGGTGAAATTCTTTACGTATTCATGGCTAGTGATATATTGAAAAATGTAAACTATAAATTAGTACATAAACAAGCTAAATTAATTCTTAAAAACCAGTAACCTATGAAGAAGCATACCCCATACTCATATTGTATATTTTACCTTGAGAGGAAGTACTGTGATAAAATCAATAAAGAACTCAAAGAAAAGGGGTATGACCAAATCAAGGCAATTATTCCTATGGTAAATGTATTAAGAAAAACCACAAAGGGTAAAATGGTATTTGAAGAAGTACCCGTACTATTCAACTATGGTTTTATGAGAATGCCTACTAAATTAGCATTCTCAAGGCCTTTTCTTAATAAGTTACGTAGGAATATTTCTGGTATCAGAACTTGGTTACGTAATACAGAGACAATGCACCCAAGAAAGAAAAAGGTAAGAATTGACAATGCCGAAGACTTTGATGATTTTTCTTTAGTGGCTACTTGTAGTAGAAAAGAAGTAAGGCGATTTAAACGTATTGCTAGAGAGAACAAGAAGTTTTCAGTGGATGATTTAGTTAATGTAAAGCCTGGTGATTACTTAGTATTACGAGGTTACCCCTATGAGGGAGTAGATGCTACAGTATTAGAGGTTGATCATCTTTGTAAAAGAGTAAAAGTTCTTATATACCCAGAAATGGGTAGAATGGAAGTATGGTTACCTTTCGATAACGTTATCTACAGTGTATATTTAAATCATGACCCAGATAAGCTCTATGCTAATTCTGGAGAATATGACCCTAATCAGATAACCAATGAAGCAATCGATAGTATAATGAGATATAGGAGAATTTAATGTTATGAACGAAGCTCAACAAAAAGCCTGGAGTTGTTTAATTGATAAAGAACAACAATCATTATTCCTTCAACTATCCGAAAGTAAATCTTCATGGGAAGCTGGTGAAATTTTAAAGTTATCTCATTACAAGTATCTTGAAATCCGAGAACGGTCTGAGAAATTCTTTAGGCTATTCTCGGATTTTTTTGAGAAACACACTTCTATCTTTCGACCAGACTGCCCTTGTGAGAGAAACTTCCAAGATTATATGGAGGGATGTTTAGAGAAGAGATTAAAAAGGAAAGAAGCAAGTTTATTCACAGGAGACTCAGCTCAATTACTTCCAAAGGTAAATTCTAAAAATATAGAGAGGAATATGAAAAGGTTAAAGGAGTCTGAGGATGAATGGGATATGGACACTCTAAGATTAATTCTTGAATTCGATAGGTGGAATAATTTTAGAATACTTCCAAGAATGCTACAACAGCCTTCTGCATTTAAAAGACGGTCGAATAAGAAGGATAAGATATATATCAAATATCTACTCAATCGGGTACCCGATTGGATGCACACTAAACTCAAGGAAAGGTTTAGGTACAAAGTAAAACCTGGAAAGAAAAAATACTGGGTAGCTTTAATATCCGAGGACTTATATACAGATGGTTACCTATTGTTACCTGTAAGACCAATGGATGAAGTAGTAGATGAATTTAGTAGATTCTATATGTATGTATTCAAAACCAAGGATGATGCTGATACTTTTGGTTTTATGGTATCTAAGTTCATGATTAAAACAGAATCAGTTAAGCTTGGACAAAAATTCTGGCCAGAGTACCGTTGCTGTGTGGAAAGAGCAGTAAACTATAATCAAGTGAACAATATAGAATTCAATATTAAGAAGTTGGATATGGCTTATAACACCCATATTAAGAGAAAGCCCAAAAAACTAAAATCCACTGCTGCGAACCGGGCAAAAACCTCGGATTTTTATAAAAATAAATAGAGAAATAAGATAATATTAAATTATTATTCTTATATTTGCAAAGAAAATAAATGAATACTTTAAAATATTAATGATATGGTAAAAAAGAGTAGAAAAGACATGAAAGCTCCTTCCAAAGAGAAATCAAATTTCCTTGGTGCTTCTGGGAGAAACATGACTTATAAAGACTTAAAGAGAAAGGCTATTATATTGGGAATGCCTTTCCCAGATGCTTGTTCTGCTGGAGTATTCGACCTATTACATTATATTAATGTATCGGAAGAAAAGCCAGATAAATCGTTAATTGATAAATATGACGATTGGATGGATAAGCAATTGGAAAACATTGGGTATTCAAAAGACGACCCATTAAGGAATTCTCGATTAAGGCTTGGGTTTCTCGGAGAAGAAGGAGAAAATGGGCAAAGAAGAACTAAAAGAGTTCCCGGGATAAAGAAACCAAGAGAAAAGAAACCACCCAGAGAGAGGGATGAATTTAATCTTATCAAGGGTACAAAGAAATCTTATGTATTTGAATTAACTGCAAAAGGGTTTGAACTTGATAGGGTTATTCGGAGAATGAAAAAGAAATTCCCGGAAGCAAACGAGAAATCTATTAATCTTTGGTATAGAATGGCAAAGAGGAATATAAATGGTAAAGCTAAAGGAAAGTAATAACGGACCCATACGACCCGATAGATATTATATATGGACTTGGAGACCAGATACTACCAATAAGATTGTTACTGAAAAGAAATTATATAGGAAACATCTAACTGGTATACCCTACTTTACTAGACACCAAGTAAAGGTTACCTTAGTTTATCTTTATGGTGTAGATGTTCTCCAATATATTCATATAATATCTGGGAGGAAACTTATAAAACAAGGCATTAGAGAATTATCCGATATGAATGGTAAACTTCTTAAAAAAGGTAGTACTAAATTCTGGTTTAAGGGTAAATTCGTAAAAGCAAGAAAGTTCATAATGCCCGATGAATATCACATGGATAAACACCGACGAAGAAGATTCATGGTACAAATGCACCGAGTCTTTAAGTCTAAAGGAAAAAAAGAATTCAATGAAAGGTACTCAATCAAACTATATGGACAACGGCAAGGCATATCTCCCAAGTATACAAGGCAAAAGAGATTACAGATCAATCTTGCTATCCTACAGGATTTACAACAGGCTGAGTCAAGAGGAGAAAAATAAATTCAATCTGTTATTCCTGCAGTATCCCCCATTGGTAGGTTCATTGGCTTTATACTTAAGAAAGAAGATGAACATCCCAATGCAAAAGGTACTATTTATCAAAGCACAAAGGGATATGATTGAAATATTCAATGAGGCATCGCTTAAATTTTTAGGGTACTTACCCAAAGAAAGGTTTATCAAGAAGTCTCTTTTATTTCAATGCTTTGTTCCTTTGGAGAAGATTAAACTTAGAAGGTCTTATGCTTATATAATGACCAATAGGATGATAGAAAATCAAATATGGGTCTACCCAATTCGATTATCCGATAACTATAAAACAATGATAAAAGGGAAATACAAATCTTATACCGAGGTATTTGGAAAGGTGGGTATTCCTGGGATAACTAAAATTAAATATAGCGATGAGTAACGAAAACGAAGGATTTAAAATTACAGCCCACCAACCTGCTAATCCATTTGCAGGTAAGAAGTTTAAGATAGTCACATATCAGGGCGAAGATGAACTTGCCTCTCAGGCAATAACTATTGAATCTCAATTAGAATTAAAGACAACTCTAGATGAGATAAAACAATTCAATATTGCTCAGGAGGAATTATTAAAATCTGGGTATTCTCCGAAATCCATACTGATAAAGAGACTTATAACAGAGTGATATAAATATAAATTATTAACCAACTTAAACATTACGAAAATGGCTAAGAAGAAAAAAGAAGTGGAACTGAAAGAAGTTTCCAGAACAGAAATCAATGGTGCAATCATCATTAAGTACGAAGATGGCTCAGTAAAGATTATCCCTGCTCCTATCATGCTTTCTGCAGAAGAGGCCGAAGACCTTTTCGGTTCTGAATCTGATGACGAAGAAGAAGAGGAGGAAGAGGAAGAATCCGACGATGAGGACGATTCAGATGACGAAGAGGAAGAGGAAGAAGAGGACGATGATGATGATTCCGAAGATGATGAGGATGACGACGACTCTGAGGAAGAAGAGGAAGAAGAGGAACTGACCGGTGAAGAACTTGCCGAAATGGACTTCGAAGAACTCGAAGATGTCTGCGATGACAAAGATCTTGAAACTGACCCGGATGATTACGATGAAGACGACATCGAAAAACTCCGTAAAGCAATTGCCAAAGAACTCGGCCTCAAATTGCCTGCAAAGAAAGAAGCCAAGGGTAAAGGCAAGAAAGGGAAAAAGTAATCTGGTAACCGTATTCAAGATTTAAAAGAAGGTAGGGAAATTTCCCTACCTTTACTATCAACTATTAATAAACGTAGAAGTTTACTTATAATAACCATTAACTTATAAAACATTAAAAATTATGGCAACAAAGAAATCAGACTCCAAGAAGAAGGGGGATAAAGAAAAAGACCCCGAAAAAGAAGCTAAACGTAAAGCTCGTCAAGAGGCACTAAAGAGTCGGCCGGCTGAACAACGACCCAACAGCAAGCAAATCGATGTTATTGCCATTAACGACAAATCCAAGGTAATGAATTTTGGTTATGCCGTTAAGAACAAAGAAGGTTATCAGGGTGTAGTAGTTACTTCTGTATTGGTTACGGGTGGCAAACCGGTATCAACTTCGGTATCATTCGTCCCGGGAACTCTTACCGTTAAGTCTAAGAAAGGACACGGCGTTATTTGTTCTCCGAAAAACAAAAAGGCTAAGGACGAAGAAGAGGAAGAATCAGAAGATTAAACTCTAACTTCTACTACCCCATAAGTCTGCTAAATAATTTAGAGTTTAAGTTCATACGAATAACACCTACACTTAGGACGTTGTTCAGCCAAAAGCTCATTGCCTGCGAAGGTAGTGGGCTTTAATTTTTTATACCCATGGATAAAGAGAAATTAGCAATTCGAAAGAATATTCGAATACTTGCATTAGATAATCTAATAAATACTTATACTGATGCACTAGAAGATAAAGAATTAAACCTGGGACCCGATGAAAGGGAACTTGCCATCAATATAATAAATGAGGCAAGAGAAATGCTATCAGAAGAAACTCAGGAAGTATCTAACCAAGTAATGCAAAGACCCAAATGGAAAAAGACTTAAGATTATTAGTGGGAAACATTAATCAAACTCTCAGAGAATTAGATTATGTTTCGTACCTTAAAAAGGTAGCTCTTAGTAAGGGTAAGAAAGGCGAATACCAATCCCATAGGTTGAAGAGTAATTATCTGAAAAGAAAACTCATATCTCTTAAAGGAGCCCTGAATAAAAAACTTCATGGGACTTATATTGTTGCCCAATTTAATTTTATAAGGGGGGAACAGAAAGAAACTTTTGAACAAACTTTTACGGACTTATCTCAGAAAGAGGTAGAAGATATACTTCAACTCGAGGCAGTTTTAAAACAATGCAGTTTAGAAATCCTAGAAATTAAAGAAATCCCAACCCAAATTAGGAAGGTATAACTATGGTATTATGTAAATAGGAAATTCAATTATTCACCTAATATAAATGAAAATGGCTAAGAAAACAGAAAAGAAGAGTAAATCGGAATCCAAGACTCCGGAACTCACAAAGGCTAAGAAAGCTTTGGATGCTTACCTTAAAGAGAACAAGTTGGACCCTACTAAGGATTGGACCAAAGACAAGAAACATGGTAAAAAGGTTACCGAACTTGTAAACAAGCTCAATAAGGAAAGAGACAAAGTTGCTGCTGCCTATCCTGAAGCTGACCAAGAGAACAACAAGAAATTGGTAAAACTCAAGGAAAAAGAGAAGAAGGAAAAAGATGAGAAGAAGGCTGCCAAAGAGAAAAAGGAAAAGAAAGGAAATGGTGGTAGAACAGCTACCAAATACGATTATCCTCTCATCGATGGCAGAGAAATGACTTCGGCTGAGAAGAAAAAATACCGTATGGAGCAAAGAAAACTTGCTTCAGGTAAGGCTCCAAAGGAGGAAAAGGAAACTAAGAAAAAGAAGGAAGAAAAGGTAAAAGAGAAACCGGCTTCCGATAAGAAAGATAAGAAGGCCAAAGACAAGAAGAAAAAGAAGGCCGCTAAAGAAGAAGATTAATAAGAGCACTTTTTACTTTTACTTATCATATTTTTGAGTATTCGTTAATAATGGTAGAAGGCCTGGCAATATAAAAATTGTTCAGGCCTTTTATTTTCTAATTAAGTCGAAAATGGAACAAGAAGTATATAAACCAAAACTTAGAATCACTACACTATCAGAGAATGGTACCCCATTATCCGATAGGTTGGTAGATGCTTATACCGAGATGAATTCAGGTCCAAAGGTACAGCATAACGGTCCCATAAGAGTAGAAGTAACTCTTACTAATAAACAAGATATTGATAACTTCAAAGAATACTTAGATAGGTTATCTGGTACATTGCCTGCTAAGGCACCCAATGTGGGCAGAGGAAGACCTGCTGGGTCTACAACTAAGGAATTGGAATCACCAAGGGAGGATATTCTTGCAGATGTAGAGAAAATGATTGAAGAGGGTAAAAGCCAACAAGATATCATTAAATATCTTAGGGGATTGGGATTTGTATTTATCCTTACTGAGGACTTTCTATTTCACTTTCCTGGATTTGAGTTCAATAAAAAGGATGTGGGAGAAGCAACAGACAATAAGCAATATCCCAATTCATTCTCTTGGATGGCAAGATGTATCAAACGGGCTAAGGACCCAAAAGCAGATAAATTTGACCCAATGGTAATCTTTGGTTTTAGCATTCTTGGGGGACCCTCGAAAAAGATTATCCCATATCTCTATAAGGAAAGGAAGAAACCATTAAGGGCCCAAGTTGGTAAAAACGTAATCTCCTTCTCTCAGGCAGAATTCACTAAACTTCCAAAGTATATGAGGGAAGATGAACGTATTAAGTTCTCTACAGAGCAAAGACAATTACTTCTCAACCCAGAAAAGAAGCCTTCTAAATTCTTTATGCGATGGGTAGATGATGCTATCTTCCCCGACTCAATCAAGGAAAAGATAGAGGAAATCAAGAACCGCTAACACTTACCTCTGTATTTATTAAAAGAGTATTTTATATAAAATAATTTTAGTATATTTGCATAAAGAAAATTTAATTATGGACAAGGAAACAAAAGACATCGTAAAGCTCATTGCTGGTATTCAAATTGAATCACTCAACTCAATCAAAGAGGATGTTAAAAATGGGAATGATATTGCCCAAGACTTAATCAAAAAACTCCTTCAGATTGAGGATGACGAAATAATTCGAGCACTAGATGAGCACATTGAATTATACGTAGAAATTGAGAATACTCCTCAACTGATAAATATGCTAAGTGAATACCAAATGCTGGTATGCTCTCACATATTATTCAGAATGGAAGATGAATGGGTACATACTAATTCTCAGGGAGTACTTGGTACCTGGGCAATCTTCCAGAGGGCAAATCTCAAATTCCACCCAGAACTAACACTTTTAAAATTTTAATATAGACATGGAAAAGAACGAATACTTAGAATCAGTAGAAATGAACACTGGAGTCGAAATGATTCCTTGCGAATCCTCTAACATTGAGGGCTTTGGTTATGACTCAAAGAAAAAACAACTTTGGGTTGCTTTTAAAGGTAATCGAGTTTATCGCTATGATGGTGTACCTTACGAAATCTGCAACGGTTTACATCAAGCAGAATCAAAAGGTAAATACCTTGCAAAGAACATTAAAAATAAATTCGAAACTACAGGTTATGAACTCAGAAACTAAATTCATATTGGGCCTGGTAACCCTGGGGGCAGTGATTTACTTTATTGGTGAGAATAGAACTCATCCAGTAGAAGTGAGCACTGCTCCTTCTCGTTTTGAAAGTCCAATAACCAAGTTAATCTCTCTTCAAGATAGCATGGGCATTAAACCAAAAGAAGAGAAGAAGCAATGGTATAAATATAGGGTAGAAATAGAAACGATTCCAGAAAATCAAATCTATAAGATTGAGAAATCTGGATACCAGCAATATGAAGTTTCTAGATTGGGTGAAACTTATTCTTATGTAACCTACGAATTTACCTCAGACAAGGTAATGACTACTCAAGAAGCCTATGACTTCGTAAAGAAATATCCTGAAAGATGTACAAGGGTACCCAATACATCACAAGATAACATTTACGATAAATATAACGAGGATTACGAAGATTACATAAATGACCCAGAGGATGAAATTAACTATCCTCCAGAAATCTTCGACTTCCTAGCCGATTAACCCGAGCAAATAGAAAATAATTCAAATAAAATTTTTCTATTTAAAATAAAGTTCTTATATTTGTATCAGAAAAAGAAATTAATCATTTTACTAACATTTTAAATATAGACGTTATGAAAAAGAATGAAACAAAGGTTACTAACCTGGTTGCAACTAAGGTTGCCGAACAACTTGAAGGAATTAAAAATTCTAAGACTGCTAAGGCTTCTGCTCCTAAGGCCAAAAAGACTAAAAAGGAATTGGTACAAGATGCTCAAGAAGCTGCCACTAAGTTTGCCAATGCTAAATTGGTAGAACTCTCTCCTAAAACCCAAACTTCCAAAAAGGAACAGGTTGTCAAGGAAGTTAAGGAACAACAAAAACCCTCCATCATCGAACAGGTAATTTCTAATCGGGAAGTTAAATACGTATACCCTGCCGATGTAGTTGATACTCTTGCTCGGAAGAAATGGAGACAACAAACTCGAAACGAACTCCATCGATTGGAACTTGCAATGGCTCGTATCAAAGATACAAACTCTAAGGAGTTTAAGGCTGCGGCTAAAGCCTATGAGGACTTTAAAAAGAAGGTCCTCAAACCAGAACAAGTTGCATAAACCTTTATTAACCAGATGCCCGGGATAATTACCTGGGCATCTCAATTCATACAAAATGGATTACACTATCTTCTCTGATAAAGAGATGCTTAAGCAGGACAAAGAATTGGTAGAATTACATAAACGATGTTGTAAGTCCTATCTAATCCAACATTCACTTAAGCACTCCAAGATTAAGAAGTTCTTTATCGTTTACGATTGGTATATAAATACTGATAACGTAAGGAATTTCTTTTTCAGGCCTATAAACCTTTTCATTCAGGCATTGCTTTTAGGGCAACTTGATGAAATATCCGATTACATTAATCCTAACAAAAATGGAAAACGAAAAAAGAAACGAACCAGAAAAGTATAACGTACTTTATTGCAAAGGCAAATATCAGTATAAATCTAAATATCCCCAAATAGAAACTAAACATAAGGTTATCTATGCAGGGCCAGTAGAACCAATGGCACCCATCTGGGATAATGTATCAGATATATTAAGGAAATCTGATAGAATTTGTACTGAATCTCGAAGAGAATTAAAGAAGTTAGAGGAACGTTCACAGAATAACCTTTACTTCAAGAAAAATGGTATTACCCATATAATCGTATACAAATGTTTAGAGAAATAGTTAAAGACCTATATATAGGCAAATCGAAGTTAACCATAGAATGTAACCAAAAGGAAATACCCCAAACTACTCTGGTTCAAGACATATTACAGAATACTGGATTTACGGGTAATATGCCCGACTACGGTACCTATGGTAATTTCAAGGATGGGAAATTTGAGATTACTCCAATGATGCCTAAGCATTGCTTATTTATTACTGGGGTACCCAAAGGGGCAATCCTTGATAATTTCAGAGTTAGAAGAACATATTGGTCCTCTTATTATGAGGATGATGTAAGAGGGTACTTATTTCAGATTACAGATGAAAGTATACCTCGTTTAATAATCACAAACTAAATCTATATGGAAGCAATCGATTACGTAAAATTATTTAAACTCGACCAAGAGAATTATGATTTTAAAAGGGAAGAGTTTATATCCGAATTAGGTAAAGAATTTCTAGATTATTGCCAAACTACCACAATTGGGGTAGATAAAAAGACTGGCAATATATACTACTACCGATTTAGGGAAATAGTTAAGAATTTCGAAACTAAATTCTGGGCAATCTCAGAACTTAAAATAGGGGAACCATTAACTCAGAAATTATGGAATGCCTTTTTCGCTACTCAGGTAGTTCCTTTAAGGCAAAGATTATTCCCCAAGGTTCAGAAATTAATCGAAGAGCAAAAGGGGATAACCAATAACCGTAGTAAACAAGACAAAAAACCTTCGAACCCTAAAAAGGCAAACTATGGCAAGGGAAATCACAGACCTGCATGGGAATAAATTTAAGGTAGGAGATTATAAACTTTGCCTTAATATTCCCATCACTGGGAAAGGTAATTTAGTATTCACCAGGGACCTAATCTCTGGTGAACCTTTTAATTTATCAGTAAGTAAGAAAAAATATAAGGGATATTTCTATAACCTATCTTTGAACCTGTATGTAAGGTTCGATTTAGAGTATATGGGTTATGATGAAAGTTCCGATATTAGAAAATCTCATTTGTATGTCAGAAAAGGAAAATAAAATGGTAAGATTCCCAAGACCTATGGGGACTACTGCAATGGCATTAGAATATCAGAAGAACCCAAATGATGAACTTCTGATAAAGATACACAACTACATTATTAATCAATGGCTGATGGGTAATGGAGTATTATGTGGTATCACTTATGATATCAATACATTCTCATACCGTATGGGTATAGATATTAACTACATACGGGTATTTATGAGAGATAGGCTATTAAGCTCTAGAATATGGGATAAAGAAAAGGCAGAAGATTTACTACAAGCATTAATGGGAGAACAACTAGCATGGGCTTTGGAAGACCGTATGGAAATAGCCCATCAGGTTAATATCCTAAGAGAATCTCAGGGAGGGAAATACGTACCGTTTATATCTGCCGAGCTGGGAAAGGCCCTTAAATTAAAGCTTGAATCCTCTACATCATTGCAGTCTATCGTACGTAATCTCACTGGAGGAAGTACTACGAATATATTTGCTCAATTCAATCAACAGAACAACGTAACACAGCAAAATGCAATTACTGTTGAAGAGGCACGTCAAATCGTATTGGAATCACAAAGGGTATTAGATAAACCAGAAGAGGCTAAACTATTGGAAGACAGGTATGACATTAAGTCTCTACCTGAAGTAGTTGCTACTAAACAAGAAGGAGTAGATACCAGTAAAGAGGGTCTTAACCTTAATAAAGCAGAGCTAATGCAAATTACTGATGATTATAAGGGAGCTATGTCTTCATTCTCTAAAGAACATCATGAACTACGTAGAGAAATCGAAATGCGTATAGACCCAGACGAAGAAGACCCAGAGTTATATCAATATGAAGACTTTGAGAAAGAAGAAAAAGAGGATGGCTCATTTGCATCTCAATTCCTCCGAAATAGTAAGCTCCCATAGTTATATCCGGATATTGCATATTTAAAAAGAAAGAATTATATTTGCATATCAATTTTAAAATAGACAAAAATATGGAACTACCAAAGACATCTTACAAAGAGACTCGGGTTAACAAGGTTAATCAGGGTACATACTTTAAATTAAAACCAACTGATACTGCTCCAGTATGGGTAAGAGACCATTATGATAAATCATCTAAGACTTATGCTTGCCATAAGTATGATGACTCAAATCACGAAAAATTTCTCAAGGGAACAAGGAAAATATACATTGACTTTACATTTTAATCACATGAACTTATTTAAACGAAAGAGATGCTGTAGTGAACTCATTGCCCTTAAAAATGGCAACTTAATATTCAAATTGAGTAATACTCATATCAATGCTGCTTATAATACTTTACAGGCAATAATGAGGAAATCTGGTATATTCGATGAGAATCTATATTTCGATGTCTATCAGGAATATCGGAAACATTATGCTATATACGACGTAGTACCATCGTTGCTAAGGTATAAGCTACCATTGATATTTTCAGGTAGATACCCAAAGAAACTATTCGATAATCAGTTTACCTTTGAGGAATTAATACCGAATAATTGGGTATATCATAGTTTACCCGAAAATTTTAGATTACCAGAAAGCTTAGAGAAAATTCTTTTAGAAGTAAGAAAAAGGGTATCTGCTTATATAGACCAAGAAGATATATCAGACCAGGGTTATAGGGATTTGGTTCGAATGAATTTCGTAAAACAATGGGATGTATTTAGAAAGGACCCATCTCTTATAGATTGCTATATGGATGCTCAATTGGGCATGCTATATATGTGGGCTAGAGTAGAAAATAAAACAATCGTAAAGAATATAATCGAAAGAACTCAAGATGAACTAGCTCAAGAGTTCTTATCTAAATATCAACAAAATGGAGAATAAAGAGAAATTTGCTTTCCGAAAGGTTAAAATGTCGGAAGGTGTAGAGGTAGAATTTATTAAATTACTTACCTCAGTAGAGACTAAAAGTGATGAAGATATCATCAGAGCTTTTAAAGCTCAACTATCTTCTGGAGTATTAACTTGCCATGCAGAAATGTTATTTAGAACACCAAGCCAGGTAGTATTTCAAACATCCCAGTTCAGTAAACCCTATAACTTTTATAAAAACTGGGAACTATGGGTATTCTCTAATATCCTGGGTGTATGGACTTTAAATAGGTTTAGGATATGATTACAATGAAAAACCTCCAAGTAGAGGATATAAAAGATGAATGGTTATACAATGCCTTAACACAAGGTATCAAGGAATGTATAACAGCTCCAGTCCTAACTTTGGACCCAACAAAACCCGAACCTATTAAGAGGGCAGAGATGATACTGGACAATTTCTCTCAGGAGGGTTCTCCAGTAGTAGCTACAGTAATTGCCCCAGGCAATTTCATACAGATGATATTACCGAAACATGAGATACTTCTCTCGGTAATGTTTATCTATAAAGAGAGAAATACCTATGTACAACTTATAATACAAAAACTTGCTTATGAACGAGAAAAGACTACCACCAAGACTAATGGTTCTGCTAGTGGTACTGAAGGGTGAAAAGGTATATAAAGTACCAATTAGGTCAGAGATAGAATTAGACCATCTAAAGGATTTCAATACACTAAGAAGAATCCTTACTCCTTTAGTACAACTATATCATGGAGTAGGTTTTGATACTAGACTTACTTACGATGAATTCAGTATCTTCATTAATGACCTACAACATTTGGGATATGAACGGTTAGATGAATATTCCTCGGGTATACAAGAATTAGTAGAAGCAAAACCCATTACTGAGAATAACCAGGATATTGAGGAAATACGAAAAGGATTACTTATCTCTATTAAATCTCAGGAGTTATCAGAGATATTAGCTACTAAAATAAAGCAAGCCATACATGAAGTATTTGAAAACGAGAAGAAGAAAGGTGGACTAATGAACAAGGAACCCTCTTTAGAACCTATGGAGAGTTCAATTATAAGAGAGGCTCTATATTTGCTAACTCCCCAATTACCTTAATAATTGAAAGGCAGTCTAATCCACTGCCTTTCATAGCGTGTACACATCCTCAGCCTCCCTAAAAATAAAATAGATATATTTTTCTATAAAAATAAAAATGCTTATATTTGCATATCATTTTAAAAATAGACAAAAATATGAAAACGAACTCAGTAACTTACAATCAAGCAGACGAACTAACTAAGGTAGTTCGCAATTTCTTAGAAAAGAAATCTACATTTAAACTTGACTCTGATGAACAGGGTAGTCTTCTTAATTTCCTAATGGGACTCTTAATCAAACTAGAGGATGATTACAAACTCAATTGCTTGGATATTAATCAGGTACAAATCTATGATACTACCTATTATTCTTTCATTTTCGAATCAATAATAACTGCCGATACTAATCCCTATAAGGGGCAATTAGCATCTGCTGCAGTTCAATTCATGAATGAATTTACCGATAACGATGGGAGGTTCATATCATTCAATCAACTCGATAGAAACAACTGGATTTTCCAACTTAATTTCTCAATCGCATGACAAAGTATAACGTTAGTCCATTAGTTGCTCGGGAGATAGAATTCTCCACGGGCACTATCTTTGGTGGTAGTTGGTGCCGATACTTTATTTCAATCACCCTACATCAATGCTATATAGAAGCAACATGGAAAACCCGTCCTAAAAATGATTTAGACGGGCACAAAGAAATCTTTAACTCTTTACAGGAGTATCTAGATTGGTTTGCTAATCTTAAGAAAACTTACGGGAGGAGAATATCCCGTAAACAAATGGTATATGCTGCATACGATGAAACAACTCGTACCTTTAGTTACAAACCCTACGAGAATTGGGCTACCAGACGTTCTAAGGAGAAATTAAATAAGCCCAAGGAACCATTATTGGCCGATGAATTATACTAATCCCTAACCAGTTAATATATCCTCAGGGAGTTCAGAAACACTAACATCTGGGCTCCCTTAATTATTGCATATTTAAAATATTATTTCTATATTTGCATAAGAGAAAAATAAATATAATTATTAACCGACCTTGAACGGGGTCACAAAACTTATTTCTTATGACAACTATTAACGAAATCTCAAATCACATTATGGGTTACTTTGATGGAACTCTTGATGCTTTTGGTTACACTGCTCAATCAGTTAACGAAATCTCAAATCCGGATGAATCCTATATGGGAACTCTTAATCTCCAATTCCGGGATTGTCCTATAGACGATGACGAAAAGGTAGAAACCTATTGCAGGGAATCAGATGCTTTTGAACAATACGTGATAGAATTCATTAATTCTCATTGGGATGAACATCACCCATTAAAAGAACTTAACCCTAATTCTCATTACATGTCAAACTCATACGGAGATACTATCCAGGTACATTTCAATGATGAATCCCTTTTCATTATCATTACTATGACAGGGCAATATTAACAAAACCCTCTGGGAGGCACTCAAAACACCTCCCAGAACCTCCCTATTTATAAAAATAAAAGTAGTTATAAAAACAAGTTTAGAAATAATTTTGTATATTTGCAGTGAGAAATATTTCTCAAATAATTTTAAATATAGACACGTTATGAAAGAATTAAAAAATTTAGAGGCCATCCGGGAACTGCTTGCTTCCCACCCCATTTATACTTATGATTACTCAGATGGTCTTCTCATTAACAAGGAAGATACCAATATCCAGGTTTACTCAATCGACTTAGAGGATGAACCTTTTGCTGATTATATCTCAGGATATATCATCACATATGCTTCAGAGGAAGTTCTCTTCGAAAACTTAAGGGAAAACATTATTTCTCACATGGACTTAACAAAGGGTGCCGACGACCAATATTATGATTATTCACCCTCACAGGTAGAGGCTATCTTATTCGGAATCCTTCAATTAACCCCAGAACATCAGGATTATATCATAACCGGACTCAAAAAACATCTCCGGGAATTTATCCAAGACGATGAACAAGATGAGGACATGATATCCCAATATACCAATATCTACAATGCTATCGAAAAATGGGAATCAGACCACAGGGAAACAGAAATCTTCCAACAACTTGCAGTATCAGAATTATTTAACCAACTAAATAAATAATCACTATGGTAAACTTATATAAACTCTTAAACGTACTGGAACAGGGCATGTCCTTGTTCCAGCTCAATAAATGGAAAACCGAAGGCATTTGGTATCCTATTACTCAATACAAAAAGGAATCAGATGAAATACAGGTAGTAACTAACCTATTTGTTGCTGACCAGGAACAGTACCATATCCAACTATCTGGGAATTATCCAGAAGAATTCGATGACTGGAATAACTTTCTAGAGGAAAACCAATGGAAAATCTACCCATTACTTGCAAACATAATGCAAGTCTTCTTGCCCACAGGGAACTACCAATTATTCTATACTCAATATCCACAGGGATTCATATCCATAATCGCTAAGCCCCATGATAAGTAAAGAACTCAAATCACAATTAAGTATTCTCAAGGAAACTAACCCAGAATATATTCAAACCCTAAAGGATGCCGTTACGGCATCCTATAAGGCAGAACTTCAGGCAATCAAACCCAGTTCTACCGAAGAAGAGGAACAACTCAATATCGAACTCAAGGACATAGTATTAAAAATACTATTTGGGCCTTTCTATAACTATTTCGTATCAGAATACGTAGTATCAGATACTATATGGGAAGAACAGGATAAACTAATCGAGGACTTATATTATTACTTCAAATCATGACACCGTATATTCAACAACAACTTAAAAAGCTATGCGATAATCCAAATTGGTATGACGATATGCTCATCTCATGGGATAAAAACCCAAGAAATCAAAGGGAAGCTATTTATAACTACCTTTCTCATGTACAACTAAATGGGTTACTAGAAAACACTCAGATAGTTTTTACATTCATAGATGGCTACATGAAACCAGCTTTCTATTTCGAAATTCCCAGAGATACCAATCGATATCTTATACTGGGAATCCTCGATGAAGCAGGTTATCCTCATTGCTGCCTATTAGGCCAACCAAAACAAATGTTTAACCCTCAACTCAATTAACATCATGAAACCAACAATAACAGTAAACCAATATCCAATCGGATGGGAATGGCTAGACAGAGTACCTCTAGAGGACTTTAACTGGCTAATCGAAATATTCTCTACCATGACCGATAATACTGATACTTATGACTTTGTAGGATATACAGATTCAGAAACCTTACCAGGTCATCAGAAGATATGCTCAGTAGACAAGATACCATTAGCTAACTTCCTAAACGAAGACCAAGGCTACGAATCCGGTATATCAATGTACGGTCACTATATAGCATGTAAATGCTTAGACATATCCTCAGAAAGGGAATACATGAATCAGTATACCGATATAAGAATCCTAACCAATGAAATAAAACCATGCTAACAAAAGGGAAATTCCTGGTATCTTTCGAGGTACCAGGTCACACTAAAGAATATACAGAGGGATTCACAGAGGAAATGGTAATCCCATACAGAACTGAGGAACTTAACCCATACCTAAGGTACCCCAACCAAGAGATAAACAACAACCACCTCCACTCCGAACACATAAGATTACAGATAAGAGAAATGTTACAAATCCCACTAAGAGATATAACCATAATCGATATAATATCACTACCATGAAAAAGAAAGACCTAATATACATACCCCACCAAGATACTTGGACAGAACACTTCCCTAATCCGGGCAGTAACAAAAATGGTAACAAAAATGATTACACTCTATACCTAAGTGATCCCCAAGCCCAGTATAATAAGTTACTCCGTACCCAACAGAAACTAAGAAACAAAAAGAAATGAATATCCTCTATCACATAATCCGAATAATCCTATCCGTAGTCACCATTCTAACCCTCATACGAAATGAGAAAATATACCAAGCCCACAAGCACTCCCACCCAACAAACAAAATAAGATACCTCTTATCACAAATCCTAACCCTAATCCTATATACCCTATCACTAATATCACTATCCCACCTATATAGGTACCTAACCATATACCTATAACCAATACCCTCCTCCCAAACAAAACAAAATAACAAAATCATACTAACGCTAACTAAGGTACATATAATAAATACCTAATACATATACCCCTTAATATACTACATACCAATCATATAATACATAATCAATATATCCTAATACATATCAAGGTACCTCGCCGGGGGTTTTGGGGATTTAGGCAAACAAGGCTAGGCAAACTTACCTTACTATACAAAACACTATAGCCACTATACTATATAGCTCTCTAGCTCTACTACCCCACACTTTAAAGGCAAACTAAAAAAGGCCTAAAAAGGCAATTAAATCCGACCATTAATGGCCCCTAAATCCGATTGCCATGAGTACCCTTTATATGTATTATATAATAGATTGCATTCAAGGTAATTCGAAGGTAGGGGATTATATAATACAGATATGTTATGTAGCTTCTATGTATGTAGGTAGTATAGCTTTAGTACACAGTCCATTAATGGCCATCACTAATTAGCCTTGATTGCCTTCACCAAGTTTATTATATTATGTATTATATAATAAGTATTGGGTTGGGGGATTAGGTAAATAGGATATTAGGTTTTAGGGCTAAATGGTTTATAGGATTTAAGGCCTTCAAGGGGCATATTTAGGTAATATTCCTAGTAAGTATGTAATTTATTTGCTTAGTATTTATATTAGCATTATTTGTAAAGCTCTAGGACAATTTTGTGATCTAGGTACCCCTAAATTACCGAGAGCCATTAGGTATTATATAATATTAGTTATAGGTAGGGAAGGTAAAGGGCAATCTCCATTAATGGCCTCTGGGGATTTTAGAGGGATAAAGGCAAATTAACCTTCAAGGCTATTAAGGACCTCACAAGGCAATTGAGGTTATTGCATAATTAAAATAAAGTCTTTATATTTGCAGTAAGAAAATAAAATAATAATCACTTAAAACTCACTTACCTATGAACACAGAAGAATTATCAAACCGATTAACACAAATCGTACAAGGCATTACTAATACTCACCCTATTAGGATTAAGGCTACTATCGAAGTTTTCCTTGAAGAATTTGACCCAAGCCAGAACTATCTTCTCTCTATTTCAGATATAGAAGGCTATGAGACCCAATTTATCGAATTCGAGATTTGGGACGAAAATGAGGGTCCTATACCAGGTATCAAACTTTTCAAGGATCTCAATATATACCTTGAACGAGAATATTGCGAATACTAACCATATAATACATATATCACAATGGAAACCAATTTCGAATACCTAGCCAAGATTCTCAAGGATGATGCCCTTGACACCTGGACTCTAAAAGAACAAGAAGAAATCAATAAACTAGACCTAACCCAAGGTCTACATATTTTCTTATATGATGCCTATACCGGTATTATATCCTATTGCCAAACGAGTAAACCTACAAACCGAAAACCCATATATGAATCAGAATATATAATAATCCTAGACTCAGATAGTATAATAGGTTAAGAATATTGCCCAGGCCTAACTTAGGTTCTGGGTTTTTACTTACGCTAACTTAGTAAGCCATTATAGGCTAGTCTATGAAACCCATTTCCCATAGGCTTACCATAGTCCATATATGGCCTTATAGAATTAGGACCAAGGGGTTTTATAGAGGGATATATCCCAAGGGCCTTAATTCTTTATTACCTTAGTCAATTAATGGCCTTCAATATACAGGTATATAATACACTTCCTAGAGGACAGGCATAGGCCATATAGGATTATCTATATACATATCATATATGCCCACTACAAGGCGTGTGAAGATTACCCTTGTGAACCCCCAAAATTAAGTGCAAATATTAAGTGCACAATATTTTCTATTTTATGAATTTTTCACAAAAATAATTTTGAAAATAAAATTATTCATTTTCTCAAAAATTTTTCTTGAAAATGTTTGTAGATTAAAATAAAGTTCGTATCTTTGCAATGTGAGAAAAACAAAGCGATATTTGAATGAATTTTTATTTAAAACTTTTTAAGAAAATAATTTTCTAAAAATTTTGTAGATTAAAAAATAGTTCTTATCTTTGCAATACAGAAATGAAATAAATACTACCTTATTAGAATAGTTTAAAAAGTCTTGAAAGTCTATTTGAAAAGGTAATAAAAATAATAAATAATAAAACTTTCAAGCAATTTAATTATGAAAAAGCAAATTAATAACGTGAATGTAGAAAAAGCAAGTGCAAACGCAAAAGCAAATAGTTTGATTGCTTTAGACGTATTGAAAAGCGTAAAAGAAAAAAACGCGGGTCTTTTCAAAACCTCTTTAGGGACAAAAACAGAAATTTACAAAAAAGAACTTTTTGAGGGTGCAAACGAAAAGCAAATAAAATCATTACGCAAAAAGTTCAGAAACGTAACTTTCAATTTTCTTTCAACGATTGCAAATAATGCAGATAAAAAACTAATTGACGGTTTTATAGACTTTTACAAACAGGTCTACGTATTAAATGATTTTTCGTTTAATTCTATTGCATCAGAAAATACAAAAGAAGAAAAGAAAGCAATTCTACTAAAAGGGCTTGAAATAGTGAAAAATTCTTTGAAATAAAAACAAATCAGAGTAGGGAATATTTCCCTACTCACTTAAAAAATAAAAGCTATGATATTAAATATATTTTTATTTGTTGGAATAATTTATTTAGTTATTCAATGCTATAAAGACACAAAAGAAATTTTGAAAGACAATAACGAAACATTTAAAGATTGAAAGAAAGCAAAGGGACAAACATTTTTATTTGTCCCTTACTTTTTATTTTCAAATGTTAAATTTAACGGAACCGTACTCCGTTTTTAGTACCCCACGATTTTGGGCTTTCGCTATAAGGGGTACCTTGAAGGCAAATACACATTTTAGTACTACCAAAATTTACCTCCTCGTATTAAGGGCATACCCAGATATCCCACACCACACAGGCCCACAAAAGCCAGAGAATAAAACATCCTTAGCTTTCATCTTCCTTATCCCCCTGGTAGATTACAATATCAAAGTTCTTTCTATAAACCAAAACTTATAAAGATATGGAAGAAAAAACATTATTTACTCTTAGAGCACCAGAAATTGGGGAAGCGGCAGATGAAACCCAAACTGTAGTTAGTGATGGAGGAGAACTCCTAATCAAAATCCGTAGTAGGAAACAAAAGATAGTGAATGGGAAGGTAGTTGAAACTACTACACCATCTTGTAAAGTTACTATGGGTGAATCTTGGCTAAGTTCTAGGGTAGAAGTTGATAACCAGTATAACATACTTAACGTCTACTTCGATATTGAGGAAAATACCTCATCAAGTGAACGTATAGCAGTTATAACAGTAACCCAGAATGAATCAGGGAAAAAACTAATCATCCATATTATTCAAAATGCAGGAGTTACCTATACCGACTATTTGGAAGTACCCTTACAGTTAACTGTACTTGGTAATACAAAGGGTTCTACCCTTACCATCAAGGTAATTTCTTACTCACTCGGTAGTGATGGCTCTAAAGTTGCTAAGAGCCCCAGTGTAGGAGCAGCCCCATCTTGGGCTAATCAAGTTTCGGTAGGGCAAATGACCGGTGACCATGAATATCCCATTACGTTTACGGCTACCGAAACTAATTCCTCTAATACAACTCGTAAAGAAACAGCCCTTATCACCTGCGGTACTGCCCAAAAATCCGTAATTATTAACCAGAGTGGGCAACCAATCAAAAAAGAATTCACACTCCCCTTGGATAAGTCATGTTATCTCTTTGCTAGTGGTAGTAGACCTCAAAGCGGAGGCTCTGGTACTGGTTATCTGATGATTCATGGATTAGGTGGGCAAGTTACTATGAGTATTCCGGTAACGGTTAACCTTTCAAGTTATGGAGATAGAACCACAGCTGATACAGGAGATAGAGTAACCGTATGGACATCTTCAGGTAGTACATTTAGTCAGATAGGTAGCTTTACAGTACCAAGTGCAGGAGGAACAGTATCAATCTAAAAACATCATACATTATGGAAAAGAATATATTATCATTTAGGGGGGGGGGATCCAAAGCTACTGTCCAAGAGATCTCCCTAGAAATAAAGAATGGAAATTCTGAAAGATTGTCTTATGAGTCTTATAAGACTAAGTATATAAATGGTAAACAATCTGGGGTCACCAATGTCGGTATTTCTGGTGTTAGTGATACCCCAGATTACCTTTTAGAAATCGATGAAAGTAATCATCTTATACAAATTACTGCCAAGGGAGATAATACATCGGGAACTTGTACTCTTACCCAAGAAGAATCAGGCAATCAATATCTAATTCATTGCACTACTCCTACAACTAAAATAACAAATAATATCACTATAAGGGTATATAAAAGTGCATCATCTGAAACCAGGGGTCACTGTGTTATAAGGTCAGACCAGCCAGTAGCTACCGATATAACCTTTAAGTTACAAATTCAACATGGTGTATCATCTGGTGATCAAAGAGAATATACTTATACTCTATCCAAAGATAGGACCCTTTCAGAAAATCTCTTTGCCATTCAGAAAGAAGCTGACCCTCAATTAATAGACTATAGTTATTCTCCTCAATCTGATTCTCAGTACATATGTGATGTAACAGTCCTTTAATTAATTCAGTAGGCTAATAAGTAACCCACATACCCAAAATATTAAAGCTAAAGTATATGCAACAGAATATCTATGCCAGGGATACCAGCAGGTAATATAAGAATCTGCTTTTAGTATTTCTGGATGTTCTTCTTCGTATTTTTTATCCTCTTCTCTAGAATCATACTTATATAATATGAAGAAAGGTAAGAATACGAAGAAGATTATTAAAGTAATTGGGAATAAGAGTAGGAGAATTATCTCCCACCCTTGCATTGATGTCCCAGCATAATCACCGTCTCTATCAAAAAAGAATCTCATAGCAACTTATGTTTTAGGTACTTGGTTAATAGGTAAATCGGAAATAGAGGTAATACCGTCCATACCGATATAAATAATATCAGGGAATGAACCCTATGAGTGTACGGTAAATAATCTAAGCAAACCTTTACGAAGAATACCGTGAATGGCAAACATACCAAATAAATTATAGCTAATACTGTAATCATTGTTCTCTGAAGTATTTGTTAATAATCTTGGTAAGTTTCTTATCAAATTCAATCATCATATCGAAAGCATCTGTATCTTTCATATTCTTTATTTCCTTATCAAGGAATTCTATATTTCTTCTAATTGAGAAATAAGCCTTGTATGCAAGGAATGTCTTCTCATTTTCTTCTGTGAGAGGAAGAACTTCTCCTTTTTGCCCATCTAATCTGGGATAGGTATTATCAGGACCCAGAGTTCTTGCAACTTTTACTCGGTTACTGAGCATTGCAAATCCACCTTTCTTATCAATGGATTCTACTGTTACTTTCTCTGTGATGGGTCTTCCTGATAGTACGAAGATAACCTCATCACCCTCTTTGAGTTTTTTGATTTCTTTCTTTTCTTTTTTCATATCTATTTTATTTAGAAATTTTCTTTATGCAAATATACGAAATTATTCTTTATTTATTGCATTATCTATTTTATTTTTTATAAATTCATAGGCATTGCCCCGGTAATCCTCTAGCATTTTGTATTCCTGTGGAGATAGAAATATTCCGTTTACTTTAAAAAGTTTTCTTAGATGTTCTGGTATAGTGCCTTGGTGAGTGATATTATTAAATCTAATGATATATACTCCTTGACCAGTAGAGTTCAATACGCCAAGAGTCTCTATAGGCTGTAGTTTAGTTTGATAAATGCCATTGAATGCAGAGGGCACCGAGAGAACCGTCCCTCTAATAGTAGTTATCCAATGTGAATAATCCGGGGTAATTACGGCAATTTTCTTTTCTTTTTCGAGCTCTCCATCATAAAATTTTCGATTTAACCAAAAAGCACATTGAAAACAGATGTGTTCTCTTTTCATACGCTTTGGTATTTCTCTACTTAGGTCAAATTCCTCTAAGTTAATGGGTTTGCCACATATCTGGCATTCATTTTTCTTGTCCATATTGCATTATTTTATAAGTTATATATGATAATAGAACCTCGAAACATATTGAAAATGGGTTATAAGCAATACTTTTATTACTAAAATTGAACCATTAAAACTGATAAGTTATGGATAAACTAACAAATGAAATGATTAGAGACCTTGCTAATCGCTTAGGTCTAGAACCTGCTCTATTGAAAGCTGTTCAATTGGTAGAAGCAGCGGGTAGAGATGGGTTTTTAGCTGATGGTAGGCCTCAAATTCTCTTTGAGGGTCACATTATGTACAAAGAAGTACATAAGAAATTCCCCGACAGAGATTTAGCTTACCTTTGTAAGAGATATTCTACGATTTTCTTCCCTAAATGGGATAAATCGAAGTACTTGGGAGGTGTACACGAGTATAAAAGACTCGAATTAGCCAAGGAGATTGACGAAGAATGTGCATTGAAGTCTGCAAGTTGGGGTATGTTCCAGATTATGGGTTTTAACCACCATCTTTGTGGGTGTAAAGATGTCTTCGAATTTGTTCACAAGGTGTCGGAATCTCATGAAAAACAACTAGAATTGATGTATTATTTCATGAATAACTCTGGTTGTTTGAAAGAACTTAAGGAGAAAGACTGGGCTGGCTTTGCCAGGAAGTATAATGGTCCTGGGTATGCCCAGAATGCTTACGACCAAAAACTAAGAAATGCTTACGAAAACTTCAAAGATAAATTATGAAAAGATGTCATTTTAACAGCTGGGTAGCAAAAGTATTTCTTTTCCCCAGTTACAAAGCAATTACTCTGGTGTATAACTCATTCTTCAAACACAAAGTAGAAGAGTGTAAACCCGATGATATCAATCATGAACGTATTCATCAGGTACAACAGATTGAATGTAGTATAGTGGGTTTGGTACTTGGTATCATACTCTGGTTATCATTCGGTATATCCTTTTGGTGGGTAGTGGCTCTGACTTTTGGATTCTTCTACCTTTGGTATGTTATCGAATACCTAATTATCATGTGCTTTGCCAAGTGGAATAAACAGAATGAAAGATATCATGATGTAAGTTTCGAAGAAGAAGCCCACAACAATGATAAGAATCTGAGTTATTTGGAAGACCGTAAGCCATTTGCTTGGATTAAGTACATTAAATTGAGAAGCTACAAGAAATGAAAAAATTAAAAGTATTAGGGGTGTCTGCTGGTGCAGGCATCCTTTTGTTCCCTTTTAGAAAGAATTTGATAGCTAATATAGAAACTCGAGGAGTATTTTATACTAAAGGCTTAGAGCAGTGGAAATTGAACTTTGGTGGTATACCATATTATAAAGATGAAACCTTCCCAGATTGTAAGCCAGACATCATACTTTCAAGTCCAGACTGTGGAGCATCTTCTATTATGAGGCTTTCAAAAGTAAAAGAATTGGGCAATCCCCAAGAGAATAAATCCCTGAATCTAGTAATTCAATCAATCTTACATTATAAACCTAAGATATTTCTTATTGAAAACTTACCTCGTTTGCTATCTTTGCTCCCAAAAGAATATCTTCAAAAAACTCTTGAAGACTATAAACTTATTTTTCACGAAAGAAGCGTTTCTGACTACGGTAACTCACAGTTATCACGAAAGAGATTACTTATCATTGGAGTACATAAAAAGACCGGTAAGAAATACTTGAATGCTTTTGATGAAATATTCCAAGTAAAAACTCCAACAACTACTAGAAATTTACTTAAACCACTCACATTCTCTCAGGAAAATAATACTAACCAGATTCCGTTCATGAGTAAAACTCTGGCAATGTATGACTATCGAAAGCTCCCTGAGAAGAAGAATCTTACAGTAGCAAAGATACATAGACTCTGGGTTAGAGATTTCAAGGATGAAAAGAAGTGGCCTATCAAAACTGCAAAGATGAGTACTCTTCCAGGAGTATATCGATTGGAGTATGATAAACCCCCTTTAACTCTAAGACCTGCAGATAGGCAATTTAGACCAGATGGCTACCCCTTGGGAATCGAAGACTTCAAGGCAATTATGGGATTCCCAAAGAAATTTAAAATTTACCTTCACAAGAATGGAGATACCTTCGAGGGTGATTTTAAGGATTACCATTATTGGCTTAACAAGGCAAGGTACACAATTGCCAAAGGGGCAGTAGGGGAAATAGGTATTTGGTTCAAGGATTGCCTCAAAAAGGTAAATACCAAGAAACCTTGAGTTTCAGCTTTATATATAAAGTCTTATATATAAGTTTCTGGGGTGCCTTGAAATATATAGATATATAATATACTACGTATATATATCTATATATTTATCTGCGTATATATAGCTATTCATATATCATATCGTAAGTAGTATATTTGGATATTATCTCACTTCGTTCGATAAAGGTAATCGCTAAGCGATTACCGAATAGATAGTATCATTAAAGCGTGCGACTATTTCAATTTGAAAACTTAATACATCGGATTATGAGAATGATTAATGCAAAGTACCCAATTACCGAATTGAACATTAACAACATCCTTAAGTTCTTTCGGATTATTTATCGGAATTTACCTTCGATACGTTTTGAGATTATTGAAACCAAAAGTACTTTTCAATTCAAGTTCCACATCATTAAGTCAAACTTAAGTCCAGTAGAACGTTATTGGTTGAAGAGTAAGATTAAGAAATTCATCAAGTATGAAGACATTTAAGAGGGCCTTGTTTATTGTACTTCTAGGATTTACTATTTACCTTTGCTTCAGGAATTATAAACTTTCTCGAGAAGTTGATTTCCTGGAACTAGCGGTCAATGAAATCCCAGATACAGTATACACAGAGAAACCTTTTAAACCAGAGAAGAAGTACTCAGAAAAAGTTGAACCAGGTAAAATCTTAGTTCATGATAATAAGCAGCCAACTCTCTTTCCTGATTCCATGCTAAGGCAGCCAGTTATCAGTAACCAAGATTCCCTGGTTCAAATTGTTTTGAAGAAAGATAAGTTGAACTTAAGTCTGTTCAATAAGGAGACTAACACTTATTCAACTAGACTATTCCCAATCGACTTAGATAAGTACAACTACAACTGGTATGAAGGTCAATTAACTCGAAAGAAAGTTGCAAGGTTATCACTTAGTCCATACGTTTATGGCAAATACAGACCTTTCAATAATCTCTTTGATATGGGAGCTGGTCTTTCAATCAAGACTAAGAGATTTAATTACAAATTCGGAGTCAATACCTTTTACTACCCGAAGATAAAATCAGGGATGGGTACTGACATCGAATTTCAAATAACGTATAACTTTTAAGTAATGGCAAAGACTATCTCAGAAACTAGAACTACATTAACTCGGGAGGAGCTATCAAACCTATCCCGAGTTTCTAGTGATGTTTTCTTTTTTAGCCTTTTTTGCTATGTGATACATCCAGTAAGAGGAAAGGTAAGATTTGATTTATACCCATTTCAGAAATCAGTTCTCTACAATTTCATTGCCCAACGATTCAATATCATTCTCAAATTCCGTCAGGCAGGAATTACAGAACTTATTTCAATGTACTGTCTTTGGTTGGCGATGTACCATCCCAACAAAAAGATAAACATCATCTCTATCAAAGACACAACTGCTAAGAAGGTGCTTAAGAAGATTAAGTTCATGTACAAGAATCTTCCATGGTACCTTCAAACTCCCATAATCAATGGTAGAGCTGGAGAATACGGTTCTGCTTCCATGATAGAATTTGATAATGGGTCATTTATTGAATCAATTCCGACATCATCCGAAGCCGGTCGTTCGGAATCTCTTTCCCTTTTGGTAATTGACGAGGCAGCAGTAGTTAGATGGGCTGCTCAAATTTGGGCTGCTGCTTTTCCTACTCTTTCCACTGGTGGAGCTGCCATCGTCAATTCCACTCCTTATGGAGTTGGTAACTTTTATCATTCAACTTGGGTAGATGCCATTGCTGGAGGTAACCCCTTCAATCCCATTCGATTATACTGGCAGATGCACCCAGAACGAGATATCAATTGGTATAACCAAATGTCTTCTGCTTTGGGAGCAAAACGAACTGCACAAGAAATTGATGGTGACTTCTTATCATCTGGTAATACAGTCTTCGACTTAGCTGATATTAAAGCTATCGAAGACTGCCTTAGTGATTACCCAGTTATTAAGAAGAGATTTAATGGTCAATACCGACAATTCTGTGAACCCGAATCAGATAAAGAATATTTCATTGGTGCAGACGTTTCAACTGGTAGAGCTTCTGACTACTCTTCATTTACTTGTATGGATAAGCTAGGAGAAGAACAAGTAGTATATAAGGGAAGAATGGCAGTGGGAGCTTATGCTAAGTTACTTGGTGATACTGGGAAGTTGTTTAACTGGGCAATAATAGCTCCAGAATCCAATGACGTTGGTTTATCAGTAACTTCTAAGCTTCAAGACGAAGGCTACCCTAACCTTTACTACTACCAGAAGATGCTAAAGAAAAAAGGTAAAAGTAGACCTGAAATGGATAAATCCCCTGGTTGGTTAACCACCCAAAAGAATCGTTCAGTGATAATAGAAAACTTGGAAGAAGATATTCGATTAGATCACGTAATCATTAAGGACCCATTCTTTGTACAAGAAGCTTATACCTTCATTTATGATGGTTTAGGTAGACCTGTTGCAATGGGTAAACATAGGGCTAACAATTCAGCTGTAGATGTAGACCTTGAAGGAGACGTATATGCCGATGATGATATCTTTGGAAAAGCAATATGTAATCACATAAGGAAAGGAAAAACTAACGTAATCGTACAACCAAGATGAAAAAGTACTTCAATTTTAGTTGGGGTTGGGGACGTAAGAAGGACCCTCCCAAGAATGGTACATCCTCTAATAAAGAGGAGAAGCCTGCCACATCAATTTCACCTGGTAGGGTTTCAGTTGACGATGATAGCGATAACTTAATTACATCATTACAAGGGTTGACTAAATTAGTTGAACCCTCTTTTCGTGTTGATGTGATACCTTTAATTCGGGATTTATATAAAGTAAATCCAGATATGGGCATTGCATTACAAGATATGTTTAAGTTAGCTAACACCAGTCATACAGTAACTTTCCCTAATAATACCGATGAAGAGGCTTCAAAGATGAGAGAACATCTTAAGAAAGCCACCAAGGGATGGACCAGATATACTGCTGGTATAGATGGTTTAGTTAATAAAATGATTGTTCAACTTCTTGTAAGTGGGGCAATATCCGTAGAAGGAGTACCAAATGATAAGCTTGATGGTTTGGCTACTGTATTATTCCTTAAGCCAGAACACATCAAGTTTAAACGTGAATTAAATGGGGTGTATGCTCCTTACCAAAAGAATATAAATTTCTTTGTTAAGCAACAAGATTACATTAAGCTTAACCCAGAAACCTATTTCTATGTGGGTATGTTTAATGATACCGATGAACCCTATGGAGTTCCCCCATTTATGCCTGCATTAGATTCTCTCAAGGGTCAGAATGATATGAAGATTAATTTCAAACATATCATGGAGATTTGTGGTATGGTTGGTTTCTTAGAAGCTAAGATGCAGAAATCTCCACAAAGACCAAATGAGAGTATAAAAGCTTATGAATCCCGATTATACCATGAACTTAATATCCTTAAACGTAATGTTAAAGAGGGTATGAAGGATGGAGTAGTTGCCGGTTATATTGATGACCATGAGTTTAAACTCAATTCTACTACCAAAGAACTTGGTAATATCGAGAAGCCTTGGAATATGAACCAACAATCTGTAGCAAATGGGTTGGGAGTTAATGGCTCTATCATTGGGGTATCATCTACTACTGGTGAAGGTGCAACTGGTATAATGCTGTCTAAGATGATTAGCCAGTTAAAAAATATTCAAATGCTTGTAGCTTATGTATTAGATCGACTTTATTCTCTAGAACTGCGTCTGGCAGGATTTAATAATAAGGGAATGAAGATTGATTGGGGAACTTCTACAGTTTCTGATGAAGTTAAAATCCAACAGGGTCTTCAGTATAAGATACAGAACCTTGACTTACTGTATAAGGCTGGTATTATTAGCCAAGAACAGTATGCTTGGGCAATGGGCTATGATTCCCCGGATGAGAAAGAACCAAGAGTTTCATTGGAAGATCAATTTGCTAAAGGTGGTAATTCAGATCCTCAAGAGGGAACTAAAAAGAAACAAAGGCAGGATGATAAAAACCAATCTGCTCGTAGGTCAAGAGATAAGAATAACCCGGCTCCTTCTCGAGGAGACCAAAATACTAAA
>ENA-ORLW01000408-ORLW01000408.1-human-gut-metagenome-genome-assembly--contig:-NODE-408-length-63025-cov-7.040875_pt1 | contig 63025 bp, 51 predicted proteins | sample MGYA00243017_ERZ508829 | MGnify/ENA primary metagenome ERZ508829 (study PRJEB26277, sample SAMN04329776) | human gut metagenome | biome: human-associated habitat | host: Homo sapiens | place: USA...
GTGAATCAGTGCCGCAGCGGCCTCCATGCCGCCATCCAGATAAACCGCGGCAAACACGGACTCCGTGGCATCCGCCAGGATAGACGGCCGCTCCCGGCCGCCGCCCTGTTCCTCGCCCCGGCCCAACTTCAGATGCCGGCCTAAATCCAGGCCTTGGGCCACCTCGTGCAGGCTCTCCTCGCACACCAGCGCCGCCCGGATGCGGGTCAGGTCCCCCTCCGGCAGGTCCGGATGCTTTTTGTACAGGTAGTCTGCCGTCACCACACCCAGCACGGCGTCACCCAAAAACTCCAGCCGCTCATTGCTGCGCATGCCCGCGCCGCGGTGCTCGTTGGCATAAGAGCTATGCTGCAGAGCGTTTTCCAGCAGGGCGCGGTTTTTGAACCGATAGCCCAGCTTTTCCTCCAGTGTGAACATAAAAAACTCCTCTCCACAGCTGAAAAAGGAAACCCCGGCGTGCCGAAAATGCCTTTTCGCCCGCCGCATAAGATTTTGTATCTTTGAAGAAGATGCAAAATCTATAGATCTGAATGGCGCAGGACACCCTTCTTGGGTTTCCCGCGCACACCCTTCCTTACCGCGGCTGTAAATTCCCGCTTTTACAGCAGCCTATCCGGCAAAAGGCCTCGCAGCCGAATAAGAATTTTCGCCCACGCACATGTCGCGGGCGAAAATGATCTCATTTCTCGCGTCTGCGGACGCGAACTCTGTGAAGACTTTTGAACGGTGGGGTCTCTTTTTTCAACCGTTGATTTTATGGTTCAAATACTGCACGCAGTCCCGGACGGTCTTGAGCCCGGCCAGATCCTCCTCGTCGATCTCGCCTACGTCAAACTCCTCCTCCATGGCCATCACCAGCTCCACCAGATCCACGGAGTCGGCGCCCAGGTCATCCACGAAAGAGCTGTCCAGGGTGATCTCCTCCGCATCGATGGCAAACTGCTCGGCGATGAGGTCCTGCATCGTTTTGAAAATTTCCTCTGCTGTCATATCGAGTTTTCTCCTTTCGGATATGTCTTGAAAAATAATACGGCATCGGCGTATGTATGTCAATAGTCAAATAGGCATTTACTGCTCAATTTTCATCAAATTCACATTTTCCTCAATTTTTTCAATAAGGCCGCTGCGGGCGAAGGCCGCCGCCTGACCGACGGCATTTTCAACGGCCTCAGCGTTGGAGGCCCCGTGGGCCTTGATGACGGCCTTGGAGATGCCGATGAATGCGGTGCCGCCCACCTTATTGGGGTCCAGCTTGTCCTTGAAGGCGTTAAGGCCCGGCATCACCGCCAGAGCGGCCAGCTTTGTCAGCAGGTTTTTTTTGAACATGCTCTTCAGGGCCGACCCGGCAAAGGAGCCCACACCCTCCATGGTCTTGAGCAGGATGTTTCCGGAAAAGCCATCCGTCACGATGACGTCGCAGCCGCCCTTGATGGCCTCCTTGGCCTCGATATTGCCGATGAAATGCAGGTGTCCGGCGGCATCGGCCTCCTTCAGCCGGGCCAGGGTCTGCTTCTGCAGGTCTGTACCCTTGCTGTCCTCGGCGCCGATGTTCAGCAGGCCCACCCGGGGCCTCGCCAGGCCCAGCACCTGCTGGGCATAAAAGCTGCCCAAATAGGCAAACTGCACCAGGTACTCCGGCGTACACTCGGCGTTGGCGCCGCAGTCGATCAAAACAGCCTGTCCCGTGGTGGTAGGGATCACCGGGGCCATAGCTGCCCGGCGGATGCCGTGGATGCGCTTGGTAATAAGAGTCGCTCCGGTGAGCAGGGCCCCGGTGGACCCGGCGGAGACCAGCGCATCCGCCTTCCCCTCTCGGAGCATAGTCAATCCCACACCCATGGAGGTGTCCTTCTTCCGGCGGAACACCGTGGCCGGGTCATCGCACATATCCACTGTCTGGGAGGTAGGGACGATCTCCACCCCCTGGGGCAGCTCCCCTTGGCCGCACTGGGCCAGGGCATCCCGGATGGCGCCCTCGTCCCCGGTGAGGGCAATGTCCACGCCCCAGTGCTTCTGTCCGGCCAGGGCGCCCTTTACGATCTCCAGGGGCGCATTGTCACCGCCCATAGCGTCTACAATGATCTTCATCAGCTCAGCACCTCCTCGCGCATTTGGTCAATAATCTGCAAAGAACGGGCAGAAAGCTCCGCATTCTTATTTCGCTTTCCCTTTACCCTGTGGTCAAGGGGCGGAATGATACCGAAATTGATATTCATAGGCTGGAAAACGCCCACGCTTTCATTGCTCACATACAGGCTCAGGGCGCCGATGGCCGTCTCCCGGGGAAAGTCCAGGGGCGCCTGTCCCTTGAGCCGGCGAGCCAGCTCCACCCCGGCCAAAAAGCCGCTGGCGCAGGACTCCACATAGCCCTCCACCCCGGTCATCTGTCCGGCAAAGGCAATGCGGGGCTGCTTTCTCAGCCGGTAATAGCGGTCTAAAAGCCGGGGGGAATCCAGATAGGTATTCCGGTGCATCACCCCGTATCGCAGGAACTGAGCGTCCTTCAGGGCCGGGATCATGGTGAATACCCGCTTCTGCTCCGGCCATCTCAGGTGGGTCTGAAAGCCCACCAGATTATAGATGCTGCCCTGAGCGTTATCCTTGCGCAGTTGCACCACAGCGTAGGGCTCCCGGCCGGTCTTGGGGTCTTTTAGTCCCCGTGGCTTCAGGGGGCCATAGCGCAGGGTGTCCTCCCCCCGCCGGGCCATGACCTCCACAGGCATGCATCCCTCAAAAACCTGCCCATCCTCAAACCCGTGGACCGGGGCCTCCCGGGCCTCCGTCAGGGCCTTCCAAAAGGCCAGATACTCGTCCTTTTCCATGGGACAGTTGATGTAGTCCGGGGTCCCCTTATCATAGCGGGAGGCGAAATACGCCGACTCCATGTCCACACTCTCAAAGCTCACCAGCGGCGCGGCGGCGTCAAAAAAGCTCAGCGTCGTATTCTCCCGGCCCAGCAGCTTCAGCAGCGTCTCGGCAAAGGCATCGCTGGTCAAAGGCCCGGTGGCCACCAGCACTTCTCCCTCGGGAATGTCCGTTACCTCTCCATCGATGATTGTGATATTGGGGTGGCTGCGGATGGCCTCCGTAACCATTCGGGCAAAGCCGTGGCGGTCCACTGCCAGAGCGCCCCCGGCGGGAACCCGAGTGGCGTCTGCACAGCGCAGGATCAGGCTGTCCAGCCGCCGCAGCTCCTCCTTCAGCAATCCCACGGCGTTTTCCATCTGATCCGAGCGCAGGGAGTTGCTGCAGCACAGCTCCGCATAATATTCGGTTTCATGGGCAGGGGTCTTTTTCTCCGGCTTCATCTCCCGCAGCGTCACCCGGATACCTCGCTGGGCCAGCTGCCAGGCGGCCTCGCTGCCCGCCAGGCCCGCGCCGATCACCGTTACTTCCATGGCTTACTCCTTCTCGGCGGTTTTCTTCGTCTTGGCGGCGGATTTACTCGCCGCCTTCTTTGCTGTTTTCGCCGGAGCCTTGGCGGCGGATTTCGCCGCTGCCTTGGTGGTCTTGGTCCCGGTCTTCTTCGCGGTTTTTGCGGTTTTCTTTTCGGCGGTATCCTCCGCCTTTTTGTGGTAGCCCCGCTTATCCTCCGGCAGGAAGTTGGAGCACTCCGGATTGATGCAGAAGGGCTTGTTAAAGCCCCGGCCGGATTTTTTGAACATGGTTTGGCCGCACACAGGGCAATCCTCCTTGGTGGGTACATCCCAGGTGCGGAAGTCGCAGCGCTGGCTCTCGTCGGCGGCAGTGGAGCGGTCGCAGCAGTAGTAGGTATATTGCTTGCCGGTCTTTTGGCTGACGCCGGTGCGCTTCATGAGCCGCCCGCCGCACTTGGGGCAGCGGCCCGGCATCTGGACAACCAAGGGCTTGGTAAAGGTACACTCCGGGTATCCAGGGCAGGCCAAAAAGCGGCCGAAGCGGCCGGTCTTGACCACCATGTTGCGCCCGCAGATGTCGCACTTCTCCTCGCTGACCTCGTCGGGCACCTTAATATACACGCCCTCCATGTCCTTCTCCACTTGGTTGAGATTCTGATCGAAATCGCCGTAGAATTCTCTCAGCAGAGCCTTCCAATTCTTGTCGCCGGACTCCACCTCGTCCAGCTCCTTTTCCATGTTGGCGGTGAATTTTACATCCACGATCTTGGGAAATCGCTGGCACATGAGGTCATTGACCACCGATCCCAGGGGGGTCATGCGCAGATACTTACCCTCCTTGACCACATACTCCCGGTCCAGAATGGTGGATACCGTGGGGGCATAGGTGGAGGGGCGGCCGATGCCGTTTTCCTCCAGGGCGCGGATAAGGGACGCATCCGTAAAATGCGCCGGGGGCTGGGTGAAATGCTGGGCGGGCTCCATCTTTTTCAAATCCACCGCTTCCCCCTGCTCCAGGGGCGGCAGGGCCGGCTCCTTGTCCTCTTTTTCCTCATCCCGGCTCTCCTCGTACACGGCGGCATAGCCGGCAAATTTCAGGCTACTGGCGCTGGCGCGGAAGCTATGTGTCCCGGCCTCCAGCTCGGCGGAAACGCTGTCATACACGGCGTTTGCCATCTGGCTGGCCAAAAAACGGCTCCAAATCAGCCGGTACAGCCGATACTGCTCTCCGGTGAGATCGCTCTTCACCTGCTCGGGAGTCAGCGCCACATTGCTGGGACGGATGGCCTCGTGGGCGTCCTGAGCCCCGGCCTTGGCCTTATACTGGCGGAAGGTGTTGGGGCGGTAATTGCTGCCGTAGCGGCTGTCGATCAGCTTCCGGGCGGCCACCTGGGCCTCGCGGGAGATGCGCAGGGAGTCGGTACGCATGTAGGTGATGAGACCCACGGCGCCCTCGCCGGTAATCTCCACGCCCTCATATAGCTGCTGAGCGATGGCCATGGTGCGCCGAGGGGTCATGTTCAGCTTGCGGGATGCCTCCTGCTGTAGGGTGGAGGTGGTGAAGGGGGGCGATGGCGAGCGCTGCTTGTCCGCCCGCTTCACGCTCTTGACCGTAAAGGGCTGGGCCTGCACCTCCCGGCAGATCTCCTGGGTCTCGGCCTCGGAGGCAGGCTCATACTTCTTCCCGTTTTTGCCGTAATAATGGGCCTTGAACACGGCCTTTTCGCCCTGCTTCGCCAGGTGCGCGTCCAGTGTCCAGTACTCCTTGGGGATGAATTCCTCTATTTCCTTTTCCCGCTGGGCCACCAGGCGCATGGCCACCGATTGCACCCGGCCCGCGGAGAGGCCCCTGCGGATCTTCTTCCACAGCAGCGGCGAGAGGCGATAGCCCACGATGCGGTCCAGCACGCGCCGGGCCTGCTGGGCGTCCACCAGGTCCTGGTCGATGTGCCGGGGAGCAGCGATGCTCTCCTGCACCACCTTTTTGGTGATCTCATTAAAGGTGACCCGGCGGGTCTTGGCGTCGTCCAGATCCAGCAGGTATTTCAGATGCCAGCTGATGGCCTCTCCCTCCCGGTCCGGGTCGGTGGCAAGATAGACCATGTCAGCCTTGTCCGCCGCCTTCTTCAGCTCCCGGATGATCTCCTCCTTGCCCTTAATGGGCTTATAATCCAGCTCAAAATCCTTGTCCACATCCACGCCGATCTTGCTCTTGGGCAGATCCCGCAGATGGCCCATGCTTGCCATGACCTCGTAATCCGGGCCCAGGTATTTGCCAATGGTCTTGGCCTTGGCCGGGGACTCCACGATCACCAGGTTTTTTGCAGCCTTTTTTGCCATAATGCTCTGTTACTCCTTTGTGTCTTCGACTTCCACCGTGCGGACGAACTTGCGCAGTCCCTCCTGGCGGGTGTAGCCGTCAATTTCCAACATTGTCACCGCCGACAGGATCCGCCGCACCGGCACATTGGCCCGCAGGGCGATGTCATCCGTCAGCATGGGTTCCTTATCGTCCAGGATCCGCAGCACCTTGATCTGGTCGTCCGTCAGGCCCTCGGCGTTGCGCCGGACATTGATGACCGGCAGGCCCGAGGGAGCCACCTTGGGCTTTTTGCTGCGCTCGGGATAGAAAATTTCGCTCTTTTTGGGCAGCGGCGGCAGCTTCTCCCCGTCCGGATGCAGTTTATGGGGATAGCGGCTCTGATATTCCCGGAGGATATCCCAGCTCTCCGTAGCCAGGCCCGCGCCGTCCCGGATGAGGCGGTTACAGCCCACACTGCCCTCGGCGTCCAGCGGGCCGGGGATAGCAAATACATCCCGTCCCTGCTCCAGGGCCGTGGCGGCGGTGATGAGCGCGCCGCTCTTTTCCGGCGCTTCCACCACCAGGGTGGCCAGGCACAAGCCACTGAGAATCCGGTTCCGGGCGGGAAAATGCCAGCCAAAGGGCTCCGCCCCCGGCGGATACTCCGACAAAAGCACGCCGGAGGCGGCCACGTCCTCATAGAGTCTGTCATTCTCCGGCGGATATACCACGTCCACGCCGCAGCCCAGCACGGCGGCCGTCAATCCGCCGGCGCGCAGTGCCCCCAGCTGCGATGCCGCATCAATGCCCCGGGCCAGACCCGAGACCACCAAGCCGCCCTGCTTGCTCATTTCAAAGCCGAAGCGCTCCGCCGTGCGGATGCCGTAGGGCGAGCAGCTCCGGGTGCCCACCACCGCCACGGCGGCCTCCTCGTCAAATAGGGGCATGGAGCCCCTGCCGTAGAGCAGCAGAGGTGGGTCATAGATATTCTTCAGCCGCTGGGGATAGAGGGCATCCTGCGCTGTCAGAAGGAAAATGTCCTTCCGGGCACACTCCTCCAGGATGCTCTGCGCCCGGTCCAAGGACTTGTTTTCCAGCGCCTGCACCTGATCGGCGGTGATCCCCTCCACCTGCAGCAGATCTCCGGGCTCGGCATAGTAGACCTCCTCAGGTGAGCCGAAATGCTCCAGCAGCGCCTGACGGGCCGGGCCGCCCAGCCGGTTCTGCTCCGTCAGCCACACCCAGAATTTCAGTGCTGACATGCGTCCATCTCCTCTCCGCGGTATGCCTCCCACAGCAGCACAGAGGCAGCCACAGCAGCGTTGAGCGACTCACACCGGGGCGACATAGGAATGCGAACTGTGCCGTCGCACAGGGCTAAAAGCTCCTCCGTAAGGCCCCGCCCCTCGCTGCCGATGGCCACGGCGGCCCGGGAAAGCTCCACCGCCCGGGCATCCATGGTGTCCGCCCGGAGGGCGGCACCGTAGAGGGGGATGCCGCTGCGGCGCAGCAGCGTGTGCAGCTCCTGCCCCATGCAGGTCCATACCGGGCGGCGGAACACCGCCCCCATGGACGCGCGCATGGTCTTGGGGCTGTATACATCGGCGCAGCCGGGCAGCAGGAACAATCCGTCAGCATCAAAGGCATCCAAAGTACGCAGGACAGTGCCCACGTTGCCGGGATCCTGCACTCCCTCCAGCACTGCATAGCGCCGGCCGGTGAGCTTTTCCGGCAGGGCGCGGGCCGGAATGCGGCAGGTAAATAAAACGCCCTGGGGCGTTTTCATGGGCGAAACGGAGGTCATTATGTCTGCCGGGACCTCCACCACCCGAACATCGGCAGGCAGCGGCGGCAGCTCAGCAGCTCCGATGTGCACCACGCACACAAGCTCCGCCTTCCACAGCAGCGCCTCCTGCAGCAGCTTGGGGCTGTCGCCCAGGTACTCTCCGCACTGACGGCGGTAGCTGCCGGAGGCGGCCAGGCGGCGAATATGCGTGAGCAGCGGATTTGCGCGGGACGTGATGCGTTCCATAAGCGCCGGCCTCCTTTCGGGCATACACAGGGTGTCATATACCTATATAATAAAGCAGTATTTTTTTGCGATGTCAAGAAAATTTTTTGCCGCAGACACAATGCCTGCGGCAAAAAGACGATTCTATACACATTTTTGGCAGGTCTGCATCACATTGATCGCCTTTTGGTCTTTGTCTCCAATCCCCTTATTCTGCACTCGCAGTTCAAAAAAGCTCTTGTGTTTTCAATGTGTTGAGTCCGTCAAACCGGAAGCCGGGCTTTCGTTATACGGCCGTTGCGCTCAGCGCTCCTTGTCTATAATCGCCAGCACCTTTTCTCTGTCGCGCAAATAGAAGTGCGCCGAGGCTGCGAAATACACCTAAATCCTGCATTTACAGATCCCCCTCCTTGCGATTCACCGAAGCTCCGGTGTCAAAGCCATTGGGAAAACGCCGGATTCAGCGTTGCCATTGCCGCTTTCTGATATTCGTTGACTTGCATCTGTTTCCTCCGTTATTTTGCCTGCGCAAATAGATAAGCCTGCTCGATCCAATCAAATAAATCTTCGTCTAAATCGGACGGATTGCTGATGACAAAATGCGTTGTCCACCGTCCCGGATGCGGCTCGGTTTTTGCCGCCACCCGGTCGGATTCCGGCGGTGCGGACAGCCCCAGCGTCAGCACAAAATAGTTCTCCGGCAATACAAAAACCTCTCCCCCCTCTCCGTGATCAATTCCCGCAAGGCATCCCTGTGTTCCGTGTGCCGGGAAACACAGCACACGGAGCGGTACAGAAATTGATGATTCAAAAAAGGAAGAGTAGATTATGAAGACTAAAAATGATAAAATCAAGTCAAAAGGCTCAAGCACCCCCGCCGACAGCTCCCTTGGCCTTGCCATCGGCTTGAGCCTCGGTACGCTATTCGGGATCATAACAGACAATCTCGCTCTCGGCATGATGATCGGCGTTGCCGTGGGTCTGTGCGGCGGTTCGGCTGCCGGTGCGCTGAAGGGAAAGAAGAAGGAGACAAGCGATGAAGAAAAGGAAAACGGCGAAAAATAGCAGGGGATTTTCAAAATACCTTATGTCGATCCTGCTGTTTCTGTTGTTTGAAGCAGTAGCGGTCACGCTGTGGCTCACAAAGGACAACCTGTTCTATCTGCTGAATTTCAGCTACATAGGCGGCTGCCTCGCACTGGGAACGGCGCTGTTCACTGCCGGGAAACGCTATGCCCGGCATTTTGTGCAGCTGGCGGTGGGAAGCTATATGCTGCTGTACCTTGGCGTGATTTCTCATGAGAATATGCAGCTTGAGGGCTTCTGGTACTATCTGTTTCTCGGCGTTTTTGAAGCGGCGACCATTCACTATGCCGTGGCAAAGATTTTCGGCCCGCTGCTGTTCGGGCGCGGCTGGTGCGGCTATGCCTGCTGGACGGCCATGGTGCTGGATTTTCTGCCCTATAAGCAGCCGCAGAAGCCCCGAAAGGAGAAGCTGGGCGCTCTGCGCTATGTGATGTTTGTGTTGTCGTTGGTGCTTGTGTCCGGCCTGTTTTTGTTCAAGGTCGCAAATCTCGAAAAAATAATGTTCTGGCTGTTCCTCGCCGGAAATGTGCTCTATTACATCGCCGGCATCGCGCTGGCCTTTGCCTTCAAGGATAACCGGGCATTCTGCAAATATCTGTGTCCCATCACGGTGCTTCTCAAGCCCATGAGCTATTTTTCCCTGCTGCGCGTTCACTGCGACGAGAGTAAATGTGTCCGCTGCGGCAAATGCCTGCGGGTCTGCCCCATGAACGTGGAGGTCAACAAAGAATCCCGCAAGCGGAAAAACGGGACGGAATGTATCCTCTGCTACGAATGCACAAAGGTCTGCCCCACCAAGGCACTGCATTAACGGAGCTAAGCGGAAATATCCTCCCAGCACTGTTCAGGCTTCTGCCAGCGTAATCCTTATATCCCTCTCGAATACTATGCAGGAATTAGCCACCTGTTATCAGGAAACGACCACCTATCGAAAAACAGTAGTATTTGTTTTCCCCATCGCCTATGATAAAGCCGTGGAAAGGAGGAGACCGGATGAAGATTGAGATCAGAATCGACAAGAATTGTGACGAACCGAAGGTCATCGTCGTAACGGACAAGGTAACCGATGAAATCAATGAAATCGTAACAAGGCTTTCGGATAAGCCGTCTCAAATACTTGCCGGATTCAAGGATGGACAGGCAGCCGTGCTGGAGCCGGAGCAGCTCTACCGAATCTATGCCTCGGATGGCAAGGTGTATGCCGAAACGGGAAATGGCACCTATTCTCTCCGGCTGCGGCTGTATGAAGTGGAGCAGCGGCTCACAAGCCGCTCCTTCGCGCGCATATCGAACAGTGAGCTCATCAACCTGAAAAAGGTCAGAAGTTTTGATTTGAGCCTTGTCGGAACAATCTGTGTTTCGCTCTCAAACGGAGCTGTTTCTTATGTTTCCAGGCGGTATGTCTCCAAAATCAAGCAGCTGTTAGGGCTATGAGGTGGTTAAAATGAAGAAAAAAATTGTAAAACGCATTTGGATCGGGTTTCCTGTAGGCATTGCCATGGGGTATATCATTACCCTGGTTATCTCCGCCTGCATTGGGGATGGAACCCTTTACTCGGCCACGCCGGAGTTTGTCCAAAGGATGGGCACTGAACTGAGCGCCGTTATTTTGCAGACAGCTCTGTGCGGCATTCTGGGGAGCGGCTTTGCGGCGGCATCCGTGATCTGGGAGATAGATTCTTGGAGCCTTGCCAAGCAAAGCGGCGTGTACTTTATCGTTATAGGGGCCATCCTGCTTCCCATCGCTTATGTGACAAATTGGATGCGGCATTCTGTAGCGGGGCTCCTGTCTTATGTCGGAATTTTTATCAGTATCTTCATGGCCGTTTGGCTTTCTCAGTATTTATGCTGGAAGGTGAGAATCAAAAAAATGAACTATTGCATCCATCACGAGAAAAAATCGCAAGAGTAAAAATCTTAGCCCCGGAGGATAAAGCGGCAGCCCGTTGCTTTACCCTCTGGGACTGATAGGGTTGAAAATAAGCATGATTTCTCTGTATTCCACCGATATTCTACCGCCGAGGGATGTATCCGCATAGCCTTTCGCCGTATACTCAAAGCATCTTAAACACAGGAGGAAAATTCAATGAATCAAACAGCCATCGGCAGTTACATTTCCAAGAAACGCAGGGAGAAAAATCTGACACAGGAACAACTGGCGGAAAAACTCGGCGTGTCCAATAAGACGATTTCCAAATGGGAAAACGGCAAGTGTATGCCCGATCACAGCATTATTGAACAGGTCTGCAGGGAGCTTTCCGTTGCGCTCCCCGAGCTGATGAACGGCGAGGATGCGGCGAAGGACAGCATGTGGGTTTATGACGATGAGCAGATTCTTGACCTGCTGCGCCGCACACAGGACCTGGAGCGGCAAAAAAATATTCTGTATGGTATCATTCTCATGGTTCTCGGCCTTGCCTGCAGCGCCATGTCGGCCACGGCCAGCGGCTCAGAGGTGCAGGAGTTCGTATCCGGTCTTCTGATGGGGCTGTCCGCTGCAGAAATATTGGCAGGGATTGTCATTGTCGGAAAAAGCATTTTGAAAAGTAGCTTACTATCCTTCATCACATCTTTAGCAAACCTGCAGCAAAAAAGCTCTATAGCGTCAATACAAATCGCCGCATTTTAAGGCCATCCTTTAATACAGGCAAAGCATATCCTCATGCTTGTGGTCGGCAGCTCGGCCTCACTCATGAGCGGCTATTTCCCATATCCCTTTATTCATTTGTCCAGGATGTATTGTACTCCTGAAAAAGCAGTTTTTCCGACCCGGGTCCATCTTGACAGATCGGCCGAAATCTGCTAATATAGGCACGCCTAATGGTTGTTTTTTTATGCAGCACAGTTAGTCGGCTCTAATCGTCGAGGGGCATACCAAGACTATGTGTGGAGCCATTTATTTTATCAGGGTGTCGGAGGCCGTGCTGCAACCGGTTTATACCCGGGCCATTTACCGACCGGCTGCGGCCGTGGCCCATTTATGAAAAGATCAATCCAACGACCTATATATCCGGTCGTTGGCTGCATCTAAATATCTGTTTAGGAGGACAACTGCTATGACAATGAAAAAAATCGGTATGTTTGCCGCCGGCGTGCTGTTCGGCACGGCGGGTCTGAAGGTTCTCGGCAGCAAGGATGCCCGCAAGGTCTATGCGCACACAACCGCTGCTGCGCTGCGCGCCAAGGACAGCGTGATGACCACTGTTACCACTCTGCGCGAGGGTGCCGAGGACGTCTACGCCGACGCCAAGGCCATTAACGAGCGCCGGGCTGAGGCCGAGGCCGCCGCTGTGGTGGAGGACACTTCTGCGGAGGAAAGCAAGGCGGAGTGACCCATGAAATGCACGATCCTACATGAAACTCGAGGTCGCATGCGGGTACGCCTGTGCTGTAGGCGCATGACGTTGGAGCAGGCGGATGTGCTGGAGTACTATCTGCGGGCGGTAGACGGCGTGCAATCGGTGAAGGTTTACGATCGGACACGGGACGCCGTGGTGGTCTATGCCGGCCGGCGCTCGGAGCTGATCCGTGTGCTGGGGGCCTTCTCCTTCGCCAAGGCGGAAGCTATGGAGCTGGTGCCGGAGCATACCTCCCGGGCCCTGAACCGGGAGTTTGAGGACAAGCTGGCGGTCACCGTCATGCGGCGGTGCATCTCCAAGCTGTTCCTGCCGGTGCCCGTCACCACCGCCATCTCCCTCTTCCGCTCCGTCAAGTACATCAAGGAGGGCTGCAAGGCGCTGCTGCAAGGCAGGCTGTCTGTGGCGGTACTGGATGCCGCCGCCGTCACGGTGTCCATGGCGCGGGGCGATTTCGCCACCGCCGGCTCCGTGATGTTCATGCTGCGGCTGGGCGAGATTCTGGAGGAATGGACCCACAAAAAGTCCGTTGCCGACCTTGCCTCCGCCATGAGCCTGCGGGTGGACAGCGTCTGGCAGCAGGTAAACGGCACCGAAGTGCTGACGAAAATCACCGATGTGAAGCCGGGGGACCGTATCGTCATCCGCACCGGCGGCATGATCCCCCTGGACGGCCGAGTGGTGGAGGGGGAGGCCATGGTGAACCAGTCCTCCCTCACCGGCGAGTCCATGCCCGTGGCTAAGCGGCCCGGCAGCCCAATCTACGCCGGGACCGTGGTAGAGGAGGGCGAGTGCGTCATCTCCGTGGAGAAATCCTCCGGCAGTGGGCGGTATGACCGGGTGGTCCGGATGATCGAGGAGTCGGAGAAGCTGAAATCCACCGCCGAGGACAAGGCGTCCCGGATGGCGGACCGCCTGGTGCCCTATACGCTGGGCGGCACGGCACTGACCTATCTCCTGACCCGGAACGTGACCAAAATGCTCTCGGTGCTGATGGTAGACTTCTCCTGCGCCCTGAAGCTATCCATCCCCATAGCGGTGCTGTCCGCCATGCGGGAGAGCAGCGGCTATCACATCTCCGTCAAGGGCGGCCGGTTTTTGGAGGCGGTGGCCAAGGCAGACACCATTGTGTTCGACAAGACCGGCACACTGACCTATGCGACGCCCACCGTGGCGGCGGTCGTCCCCTTCGGCGGACACGACGAGGCGGAAATGCTGCGCCTTGCCGCCTGTTTGGAGGAGCATTACCCCCATTCCATGGCAAACGCCGTGGTCGCGGAGGCAAAGCGGCATGGGCTCACCCACGAGGAGTATCATTCGCAGGTGCAGTATGTGGTGGCCCACGGCATCTCCAGTATGGTGGAGGGCAAGAAGGTCATCATCGGCAGCGCCCACTTTGTCTTTGAGGACGAGGGCTGCCGCATCCCGGAGGGCGAGCAGCCGAAATTTGACACCCTGCCCGCCGCGTATTCCCACCTGTACCTCTGCATGGACGGGGAGCTGGCGGCGGTGATCTGCATCCACGATCCCCTGCGCCGGGAGGCATGGGAGGCGGTAAGGGCGCTGCACGAGAGCGGCTTTACCAACGTGGTGATGATGACCGGCGACAACCGCCGCACGGCGGAGGCCGTGGCCGCCGAGGTGGGCGTGGACGCTGTGTACGCCGAGGTGCTGCCGGAGGATAAGGCCGCGTTTATCCGGCAGGAAAAGGCCAAGGGCCACACCGTTATCATGGTGGGCGACGGCGTCAACGACTCCCCTGCTCTGTCGGAGGCGGACGCGGGCATCGCCATCTCCACCGGCGCGGCCATCGCCCGGGAGATCGCCGACATCACCGTTTCCTCGGAAGATCTCTTCGCGCTGGTAACGCTGCGTCGGCTCAGTCAGGCACTAATGGAGCGCATCCACGGCAGCTACCGGTTTATCGTGGGCTTCAACCTGACGCTGATCGCACTGGGCGTGGCGGGGGTACTGCCGCCCACCACCTCGGCATTGCTGCACAACGGGTCCACCCTGGGCATCAGCCTGCGGAATATGACCGACCTGCTGGAAAAAGATAACAACGCATAATGCGGCAAAAAGCAGCCGGGAAGCGCCTGCCTGACAGGTGCTTCCCGGCTATTTTTGGTTATGCAGCGGCGGGAATGCTCTGAGAAAAGAGCTCCCTATTTTATTTCCTCCGTTTTCGTATAGGTCGGCTCAGTCAAGCGCAGTGATGGTAACAGAGCCGCTGAATGAAAGCAGATAGGTCTTGTAATCCCCTTGCTCCAGCGAAAATTTGAGTTCAACATCGTTTTTCGCGCCGGTAAGGTCATATATTCTGTTGAAGCAGAGAGAATTTGATCCCCTGCCTTCTTGTTCTATCAGTGTAATATATCTGCAATAGGCATCATCATAACCGTCCGTCATCCGAACGGAATACTTTCCGCTATTATCATTTGTCATCGCATTAACCATGCCGCTTACACACACATTGTAGGTATGTCCTTTTTTTAGCCTGAGGGTTGTTCCGTTGTACGAAACAAGACCGCCGCGGTTATGCATTTCCCGATAGTACAGGGGGACTGCACCGTCTGAAAGATGGGTTGACGGTACATACCCCGTGCCGTAAAAATACCCGGAGCTTCCGCCGTTCTGACCGGCATCTCCCTTGTCGCCTTTATCTCCCTTATCCCCCTTGTCGCCTTTTTCGCCGGGGTCGCCTTTGTCGCCCTTGTCCCCCTTTTCACCATCTGTGCCGTCAACACCGTCTGTTCCGGCAGCCTTCACGCCGGTGTCGGTTTCTCCGATCCACCAGTTGCCGTTCTCACCGATGAAGGGGGTATTGCCGTCCGCACCGTCCCTACCGTCTTGCCCGTTTATGCCGTTTGTTCCGTCCGCACCGTCAGCGCCGTCTATGCCGTCGGCACCTTTCAATGCGCTAAGGTCGTACAGGTTCAGCCATACTTCGTCGCCGGCATAGCGCCACTGCAGGGTGTTTTCATTTACACGGAACTCCGGCGTTTTTCCGTCAGAGCCGTCCTTACCGTTCTGTCCGGCGGGGCCTGTGATATCGGCGATCGCAACAAGGTTCTGCCACTCGCCGTCCTCATATCGCCACTGTATGTATTCTGTTGTTCGTTGTACCTCTATGTTTTTGGCATTCATTCCATCCTTGCCGTCAGTGCCGTCTTTGCCGTCGGCGCCGTCTTTACCGTCAATGCCGTCATTGCCGTTAATGCCGTCTTTGCCGTTTGTACCGTTTATTCCGTTCTTACCGTCGGTGCCATTTTCGCCGTTGGCTCCGTCCTTGCCGTCAGCGCCGTCTTTACCGGCTTCTCCGGCAGCGCCCCGCAGCTCGGAAAGCGCCACCAGGTCGCGCCAATCGGTTTCATCGCTGTATTTCCACTGGATCGCCGTGCCGTTATTCCGCACCTCCGGTAGCGCGGCGGCGTCGGTTTTTGCCGCCTTGCTCCATCCTGCGGCAAGCACGATACAAAGCGCCAAAAGAGCCCCGCAAAGCGCCAAAAGTGTGCCTGTGAGTAGTTTCCTTTCTGTTTTCATCTTCTTCCCTCCGTTCGGAATTATTACGGCGGAGTTTTGCACCGACGCCCACGCCGTGAACAGGCGGCGGCAGACAGCCTTATGCTTGGTTTGCTTTGTACTTATCCATAAACAGGGCGACCCCCTGCTTTAAGACCTCCATCTGGGTTTGAAGATAATATTCGTCCTCGAACATGGCGTAGTGTACGCAGGCACGGACGAAGATAAAGATCAGCGGCGTGATGACCGTATAGGGAATGCCGATCTTCGGCTCCAGCCGCTTGGCATACGCGGTATAGCGCTCGTTGACGCCCTCAAAGAATTTCTTGCCGTGCTCGATATACTTCGGGTGCGTATAGATCTGATACATCAGGCGATATTTTTTGCCGTGCTTTTGGGCCGTCCAGTAAGGCACCTCCTTCACAAACCGGACAACATCCTTCGGGTCGGTGGGGGCCATCTCCATAAAGTCGTCCTCAACCTTTTCCATACAGTATGCCGTTGACTCAATAATCAGCTCGTCAAGGTTTTTGAAATACGAATAAAGATTTGCCTTTGTGCAGCCGCAGGCATCGGCCAGGGCTTTGATCCCCGTACCCGTCAGCCCGTTTTCCGCATAACACTCAAAGCATTTTTCCATGATTTCACGCTTCCGCTCATTGTGCTGTTGCTCTGTTGTTTTCATGTAAATTGCGCCCCCTAATTGATGTGAACGTTCGTTTAGTATTAGTGTAGCATAGAGTTGAGACTATTTCAAGAGCAGCCTTTAAAAGGGGCCGTAAAAAAGTAGGGGGCAGCTATAAGTTGACTATCCCATCGGTTTTCTGTTATTCCGCCCGGAGATTATTTTACAATACGGAAATGTCGCAGCTGTTTTGACCGCACGGCAGAAAAAGCGGCCTGGTTCTCAAATGAAAACCAAGCCGCTATACTATGACGTACAGTGTTCAGTTGATAATTGGGGATTTGCCCTTTGCGGACGGGCGGACTATCTTTTTATCAATCATCTATCTCCGTCTCGTGATGGAGAATTGCGCCGGTGGCCGCGTCAATTTCATAGTCGTACTCCCTATGGCCGGACTTGAACTCTACTTCATAAATAATTGTGCCGTCCTCTACATCCAGCTGAATGTTCATGTCATAGACCGTGTTCGCATCCACACCGGCGTGATTCAGCGCAATGGATTTTGCCTTAGCGTGGCCAATGTCCTGCGCCGTTCCGGGCTGTGTGGGCTTTGCAGGCTGAGCCTCAGATGCTTCGTCATCATCCGCCGCCTCCCGCTTGGTCTCTATAACGGCGCCGGAGTAGGCGTCGATCTTATACTCTATCTCCTCGCCGTTCCGGCCTGTGATCTCCACCTCATAATGTGCCGGGGATTCGTCCAGCTCCGGGTCGACCTCACTGTGCAATATCTCCGCTGCAGACGCCTTGCCAAACTCCGCCACAGCAATGTCCATCGCCTTGTCTTTACCGATAGGCATAGCGGGCGCACCTGCCTCCGCCAGGTCCTTCAGCTCCTCCACGGAGAGCTTTGCCAGCGCATCAAACTGCAGCTCCGGGTTGATGGAAAGGACGCGATTCACCAGTGCCGCCTTCCCTGTGGAAATGTTGTTTTCCTGTGCCTGCTGGTCTCTCGCCGTGTCCTGTGTCAGGGTCTGCGTCAGGACGGAGGCCTTCGCTTCACTGGTCTGCAAAACGCCGTCCACGGCGTCAGTCAACTCCCGCTGAAGCTTTTCCGCGCGGGCGGTATCCTTGTCCTCCACTGAGATCATAATAGCGGAGGAAATGCTGCTGAGATAGCCGTTGCGCACAAGGCTGCCTACAATGGCGTTCACCGCCACATCCAGCTTGGCACCCTTGAGATCGGCCCCGTCTCCCATATCCGCAAGGATCGTCTTTGCATCGTCATTGAGCGGCGCGCAGACCAGTACCTTTTCGCTCCTGCTGACCTTCAGCTCGATGCTGGGGTTTACATCCAGCGACACCACGGACGCCACCGCATTCGCCTGCTGATAGAATACACCTCCGCCGCCCAGCAGCATCACCGCAAGGCAGGCAGCGACGAGTGCCGGCCATTTTTTCCTTGCCGGTTTTCTTGTTGTCATATTGATCACCGTTCCTTTCCGCACTTCACAGCGGGAGAGAACGCCGCTCACATCGTCCGGCGCAGTTTTTTCAAGGGCCGAGGCCAGCCTCTGCTCCATTTTTTCGTTAGTCATCGGGCGTCATCTCCTTCCAGAGTACTTCGCATCTTTTTCAATGCTCTGTGATATTTTGACAGGACGGTAGGAAGCGTTAGCTCCAGCAAAGCCGCAATCTCTCGATGCTTCATGCCTGTGACCGCATGGAGTAGCACAATGCGTCGCTCCTCATCACTGAGAGCAGCCAACGCCTGCTGCAGCAGAATGCGCTCATCGGCATCCAGCCCGCACTCCTGTGCGGGAATGGCGTCCCATTCCTCCTCACTGAGCGCGGCATTTTTCTTTTCCCGCCGCAGACGCATCAGGCACAGGTTGCGGCACACGGTCAGCAGCCAGCCCATGGGTGACCCGGCGGGCCGGTACTGCTCCGCGCAGTCCCACACCTGCACATAGACATCCTGGGTCAGATCCTGGGCATCGTGCGCGTTTTTGAGGTACGACAGCGCCAGGCCGTACACAGCCGTTTTTGTCCGCTGATACAGCTCCGCCAGCGCCTCACTCTCCCCTCGGGCAACGCTGAGAAGCAGCTGCTGCAGCTGGTGCCGCTCCTCCGCCGGGGCATATTCAGTTGTCATCAGCATACTGAGCATGGGCTTGCATCTCCTGTCATCCGGGTAATGCGCGAAGCGGGCGGTTTATTGCATGGGCTTAAAAAAAATATACTCTCTGCAGCTTCGTGTTATAGCGCGTCGGAAAGCTCCGCTTTTCTGGCTCTGATTATACCTCCAAATCACGGAATAATCTACCAATATGTTCCGTGCGGGCAGCCGCCATGTTGAATGTCTGTTTTCGCATGTAAGCCCCACCGGTGTTCCCGGTGGGGCTTACACATATTATCTATCAACTCTTTTTATTCCCGCCGCAAAAACAGCACACCCAGTGTGCCCGGCCCGCAGTGGGAGGACACGGTGCAGCCTGCCTGGGTCAAGAATACCTCCCGGAAGGGGGCCAGGGACTTCACCAGCTCCGTCAGCTGGGCCAGGGTATCCTCTGCGACGCCGCCGGAGTGGGTAATGAAGGCCCAATCCTCCACCACGGTCTTGCCCGCCAGCCGCTCGGTGATGTACTGCCGGTAGACCCGTTCCATGGTACCCCGATACTTCTTGCAAACCACCAGCTTGCCCTCCCGCATCTCCAGGCAGGGCTTCAGCTTCAGCACGTTGGCGCCCAAGGCCGCCACGCCGCTGCAGCGGCCGCCCTTCCACATGTATTCCAGGGTGTCCAGCACAAAGCTGGTGTCGCTGTGAGGTGCCAGGCGGCGCAGCTCATCGGCAATATCCCCGGCCGCCATGCCTTCATCCCGCAGCTTGGCTCCCTGCAGGGCCAGCAAACCGCCGCCGGTGGAGAGCTGGCGGCTATCCACCACATGGATGCGTCCCGTCTCCAGCTCCGCCGCGGCTATAAGGGCGTTCTGGCAGGTGCCGGACAGGTCTGCACTGATGTCGATGTGGACGATGTCAAAGCCCTCCGCCAGGATGGCGCCAAAAAACTCCTTGAACTGCTCCGGACTCACTGCCGACGTCTTGGGCAGGGTGCCGTCCCTATGGAAGTCGGCGTAGAGATCCTCGGAGGTATAGTGGCCATCATCGGGGAAAATACGCTCTCCGGTCTGGATGGTCAAGGGCACAGTGCGGATCTGAAAGCGTTCCAGCAGTGCCGGGGTCAGGTCGCAGGTGCTGTCATAGGTGATGCAAACAGGTCTGGGCATGAAGCGATTCCTCCTATTTTCTTCTTTTCCATTTTAGTATACCCGGCCAACCTCAACACAGGCTCAAAAAAGCTCGATTTTTCAGGCGGGATGTGATAAAATCATAAAAAAGCTAAGGAGGGCTCGCATGTTTCGAATTTTGGTAGCCGAGGATGACGAGAGCACCCGCCTGCTCATGTGCGAGGTGCTGCGCCAGGCAGGCTATGAGCCCTGTCCCGCCCGAGACGGTGTGGAGGCCCTGGAGGTTATGGATCATTTCCAGTGCGACCTGGCCATCGTGGACATTACCATGCCCCGGATGGATGGCATCGCCTTCACCCAGACCCTGCGGGAGGGCAACTGTGACCTGCCGGTGCTCATGGTGACAGCCCGGGTGACCCAGGAGGATAAGCGCCGGGGCTTCCGGGCAGGAACGGATGACTATATGGTCAAGCCTGTGGATGAGGAGGAGATGCTCTGGCGTGTGGAGGCGCTGCTGCGGCGCTATCGCAGCACAGCGGAGCGGCGGCTGACGGTGGGCAGCACGGTTTTGGACCGGAGCGCCCTGCAGGTCATCACTCCCCAGGGTACTCAGCAGCTCACCGCCAAGGAGTTTATGCTGCTTCTGAAGCTGCTGAGCTATCCCCGGACTCTTTTCACCAAGCGCCAGCTTATTGATGATATCTGGGACCTGGACAGCGAGGTAGATGAGCACACCGTGGAGGTCTACATTTCCCGGCTTCGGGACAAATTCCGGGGCAATCCGGACTTTGAGCTGCGGACCATCCGGGGCTTTGGGTACATGGGGATGCCCAAGGAGGACGAGGATGAAAAAAAATAAGGTCAAAAAAGAGAATCCTCCGGCCCGGCTCCTATGGACCATGTTTTTGCTGGTGCTGGGAATGGTGATTGTATACGGGACCCTGGTGCTGGGTATCTTCGCCCTGGTCCAGCGCCTGGTGCGGCTGGACGAGAGCAACTACACTTTGGTGTGGCCCATTCTTATTTTGACGGTGAGCGCCATTTTAGGCGTGGCGCTGGCCGTCTTCATTTTTCGGGGATATTTAGCGCCGCTGTCCCGGCTGATGCAGGCCACCCAGGCGGTGGCCGCCGGGGACTACTCCGTGCGGGTGGAGCTGCGGGGGGCCCGGGGCGAGGTGGCGGAGTACATCCGCAGCTTCAACAAAATGGCCGAGGAGCTGGGCAGTGTGGAGATGCTGCAATCGGACTTCGTGAACACCTTTTCCCACGAGTTTAAGACGCCCCTTATCTCCATCCGGGGGTTTGCCAAGCTCCTACAGAACCCGGACATCTCCGGGCAGCAGCGGGCCATCTATGCCGGGACCATCGCCCGGGAATCAGAACGATTGGCGGCTATGAGCACGCATATTTTGGAGCTGACCCAGTTTGAAAACACGGAGATCGTGTCCGGCAAGACCCTATATAGCCTGGACGAGCAGCTGCGCCGGTGCATCCACCAGCAGGAGCGGAGCTGGCTGCAGAAGGGGCTGACCGTGGAGGGGGACCTGGATCCCACGGATTACTACGGAAATGAGGAGCTGGTAGAGCACATCTGGTCCAACCTCATCTCCAATGCCATCCGCTTCACCCCTGCCGGCGGACAAATCACCGTAGTTCTGCGCAAGGAAGCTGCGGAGATCACCGTGTCTGTCTCCGACACCGGCATCGGCATGGATGAGGAGACCCAGCGGCACATTTTCGATAAGTTTTACCGGGCGGAGCCATATCCGGATAGCCGCGGCAACGGCCTTGGCCTATCCATCGTGCGGCGGGCGGTAGAGCTGTGCGGCGGAGAGATTGAGGTGTTCTCTCAGCCCGGCAAGGGCTCCACCTTTACCGTGACGCTGTCCCCGACTGACCGGAATTGAGCTCCCTCCCCCCGGCGGCAGATCCTTCCACTTCCCGGTTGCAAAACGTGTTGAAGTCGTGTATAGTATAGAAATACCTATTGGGAGGTCATACTATGAAAGAAAAAATGCAGCCGGGGAAGCTGGTCCCCCGGTACGCTGTTCCTTGGCTGTTGAGTGCCCTGGTGTGGCAGTTGGGCCTGTATTTTTTGGCCAAGCTGCTGACGGATGGCCGCTTCCATTACGATCTGTCCATTTCACTGGATGATAAAATTCCCTTTGTTCCCTTTTTCATGCTGATCTATTGGGGGGCGTATTTCTCCTGGGGAATAAACTATATCCTGGCCGCCCGGGAAAATCAGGACCACTGCCGCCGCTGCATTACTGCCGACATGATTGCAAAGGCCCTGTGCTTTGTGATCTTCCTGCTGCTGCCCACCACCATCGCCCGGCCGGAGGCAGGCGGAAGCGGCCTCATCGGCTGGCTCACTCGCATCATTTACATGGCGGACACGCCTGTGACTCTGTTCCCATCCATCCACTGCCTGGATTCCTGGCTGTGTTGGCGTTTTTTAGTGAAGTGCAAAAAAGTGCCCCGGTGGTATAAATGGGTGAACTTTGTATTCTCGCTGCTGGTGTGCGCCTCCACTGTGCTGGTAAAGCAGCATGTATTCGTGGATATTTTTGCGGGCATCGCTGTGGCGGAGCTGGGTCTGCTGCTCTCCCGCCGGGTATGGAATAGCCTGGAGAAGCGGAAACCGTCCGGAATATGAAAAACGCAGCCGCGCTTTTGGAGGAATACTCTATGAAAAGGATCATCTCATTTTTTCTGTGTGTGCTGATGACGGCGGCCCTGCTGGCCGGCTGCGGCGATAGAAAGCAGCGCACCACCTGGATCATCGCCGTGGACGGGGATTTCAGCCCCTTTGTGTGCGCCGATGCGAACGGCAAGGCTGTGGGCCTGGATGTGGAGCTCCTGGACGCCATCGCCCGGGATCAGAACTTCCGGTATGAGCTGCGCCCCTCGGATTGGGACACCGCCATGAGTGTGTTCACCTCCCATCAGGCTCAGGTTCTCATGGGCAGTATCGCCAGCTCTCAGGAGCGGATCGACGGTGGCTGGTTCTTTTCCCGTAGCTTTTATAACGGCGTGACCCAGAGCATGGCCATGGAGCCCAGCAGCGACACCAATACCCTGGAGGACCTGGCCGGCAAGGCCGTGGCAGTGGTCTCCGGCACTCTGGGTGCCGCCTACGCCGAAAGCGTGAAGGATAAATATGGCTTCTCCATCGCCACCTTCAGCGATTCCCACTCCATGTACGCGGCGGTGCTGAAGGGTCGGGCGGCCGCCTGCTTTGAGGACACCCCCGCCCTGCGGGACAGCATCGCCGGCGGCGTAGCCCTGGAGCTGGTCCCCGGCAGCGAGGGGGCAGCCTCCGATTACTGTGTGGCTATTTGCGACGAAAAGGACCGGCCGTTTCTGGAGCTGTTCAACCAGGGCCTGGCCAACATCCGCGCCAACGGCATCTATGATGCCATCCTCGCGAAGTATGCGGATACCCTATAAAAAGCCTATGGTATATTTTGTGCAGTTTGCCAGTTGCATTTCCCCGTTGGATTTCGTATACTAAACCATCATAAGAAAGCAGAGGGACGGACATGACCCATTTTGCTATGAACAGCTGCAGCAAGGCCATCTGTATGGTCTGTTGTTGTTGTGGGCATTTTGGTCATGTATGTTCTGCTGGTTCGCCGAAAAACTGATTTTTTCGGATTTATTATTTGTTTATCGATCGGCAGAGGGTGCATGATGCATCCTCTGCCTTTTGTATTGAATGCATCGGCATCTCCCGCCCCACACAGAAAGGAAGATCATTGTGAACATCTATCGCTCTGCATCCCAACTGGTCGGCCACACCCCCCTGCTGCAGCCTGTGCGCTACATGGAGCAGCTCCGCCTGCCCGCCACCGTGCTGGTCAAGCTGGAATCCTTCAACCCCGCCGGCTCCGTAAAGGATCGTGTAGCCCTGGAAATGATTGAAGACGCCGAAAAAGAGGGCAAGCTCCTGCCCGGCGGCACCATCGTGGAGCCCACCTCCGGCAACACCGGCATAGGTCTCGCGGCCATGGGCCTGGCCCGTGGCTACCAAGTCATCCTCACCATGCCCGAGTCCATGAGCCTGGAGCGCCGGCAGCTGCTGGCTGCCTACGGTGCGCAGCTGGTGCTGACCCCTGCCAAGGGCGGTATGGCGGGCGCCGTGGAAAAGGCCCAGGAGATCGCCGCTGCGATCCCGGGCAGCTTCCTGGCCGGTCAATTTGATAACCCCGCCAATCCCCGGGCCCACTACCGCACCACCGGCCCCGAGATCTGGCACGATACCGACGGCCAGGTGGACATCTTCGTGGCCGGCGTAGGTACCGGCGGCACCGTTACAGGCGTGGGCCGCTACCTGAAGGAGAAGGACCCCCACGTGCGGATTGTGGCCGTGGAGCCCGCCGCCTCTCCCCTGCTCTCCAGCGGCAAGGCCGGGAGCCACGGGCTCCAAGGCATCGGCGCCAACTTTGTGCCGGAGAACCTTGACCGCAGCGTGGTGGACGAGGTGATCCCCGTGTGGGAGAAGGATGCCTACGCCGCCGCCCGGCTGCTGGCCGGTACCGAGGGCGTGCTGGTGGGCATCAGCTCCGGCGCCGCCCTGCACGCCGCAGGCCAGCTGGCCCGCCGCCCCGAGAATGCCGGCAAGACCATCGTGGCCCTGCTGCCCGACACCGGTGACCGTTACCTTTCCACACCACTGTTTCAGGAGTGATTTATGATGAGTGAAAACCATATCTGCGCCGCAGCCAAAGCCATGGCGCAAACCTATACCACCGGCTCCGTACCGCTGTACGGCAAGAAGCTGCGTCTCCCGGACCGGCAGGCTGTGATCCTGCTCATAAAGGACATCCGGCGGCTGATCTTTCCCGCCTACTACGGGGAAGCGGCTCTCATGAGCCTGGCCCCGGAGGACTATGCCGCGCTGCTCTTGGAGCGCATCGAAAAGCAGCTTTTCCGGCAGATCGCCTTGACCCTGCCGGAGGAGCAGGAGGATCGGGCCGCGGAGCTGGCCGCCGAAATGGTAACTCGTCTGCCCAAAATTGCCCGCATGGTACAGCTGGACCTGGAGGCCACCTTTGACGGCGATCCCGCCGCCGGCTCCCGAGAAGAAATCCTGTTTTCCTATCCCGGCCTGTTTGCCATTCTGGTATATCGGGTAGCCCACGAGCTCTACGAAATGAAGATCCCCATCCTGCCCCGGATGATGGCCGAGTACGCCCACAGCCACACGGGCATCGACATCCATCCCGGCGCGCAGATTGGCGATCACTTCTTCATCGACCACGGCACGGGCATCGTGGTGGGTGAGACCACGATCATCGGCGATAGGGTAAAGCTCTACCAGGGCGTGACCCTGGGCGCCCTGTCCACCCGGGATGGGCACCATTCTCAGCCCGGCAAGCGCCACCCTACCGTAGAGGACGATGTGACCATCTACTCCGGCGCGACCATTCTGGGCGGCAATACCACCATCGGCCGGGGCAGCGTGGTGGGCGGCAACGCCTTCCTCACCAGCTCCGTGCAAAAAGACACCCGGGTGGTGATTCACGCCCCGGAAACCGTGTTCAAAAGCCGCAAGGGCGAACAATAACCAATAAAAGCAGCCCTCGGCCGGTTGGCCGAGGGCTTTTAACACTGTCGAAAATTCCTTTGGAATTTTCCGACAAAAGGATCGCAGTCTGCTGCGCGCATAATTTTGCCGCAAGCGGCAAAATTCCACACTGGCAGCCTGAGCAGTATTTTTCCCCACGCACATGTCGCGGCGAAAAATGATTGAAACTTTTCGCGTCTGCGGACGCGAACTCTGCGAGGCTTTTTTGACAAGCTGTAAAGCCCTCGGCCGGTTGGCCGAGGGCTTTGCAGCTGTCTCGAAGCTTTTATTTTGTCAGCGGGGCGGTTTTCTTCCCACCCAGGAGCAGGGAGGTGATGAGCGCTGTCAGCGGCACGGCCAAAATTACGCCAATGCTGCTGGCGATGCCGCTGATGACCTCCGTCGCCATATAGGGCGAGCTGACGAGCTGCCGGGGATCCAGCCCCAGGGAGCACAGGTAGATGATAAACACCAATCCGCTGCCCAAAAATGCCAGGATCAGCGTGTTGGTCATGGTGCCCACCATGTCCCGGCCGATGTTCATGCCCGAGCGGAAAAGATCCTTGCCGCTGCGATCCGGAGCCACGGTATGCACCTCCGTCAATGCCGAGGAAATGCTCATGGCCACGTCCATCACCGCACCCAGGGCGCTGATGACCACCCCCGCCACCAGCAGACCCCGCAGGCCCAGAGGGGTGCCCGTCTGCCGCAGCTGCAGCAGCGGCTCCACCTCCGCCAGCCGCAGCCCATCAACATGCAGGATCCCCTGTGCCAGCAGGCCGAACAGCAGGGCCAGAGCCGTACCGGCGATGGTGCCCAGCGCTGCGCAGATAGTCTTGCTGGTCACGCCGCCCAGGATCACCATGGTCACGACGGTGATGTATGCGCACACCAAAAATACCGTCAGCAGCGTAGGCGCGCCCTTCATCAGCAGCGGAATCATAATAAAGAACAGGCACACCAGCGTAATGGCCAGGGCCACCAGGGATTTTGCGCCCACCTTGCCGCCCACGGCCACCGTGGCCAGCAAAAACAGGCCCACAATCACCGCCAGGCCCACGGCCCGGTCATACTCATATACCGTAGCGGTGTGGTTGCCGTCAGAATAGGTGGAGATAAGTATCACTGCCCGCTGGCCGGTTTTCAAGGCCTGGCCGTACAGCGGACCCACATAGTTGCTGACCTGCATGGTCTCGCCCTTGTACTGGCCCGTGCGGATCTCAGCCAGCAGCAGCTGCTCGCCCCGATAGCCATTGTCGGACACGGGATCCTGCTCGGTGCTGTCCGACAGGATATCGGTGATGACGGCGGTCTCATACTCGGCGTAATCCTCGCCCCGGGACTGCGGCTGCTCATGGGTCGCCGCCAGGGCCCGCACGATAATAAACACCACCACCGCCGCCGCCAGGATGATGCAGCTGAGACGATTTTTGCCCCACCAGGCTCTTGCGTCCGGCCTTGTGCTTTTCCCCTTGGATTTTTTCATAGGAGCAACCTCCGTGTCCTCATTTTTTTCAGCATAGCAATTTCTCCACCCGATGTCAAGAGGCAGGTTCCGGCGAAGCAGTTTAGGCATTTTTCATAAGATAAACAAAATTTTTCCGCCGTTTTTCACTAAAATAAAAAAACCGGTGGCAATCTGTATCGGGATGTGCTAAAATATCTCCATCAACACAAAAAGTTTGCTCTCGTTTCCCGGCATCCTTCACAGCCTGCTGTCCTGGTCGACGGAATTCCAAGTAGCATTTCTTACAGCGGTTGTGCAGGGTCGTCTCCCCACGCAGTTGGGGCAGGCGGCTTTTTCTGTCTCTGCGGATTTCACCCAGGTTTAACAGAGGCGCGGTTTCGGATTTTTCATAGTGGCTTTATGATGAAAGAACGGACCCGCCTACCCGGGCCCAGGGGGCAAGCTACCGTGTAACAAGCTACCGTGTAAAATGAATAGGAGGGATCAGATTTTGAAGAAGAGAGGACATAGCAGACGTCTGCTATCCGTGCTGCTGGCACTGGTGATGCTGCTGTCGCTGCTGCCCACAGCGGTGTTCGCGGCAGATCCGACGCCACAGACCTATAAAAAGGTCACGCAGGCACCGGAGGATTGGTCAGGCACCTACCTGATCGTGTCCGAAGGAGACGAGGCGGCCTTTGACAGCAGCCTCACCAAAATCGACGTTTCCAATAACTACAAGACCGTTAAAATCGCAGAAGGCACCATCAAAACAACGGAAACCATTGCAGTCACCATTGAGAAAATGGCCGACGGCAATTATTCCATCAAGGGTGCAAACGGAAAGTATATTTATCAGACTTCCGATGCAAACGGCCTTAAAACGGGTGCTAAGGCAACCGCCAATACCATCGCCTTGAATGCTGACGGCACGGTGGATATCGTGTCCGGCGGAGCCCATCTGCGGTTTAACAAGAATTCCGAGCAGATGCGCTTCCGCTACTTCAAGAGCGCCACCTACACCAGGCAGCAGGCCATCACCCTCTACAAGCTGGACGCTGCCCCCGCCCGTCAGAGCGGCATCGTCACAGACCTGACCACCCTGCAAGATGGCGACAAGGTGGTCGTATTCAACCCCTCTGTCAAAAAGGCCATGTCCGCCACAGCGGTAGCCACTTTTTACCGCGCCGGTGTGGATGTGACGCTGGATAGCGCCAATAAGCTCACCGGCTACGGCGATACCGAGCTGTGGACCCTGGGCATCAAGGACGGCAAGTATACCTTTACCACCGCCGATGGCAAGAAGCTCTCCATGGGTGCCAGCTTTGCCAGCATTCCCCTGGATGATGTGAACACTGAGTGGACCATCACCTCCGCCGCCACCGAGGGCTGCTTCTATATCAAGAATGTCGTCCGCGGCAACGCCCTCCAGTGGTATGCCGACAAGGGCAACTTCAGCTCCAAGGCCTCCATCGGCACCACTGACGAGGCCCTGTTCGCCCAGCAGCTCTACCTGGTGATCGACTCCGGCAGCGAGACCCCCGACCCCGAGCCCACCTTCGTGTCCATCAGCGAGGCACTGGCCGGTGAAAACGGCAAGGACTTCACCGTTCAGGGCGTTGTGACCCTGGTGGACGGGCAGAACATCTACCTGCAGGACGCCACCGGCGGCATCTGCCTGCGTCTTGGCTCCAAGACCAGTGAGATCGCCTTGGGCGACACCATTTACGGCACCGGTAAGCGCGCCGAATACAACAAGCTGCCCCAGCTGGGCAGCGGCACCTTCAAAAAGTCCTCCGGACTGACCCTGACCGCTAAGGCCACCACCATCGGCGCTCTTACGGACAAGGATGTGTGCGGCTATGTGAAGCTGAAGGGTCTGGAGATCACCAAGATCGACGACAACAACGGCAAATATACCAGCCCCAATGTCACCCTGAAGGACGCCGACGGCAAGACCATCCAGCTCTACAAGGCCGTCATGGAGAAGAAGGACGGCAAGTGGGCCTTCGCCGTGGGAGACATGGTAGATGTCACCGCCGCCGTGAGCACCTTCAATGGTACGCTCCAGCTGCGCAACACCCTGGTCGATGAGATCCGCGCCGCCGGAACCATCGTTGATCCCATCTCCGACGATATGATCCCCGCCGGTGCCATCACCGTAAAGGAGGCCGGAGCCATTACCTCCTCCACCTCTAATGTCTCGGTGGTCGGCCAGGTAGTGTATCACTACGGCAACGCCTATAACAATAAAGCCAGCATCAACTCCATCATTTTGCAGGATGTTATTGACGGCGAGATCTACGGCTTCCAGGTTTATGACTACACCAATTACGCCAAGTATAAAGTGGGCGACATCGTGAAGATCACCGGCACCGTGGCTCCGTATAACGGCGTACCCCAGATGTCTTTCCCCTCCATGGAGGTCATAAAGACCGGCGTGGAGGCCATTCCTGCCCAGGAGATCACAGTTTCTCAAATGGGCAAGAACTACCTCAGCGAGTACGTTTACATCAAGGATGTAACCCTGGGTACCTATACCGCCACCGGCAACACCACCGTCAAGGATGCCACCGGCACGGTGAACCTGTATATGGGCGTGCCGCTGCCCAGCGGCGCGAAAGAGGCCGATGTGACCGGCGTGTACGGCTGCTGCTCGGCATATAAGACCACCTATCAGCTCCGCAACGGCGCATCCGCCGACTATGTGACCAATGTGGCTCCCTCCGGCGGTCTCCCCAACCCCGGCGACCAGGTGGTCATCTACAACGCCAACGCAGGCGCCGCCCTGGCAAAGCAGGACGACAACACCGACAGCCCCTCCATTACCAAGGCAGTGGCCACCATTGCCGACGGTAAGCTCACCGCCGGCAACGGCGCCGTGATCTTCACTGTGGAGGCAAACGGCGAATATCTCCGCTTCCGCAACGAGACCTACGGCTATCTGTGCGCGGGCGGCACCGGCAACAACGCCTTCTACTCCCAGACCGCCAGCGACGACGCCGACTGGCTGGTGCGCACCTGCTCCGGCGGCGTGGGCGGCTACGAGCTGGAGAGCCGCACCGCCAAGTACAAGGGCCATAGTCAGTGGCTGGAGTATTACAGTGACAGCTTCAAGGTCTATTCCATGTATAATGTCACCGACTACACCATCTACTCCTTCTTCTTCTACCCCGTAGCGGAGGGCACTAAGACTGTGGACGGTGTCGTGAATAACCCCGCCGTGGTCCTGGGCGACCTGCCCTATGCCTATGTGGGCACGGACTATTCCTTCACCTTCACCGTGGACGCCCCCTTCGGTGTGCAGGGTGACATGACCGCCAAGCTCAATGGCACCGCGCTCACCGTCACCAAGGGCGAGGATGGCACCTACACCGTCACCATCCCCGCCGCCTCCGTCACGGGCGATCAGCTCACCGTGAACATCAGTGGCACGGACAATAAGTCCATTCTCATCTCCGCCGCCGCTGAGATCACCGTCAAGGACGAACCCGTCTTTGCCGATCCCACCCCCGCCCGGGGCAGCCAGACCGGCGGGAATAAGCGTCCCGCCATTTCCGTGGCTCTGGCCAATGCCGGCCAGAACCCCACCGTCACCATGACCGTGAACGGCACCGCCGTCACTCCGGTGTATGCTGGTGGCCGTGTCACCTACACCCCCACCGATGACATGACCGATGGCCGCACCGAGGTGAAGGTCACCGCTACCCGGGCCGACGGCAAGTCTGCCGAATTCAGCTGGTTCTTCACCGTGGGCAAGACCACCTATCAGCTCTACTTCGGCCAGCTCCACGGCCACACCCAGTATTCCGATGGCGCCGGCTCTCTGGACAGCGCCCTGAGCTATATCAAGAACCTGCCCGACAGCGCCAACGTCCAGTTCGTGGCCTTCACCGACCACTCCAACTATTTCGATTCCAAGAATGCCCCCAATGTGGAGGCCGCCCTCTATGACACCTCCCTGGTCAAGGATTCCGATGCCAGCCACAGCTGGAAGACCTACAAGGACACCATCGCCCAGTTCAACGAGGACAACGCCGGCAGCATGGTGGCCATCGGCGGCTTCGAGATGACCTGGTCCGGCGGCCCCGGCCATATCAACACCTTCAATACCCCCGGCATCGTCTCCCGCAACAATAAGACCCTGAATAATAAGACCGATGACGCCGGCATGAAGGCCTATTACGCCCTGCTGAGCCAGACCGAGGGCGCAAACTCCATCAGCCAGTTTAACCACCCCGGCACCACCTTCGGCAACTTCAAGGATTTCAGCTATTGGAATCCCGTCATCGACAGCCGCATGTACATGGTGGAGGTGGGTAACGGCGAGGGTCAGATCGGCGCCGGCGGCTACTATCCCAGCTATGAGCAGTACATCATGGCGCTGGATAAGGGCTGGCACCTGGCCCCCACCAACAACCAGGATAACCATCAGGGCAAGTGGGGCAACGCCAATGACGCCCGTGACGTCATCCTCACCGATAACTTTACCGAGGAGGGCATCTACGACGCCATCCGCGCCCTGCGTATGTATGCCACCGAGGATAAGAATCTGGAGCTGGGCTACACCGTCAACGGCCTCATGATGGGCTCCAGCATTAAGACAGTACCCGGCAAGCTGGACATCGAGGTCAGCGTTTACGATCCCGACCGCACGGATTCCATCGCCAAGGTGGAGGTGGTGGTCAACTCCGGCAAGGTGGCCCATGTTTGGGACGATCCTGCCGAGCTGAAGAACGGCACTCTCTCCGTCACCCTGGCCCCAGAGTACAGCTACTACTTCATCCGCGTCACCCAGAAAGACGGCGACCTGGCTGTCACCGCCCCCGTGTGGGTGGGCGAGAGCCTGAAGCTGGGCATCTCCAACCTGGTCTGCGGCACCGCCACCCCCGTCACCGACGAGGAGCTGACCCTGACCACCACTCTCTTTAACAGCGAGAATGCCGACGCCACCGTCACCTCCCTAATCTACAGCATTGGCGGCAAGGTCATCGGCACCGACACAGCCGGCTACACCATCGCCGCCGGCAGCACCCTGGACATTCCCTTTAAGTGGACCCCCGACCAGGCCCGTGTTGCCACCGTCCTGGTCACCGCCGTGGTAAATCAGAACAACAAGGACTACACCTTCACCAAGACCATCAGCCTGGATGTGCTGGATGCCAGCAAGCTGGTCTACATCGGCATCGATGCCTCTCATTATAATGAGTATGTAAACGGCAACTATAAGGACAGCATGGGCAACTTCGGCAATCTGGCCGCGGAGTACAGCGTGCGCACCGTCCAGCTGAACACCAGCGCGGACCTCATCGCCGCCTGCTCCAACCCCAAGTATAAGGCCATGGTCCTCACCGCCCCCAGCCGCCGCTCGTCTGAGGCCCAGGCCGATCCCAAGACCTACAGCCAGGAGGAGCTCGCAGCCCTGACGGCCTTTAATGACGCCGGGGGAACAGTCATCCTGGCCGGCTGGAGCGACAACTACGAGAACTACGATGTCATCCAGAATAACCCCAATACCAAGCACATGGCCGAGACCCAAAACGATGTGTTGAAGGCCCTGGGCTCCAGCCTCCGCATCAGCGACGATGCTACCTACGATGATGTTCGCAGCGCCGCCGACGGCGTGGATAAGTGGAGGCTCTACTTCAGCGACTACAACATGGATAACTTCCTCACGGACGGTGTGATCGTAGACACCAACCATCCCTACGACAAGATGTACACCGAGCGCTTCAGTCACTACGGCGGCGCTTCCATCTATGCCGTGGATGCAGATGGCAATCCCGCCTCCGCTCTGCCCTCCACCGTCTCTCCCGTGGTCTACGGCCACGCCACCACCTACTCCGTGGACGTGGATAAGGACGGCAGAGGCGGCGCAGGCATCCCCAAGTACACCTACGCCGAGAACGATCCCCGCCTGCTGATCATGGCCACCGAGCAGCTGGAGGGCAAGGGCATGGTCATCGTCTCCGGTGCGGCCTTCCTCTCTAATTTCGAGGTCCAGTCCGACCTGGACAACACCCTGGAGAAGAACTACTCCAACTACAGGATCTGCGAGAACCTGATCAACTATCTCAATCCCCCCAAGATCAGCACCATCGCCGAAGTCCATGCGGACCCCGATGAGGGCATCAAGTACACCGTTGAGGGCATCGTCACCTCCAACGCCTCCGGCTATGATAAGAATACCGCCTTCTTTGACTGCATCTATATCCAGGACGAGACCGGCGGCATCAACTGCTTCCCCGTGGCCGGCGACTATCAGATCGGCGATAAACTCCGCATCAGCGGCTCCACCAGCTCCTACCAGGGCGAGCGCCAGCTGGCCGTGACCAAGATCCGGAAGCTGGGCGCGGATACCCCCGTAGAGCCCAAGGTGGTCACCGCCGCCCAGGTGAATGACGGCTCCGTCCTGGGCCAGCTCATCACCCTCAAGGGCTATGTCACCGGCATTGAGATGGCCAACGGCCTGATCCAGACCATCCTGGTCCGCGACGCCCAGGGCAATGTGGCCCGGGTGTTCATCGACGGCTATATCACCACCTCCCAGGATGTTGCAAACGCCGCCGTGGGCTGCGAGATCGAGGCTACCGGTCTTGCCTCCTATGACAACACCTTCGTCCTGGAAGACGGCACTCCCATGGCGCCCCGTATCCGCACCCGCGACCGGGCAGACATCATCTGCACCGCTCACACCCACGCTTTCGGCGAGTGGACGGTCACCACGCCTGCCACCTGCACCAAGGACGGCGTAAAGACCCGCACCTGCGCCTGCGGCGAGACTGAGACCCAGACGATCCCCGCCACCGGCCATTCCTTCGGCGAGTGGACGGTCACCACGCCCGCCACCTGCACCGCAGACGGCGTGGAGACCCGCTCCTGCGCCTGCGGCGAGACCGAGACCCGCGCTATCCCCGCCACCGGACATTCCTTCGGCGAGTGGACGGTCACCACCCCCGCCACCTGCACTGTGGACGGTACGGAGACACGCACCTGCTCCGCCTGCGGCGAGACCGAGACCCGGACTATCCCCGCCACCGGACATACCTTCGGTGATTGGACCGTCACCACGCCCGCCACCTGCACCGCAGACGGCGTGGAGACCCGCTCCTGCGCCTGCGGCGAGACCGAGACCCGCGCTATCCCCGCCACCGGACATGTGGACGCCGACAATGACGGCAAGTGTGATGTCTGCCAGACGGTCCTCACACCCGTGAACCCCGGCGATCCCGATAACCCCACGCCGGATAATCCCGATAAGCCTACGCCCGACACACCCGACAAGCCCGCCACCGGCGATAGCAGCGCCATGGTGCTTTGGGTATCTGTCATGAGCATTACGGTTCTGGCCGGCGCTGCATTGATTCGTTCCAAGAAGCGCCGCGTCTGATCGGCATATCCCCGGCAAAAGAACCCCCCCACAGAGGAGAGGCTCTACGGAGCCTCTCCTCTCCTGTTGTCAGAAAGTCCTGTCATTGCGAGCCAATCTGCAGACTGGTGTGGCAATCCGTTTCTAACGCGCATGCGTTACACATTCCGCGGAGATTGGCAGCATAAACACCACGGATTCCCACGTCGCTTCGCTCCTCGGAATGACAGGGGGTATCCCCCGGTTGACGGTACCGCCGGGCCGGGGTATACTGAATACGCAGGCCCCATTCCCATACCATTCCACTTCCGGAGGACTTGACCATGACGAAACCCCATTTTCCTCAGGCCCCCACATCTAACCGCCTCTCCCCCGTTCCTGACCCGGTGCTGGACGCCATCCGGTCGCTGCTGGATCGGCAGGAACGGGTGCTTGTAGCCATTGACGGCCGCTGCGGTGCAGGAAAAACCACCCTGGCCGCCCGATTACAGGCGGAGCTGCCCTGTCGGGTGTTCCACATGGATGACTTCTTCCTCCAGCCCTATCAGCGCACGCCGGAGCGGCTGCAGGCCCCCGGGGAAAATGTGGATCACGAGCGCTTCCTGCAGGAGGTGCTGCTGCCCGCCGCCCGGGGCGAGGCCGTGGTTTACCGGCCCTATCTCTGTGCCCGTGAGGTCCTGGGGCCGGCCGTTTCTGTCCCGCCGGCCCGGCTGACTATTGTGGAGGGCTCCTATGCCTGCCACCAGACCCTGTGGCCCTACTATCACCTGCGCATCTTCCTCACGGTGGATCCCCGGGAGCAGCTGCGCCGCATAGAGGCGCGCAGCGGCCCGGAAAAGCTCCGGCAGTTTATAGACCGCTGGATCCCCCTGGAGGAGCAGTATTTCCAAGCCTGTTCTCTGGCGGAGCGGTGCGATTTTTTCCTGGAAGTATGAACCCGCCGATCAAAAGTTGCCGAATTTTCCCGTTTATTTTTTCTCGTTTCTTGTGTATATTGCACAATTTCTTCTCCCTTTTTTTGGCGTAGCATTTTTTTAAAAGGATTCCCTTTTTTTGAAAAATCCTGTATGATAAGGGGTACAGAGGAACGTATATACGTTTCTAAATTTTAAAGGAGGAAAAGAACCATGCGGAAAGTTTAAGCACTGCTTCTGTCTGTAGTCATGGCGCTGTCTCTGATGGTGACCACGGCCTGGGCAGACCCGGCGGAGCAGGATCTGGTCGGCAAAACCGTCATCCTGCACACCAATGATGTGCACGGCGAAATCGCCAGGTACGCCAAGGTGGCCGCGCTGAAGGCCGAGCTTAAGGCTCGGGGCGCCGACGTCATCCTGGTGGATGCCGGCGACTACAGCCAGGGCACCATCTATGTCAGCGTCAACAAGGGCGCCGACGCCGTAACCATGATGAATGCCGCCGGCTACGATGTAGCCACCATCGGCAACCACGAGTTTGACTACGGCTACGAGCAGCTAATGCTGAACATGGCCAAAGCAAACTTCCAGGTGCTGTGCGCCAACGTCAGCAAGGATGGCAAGTCCATTTTTGACGCAAACACCATCATCGAAAAGGGCGGCATGAAGATCGGCTTCTTCGGCTTAGAGACCCCCGAGGCGCAGACCAAGGCCAACCCCGCCCTGATCCAGGGCCTGACCTTCCTGGGTGCGGAGGATATGTACGCTGCCGCCCAGGCTCAGGTGGATGCTCTGAAGGCCCGGGGCGCGGATGCGGTGATCTGCCTGGCCCACCTGGGTGTGGACAGCAGCTCTGAGCCCAATACCTCCTATGACCTGCTGAAAAACGTCCCCGATATCGACTTCGTCATTGACGGCCACTCCCATTCCGTGATGCTGGCCGGCGCAGCGAAGCTCCAAACCGGCTTGGATGAGAACGGCAAACCCATTTATATCGACAACCCCCATTATGAGCTGCCCATCCAATCCACCGGCACCAAGCTGGCCTATGTGGGTGTCCTGATCATTGACAACAAGACCAAGATGCCCGTGGGTCTGGAGATGCTGGACCTGGGTCAGTATGAGTACGAGGATGCCAAGGTGACCGCAGCCGCTAAGACCATTATGGAGCCCATTGACGCGGAATACAGTGCGGTGTTTGCCAAGTCTGAGGTAGATCTCAACGGCGACAGGGAGCCGGGCAACCGCACTCAGGAGACCAACCTGGGCAACCTTATCACCGATGCCATGATGTGGGCCATCAAGACCAAGGCCCCCGGCGTTGACATGACCAATGCCGTGGCCATCACCAACGGCGGCGGCATCCGCGCGTGGATCCACGCAGGGGATATTTCCAAGGCGGACGTGACCACTGTTCTGCCCTACAGCAACACCCTGGCCGTGGTACACGTCAAGGGCAGCGAGCTGCTGGAGGCGCTGGAGGCATCCACCTTCTGCACGCCCATCTCTCTGGGCGGCTTCCCCCAGACGGCGGGCATGAAGCTCACCGTGGACTGCACCAAGCCCTATGACAAGGCGGATGACACCTATCCCGGCTCCACCTACTATGGCCCCAAGAGCATCAACCGCGTCACTATCGAAAGCATCAACGGCCAGCCCTTTGATCCCGATCAAACCTACGCCGTAATCACCAACAACTTCACTGCAGCCGGCGGCGACACCTATTACGCCTTTGCGGCTGCCTCCGGCCAGTTCGACACCGGCCTGACCCTGGACGGGATCGTGATGGAGTATATCACCACCGTCTTGGGCGGCGTTGTGGGGCAGGAGTATGCCGAACCCGATGGCCGCATGACCGTCATCCTGCCCCCTGATGAGGACGACGGCAAGATCACCATCGGCGGCCTGGACGCCAACATCTGGATGACCAAGTACGGCAATGTGTATACCGACTGCAAGGCCGAAAAGTTCATGGGCGACATGGGCTTTAACTGGGGTGACCTGGTCACTGTGGAGTTCCTGGGCAAGACCCTGACCCTGCCCGTGATCCCCACCTATTCCTATGTGGATTCCGGCAAGCCTGCCATCATCGTGGAAAAGGGCGAGGATGGCAATCCCACGGGCTATGTGAGCATGGCCATCAACATGGGCAACTTTGCCGAGGCCTATGAGCTGGCCGTAAAGCATACGGACGAGGATAAAAACTGGTACTGGACCGCCTGGGAGGGCGTGACCTACCCCGTGGAGGTCACCTTCACCATGGCAGAGAAGGACGGCTACCGGGCGGAGTATATCCTCCACGAGCTGCAGCGCACCAACGACCGGGCGGACTATCCCGACCTGACGGATGAGGAGTTTGCCAACTTCCGCAATGTGGCCACCACCGGCATGGGCAAGAATCTGCTCTACCGCGGCTCCTCCCCCATCAATCCTGAGCTGGGCCGCAACGGCTATGCCGATGCCGCACTGAAGAAGGCCGGCGTCACCGTCATCATGAACCTGGCTGACAGCGAGGCGGATGCCAAGGCATATGAGGGCTTTGCCGACACCTATTATGCCGGCCAGAAGGTCATTTACCTGAATCTGGGTGTGGACTTCACCGCTCCCGAGTTCCAGGCCGGCCTGGCGGATGGTCTGCGCTTCTTTGCCGCTAACAAGGGCGTATACTATGTCCACTGCACCGAGGGCAAGGACCGCGCCGGCTTCGTCAACGCCCTGCTGGAGTGCCTCATGGGCGCCACCTTCAATGAGGTGGTGGAGGACTATATGACCACCTATTATAACTACTACGGCGTGGAGCCGGGCTCCGATAAGTATACCGCCATCGCCGAGAGCAACATCATCAAGACCCTTCAGACCGCCTTCGGTGTGGAGGACCTGTCCAAGGCCGACCTGCAGAAGGGCGCCAAGGACTATATGAAGGCCATCGGCCTGACGGATGCGGAGATCACCTCTCTGATGACCAACCTGGGCTACAAGGCGCCCGCCACCGGCGATACCGGCGTGGTGCTGTATGTGGGCCTGGCCGTTCTGGCCTTGACCGGCGGCGTATTCGTTGCCCGGAGGAAGGAGCTGTTCTGATTCCTATCTCTGCCCCCCTCCTATAACGGCAGGCAGGGGCGCATTGCAAAATAGCGACTAAAAAAAGACGAGTAAGCAGTGCTTACTCGTCTTTTTTATAATTCAGGCGAAACTCAATATCTAAATTAAAGCCAGTATACCGCAGAAGGGTGAAACATCCAGCTGCTATTTTTGTTAAACAGTGCAATTCAGCTGCCAGCGGCAGCGGCGCGGCGCCTTATTGACAGGCCGGGCGGGCAGCGTTTATAATGTATATTGTATGCTATATATCCATGAATTATAAGAGGTGAGCGTATGAAAGCTACAGTAGTCGTGGACAACCGGGGAAACGGAATCCTTTCGGGAGAATGGGGCCTGTGCATTTATATTGAGTATGGTGAAAAACACATCCTGCTGGACACAGGAGCATCTGATCTGTTCGTGCAAAACGCAGAGAAGCTGGGCCTTGATCTGACGGCAGTGGACGCGGCGGTGCTATCCCACGCGCATTACGATCACGCAAATGGTATGGAGGCATTCTTTCGCTGCAACAGCAGGGCAAAGTTCTATGTGGGGCACACCTGCGGGGCGGATTGCTACTACAAGAAGCTGTTTTTGCGGCGGTACATCGGTGTGCCGAAGACCGTGCTGCAGGACTTTCGGGATCGGATCGTGTATGCCGGGAAGGAGCCCACGGAGATCCTGCCGGGGGTATATCTGGCTCCGCACAAGACGGCGGGCTTGGCCCGGGTAGGTCGGCGGGAGAATATGTACCGCCGGACGAATGGCCGGTGGGTCCCGGACGACTTTTCCCACGAGCAGAGCCTGGTGCTGGACACGGAGAAGGGGCTTGTGATCTTCAACAGCTGCTCCCACGGCGGGGCGGCCGACATCATCCGAGAGGTGGCGGAGATGTTCCCGGGCAAGACGGTATATGCCATCATCGGCGGCTTTCATCTATATAACAAATCCAAGCCGGAGGTGCTGGCGTTGGCAAAGGAAATTCAGCAAACCGGCATCGCCTATGTGTGTACCGGGCACTGCACCGGGGAGCAGGCCTATCAGCTGCTGCACCGGGAGCTGGGTGAGAAGCTGCACCCGCTGCAGGTGGGCCTGGTCATGGAGTTTTAAGAAAAGAACACGGAGGAAATCAGAATGCTGAAAATCGAACATCTGACAAAGACCTATGGGGAGAAAAAGGCGGTGGATGACCTGAGCCTGCACATTCATGCGGGGGAAATCTATGGCTTTATCGGCCACAACGGCGCCGGTAAGACCACCACCCTTAAATCCGTGGCGGGAATTTTGCAGTTTGACGGCGGGGAGATTCTGGTGGACGGCAAGTCCGTGCGCACCCAGCCCCTGGAATGTAAAAAGATGATTGCCTACATCCCCGATAACCCGGACCTGTATGAATACATGACGGGCATCAAGTACCTGAACTTCATCGCCGACATCTTCGGCGTGAGTGCCCAGGCCCGTCAAGAGCGCGTCCGCAAGTACGCCGATCTATTTGAACTGACGGCGGACCTGGCCCAGCCCATTGCCGCCTACTCCCACGGCATGAAGCAGAAGCTGGCCATTATCTCCGCTTGGCTCCACGAGCCCAAGCTCATCATCATGGATGAGCCTTTTGTGGGTCTGGACCCCAAGGCGGCCCACATCCTCAAGGGGATGATGCGGGAGCTGTGCAGTGCGGGCGGTGCCATCTTCTTCTCCACCCATGTTCTGGAGGTGGCCGAAAAGCTGTGTGACAAGGTGGCCATTATCAAAGGAGGCAAGCTCATCCGCTCCGGCACTATGGAGGAAGTGAAGGGGGATGCCTCTCTGGAGTCGGTATTCCTGGAGCTGGAGGATGAATCATGCTGAAGATCCTGGTGAAAAAACAGCTGGGAGATATTTTCCGCAGCTATACCTACGACGCCAAGAAGAACCGGGCCCGATCCAAGGAGGCAACCATCGGCTTCACCGTGCTTTTCGTGGTGCTGATGGTGGGCGTACTGGGCGGCCTGTTTACCCTTCTGTCCCTGGCTATGTGCGAGAGCATGGCCCAGGTGGGTATGTCTTGGCTGTATTTCACGATCATGACACTGCTGGCGGCGTTTTTAGGCATATTCGGCAGCGTTTTCAATACCTATTCCACCCTCTACATGGCCAAGGATAATGACCTGCTGCTGTCGCTGCCTATCCCCGTGCGCACCATTATGGCGGCCCGGCTGGTGAGCGTGTATCTCATGGGTCTGATGTATTCCGCCGTTGTGCTGCTCCCGGCCATCATCGTGTACTGGGTGGTGGTAGGCATCACGGTTCCTGTGGTAGTAGGCTGCATGATCCAGCTGCTCCTTCTGTCCGTTTTCGTGCTGACCCTGTCCTGCGCCTTGGGATGGGTCGTCGCTAAAATCAGTCAGAAGCTGAAGAACAAGAGCTTTATCACGGTGCTGGTGTCCCTGGTGTTCATCGGGGCGTACTACTTCTTCTATGCCAAAGCCCAGAGCCTTCTGACAGAGCTGCTGGCCAACGCCGCCTACTATGGCGCGAGCATCCGCAGCGCGGCCTACCCGCTGTACCTGGTGGGCCGGGTGGCCATGGGCAATGGCTCGGCCATAGCCATTATGTCGGCGGCGGTGCTGGGTCTGTTTGCCCTGGTGTGGTACCTTATCGCCCGGAGCTTTTTGAAGCTGGCCACCTCCACCGGGGCCGTAGCCAAGGTGGAGTACCGCGAAAAGGCCGCTCGCCCGCGAAGCATCGACCGGGCCCTGCTGGGCCGGGAGCTGAGCCGGTTCACCGCCAGCGCCAACTATATGCTCAACTGCGGCATGGGCATCCTGGGCCTGGTCATTGGCGCGGCGGCGCTGGTGTGGAAGGGCGGCAGCCTCCTTCCGATGCTGGAGCCCGTGTTTGCCGACAGACCCGGAGCCCTGTCGGTGCTGCTGTGTGCGGCATTGTGTACTCTGGTGGGCATGAATGATATGGCGGCGCCCTCCGTGTCTCTGGAGGGAAAGAGCCTGTGGCTGGCCCAATCCCTGCCGGTGACATCGTGGCAGGTGCTGCGTGCTAAGCTCAGGATGCACCTGCTGCTTACGGCCGTTCCGGCGGCGCTGTGCGGCATATGCGTGACCGTTGTGAGCCCCGCCGGGGCGGCGCAGACGGCCCTGGCCCTGGTGGTAGCGGCACTGTTTACGGTGCTGTCGGCCCTCCTATGCCTGTTCTTAGGCCTGAAAATGCCCAATCTCCACTGGACCAGTGAGATCACCCCCATCAAGCAAGGCGGCGCTGTGGCCCTGGCCTTGCTGAGCGGCGTGGTGTATGCGGCCCTGCTGGCGGCCGGCTTCTTCCTGATCGGCTGGCGCATGGGATATATGGCATTCATGGCCGCCTTTGCCGTGGTGACGCTGGCGGCGTGTGTACTGCTGCTCCGCTGGCTCAAGACGAAGGGCTGCACCGTGTTTGCAAATCTGTGAAGAAGGTACCCTGCGGATACGTTCATAAAAATTTGCCGTCTGCGCAAGGCATTCAGTGCCGCGTAGGCTGTACAGGGCCTAAGCCTTCGCGTGAAATAAGGGAAACTGTTCGCCCTTTGGGGGTATAAGCGGTGCGGGCCCTTGTCAGGATGGATAGTTGGCCTTTTCCATTCAGGCGGCAGATGTATCCGGTCCTGGCAGGCAGCACTGCAGCACGCATGGGGCTTTGCACGATCTTCATCCGGCTATCGCCCCACCATAGCCCCCGGTAGTGAACATCCATATAATCGTATACAATAGAGAGAAGCGCCTGCTTCTCTCTATTGCCTTGTCAAGAGGGGAAAATGGGAGAAAAACGGAAACAGGAAATATTTGGAAGTATGATTGTATTATGTAAATCGACATTATTTTTTCAAGGCGAGGCCACGAAGAGGGAAACCTGGCAAATCAGCTTAAAAAGTCTTGAAAATAAAGGGAAACTGTATGTGGAAAACTCTGTGGATAATGTGGATAACAATTTGTAAAGTCGAAAAAGACTAAATATTATGTTAATCACTTGAAGGGAGTTGGGCGCGCCGCCCGGAAACAGAAAGCGGCGGAAAAGGGCGGTTTTCTCCCTGGTGATTTTGACGAATACAGATAGAAAAGCGGCAGGACTCCCGGAGACCGCGGGGGAATATGGGGAAAAACGCAGGGTCGAATACAGATTGTATTCCACTTGAGCCGAAAATGAGAGTTGACGGCAAGAAAAAAAGATGGTATAATACCTACCGTCCATAAAGGATATGCTTGTGTGGCTCAGTTGGTAGAGCAGCTCACTCGTAATGAGCAGGTCGCCGGTTCGAGTCCGGCCACAAGCTCCAAACTCCTTGCACTATCTGCGAGGAGTTTTTTTGCGCATTGACAAGGGAAAAAGCCGCAGGTATAATATATGCGGTACTATAAAAAGTAAATAGGTCCAGGGATGCTGTGCGGCTGTCTGCCGTAACGCCCGCATGCGGGCAGGAGACAGTTTAAAAGGAAAGGGTTAAAACCCACGCGAACGGCACTGTAGGCGCAAGGATGCACGGAAGCGGCGAAGGCCGCCGGGACGAAAGTCCGCCATTGGAAATCAGGTTTCCGAGAAGGTACGCTGCAAACGGGGAGCGGAGGCTCCGGGGCGCCAGTCAGGAGAATTGCACAGCGGAGGACACCACCGCAGCGGGCGCTTTCTTCGCTACGTCATGATACCCACGAGAGAAGTCAAGGGCCGAATTTTTTCGCAATAGAAAAATCCGGCCCTTTTATGCCGCCGGTCTGCAGAGCTGCAGCGGGCGGCATCTTTCTACAGGGAGGTAAAGGGCTCCGGGCGGCAGTAAGGACAGCAAAAAAACGCAGGCAGAAAAGGAGGAGCACACAATGCGCATCAACTGGTTCAAGGACGAAAATCACCTGGTATACATCAACGGCGCCACCCAGCTGGCGGAGCTGGAAAAGGCGCTGCATTTTCCCGGCCTGGAGGAGGCGGCCAACGAGCTGCGGCAGCATCCCACGGCGGAGGGCTTTACCATCAAGGGGCCCAGGCGCACCAGCGGACGGCTGTTTGTGCCGGATCTGACCTTTGGTGAGCACATCGAGATGGGGGAGAATATTTTCTTCTTCATGGGGGAGATGCAGGAGTGCTATGTGATCTACTGGCCGGACGCGCCGGTAGCGAAGTAAAGCCAGGGCGGGACTCGCGTCCAGGCAGCCTGAGCAATAGGCGTAGAAACAGCAGTGCTTAAAAGTGATCCCCGCCGCCCGTTCCGGGCGGCGGGGATCACTTTTAAGCTGTCAGAAGGGAGATCAGTTACCGGAGGGCATTTTCCAGGCATGATGATCCGTGTGAAGCAGGTGGTGCGATTTGGCGCTCATGGGTGCGCCCAGGAAATCCCGATACAGGGCCATGACATCCGGGTTCTCATGGGAGAAGCGGACGGGCTCCGCCCGATCCAGGGCCCACAGTACGCTGCCGCGGCTCTCAGCCATCTCAACGCCGTCGTGAATAGGCTGACCGCCGCCGCCGGCGCAGCCGCCGGGGCAAGCCATAACCTCTACAAAGTCATAGGAAACATCGCCCTGCTCCAGGGCCCGCATAAGCTTGCGGGTATTGCCCAGGCCGCTGACCACCGCAATGCGAACGGCACCGGCGCCGGGAATCTCGAATACAGCCTCCTTCCAGCCGTCCATACCGCGGATAGCGTGGAACGCATCGGGGTCCGGATTGCTGCCTGTGACCATGCGGTAGGCCGTGCGCAGGGCGGCATCCATCACGCCTCCGGTGGAGCCGAAGACTACGGCTGCGCCGGTGCCGGTACCCAAGGGGCTGTCAAAGGGCGTCTCCTCCAAGGTGGCGGGGACGATCTGCTCGCCCCGGAACATGCGCACCATCTCCCGGGTAGTAAGCACCACATCCACATCCGGATCACCGCAGGCATCCGTCATATTGGGCAGGGCGCACTCGCTCTTTTTGGATACACAGGGCATGATGGACACCACGAAAATGTCGTGTGGGTCTGCACCGATGCTTTGGGCAAAGTAGCTCTTGGCTACAGCGCCGAACATTTGCTGGGGACTCTTGGCCGTGGAGAGGTTGTTCACAAACCGCGGGAACTGGCTCTTCACAAACCGCACCCATCCGGGGCAGCAGGAGGTGAACATGGGCCAGGTGTAGCGATCCCGATGGGTGAAGCGGTCGATGAACTCGGTGCCCTCCTCCATAATGGTCAGGTCTGCGGTAAAATCTGTATCAAACACATAGTCAAAGCCGATCTGCTTCAAGGCCGTAACCATGCGCTGGGCCGTGGCAAATTTGGGGTCCAGGTGATAATACTCCGCCCAGGCAGCCCGAACCGCCGGGGCAATCTGCACCACGGTGATCTTCTTGGGATCGGCCAGGGCGTCGAAAACCCTGCCGGTGTCGTCCCGCTCCTGCAGGGCGCCCACCGGGCAGTGGATGATGCACTGTCCGCAGAAGGTGCAATCGGAATCCCCCAGGCGGCGGGTCTTGCCCACGCCGATGGTGGTGCGGGAGCCGGTGCCCATCAGATCCCAGATGTTCATGCTCTGGATCTTGTCGCACACCTGCACGCAGCGCATACAGCGCACGCAGCGATTCTCAATGCGCACCACGGGGTTGGAAAAATCGTCCTCCGTCGTTTTCAGATCCTTGATGTAGTGGTCACCCAGGAGGTTATAGTCGTTGGTAAGCTTTTGCAGCTTGCAATTGCCGCTGCGGGTACACTTGGTGCAGTGGGTGTCGTGCTGGCTGAGCAGCAGACGCATATTCACCCGCCGGGCCTCCCGGGCCCGGGGAGAATTGGTACGCACCACCATGCCCTCGGCCACCACGTTATCGCAGGAGGGGACCAGGCGCGGATACCCCTCGATCTCCACCATGCACAGCCGGCAAGCTGCAATTTCGTTGACGCCCTTGAGATAGCAGAGGGTGGGGATTTCGATGTTCACAGAGCGGGCCGCCTCCAAAATGGTGGTACCCTCCGGCACGGAGACCGGCTTTCTGTCAATGATAAGATTTACCATCTGTCAACTCGACCTCCTTTGAAGATACCATAGCCGTAATGATCGCACCGCAGGCAACGAGAGGCCTCGGTAACGGCGCCCTCGTGGGTCAGGCCGCACTCGATGTCCTCAAAATCGCACTTGCGCTGGCAGGCTTCCCGCTCCGTGGTGTTGATACGGCCGTGGGGTGGACGGTTATTCAGCATGGGGCTGGGGATGTCAATGTCCACGGTGATCTCATGGCGGTAGCCCAGGTGCTCGTCAATATTGGCGGCGGCCACCTTGCCGGCGGCAATGGCGCGGATGGCAGTGGCGGGGCCGGTAACGCAATCGCCCCCGGCAAAGACGTTATCCATGTCACCCACCTGGCCGGAAAGGCCGGCCACAAAGGCGCCGCGCTTAATGGGCACGCCGGCGGAGTCAAAGCCGCTGATCTCAACGCCCTGGCCAATGGCCACCACGACAATGTCCGCCTCGATGCGGACCTCGTCCAAATCAGCGTTGTGGGGCCGGGGCCGGCCGGCCTTATCCGCCTCGCCAATGAGCTGGGGCTGGACCCAGAGAGCCTTGGCCACACCGTCCTCGTCCGCCTCGATGCGGACCGGAGCGGCCAGCGCCATGATCTCGGCCCCCTCAGCCATGGCGCCGGTAACCTCATCGGGCAGGGCCGTCATATCCTCGATACGGCGGCGATACACGCAGGTAACCTTTTCGGCCCCCAAGCGGATAGAGCTGCGGGTAACATCCATGGCCACGTTGCCGCCACCGATGACCACCACCTTCTTGCCGGTGAAATCAGGCATGATATCATCGCCAATGGCGCGGAGCATCTCCACGGCAGACATGACGTTTTCACTGTCCTCCCCGGGAATGCCGGTCTTTTTATCCTGGTGGGCACCGATGGCAATATACAGGCAGTCATACTGCTTTTGCAGGTCCTCCATCCAGATATCCTTGCCCACAGTGACGCCGGTATGTACCTCGATCCCCAGAGACAGGATGGATGCGATCTCGGCATCCAACAGGTGCCGGGGGAAACGGTAGCTGGGGATGCCGTAGCGGAGCATCCCGCCCAGTTGTTTGGCCTCCTCAAAAACGGTGACCTTGTGGCCCATGAGGGCCAAATAGTAGGCACAGCTAAGGCCGCTGGGGCCGCCGCCCACAATGGCAACGGTCTTACCCGTGGCCGGGGCGCACGCAGGCTGGGGCACATCCCCGGCATGATCCACGGCATAGCGCTTGAGCCCGCGGATATTGATGGCATCGTCGATCATATTTCGGCGGCAGCGAGCCTCGCAGGGATGCTCGCATATATAGGCGCAGGCAACGGGGAAGGGGTTATCCTTGCGGATCAGGCGCACGGCGTCGGCGCAGCGATCCTCACCTACCAGGGCCATGTAGCCGGGAATATCCACCCCAGCGGGGCACAAGGCCACACAGGGAACGGGGTTCTTCAGCCCTGCCAGGCAGCGCTGGTGAAGGATGTGCTCCTCATAATCATCCCGGAAGCCCTCCAGCCCGTCCACCACCAGGCGTGCCGCGTCCCGGCCGATGGCACAATCTGCCGTGTTGACAATGGTTCGAGCTGTCTTCTCAATGGTAACCAGGGTGTTCATGGTGGCTGTGCCGGAAAGAACCTGCTCCAGGAGCAGGGCCAGCTGCCCCAGGCCGATGCGGCAGGGCACACACTTGCCGCAGCTCTGGGCATGGCAGAGCCGCAGGAAGCTCAGCGACATATCTACCGGGCATAGCCCCGGTGGGCTGGCGGCAATCCGCCGTTCTACATCACGATAGAGATTCTCCACCACAGTCTCGGCCTTGCTGGGAGACTTGATATCCAATCTGCTCATTCGCGATCAACTCCTTTTCTGATGATATGATATTAGAATGGCACAAACCGGTGGGAATGTCAATTAATTCGAAGAAGTTCTTAATATGTATTTTTTTTATTAGAATACACAGAAAATCACCGGAAAATAGTTTTGGGAATTCCTTGCAGAAAAAGAAAAAAATTTCAGAAAAACAACATACATATTCAGCTTTTTTCCAAAGGATACTCCCGAGGTTTTCAGCCGCCGGTAGAGATATTTGTCGAATTCTGTCGGAAAATCCCACACATAATCGTATGAAATCGCTAAAATTTACTTGAAAACGACACTGAAATATGGTATATTATCCGCAAGGCAAGGGAGGGCTGTTGAGGAAGAATGGATTATGCGCTGAAAATTTAATATGTAAGGACGAGGGAGAATATGGAAATCAAGGCAAGCGTTGTTATAGCAGACGCAAGCGAGGAGTATCGAACGATACTGAAGAAGACCATGGAGAGTACAGGGGAATTCCAGGTGGTCGGAAGCGCCGGCTCCGGGGTGGAGGCGCTGCGGTTAGTGCAGCAGCTGTATCCGCAGCTGCTGATTATGGACCTGGTTTTACCGGAGCTGGACGGATTCGGCCTGCTCAAGCAGCTGCAAAGCATGGGGGACCGGGCACCGAAGATTATCGTGGTGTCTGCGTTCTGTGTGCAGCGCACCGTGAGCCAAGCGGTGCAAATGGGCGTGTGGTACTTTTTATCCAAGCCCTGCAGCGAAGAATCCTTACTGGAGCTGATGCGTCAGGCAGCCCAATCCCAGCAGGAAATGGGGGATTTTTCTCCAGCTCTGGAAGGGCAGGTGACAGCGATCATCCATGAGATCGGTGTGCCGGCGCATATTAAGGGCTATCAGTACCTGCGGGAGGCCATTCTGATCGCCGTGCAGGACATGGATGTCATCAACGCAGTGACCAAGGTGCTGTATCCTGAGGTAGCCAGCCGATTCTCTACCACGCCATCCCGAGTGGAGCGGGCGATCCGCCATGCCATTGAAGTGGCGTGGGACCGCGGGGATCTGGAGACCCTGCAAAAGTATTTCGGATACACCGTGAACTCGGCGAAGGGGAAGCCTACAAATTCGGAATTTATTGCCATGATTGCAGACCGGCTGCAGCTAAAGCTGCGGCGCAGCCGGGCCTAAGGCGCGGCAATGTCACGGACGTACACCAGCGCATGCGTCCGGCGGATAAACAGTCTCTGCCTATAATAAAATCACGCACCGGATTATACATCGGGTGCGTGATTTTTCTGCTTATGAATCAGGGGGCGGATTCCGCTTCGCCTTCTTCGTATTCTGCGGGCTTTCCCTTATAGATGTTCTGCATCTCCCGGTCCACCTCGAATACCGCCTCGGAGCACAGGCGCAGCCGGTTGGCATCCTCCTGGGAGAAGGCCCGGGTGGATTTGTACCGCAGCTCGTGCTCCAGGCTGGCCCACATATCCATGGCGATGGTGCGCAGCTGGATCTCCACCGGCAGGTGCAATGTCCCCTCAGAGATAACAATAGGAACCTCCACGATCAGATGCAGACTGCGATAGCCGGAGGGCTTGGGTGTCTTTATGTAATCCACCTCCTGGATCACCCGAAAGGACTCGTTCCGGGTGAGCAGGCTGCGCAGATAATAGATGTCATCCAAATAGTTGCAAATAATGCGGATACCTGCCACATCTTGGACATAGGCGTAGATATTGTCTATAGTAACGGCATGTCCCCGGCGCTGAAGCTTCTCCACAATAGAGTCCAGGGTCTTGATGCGGTACTCGATGTGATGGATGGGAGAGCGATCATTGAGCGTGGCAAACTCCTCGTCCAGGATCTCCATCTGTGCCACAGCCACTTTTAATGCGCTGCGGTACAGGTGGTTCACCCGCACCATGCCTTGCGCCAGCTCCATCTCCTGCTGCGGGGTAGAGTTGGGCAAATGTACGTTTTTCAGGGACGGGCGGTTGGGTTTTTCGACCATCATGGCTGTTGCTCCTCCTTGCCCTGCGGGCAAAATTCTATCCTCGAAGCATATTATACCATAACCAAGGGATAAATGTATGAATAATTTGTGTTATTTGTAAAAAAAACGCAGCAGGCATTTTGCCTGCTGCGGCTGAGATGATCCATCAGCGGATGCCTGCCAGGAAGCAGGTGGGGTCTTTTTTCAGCTGCTCCCGGCCCCAGCGGAGCATATCCGCTACGCTTACGCAGGCGGTGACGATGCCGCTTTCCCAGCGTTCCGCCGTAACGGATTGTAAGAATTCGTCCGGGCAAGCGGTGCGGACATAATAGGGGTGGGCCTCCTCCGTGTTGGTAACAGCGGTAGGGCGCATGGCATCCGTGTAAAAGCCGTGCTTGCCCGCCAGGATGTCCAGGCAATCCTCCACAGCGTTGAAGGCTGTAGGATAGCGCCCGGCGCCTTGGCCAAAGAAGCTGTGCCGGCCGATTTTCTCCCCATAGTAGGTGATGAGGTTGAAGTTTTTGGGCACGGCAGCCTCCAGGTCATGGCTGGCAACCAGGGTGGGCTCGATGAAGGCGCAGACGCCGCCCTCGGCCGCCTTAGCGGTGGCCAGGAGCTTGCATACAAAGCCGTGGGCCTGGAATGTCCGGATATCCTCATCCGTGACGGTGCGAATCCCCAACATGGGGATATCCTCCTCCCGGAGGAGGGTATCAAAGGCGATGTTGGCGGAGATAGTCAGCTTACGACGCACATCATCGCCATCGATGTCGGCGGATGGATCTGCCTCGGCGTAGCCCAGCTCCTGGGCCTGCTTTAAAATCTCCGGGAAGGACACAGGGGCGGCGTGCATGGCGTCCATGATAAAATTGGTGGTGCCGTTCATGATGCCGCCCAGCTCGGAAATGGCATCCAGCCGCTTACAGCGCTCCAAATTTACAAGCCAGGGAATGCCGCCGCCCACGGCGGCAGTGCAGCGCAGGGACACGCCGTTTTCTACCGCCAGCTGCGTCAGCTGGCTGTAAAAGGCGCTGATGACCGCCTTATTGGCTGTCACCACATGCTTACCCGAGCGCAGAGCGGCGCAGATATACTCATAGGCCGGGTGCAGGCCGCCCATGACCTCGATGACGATGCCAATGGCGGGATCGCCCGTGATGTCGGCAATATCCGTCACCGCAAGAGCGCCCAGCTCTGGCCGGGGACGGCGCACCAGCACCTTGGCGACGGTGAGGTCCGCCCGCTCCGCGCAGAAGTCCAAAATGCCGCCGCCTACCACACCGCAGCCCAGCAATCCAATGTTCATAAAATAACCTCCTCCGGGTCTGTTTTTTCTGCCCCCATTCTATAAGAATCGGCTTGGGATGTCAACAGACAGAGCAGAAATACGCAGCCCCGCACCGGGTGCGGGGCTGGAGATGATCCAAATTCAGTTTTCCCCCGGTGCAGTGGCGATCCACTGGCCCTGGCGCACCTGTACCTCCCCACGCTCCAGGGCGGTCAAAAGCTCCGGCTTTAGCCGAATACAGCCCTTTTGAAACAGCAGGGTAATGGTAGAGCCGGCCAGCTCAAAGTATCCCTTTTCCTGGCCCCGGCGCATGGGCTGATTTTCCCGGAGATTCACAATACCTCCCACCACCAGGGCGCCGATCTCCGTTTGCACCACAGGGCCAAAGTGATTCGTATGGAGCAGCGTCCAGCTGCGGCGGTTGAGGAAGAAGACGGGGTATTTCTCACAGGCGATGGGCTGCACGCTGTGCAGTACGCCGGGGATAAAGTGATTTTCTCCCTGAAATCCATCGTCAATATAGCAGTAGTGATGGTAATCCGACGGGCACAGGCGCAGCACCAGGCAATCCCCGCCGGTGTAGCGGGCGGCCAGGTCCGCATCCTGGAGCAGGTCGTGGAGGCTGTAGTGGGAGCCCTTGATGGCAAAGCTGCTGTCTTCTCGAATGGGGTAGGCACTGAGCCAGCCGTCACAGGGACTAATGAGGTGAGAGGGCTCGCTGTCAAAGTCCGCAGGCGTCCGGGTACGGAGAAAGAGATCCCGATAGGTCCGGAAGTCCTTTTTCTGCGTCTCTGTCAGCGGGATCCCATTGCGCCGGGCATAGGGGCCGATCAGGGGCCGGGACAGGCGGGAGCAAAGGAACGCCACTGCCAGGCGGTCAGCATGGGTGGCAAGAATACCCTTGAGCAGCAGTCGGCCCGTTGCGGTCCCGTACAGGAAGTGGACGAAGCCAGAATTTCCGCTCACGGCTTCACCCCCAGAAACACGATGACCAGCTCGGCGCAGCCCATGAGGATCATGCCCGGCAGGCGAGGCTTCGCCAGCTTGAAGGGACTCAGAAAGGCCAAAGCCATCACCACCAGCAGCGCGGTGCCGAGGATGGGCAGGGGGCCATGCAGCAGCCGGGCCAGGCCCAGAACCGTGGGCAAAAACAGCGCAGCGGTGGTAACGGGTAGTCCCAAATACATCTCCCGCTGGCCGTTGTCGGTATCCTGCCGTTCCTCCTCATCTACATTGAACCAAGCCAGGCGAATCAGCGCCGCCAGTACATATAGTCCCGCTGCAAGGGCGGCATAAAGTGCGCCGCGAGCCGCAGCGTAAACCGTGACAGCGGGCAGTACGCCGAAGCAGATGAGGTCGCTGAGAGAATCGATCTGCACGCCGAAGCGTTTCTCCTGTGGAGTCCGGTCTTTTTTTGTGGAGGCAATCTTCCCGTCGAACATATCGCATAGGCCTGCCAAAAGCAGGCACAGCAGCGCCCATGGGATCCGGCCGCCCATGGCGCAGCCGATGCCTGTGAGGCCCGTGAGCATCCCTATGTAGGTCAGTAACACCGTATAATTGTAAACACCCAGCATGTTATAAAAATTCCCTTCCCGTTTTTTCGGCGGCCGACAGTCTGTGTGTCGCCGGCCTTTAATGGTCTTTATCCTGCGGCCATATTTTCACTTTCCAGCAGCACCGGGAAAAATATGACATAGGGCAGGCATACAGCCATTTTACAAGTATTATATCATACAAAACGGCTTCTGAACAGTATGGATTTTAATTTGCCAAAAACAGGGCCGCTCAGAGCTTGCCGCCTGCCATGCCAGGACCTTTTCCGCATTTGCGCCCGGCTTTTCCGGCACAGCATACCAAATGAACCCTCCGCTGCCTGTATCATAAAAAAAGGCGAGAAAGCAGCCCCTTGTGGGAGAGCCTCCCCGCCTTTTTTTCGCACGCTATTTTGCTATGCGCCCTTTACTCCTTTTCATCCAGGTCCATGGTGGCGTAGGCGTTCAGGTCCAGCCCGCCCCGCCTTCCGGCCGAGTATTCGTAGTAGCCCTGGGCGCCGATCATGGCGCCGTTGTCGCCGCATAGGCACAGGGGCGGCACATACAGAGTGCAGCCTTCCTTTTCGCAGGCAGCCTTCAGGTCTGCCCGGATAATGGAGTTGGCGGCCACGCCCCCGGCGGCCACGATGGTCCTGCGTCCGCAGCGCCGGGCGGCCTCTATAGCTCGGGGCACCAGCTCGTCGCTGACGGCCCGGGTGAAGTCCCGGGCCAGGGCAGCCCGGTCCAAGGGTTCACCCTTCTGCTGGGCGTTGTGAGCCAGGTTCACCACGGCGGTTTTCAGGCCCGAGAAGCTCATGTCCAGGTCCGCGCCGTCTACATGGGCCCGGGGCAGGTCGTATACGCCCCCCTGGGATTGCCGGGCCAGCTCATCCATGGGCTTACCGCCGGGATAGGGCAGGCCCAGGACCCGGGCGGCCTTGTCAAAGCACTCCCCGGCGGCGTCGTCCCGGGTGGCCCCGAGAATTTCCATGTCCGTATAATCCTTCACATCCACGATAAGGGTGTTGCCCCCGGAGATGGCCAGTGCCAAAAATGGCGGCTCCAAGTCCGGAAATGCCAGGTAATTGGCGGCGATGTGCCCCCGGATGTGATGCACCGGGATCAGCGGCACCCCCAGGCTGTAGGCCACACTTTTGGCAAAGCTCACTGCCACCAGCACCGCCCCGATAAGCCCCGGGGCATAGGTCACGGCCACCGCGTCAATATCCCTTTTGGTCAGGCCCGCATCGCAGAGGGCCTGATCCGTCAGGCCGGAAATGGCCTCCACGTGCTTGCGTGAGGCGATCTCCGGCACCACGCCGCCGTAGAGGGCGTGCATGTCCGCCTGGGAGAGGATGGCGTCGGACAGCACCGTGCGCCCGTCCCGCACCACCGCCACGGCGGTCTCATCGCAGGAGGATTCAAAGGCCAAAATATTCATGCTTCCGCCTCCCCATAGGTTTTTGTCAGGATCAGCGCATCCTCCTTGGGCAGGTCGTAGTAGTTCTTCCGCCGGCCCGCCTGCTTAAAGCCAAAGCTCTCGTACAGGGCAATGGCCGCTGCGTTGGAGGGCCGCACCTCCAGGGTGAGAAAGGCCAGATGATTGCCCCGAGCGAAGTTTTCAAACACGGCCAGAAGCTTTGCTGCCACACCCTGCCGGCGGTACTCCGGGAACACCGCCACATTAGTGATATAGCCCTCGTCGGCCACTACTAAAAGGCCCGCATAGCCAATCACTTGGCCCGTTTCTCCGTCCTGGGCCACCAAAAAGGCGGCACACTGATTTTCCAGCTCCTCCGCCAGCATTTTGCGGCTCCATGGTCGGGAAAAGCAGAGTCTCTCCAGCTTTTCCAGCTCCTCCAGGTGATCCGCGTTCATGGGTACGATCTTTATGTGCATTTTCTTATCCTTTCGCTTCCAGCCAGGTTTTGCCGCTGTGGGCCTGGGCAGGCAGAGGCACGGACAGGCGCACCACGCCGCTCATTTCCTCCTCCAGCAGCCGCTCCACAGTCTCCTTTTCTTCCTCCGGGCACTCCACGATCAGCTCGTCGTGTACCTGCATGATGAGCTTTGCCGCCAGGCCCTCCCCCTTTAGGCGATGCTCCACCCGGACCATCGCCAGCTTCATAATGTCTGCTGCCGTGCCTTGGATGGGCATATTCAGCGCCACCCGCTCACCGAAGGAGCGCATGTTGAAATTGGAGCTTTTCAGCTCCGGCAGTGCCCGGCGCCGATGCATGAGTGTCTCCACATAGCCCTTTTCCCGGGCCGTCTCCACCACCTGCTCCATATAGCGCTTCACGCCCCGGTAGGTGTCAAAATACCGCTCCATATACTCCTTGGCCTCAGCAACGGACACGCCGATGTCCTGGGCCAGGGAAAAGGCGGAGATGCCGTACACAATGCCGAAGTTCACCGCCTTGGCCGAGGAGCGCATCCGGCCCGTTACCTCCTCCGGAGCCACATGGAACACCTTGGCCGCCGTGAGGGTATGGAAATCCTGGCCGGACAGGAACGCCTGCTGCATAGCCTCGTCCCCGGAGATATGAGCCAGGAGCCGCAGCTCCACCTGGGAGTAGTCCGCATCCACCAATACGTTCCCCGGGGCGGCCACAAACATGCCCCTTATGTGGCTGCCCACCTCTGTGCGGGCGGGGATGTTCTGCAGATTCGGCTCCGTGGAGGACAGGCGCCCTGTGGCCGTCACCGTCATCTGAAAGCTGGTGCGGATGCGGCCATCCGGGTCCACCACCTTCAGCAGGCCGTCGGCATAGGTGCTTTTCAGCTTGGCATACTGCCGGTACTCCAGCACATCCGCCACAATGGGGGCCTGCCAGCGAAGCTTTTCCAGCACGTCCGCGTTGGTAGACCACCCGGTTTTGGTCTTTTTCCCGTGGGGCAGCTGCATTTTTTCAAACAGCACCGTCCCCAGCTGCTTGGGGGAGTTGATGTTGAAGCTCTCCCCGGCCCGGTCGTAGATGCGTCCCTCCAGGTCCGCGATCCTGTCGGCCATATCCCGGCCAAAGGCCGCCAAGGCCTTTCCGTCCACCAGGAAGCCCCGCTGCTCCATCCGGGCCAGCACGGCGCACAGTGGCAGCTCCACGGTCTCGTAAAGCTCCGTCATGTCCATCTCCCGCAGCCTTCCCGGCAGAATGTCATACAGCGCAGCCACAGCGGAGCTGTAGCTATGCATAGCTGCCCAAGCGGCGGAGGTGTCTCCCAAGGGCGCGAAGGCGTCCTTTTCCAGCTGTGCGGGCTTTGGCAGCTCCTCGTTAAAATACGCCACAAACAGCCGCTGCAGGTCGTAGCTCCCAGCTGTTGCGTCCAGCAGATAGGCCGCCAGGGCCGTGTCGAATATATACCCCTTCGGGTCCACTCCCCGCTCCAGCAGGGCGCGCATGGTGTCCTTAATGTGGTGGCCCACCTTACGGATGTCCGCAGCAAACAGCGCCGTCAGCAGCGCCTGCCAGTCGCCGCCATAGGTGTTCTCCTGCAGCTCCGCCGCCCGGGCGGTGTCCGCTCCCGTGTCCCACTGGACGGATAGAGCCGCCAGATCCGGCAGAGCATAAACCGTCACATGGTCCGCCTGCCGCCACATTTCCAGCAGCTGCGCCGCCTGCGCTTCACCAGTGATCGGCTCCACCGTCACAGTACATTCTGCTTTTTTCTCCGTCTGGCGGGTCGGGGACAAGCCGTATTTTTCAATGAGCTTGGAAAACTCCAGCTTTAGAAACAGATCGTAAAGCTCCTGTTTAAAGGGTCGGCGCAGATTGTCCTCCGGTGCAAATTCCAGGGGCACATCCGTGACGATGGTGGCCAGCCAGTAGCTATGGCGAGCACTCTCCTCCCCCTCGGTCAGACGGCGGATGGCCGCAGGCTTGGCGTTTATATCCGGCAGCCGCCGATAGATCTCGTCGATGGAGCCATACTCCTGTACCAAGGCCATGGCGGTTTTCTCCCCCACTCCCGGCACACCCGGGATGTTGTCAGAGGAGTCGCCCATCAGGGCCTTCAGGTCGATCATGTGAATGGGGTCAAAGCCATAGGCCGCCCGGAAGGTCTCCGGAGTCATGTCCTTAGTGGTGGTCTGCCCCATGCGGGTAGACACCAGCTTTACCTTGGTGTGGTCGGTGATAAGCTGCAGGCTATCCTTATCTCCGGTCACAGCCACGCAGTCCCAACCCACCGCCTCACACCTGCGGCTGATAGTCCCGATAAGGTCATCCGCCTCCCAGCCCACCAGCTCATAGCGGGGAATATCCATGGCGTCCAGGACCTCTTTTAGCACCGGCATCTGCATGGCCAGCTCCTCGGGCATGGCGTGGCGGGTAGCCTTATAATTTTCGTCTGCCTGGTGGCGGAAGGTAGGCTCCCGCCGGTCAAAGGCCACACACAGAGCTTCCGGCTGCTCCTCGTCCAGCAGCCGCTGCATCGTGGTCACAAAGCCGTACACCGCGTGGGTAAAAAGTCCCTCCCGGGTACTCAGCGGCCGGATGCCGTAAAAGGAACGGTTGATGATGCTGTTTCCGTCAATAACCATCAGCTTCATGGGTAACCCTCCGTGAAAAAACAGATATTATAATTATACGCTATTTTCTCGCTTAAAACAGCTAAAACTTCTCGGTGTGCAAAAAGCCTCGCAGAGTTTGCCGCCCGCAGGCGGCAAAGAGATGAGATCATTTTCTCTCGCGACATGTGCGTGAGAGAAAATACCGCTCAGGCGAGAAGTAGTGCAATTTTGAGCCCTTGGCTCAAAATTATGCGCGCAGCAGCCTGCAAACTCTTTGTCGGAGAAAACGAAGTTTTCTCGACAACCTCAATTATACGCTATTTTCCCGCCCAAAACAACCAAAACTCTTGACACCTCCCCGAATTGTGCTACACTTTCTCTTGTTGGCTCGAAGGGAGGGCTTTTTTTGCTGGAATCAATTTGGACTGTGGGCGAGCAGGTCCTCATATTATTCATACTGTCCGGCGTCGGTTTCGCGCTGGGCAAGGCGAAAATGATCGGTGATAAGTTCAGCCGGGATGCCAGCCAGCTGGTGATGTATGTGGTGTCCCCGTGCATGATGGTAGTGGCCTTTCAGCGCAGCTTTGAAAATGAGGTGTTTCACAATTTTTGCATGGCTCTTTTGCTGTCGCTGCTGATCCATCTGCTGAGCATCACCGTAGCTCAGCTTTTCCTGCGGAAGAAAACAGAAAGGGCTGCGGCCCTGCGCTTCAGCGTAGTTCTCTCCAACAGCGGCTTTATGGGCTATCCCCTGCAGACGGCCCTTCTGGGCACCATCGGCATTTTCTACGGCTCCGCCTATGTCACCGTGTTCACGCTCTGCTCCTGGACCTATGGCCTGATGCAGATGTCCGGCGGGCGGGTAAAGGCATCGGCCAAGACCCTTTTGCTCAATCCCGGCGTCATCAGTGTAGTGGTGGCCATGGCTCTGTACTTCGCCAGCATATCCCTGCCCGAGGTAATTCTCGCCCCTGTGACCTACCTGTCTCAGCTGAATACGCCCCTGCCCATGGTCATTGTAGGCTACCAGCTTTCCCAGGCCAATCTTCTCTCGGCTCTCCGGGGTCGGGACATTTGGTTGGCCATCTTCCTGCGGCTTATTGCCATGCCCCTAATGTCCCTGGGCCTGTGTCTGTTGCTTCACGCTGACCACGCTGTTTCCGTGGCGGTGCTGTGCGCGGCAGCAGCCCCCTGCGCTGCCCTGCTGAGCATTTTTGCTACCCGCTACGAGGGGGACAAGTCCTTGGCCTCCAGCCTGGTGGCCCTTGAGACCCTGCTCAGTGCCCTGACCATGCCGGCGATGATAGGTCTGGCGGTGGCGCTCTGCTGAAAAATAAATCTCATCTGCCAAAGCAGAGGGCTGCGCGAATGGTTTCGCGCAGCCCTCTATTATATTGCTCTGTGCTGCAGCCGATTATTGTAACAGCTTGAATCCCATAATCACTGCGCCCAGCACCACCAGCACCACGCCTGTGGCCCGGTTCAGGGTCTTTGGTTCTGCCTTGTTGGCAACCACGGCAGCAATGCGTGCCCAAACCAGTGTGAAGATCACACACAGCACCCACACCAGGATATTCGGTAAACCGCCGATGATGAAGTGCGACACCGCCCCGGTCAGGGCCGTGAAGGTCATGATGAATACGCTTGTTCCCACTGCGGTTTTCAGCTCATAGCCCATCACGCTGGTCAAGATCAGCAGCATCATCATGCCGCCGCCTGCGCCGATAAACCCGCATATAAATCCGATCAGAACACCGCAGGCCACCGATTGAACCGCCCGTTTCCCGGCGGATACCCCCGTCATGGCCTCCTTTGTGGTCATAACCGGCCGCACAATGAATTTAATACCCAGCAGGAACGTCATGAACACCGAAAATCCACCCATGGTCGTACTCGGCACCAGCTTGGCCACATAGCTTCCCACAACGGTAAAGGCCAGGACACTGGCCATCATGATCAATCCGTTTTTAATGTCCAGGTTTTTGTTTTTATGATAGGTATAGGCAGAAATAGCGCTGGCCAGCACATCCGACGATAGGGCAATACCCACCGCCATATAGGGGTCCATATGCAAAAAGGTAATCAGCATAGGGCTGATGACTGCAGCGGCGCTCATTCCGGCAAAGCCGGTGCCCAGCCCCGCACCCATACCGGCAAAAAAAGTCACAACGACCGTCAGTAGAATCTCCATCAGTTATAATCCTCCTCCAGGATCGCATCCAAATTTTCCTCGATCCGGTGAAGCGCCCCAGAAAGTGCGTCCCGCTCCTTTTGATCCATGCCGCTGTACAATCTATCGAAAAAATATTCTTGCAGCTGCCGCCCCTTTGCAATGACAGGCTGGGCTTTGTCCGTACAGCGCAGCTGGGTTTTTCGCCGGTCTCCCGGTACCTGTTGCCGCTCCAGGTATCCTTCCCGCACCAGCCGATCCACATGCACCGAGACCAGATTTGCCTTAATGCGGCGGATCTCGACAATATCACGGGCCGTCCTGTAAGCGGGATTATTCCCCAAAAACAGCAGGATGTCAAGGGCCGTCTGCGGCAGTTCCAGTTCTTTACACAGGGGCTTGCACATTTTCCGATACGCCAGCGTAAACTTTTTGACGGTTTCCAATCGAGAATTCAAAGCTCATCCCTCATTTACATCTATTTTGAATCTTTCAATATTGAAGTATTATAGCATAGCATCTGCAGATGTCAAGAGTCCGATCTGTCAGAATAAAAACTTCTTTCTATATATACATCTCGATTACATCCCGACATAGATATTTTGACGCACATGTTTTGATGATAGAAGCATAATACATCCAATGGGGCTTGAAAATAGGTGCAGTGAGAAAAGGAGTGCGCTAATCGCCCATACCCTGCGCCATAGTTCCGTCACGAGATTGTTTGCGGCAGGATTGGCCGCGAAAGAAGCGCGGTATTAGTGCAGGTATTCAATTGTGATTTTTACCGATCAAAAGAGGGAAAGACGGTAGGAACTGTTCAAAAGCAGCGCCAGCGCCAGCAGATCGGCACTGCCGCCGGGGCTGAGCCGGCATTCAATGAGAGCATCGTCCAGCGCCTGTGTCAGCGCGGCGCGCTGCTCCGGCGGCACGCCCAGAATGGCGGCGGCCTTCTCCTTTACAAAGGCCGCGCCCTCGACGCCGCCTCGATGATAAAGATTGGTATCCTCCGTGTGGGCCATCAGCCAGAGGAGCACCGTCAGGGGATCGTGGGTTTGCAGCAGTTCGGCGGCCTTCCGGGCGGTTGGGAAGCCTGCCAGCGCTTCCGCTCGTGCGCCGCCCACCTGATGGCGCCGCGCCACCTCCGTACCGTGGGTGTCCCGGGGCGGCGTCAGCTCCGCAGCCAACGCGGCTGCATGGGCGAACACATCGCCGCCCTCCGTTAGATACCGGCCCAGCGCCGCCAGCAGCACTGAAAAGGAGAACAGCGCCCCCTTGTGGGTATTGACACCGCCGGTGGCCCGGAACATGGCCGCCTCGGCCTTTAGCCCTGCCGCCTGTAAGGCGGCAGCATCCGCGCCAGACAGGCTCAGCGCCGTGATCCGGCGCAGCCAGGGCGTCAATGCGTCGATGCTGCGCAGGAACAGGGGAAGATCCATGTCGCTGTGTGCACCGTTATTGCGTTCGTCTATCAGTCCCGGCTTCGGGGTCAGTCGCACCTCCTCCGTCAGTGCCTTTGCCGCCAGGCCGGCCAAATATCCGGCGGCGAAGTCCACCAGAATTTCGCGGGTGCGGTTCACAATGGCGTCCAGCCCATGGGCGCGGCTGCGGGAACAGACCGTCACCGGCCCGCCGCAGATAAGGCAGGTGCGCTGCACAAGGCGGGACAGCTTGTCGCCATCTGTGTCCAGCACATCCAGATCATACAGCCGCCCAACAGGCGTGGCGGTCTCCAGCGCCAAACAGGCGGCTTTCAGCTCCGCTGCCGGCCGGTCATACACCAGCAGGGCCTCACAGCCGGTGGCGGGGCGGATGATCTCTGCTGCCATCGGCTGACCCAATGCATCATACAGGGCCTCCAGCCCCGTGTCGAAGGCCAGCGTGATCAGCGGAGAGGACTTCACCGGCCCGGCGATATTCATAGTGAAGGATACCAGCGGCAGGCGATAGGTCCGCAAAAGCCGACGCTGAGCATCCGCCCGTGTGTCATGGGCGCGGAGGACGTCCTCCAAAGTGACGTTGACAATAGGCATAGGTAGTCTCCGGTACAAGTGGTTGGATGTCGGCAAGCCGCCCCTCCGCCAGAAGGCGGCGGACAGCGGTGGCGGAGATGTTCTCCAGACGGGGGATCTCCGTGACGGAAACACCGTAAGTGGGGAGTATTTCCTTCATCCGGCGGTTATAGGCGGCAGTGGTGGGAGAGAAGGGCTCCTCGCCGACGAAGCGGCGGGTGATGTGGAGGGCCGGAGCAATGTGCCGGGCAAACAGCGTCAGATCCAGGTCGCACCGGGCATCCTCCGACTGCTCGTCCCGCAGAAAGTAGGCGGGGAAGGTAGAGCGGCTCACTATAAAATCGCCGCCGGAGCATACGGTCACGTTAGGAAGATGTGCCGTACCCTCCCGCACCAGCGCTAGCCGGTCAGCAGCAGGAAAGGGGCCGCCTTCCTCCGCTACCACGAACACCAGCATATGGTCACACTGCGCCGATGCCGTGGCGATGAGGTGCAGATGCCCTCTGGTAAAGGGGTTCGCATGGCACACCACACAGCCGATAATTCCCTCCTGCCAACGGGGCAGGGGCGCCAGAAACCGCACCAGCGCGTCACGCTGGCGGCACAGCATCACCATGTCCGCCGTCTCCGCCACCGGATAGAACCCAAGGGAGCGGAACAGCCGTGCGTTTTGGGGCTTGGTGAACAGAAACGGATAGAGAACGCCCCGCTTTACCGACTCCTGCACCAGCGCGGAGACGATGCGGGCGCATATATCCTGTCCCTCGGCGTTGGGCGAGACGGCTACCTGACGGATAACCTTGCCGCCCAGTGAGCCGCAGCCCAGCAGGATACCGCCCTCCGTCAGCAGGGCGGTAATATCAGCGTGCCCCTCGTCACGCAGACCGCCTTCGGCCAGTAGAGTGGCATAGGCCGTCCCCCACTGGGGAGGGACGGCCTTGCATAGCAGTAGTTCACGCATCCTCGTCAATCTCGTGTACCACGTCGATGATAGTGTTGTCGCGGTACATGACCACGCCCACGATGCGATCCTTGTAGCGGATGGGCTCGGGTACTCCCACCAGCGCCTCAGCCCGCTGCTGCAGCTGTTCAATGGTAAACACATGCAATCCGGCGGCCTTGATCTTCTCCTTCAGATCGGGGCGACGGGGGTTTACGGCAATGCCCTGCTCCGTCACCACCACATCCACCACCTCACCGGGGGTGACCACGGTGTTGACATGCTTGACAATGGTAGGAATACGGCCACGGGTCAGCGATGCCACCACCACCGACAGGCTGGCACCCTCAGCGGTGTCGGGATGGCCGCCGATAGCGCCGCGGATCACGCCATCAGAGCCGGTCAGCACGTTGACGTTGAAATCCGTGTCGATCTCCAGTGCAGAGAGGATCACAAAGTCCAGCTGATCCACCGCCGCGCTGATCATGTGGCTGGCGTAATAGGTTGCGCCGATCTGGTGGTGGAAGTGGTTGTTTTTCAGGGACAGCGCCGCGTCCAGATCGAAGCTCTGGACGTCCAGCACGCGGTCGATGAGGCCCTCCTCATGCATGGCGGTGATTTGGCCGGTGATGCCGCCCAGCGCGAAGCGGCAGTGGATGTGCTGATCCAGCATTTTCTGCCGCAGGAAGCGGGCGGTGGCCAGGGACGCGCCGCCGCTGCCCATCTGCATAATTCCACCGGAGTAAAGCTAAATCGATTTCATCGCAAATGCGATCCATCATATCCACCAAACGATTGCGCTGCCGCAAGAAGTCTGTATAAATAAATAAATAGCTCTTGTTATCTGCGTTATCCTTGGTGACCCCCATTGCCGCTCGGAGCTTTGGAAAGGTAGCCGGCAATGACAATCTGTCATAGTTATAGGGATCTGAGTAATTGAAATTCATATTTACCAGATCTCCGGCTATTTTTTTGATTTCACGATCCGTATTGGTTCTGCCTTTGAGCGCACGGCAGAACTGCTGAGCTTTCTTTTGCAATATGTCCAAATGCGGAAACACCGGAGATAAATCAAATTCGCCTTCCAGTCCACATTGAATCTCTTGCAGCATGCGTCTGGTTTCTCCCATATAGGACAGAATATCTACCGGTAATTGGGTGCTGTTTGCCACCTCGCAGATCATTTCCGCGTTAATATTGGCGTCCCGCAATGCGTTGGCAAAATCAACCTTGTCCAGCGTATCTTCGCGGCTGTGCCACCAATACCCGCTGCCCACCGGCCAAATATTCACTTTATCTGGTGAAGCTTCATGCATCAAAATCTATTTTGACTTCTACAGAGGCAACGCCCTTGCCGCACAGAAATCTGACTCGCTCCTTATAGTTTCCGGCAGCATATACTTCCTGCGGAGCTATGATTGGAACGATTCCTAAAATCTGCAAGGTGTCACTGTACTCTTTCTCCTTGAAAAACAACTGCTCTCTTAGGGTAAATCTATACACCGCATTGTCGATGCCATAATGGTCTTTGTAATATACCGGCTAATTGATATTTACCTCCATAGTATTCACCCCCCATTTTGACTTCAAGGCTAAATATACCATATAAGTTCAGAATTAATCTACTGCTGTGTATCAAACGGCTAGATTGCTCCCGCAAAATATGTAATATGACCTTCAGATTACACCCAAAATAAGAAAAGCCGCCGTCTGTTGGCGGCGACCCGGCGTGTCGAAAAGTTTTTTCATTCCGCAATCAAATGCAGGCAAAAAGAAAAGACACCCTATTGTGAACTGCACCCCATTTGTTAGACAGTATGATATACTATCTAACAAGTGGGGTGTTTTGCTATGCCAAAAGGAGTA
>ENA-ORLW01000409-ORLW01000409.1-human-gut-metagenome-genome-assembly--contig:-NODE-409-length-62867-cov-6.804539_pt1 | contig 62867 bp, 69 predicted proteins | sample MGYA00243017_ERZ508829 | MGnify/ENA primary metagenome ERZ508829 (study PRJEB26277, sample SAMN04329776) | human gut metagenome | biome: human-associated habitat | host: Homo sapiens | place: USA...
TAATATATATTGAGTACCGCAAGGTACATTGTGTCCAAACGTAAGATACCCCGGAACCGTAAGGTTTCCGGGGTTTTTCTGTACTCTAAGAAAAGAATTATTCGTAAATTTATCAGGTTAGTAATAGTGAAACATTTATCAGCAAGATGAAATACAGATAAATTTATAATTAAAAAATAAGACCAGCGGTGCCAAAACGGTGCCAAAAAGAAACTCCTGCGAATGTTTGCTATTCACAGGAGTATTTTTTTACCAGCCTTTGATCTGTTTGATTTGTTCAGCACGTTCTGGATCACGATGATATTGTAATTTCAGACGGATAGTTTCCACAACTTCCTGTCTGGATTCATCATCAAGCTGATAGAACGATGTAAGCAGATTATCTACATCAGGCATACTGTTCTTACCGAAAAGGTACATCAGCGGATACATAGAATTTTTTAAGTAAGTCTTTACACGACTTGCGTCTAATGCTCCGTTCAAACCGTCTGGAAGTGTAGGATAAATCTCTTCTTCCTTAATTGTGCCAGAAAATGGACTGGCAGAACATATCTCATTCACATCAATTTGCAATTCATTCGCAAGTCTTAATGCAAAATCAAATCGAATATTGGAATCTTTTTGAATAATTGAATATAAGGTTGTAGCACTGATTCCGGTTGCCTTTGCAATTTTGCGGACATTTGTGCCTTTTTCATCAAGATATTTCTTTAAATTTTTACCGTCACCCATAGAATCCTCCTTTTTCATATATTAGAAAATTACGAAAAACATAAATCTATAAAATATCATAACACAGACGTGGAATAAAATAAAGAAAAAATAGTGTACGAAGTTCGTAAAAATGTGTTTACGAAATATTGACAACGATAGAAATACATGATATTATCAATTTACGAAAATCGTACAGATATAGAAATACAGTAAACGTATTCTATATCTGGAGAGGAAAGGAGGAGGCAATATGGCAAGTTACAATTATATGATGAGTGCTGATGAAGTGGCACAGGAATTAAACTGCTCAAAATCTCATGCCTATAAACTGGTGAAAGCTATGAATAAAGAATTATCTGCACAGGGATATATTACGATGGCTGGAAGAATACCAAAGGCGTTTTGGGCAAAAAAGATGTATGGCTATGAAATAGCAGAAAATTAGGGAGGATCAATATGGCTTACAGAGAAAAAGACACAAAAAAATGGACAGCCCAGTGGTTTGAGACAAATGTCATGGGTGAGAAGAAAAAACGCAGAAAGCGTGGATTTGAAACAAAGCGAGAAGCATTGGAGTTTGAACGAAGCAAAAAGTTGAGCAATGAGCGAAGTATGGATATGAAGCTGAGCGATTTTATTGAGATTTATTTTTCAGACAAACAAAATGATCTGAAAGATCGAACAATCAAAAATAAAAGATATATGATGCAACAGCATATCGTTCCATACTTCGGAAATCAGATGATGAGTGAAATCAAGGCTTCACAGATTATTCAGTGGCAGAATGAAATTCAGAAAAAAGGCTATTCAGATTCTTATCTGAGAATGATTCAGAATCAGTTGACCAGTCTGTTTACACATGCAGCTAAAATCTATGACTTGCCGGTTAATCCATGCAAGAAAGTGAAACGAATGGGAAATTCAGATTCAAGAAGTTTGAACTTCTGGACACTGGACGAGTACAAACAGTTTATACAGACAATGGAGCCGGGAACAAGATATTATCTTATGTTTGAGATGCTGTTCTGGACTGGATGCAGGATCGGGGAGCTGCTTGCGATTACAAAAGCTGATATCAATTTTGAAAAGAATCAGCTTAGTATCAATAAGACTTATTACCGGACAGGAATGCAGGATATTATCACAGAACCGAAAACAAAACAGTCCTTTCGGACAATCGAAATTCCGGAATTTCTGAAAGAGGAAATTAAGGAATTTGTAGATGGTCATTACGGAATGCCGGATACAGAAAGATTATTTCCGGTTGTTCAGGAAGCGGTACAGCATAAGATGAAACGGCAGATTGAGCTGGCAGGAGTGAAGAAAATTCGAGTGCATGATATCAGGCACAGCCATGTGGCTTATCTTATTGAGAAAGGTGTGGAACCGTTATTGATTCGGGACAGATTAGGTCATAAAGATATTCGTATCACATTGAACACTTATGGACATCTTTATCCAAATCAGCAGAGAAAGATTGCAAATCTTCTGGATAATGAAAATGGAAATGCTGTTACCGGATTGGGAGAAGAAAGAGATGAATGTTGAAAAGGCAAAAGAAAAAGCCCAGATAAATAATCTGAGCAAGTTCTCTGATAATCAGATTCACTGATATACCATCTTGGCAGATTCAGTATATCACGAATCGGGAAATACGACAATTCCCGAATATCTGTTCATCAGAGACTTGCCCGGAAGGGCAGGAGGAGATGATGGAATGAATATGAATGAAAAAAATAAAATTGAGAATTGTAGAATAGAACCAAAACTGAAACTGATCAATATGGATTCAGTAGAGGTGGAACAGGTAGAATGGCTGCTTTATCCGTTTATTCCTTATGGAAAAGTGACCATTATACAGGGAGATCCAGGAGAAGGCAAGACAACGATGGTACTTCAGATTATTGCAAAACTGACCAGAGGAGAGCCGATTCTTCCTGTTACTGATAAAACGAAAACAAAAGAAAAACGAAGTGATGAAGTCGATAGTGAGAATGAAGATTTAGATGCTGAAGATAATATGCAGGAACAGTCTTCTGTGTCACCTGTAAATGTAATCTATCAGACAGCAGAAGATGGACTTGGAGATACTATCAAACCCAGATTACTTGCTGCAGGTGCAGATTGTTCAAAGGTGCTGGTGATTGATGACAGTGACCAGCCACTGACAATGGCAGATGTCAGATTGGAAGAAGCAATCGTGCAGACAAAAGCAAAAATGGTTGTTCTTGATCCGATACAGGGCTTTCTGGGAGCGGACGTAGATATGCACAGGGCAAATGAGATCAGACCACTGATGAAGCGTATCGCAGTGCTGTCAGAAAAATATCACTGTGCAGTTATTTTAATCGGTCATATGAACAAAAACAGCAACGGCAAATCTTCTTATCGAGGACTTGGCTCCATTGATTTTCAGGCTGCTGCAAGAAGTGTTCTGATTGTCGGGCGAGTGAAAGATGAACCGGAAGTAAGAGTGGTATGTCATACGAAGAGTTCTCTTGCACCGGAAGGAACGTCCATTGCATTCAGACTGGATAAGAATAATGGGTTTGAATGGATTGGAGAATATGATATCAGTGCCGATGAACTTCTTAATGGAGACGGAAGAGGACAGAAAAGTCGGAAAGCAAAAGAATTTCTCCTTGAGATACTGGCAAATGGAGGAATGACTCAGAAGAAAATTGCAGAAGAAGCAGAAGCCAGAGGAATCAAAAGTAAAACGCTATGGAACGCCAAACGGGAACTTGAAATTGATTCCGTAAAACGTGGAAAGCAATGGTATTGGATGTTGCCAGAATAAAAATGGAAGATGGCAAGATTACCATTTCTTAAGAAGAGGGGATCTTGCTACCTTGAAAGGAGAATAGATGCAAAATAAAAGTGTACAGATTCCATACGAGTTATTCTTTCAGCTCTTGCAATATTTTTTGATGGATAACTACGATGGTGAAGAAATAATACGGTTGGGATTGGAGAAAAAACTGGATGCAATGGTGAATCGTGAAGTATACAGCAAATCCAAAACAGCACCAACGGAAGAAGAAAGAGAAAAGTTCCGGAAGGAATATCTGGACAGACGGGGAATACCGGAGAACTTTCGATGGTAAAGGTTCTTTCTGAACACTTTATTACAGGAGCGTGTCACGCACCTGTAGATAGCAGACAAGGAGAATGTTGGTAAGGTGTAGTCGGGAGTTGACTGGCGTAGAAGAGAATTTTCAAAAGGGAGCCCTGATTCAGGGCGCCCCTGCGGAAACGGTAGATGAAAGGAGATTGGCACAATGAGAGAAGGAAGATTAGGATATAACAGTTATAACAAAAGATATGGATTATTATCATCAGATCTATGGATTGATACAGGATTTCACTGTGGAGAATGCCTGGAAGTGTTGCTTGATGATGAATGGGTTCAGACCAGAATGGAAATGAATCCTGCAAGAGAATGGTATCTTGTAGGGACACCGTATTGTGGTGATTTGGAATATATTCGGGCAAGGATACCGGAGTAAAGGTCTCTGTACCCCCGGAGGGCGCAAGGGTACTTTTGATGGACGGTACGGCTGTCGAAAGTGCTTTTGCGTTACTTTTGACAAAAGTAACAAAACCGCCGTATCCGGCGAATATTTCTTTTTATACTATAGCTGGCAAAGATACAAATTTATGTGCCATGTCTGGCACTGGTTTTAGAAAGCGGGGTGAGGAATATGACGATGAAACGAACAATCAGTGGTATGATCGGGACAGGGTCTCTGGCTCATAACAGACGAGATTTTATAGCAGAAAATGTTGATCCAGACAGAGTGCAATTAAATATTTGTTACCGGAATGAGAATCTGAAAGAAGTCTATAAAGAGCTGTTTGATGAAGCTGTAGAACGGTATAATGTCGGGAAAAGAAAAGATCGGCAGATTACAAATTATTATGAAAAGATTCGCCAAGGAAAACAGGAAAAGTTGTTCCATGAAGTGATTTTCCAGATTGGAAACCGAGAAGATATGGCTGTTGGAACAGAAGCAGGAGATCTGGCTGTAAACGTACTGGATGAGTATGTAAAAGATTTCCAGAAACGGAATCCGACACTTCGGGTATTTAGTTGCTATCTGCATCAGGATGAGGCTACTCCACATCTCCATATTGATTTTATTCCTTATGTGACGGACTGGAAAGGAAAAGGAATGGATACCAGAGTTTCACTGAAACAGGCATTAAAAAGTCTTGGATTTCAAGGTGGAAATAAGCATGATACGGAACTGAATCAGTGGATAAATCATGAAAAAGAAGTTCTGGCAGAGACTGCAAAGCAGTATGGAATTGAATGGGAACAGAAAGGTACTCATGAGGAACATCTGGATGTCTATAACTTCAAGAAAAAAGAACGGAAAAAGGAAGTACAGGAATTGGAGCAGGAGAAAGAGCATCTAACTGCTGAAAAAGAAGAATTAACAGCACAAATTGCAGAATCCAGAGCAGATATCCAGAATTTAAAAGACGATAAGGAACAGGCAATCAAGGCGAAGCAAGAAGCAGAACAAAAGGCAGGGAGCGCAGAAAAAGAACTAAAAAGCCTGGAAGATCGCAGAGAACAGCTACAACCGATTATGGATAGTGTGAGCAAAGAAATCAAAGAATATGGAACGGTTAAAATGTTACTGCCGGAGGCGGGCACGCTAGAACGGGCAGTAACCTATCGAGATAAAAAAATTAAACCACTGTTTCTTCAAATAAAGAATAAGGTTGCTGTAATGGCGGCTCAGGTTAAAGAACTTACGAAAGAGGTGGAAGGTTGGAAGAGAAAATATCAAAAGGTGAAACAAAAATATAATGCTATTCAGAGAGAACTGGATGATATACGTAAAGATAATCAGAAATTGTCAGAAGAAAAAGATATATTACAAGGTGTTTCTGATAGGTATGATCGTGTTGTGCGTGTTCTTGGAATAGAAACTGTAGATACAGCAGTACAGCAGGATATTCAAAACGAGAAAGTCCTGGAAGAAAAGCGACGGATGGAACAAATGCCGAAGGGAAATATTCATGAAAGATTGGCATGGGGAATGAAAAAAAGCGAGATGGAGAATCAGCAGCGTAAGAAAACTAAATCAAAAAACAGAGAAATGGAGAGATAAGATTATGGAAACACACATTTATGATGAAAAGAACGGATTAAGCTATACTTTGCATGGAGATTATTATTTGCCGGATTTGGTATTGAATGAAGAAGAACCGATATATGGGAAATATGGAATGCTGAGGAAACAGTTTCTGAAGGAACACAGATTAGCAAAATATCAATATTTGTTGTTGACTGGAAAGCTGACGGAACACCTGAATCAAATTGATCAGGAGAGCAGAGAGCAGGTGGAAATGCTTATGGAACAGATGGCAGAAAAACAGGGCGTAACTGAAGAATTAAAGGTACAGAATCGGACGAAGTGGGTTAGACTGATGAATAATATAAAAGCTAGTGCAGAAGAAATGGTGTTGAAACTTCTGAAAAGCACATTGTTTGTAAAACTCCCTGCTATTAGGTTCCACATTCTCACCTCCTTTCTCGTTGGAAAGTTGGTGGTGCTTCCCCCTTTTCGCGGGGCAATACGGCGTTTTTGAAAAACGCCGAAGATTTTTTGAAATTTTTTCAAAAAATTTTTTGAGCAGCAAAATACGCCTGTCCGAAAAGCCCGGACAGGCGTATAGGTATTGTAAGCAGTATTTAGATGATTAGACAGTTCATAGTCAAGGGTAGAGAGGTTCCCGGCGGTGGTCGGGCTTTTTTTGATATGTCAATGACCGTCGGATTTTGTCGATAGGGTATGTGCTTCATGGCGGCTACCTCCTTTAGCCGCCGCTTTTAACAGTGATACCGCGTCATTTCATTAGAAGATAAAAAGAAACGGCGGCTTTGATTTTTCAAAGCTGCTGCGGAAATCAAAGAACGACAAGCAACAGTTCTGATTTTGCTCCAATATGGTTATTAGGGGCACAAATTAAAATCAAAAAAGAGCCGATAACAGCAGTATTTCAAACTGCATATTATCGGCTCTGCGTCTGTGCGTCTGGCTCTTTTAATTAAATTATTTCTGTTGTTTTTTGGCTTTATTATATGTATTAGCTAACTGTCCACAAGCTGCTTTAATCTCTCTACCATGAGAAACTCTCATGGTAACTTCAAGTCCTGTTTGCTCTAATTGATGTTTGAACGCAACCATTTCTTGTTTTTGTGGTGCTCTAATTTTTGAATTACTCGTCGGGTTGTATTGCAGCACGTTAATCATAACATTTTTGCCCTTAAACCATTTTGCAAGTTGCCTTATATCTGAGGAACGGTCATTTATACCTGGTAAAAGCAAATACGCAAATACCACTTTTCGATTATGCCTTTGAGAATAGGACAATGCTTGCTTAACAACATCTTCAATAGCGTACATGTGCATATGAGGAATGATACAGTTTCTCGCAGCCTGTGTTGCTGCATGTAAAGATATTGTCAACTGAATTTTTAGATGTTCTTCGCGCAATTTTTTTAATTGATTAACTGGACCAACTGTTGATACGGTAATGCCGTCGGTTGGAAAGTTAAGTCCATTTCTATCTCGAAGAATATGGATTGCTGCAATCAAGTTGTCGTAATTGAATAAAGGTTCTCCCATTCCCATAAAAACGATACGATTTACTTTTTGACGTATCAATATGACCTGCTGCACAATTTCAGACGGTGTTAGATTACGAACAAAACCATTGCGTCCGGACTCACAAAAAATACAGCCAACAGAACAACCAACTTGCGTACTTACGCAAACAGTCCCACCATCTCGCCGTTTAATAAAAACCGTTTCGATATACCTGTTGTCTTTCAATTCATAAACATACTTTTCAGTATCGCTACTTTTATAGACTTTTTTTGTTGATATTGATAGATTTTTTTTGTGAAATGGCTGTTTATACAATTCCGTATATAAGGCTCTTGCTTTATCCTCTCCAATTACTTCCGACATTTCTTTGTAAGTAAATCCGTATGGGTCATTCAATATTTCCGTAGGTGTACTTTTAGGTAAGTGTTTCATTTAAATATCCTTCCTTTTCAAAATTAAAAAGTTTGTTTTTCAGAGTTTTTGATTATGATTTCTAGTTTTTCAACATCAACGATATGCGTTAATTTACATTTAGGGCAGAAAAGAGGAAAATTTCTTAATACCGTATTATAAAATACTTGAACCCTCGTCTTTCCGTTACAAATTGGACATTTTATCCAATATTTTTCAAGCATAATATTTCTCCTTTTGCGCAAAAAAATGCAGGTCAATTCTCAACATGAGCATTGACCTGCATTTATACATATAATACTACAACAAAATTAAGGCATAGTTTTTATACTATGTCTATACGTCGTTAGTTTTGTTGTATAGCATACGCAAAATAAGCATGACAAAAAAGCCCATATTGAAAATGGGAAAAATCTTTTTTGATTTCAATGCTTATCGAATACGCATGCTATGTAACATAAACATTCCCCCCCTTTTATATAATATTATATACAAAAGCAGCTTGTTGTCAACATATATATATATGAATTATTTTGGCTAACTGATAGAACTATGTAGACATATCCAAGAAGAAAGGGGAACAGTAAAATGTAAGAGGGTGAATAACTATGGCAAAAAGACCAGTACCAAAATACGACTTCAAGGCTTTTGGGGCAGCGATAAAGGCAGCGCGTGAAGGACGCAAGGAAAGCCGCAAGAAAGTAGGCGACGAAATGTTTATCTCGCCGCGCTACCTTGCGAACATTGAGAACAAGGGGCAGCACCCAAGTTTACAGATATTCTTTGAGCTGATACAGCGTTACCATATATCCGTATCTCATTACTTCCAGCTTTGGCACGACTATTGAAAATTGATATGAATGAATTGTTTTCGTTTCATGAAGAATTGACAGAAAAAGAGATTGGACAATTTGTGAATGAACTTTCGGAAGTTTCATTGGACAGCTTTACAGAGGCTTTCGAGATGGCATCTCGTAAAATACAGGAGTATCCTCATTGCGACTTATTAATATATACGATCGCAACCGTTCTGAACGGATCTTTGACTTTGTCAGATCTTAATGACGAAGAACGAATGGAATATAATACAGCTATTATTGAGTGGCTGGAACGAACAGCAGATAGTCAGGATGAAAGAGTGAGAAATTCAAGCGTTTTTATACTTGCAACAAAATATGTCCAAATGGAGAAATATGAAGAAGCAAATGCCCTTTTGAAAAAAATTCCTGATACTGTAATTGATGCAACGATTATGAAAACAAGTGTATTAGCACATCAGGAAGGAACAGATACTGCTGCATTATTCTTAGAAGGGAAATTGCTACAGGCAGTTATCAATATCCAAAGCTACTTGTATAAGTTAATAGAAATGGAAGAAGAGACAGGAAATCATGATAAAGCAGAGAAAATTGCTGAGATTACAGATCACATGATATCATTGTTTGGACTATGGAATTATGGCAACACAGTTCCATATCTGCTGATTGCTGGATATCGAAAAGATGTAGAAAAATGTATCCAGTTAATTAAGCGATTATTAAGTGAATCACAGAAGCCTTGGAATATGACACAATCCCCTTTGTATTACAGGTATGAAGATACTGCACAGGGAAAAGCTTTTTCGGGACTTGGAAAAAATTTTGTTCGTGAATTGTATTCGGAAATTGAAAATAAGAAAGAGTATGAATTCTTGAGGGGGAATAAGGAACTCGAATCAATTTTTGAGGAACACTTGAAATAGGTTGTAAAAATGTATGGAAATAGATGTAGTTGAGAAAGAAGAAAATTTTTGACATTTCCACAGATGCGTGCTAATATGATTATAGAAAAAGAGTGCTACCGATAGACGGTTAGTCCACATACTTATTGATTACAAAAATAACCGTTCAGTTTGCAGGCTGGGGCGGTTATTTTTGTGGTTTATGATTATCTTTGCCTAATGTATATCCGATACTAAAGCAGGTTAAGCCGAAGCTCACTACTGCTATGAAGTCCACAATACTCATTGGCTTAGCCCTCCTTTCCACTGGATTCCTTTACAGGTTTCTATGTAATCAGAGGGTCACAGTCCCTCTGGAGAAGGACTAACCGCCTACCGTTATGGTAGCACCCATGTTTCGATTATAACAGTTAAAAATTACCGGTGCAATATAAAGTTGGTAGAGAAGTATCTAGTATCTACAGAAGAGAATCGGTTTGAGTATTCTCCGGTGCCAAAACGGTGCCAAGAAATCAGGCAAATCAAAATAGGTGGTGCAATTCAGCTGTTTTTCACTGTATTTTGGAGAGAAAACCATAAAAAATATGAGATAAAACGGGATTAAAGTATCGTGAAGGTGGACGTACAGTAGGTTCAGGTCGTGTTGCTACAATTATCGAGTAATTTGCGTGAAAGCAATGAGATAAGCGCCGCATAGGCGATAACAATAGGGACTTCAAGCCTTGCTTGGAAGTCCCTATTTTGTCGTCTTTGCGGGCATTTAACGAATGCCCGCGACCGAGATGGAGCGTGAGCGGAATCGAGGGGGCGCTTATTTTGTTTTTTCTATTTGCAGGGAATTGATTAGTGGCTGTTAGTTTGATATAATAAAATGCAGTATACGGTATTGAGGGTGAATAAATTATGCCGACGAAAGAACCGCGTTTTCATGGCGAAGTTACAGAAAAAAGTCATAAAAACATGAGTAGGATATGTGGAAAAGATACAAGTATAGAGGTTGTGTTGAGAAAGGCACTATGGCATAGAGGATTTCGCTATCGAAAAAATTACAAGGGATTGCCGGGTAGACCGGATATTGTTCTGACTAAGTATCGTATTGCTATTTTTTGTGACAGTGAATTTTTCCATGGAAAAGACTGGGAAATACTGAAACCATGCTTAGAAAAAGGAAAAAACCCAGATTATTGGGTCAAGAAAATAGAGCGAAATATCCAGAGAGATGAAGAAAAGGACCAGCAATTAAATTTTATGGGGTGGACCGTGATACATTTCTGGGGAAAAGATATTCTGAAAGATACAGAACAGTGCGTTAGGGTGATAGAAGAGACAATATTTGATCAAAAACTAGAAGAAGTAGACGATGAAGAGGAAATGTAATGATGAATTATTTGGAAGAATACGATGAAACAGATCCTATTTCAATTGAAACATATGCAAAAAGATTGATTGGAAAAACATTTGCGGATGTGTGTAAGCAGGATGATATCACTAAAGCTATGGTTGTCAGGGAAACAACAAATTATGAAGTAAAGCATGAGAACAAGAAACGAAAAGGTGGTTTGGGAGAACTGATAGAAGAGAGATTCTTCCACTATCAGACAAATAATGATGCACGTCCAGATTTTGATAAAGCAGGTGTAGAATTAAAAGTAACACCGTATAAACAAAATAAGAATGGAACACTGGTAGCCAAGGAAAGACTGATATTGACAATGATTGATTATTTTTCAGTTGTCGATGAGACATTTGAAAATTTTGGGAAAAATGCTAGATGTGTTTAACAATGAACTTAATCAAGACATAAATGTAGGGGAAATAGAAACTATTATCAAAGGACCAGCACTGCTTATTATTCCTATTGCGATTTATTTATAATGAGAAGAAAGGAGTCTATAATATGGATACCAAGGTGACGTTAAAAGAAAATTTATCAGAACTTCAGGAATTGGCGAAAGAAAGAACGGTAAAAACACAAAATATAGAATATGATTTGGAAACTTTAGTGAAAAAAATACAAAAGGGAATTATAAAATTAAATCCAGATTATCAAAGAAACCATAGATGGGACAATCAAGAGTCATCAAAACTTATAGAAAGTCTAATATTGAATATTCCTATTCCTACAATATATTTATCTCAGGATGTAGATGTGGATGAAGAAGTAGAAGATGGAGTGTCAAGGTATTCTGTTATAGATGGGCAGCAGCGATTAACAGCAATTTATGGATTTATGAAGAATACCTATGCGTTAGAAGGCTTAGAAGTATTACATCCATTAAATGAAGCATATTATAAAGATTTACCGCCTTTTTTGGTGCGACGATTAGAAGAAAGAACCATTAAATGTTTAAGGATAGATTCGACAGTTGATCCGCAAGTAAAATATGACGTTTTTGAAAGACTTAATTCTGGAGCAGTTCAGTTAGAATCGCAAGAACTTAGAAACGCAGTATATAGGGGCAAATTTAATGATTTAATTAAATCACTAGCAAAAAATGAGAAATTCATGAAATTGTTGAATATAAATATAAAACACGTATCAGAGGATAATAAAGTAAAAAAGATGCAAAATGTTGAATATGTATTGCGTTTTTTTGCATTTGATAATTATGAGATTGCAAATATGAAAAAGTCTTTGAAAAAATTTTTATCAGATCAAATGGACAAATTCAACTCATTTGATGATAAAAAACTGAAAAAGATGTCGGAACATTTTCTTTCGGTTATAGACTATATATATGACAATATGGGAGAAAAAGCTTTTGCTAAATACAAAGTCGAAGATGGAAAACTAAAACTTCAATCAAAATTTAATGCAGCAGTGTACGATGCATTGATTATTGCAGTTTCTGAAGGAATGCGAGAAGGAACATTAAAATTTAGTAGTCAGACCCAAAATAAAATATTAGATTTGTATAAAAATCCTAAATTCATTGACAGCATTAATGGAAGTACTACTGATAAGTCTAAAATTTCGATACGTATTGAAATGATGAAAGAGGTATTGACGAAATGAGTACATTTGCATCAGATTTTATAGAGGGTTTTGATGCGAGATGGAGTGAAGTGAATACATTGATTGACATGGCACAGGGGCTAGATGATGGTGATAAAGAGTATTGTGCATTATGTAGAGCAACAATTGTTTTGATAGTAGCAAATTTTGAGGGATTTATATATGAGGCAATGCGCTGCTTTATTAATGATGTTAATAGTAATAATGCATTTTCAATGACATCAGAAAAAATGAAAATGACATATTGCACTCAATTTATTACTCCAGAAAAAGGAAACGAAAGAAAGCTTAGGAAATTAGTAGATGTTCTCAACGAATTAGATACGAAATACGCAATAGAACCTTTTTTGTATGAAAATAATAAGAATCCAAAGGCAACAGTTATAGAAAAATATTTTGAAGAAGTTGGTGGAAAGAATTTTTGGAAATATATATCGGAATGTGAAATAGATAAAGTTTTTGAAAATGACAGTAGCATAGGGGCAAATTTGATTGAAAAAATGAAGGATGTATTAAGAAATGGAACATTGGACTTCCCATATCAACTTAATTGTGAAGATATTGGCTTTAATATGACTAATAATTCTTCGAGTATTGAAAGTTTGTGGAAAGTATTTCTGAACCAAACACTGAAAGCCCGTCATGATGTTGCGCATGGCATTTCGTTGGATAATACCATGCCTTTATCGGAGATTATATTAACTGAGGAAAAAGTGAAAATTTTGGAATTATCATTTGCTATATTAATGCTAAAAGCTGGAATGAACCAACTGTGATAACACCATGATAACAAAATCTTCAAAAACCACACGGACACAACGGAAAATCCGGATTTTTCCCCGCAAATCACACGAAAAATCACCATTTGCACACCGCAATACACCGGTCTGATATCGTGAAGGTGGACGTACAGTAGGATCAGGACGTGTTGCTACAATCATCGAGTAATCACGTTGACTTTGAGTCAAGCGAACGATTGAAATAATAAAATGTCTGGTGCAAGCTTGCTTGCATCCAGGCATTTTTTATTGAAAACACGGGCATTTGACGAATGCCCGTGTAGGGATTGTCGCGAAGCGGCAAGACCGTAGCGTGAGCGGAATCGAGGGCGGTGCTTATTTTGTTTTTCCTCCTGTTATAAATCAAGTAGCGTTGAAAAGACTTCACGAACATGCTCCAAATAGCTTTCCGACACAGGGTAAATAGAATTGTCGGAAAGTGTGATGTCTTTATTGGTTAATCGCATAACTTTATTCATATTGACAATAACTGTTCGATGGCAACGGACAAATTCTTTAGGTAGTTGATTTTGTAGATTTTTTAATGTGATTTTTTGACGAAAAAAAACCTGGTTATCATTGGGTTGGGTTATTATATCTACATAGTGCCGAAAAGAGGTAAATGCCAATATTTTGTTGTAGGGTATTTTTACTGTTTCAGTTTTTGTTTTGTACACGTGATAAGATCCCTGCATGTTTCTCAAAATGGGTTTCATACATTGTTCAAGTTTGTTCTGGCTAATTGGCTTTAACAAATAATCCAAAGCCTGAACATGATACCCGTCAAAGACATATTCGGAAAAAGCAGTCAGGAAAATGATATTACCGCAAAATCCATCCTTTCGTAATTGCTTGGCAATGTCCATTCCATTTGCCGATCCTAATTCAATGTCAATAAAAAAAAGTTCGTCTTCGTCATATTCTTTTTCTGAAAAATCCTTGTCATTAAAATAGTGACGTATAGATGTGGAAATATTATTTTGTTTACCCCACTTTTCCAGCAATTGTTTTAATTGCGCAGCATGAGTTGCTTCATCTTCTAAAATTGTTACATTTAATTTCATAATGATTTACCCCTCTCTGTAAGTAATGGAATATATATATCAACAGTAAAAGAATCTTTTTCGGCTGTTATATTGCAAAAACCTGAATTTCTTTCGACAATTTCTCTAACATTTGTCAAACCTTTACCATGATTTTTTTGATCTGTTTTTGTGCTGTCCAGTTGACCATTAAGCTTGTATTGATAGTTTCCAGAGGAACTATTCTCCACATGGATATGATACATGCTCCGCTGTGGTTTAAGAAAAACCTTGATTTGAGGATGGGTATCTGGCTTTCGTTCTATCTTGGTACAGGCCTCTATTGAATTGTCCAGAAGATTGCCTAAAATCCCTGTGATTTCAATATCATTGATAGGAAAATGCTCAGGGAGAATAACAGAATACATAAACGATATATGCTCTGACTGTGCAAGCCCATATTTGTTGGTTAAAATTGCATCAATGACAGGATGACCTGTACTTACAATTGGGAAAGACTGTGGGAGGGACTCGCGTTGCTCGGATACATATTGGCTGAGTTGGCGATAGGATTTTGCTTTGATTAGTTCATGGATCACGGATAAATGGTTCGAGTAGTCGTGTTTCCATTTTTGCAGACTTTTTGCGGATTGGAGAATAGTTTTGTTTCGTTCCTTATTTGTTTCATACATATGTATTTGTTCTGCCAATTTAATGTTTTCTTGATAGGTTTTACTGATAATTTGGATTAGAAGTAACATAGCGAGGAAAACAAAAAGAATGAAAACGCTGATGCTGTTAAGTTGTATTCGGTATTTCATAGGTAACTTGTCAGTATCAAGTTCGACGATTATATTCAAGAAAAACGTGGACACAAATAAGGCAATAACAGTAGTTATTACTACAAAAACATCAAATTTTTTTGGTAAAGAAGAAATATCATTCAGGATATGCAAGAAAGCAATCATGAAAAGGAATATAAATAACAAAAACAGAAGGGTTGATACGATACGATTATCACCTAAAAAGTCAAAGGAAGAAAGGTTACTGGCAGAAACGATAAGTGCAATCGTATATGTAATCTGATCTGCGAATATACTCATAAAACTCGGAAGGCAGCAGGTAAAAGTTTTTTCAGAGAATGTATTTCTAAAACATAGAAATATAAATATCATTCGAAAAAGAAAAAGAGCCAGCAGAGTTGTAGTAGTGTTAATTTGATGAAAATTGCAGTAAGAAACTAAGATACTTGAAAAAAGCACAAAACCAGTAAACATTGCTATATAATACTTAGGATTTCTTAATGTGAGACGATGAAACAGTAAATAGGCAACGATCGTATTTTCTATGAGGTTTACAAATATCTCCCAAAGATAAATTGACAACATAAGGCCTCCCAATATAATGTCACTAAAATAACTCGAATTTTATTTTATCATAATAAGGACAAGATATCAAACTACGCATATTGAGAATTCGGGAACGGATAGGGGGGATTCGTGCACGATGTATTGATGTAGAATAAAAACAAATATAGTATTATTTGTAGAAGTAAGCACAGTTTGCTTATTATGAACCTTATCGATAGGAGGCTTTATCATGATAGATATAATCAGGTTGAAACAACGGGAAGCAGTGTTACGATTACTTTTTCAAAATGAGCACAAGGATGTCGAAAAGCCGCTGCATGCACAAAAGAATGTGGCTATGAAACGGGATTGCTTAACGATTAGTTCGGAAGCGATGGAAATTCAAAAGACAGCTCGGATTTACGGTCAGTCGGAGAATATTAAATTTGACCAGAATGTTGATATTGCGTCATATTTTGAAGCTGCAAGAGAGGCTAACCAGAAAACACTTGAGAATGCGGGCGACGAGATTACGCGTTCTGGGCAGAAATATCCTTATGTGTCATCAGGTGAAGTGTGCTATCAAATACTTACAGATAAATATAGTAAATTGATAGAAGAAGCAAAAAAGCATGATGACCCGGAACTTTATATTGAGAGAAAGTATTATGATCCTGCCTGTCCGTGGTTTACATCCGATTTAACCAGGGAAGAAAGAAGTATTGGGTATCGAAATGAAATGTCCATGTTAAAAAGAGGAAAAGTGGTAGGTGCGAATATGCTTGACTCGGTATTTCGGATAAACAATTTGACGCTTGATTATGATGAAATAAATGCTTCTCAAATTTCTTACTATAGACAATTGTGTGATGCACAGCTCAATTTTATTTTTTCAAAAAATAAAATTGAAGTAGGAGAAGCCTCACAGTACATTTTTCGGGTAGATCCTTACAGTTATTACATTTCCGTGGATTGTGAGGATGCTGCAATCAAGGGGAAAATGGAATCTGTACTAAATCAAGGGGAAAACGGAAAGCATCTTTGGCAGCAAATTAACTGGTTTTCGGAGCAGGATGGTGCTCATAGTACTCAGATAAGTAATAAATTGAGTATTGACAAAACTTGGGCTTATAGAGAGGTGTACAGATACACAGGTTATCAATTGCATGAGTTAAAGGAAGAGAATGGCACATATTACACAGAAGATGGGACAGATATAAAAACGGTGATCCGTGAGGAAGTATGGAAAGATCCAATTTTTCCGTATGAGGCAAAAGAGGATTATGCACAGGCTGTCTGTGGCTGTATTCAGGAAGTGGCAGAGTGGGGCTGGCAAAATGTGCCGGATATGGTGTTATCTATTGGATACTCATCTGCTGGTTTACATGATCTGGGGCAGGATATTTCTTTTGATTATGGAAGTGAGTGGTATAAACAATATCTGGATAATTATCAATATTCCGTGTTGGCAACATATTGAAGGATCATTAATTAAAAAAAGTTTAAATTTCTGAGGAAAGCCGATACATCACAGTTCGTAATCGACATGATAGATTTCGTGCACTAAAAAGGGGTGTTCGTGCGCTGGGTGTTAACAGAGGAGAAAGATCTTCCGAAATAGATATTGGTGACTAATATATGTGAGGTCATGGAATTTGTTGAAAAGGAGGATACAACAGTGGAAATAAGCATGGGGATTTCTATACCATCAGTAAATAATTCAGTTGTTAGTTATGAACAGTCGCAAGTTACAAATGTAAATAATAAAGGGGGGAAAACGGTAGATTCTTCAAAGAAAGCGGGAAAGCACTGGTGGCAATGCAGCGAAAAAGAAAGCAAGTTGTTGCAATGTAGTGTCAAAGACAGTGATCAGCGCAAAGAGTATCTTACTGCCTTTTATCAGGGACAGATTTCTGATGTTGAATTGGACACGGCAATATCAAATACGATACGTAATGCATATGAAGAAGCCGTTTCTGGCGGCTGGCTGGATAAAGATGACGAGAAAGAATTTTTAAATACAATGTATTGTGATTTAACAATAGAAGCGGTGCAGGATGCCGTGTCTAGTAACATTGTTGAAGGCAGGGCACTTAATCGGCAAAATGCAGTAAATGTGCAGGATAGTAAGTTTGTGTATTATAATGCAAAATTTTATCATTCCTGTGAGAAGGTAAAGGAGGTTCTCAGAGATTGTTTAGATAGGTTTTCAGAGGAACTGGGAATTGAGAATCTTGACAAAGAAAAGTGTTTATCCGAAAACGTGAAAAATGGTGATGATTTTAATGAAGTTTGGAGTGGAAGTTATGAAAGTTGGAATGGGCATTACAATCATTGTGAGATGATAAATACGGAGGCTGTACCTCCAGAGGAATTTTCCTTTTATTATCAAGTGGAGTATTCTAATATCCATAAAAATTTTAAAGAGTACGATTATGAAGAACGACACTATCTGCTCGTTAATGGAGAGACTTCTGTTGTTAAAGAAGAATTCAGAATGACAGATGATACGATGTTGAATCGAAAGCCTTTTAATAATCTTTTGGATTATGTAAAAAGTAAATATTTAGAACAGGATCATTTGTGGAAAGAACTGCATTATTTGAAAAATTTTAAAATGTATTCTTTGTTAAATTTTGTTTAAATGAAACTGTTGCTAGAGGATTACGAATACAAAAAGGCACAGTTTGATGCCGGTATGGAGACGATAGAAAAGTTGTGCAGGAAGGGAAGATATCTGAAAGAGAGCAGATGCTTGCCATCAAAGATATAGGAGTGATCACGGTGGCTGAATTTCTGGTTGAAGTGGGCGATGTAAGGCGTTTCGAATCACCCAGACAATACAAAAACTGGAAGGAACAGAAGAATTTCATAAACATAGAGAGCCAAGTCAGATTTGTTTCCATCAGAGCAGAGACTCAGCGTAGGAGTTGATGTCCCTTTATGGATAAGCAGAACGAAGGAATTAAGGATCCTGAAGTAAAGGAGACGCCTTATGACATGGGAGGTTAGGCTACTGTAAGGAGTTGGGGAAAGAAAGGCCGAACATAACAGAATAAGACGACGTCTTGATGATGTTGCAGGACAAAATGGAAGTTTAGTCATGTATAACATGAAATAGGCAGGGACTCTTGGCTCATTTATTTGAGCCTTGAGTCTTTTATTGTTTTTGGAGAGAAAGATGATAGTTATCGTTTGTTTGGATAATAAAAAGGCATGATGTTTAATCATAGGTGGCAGAGCAGAGAGCAGGCAGTGACAGGCAGAATTCAGAAAATCTGTGCAGGTAAGAACTGTGGATGAACGCATACTCGGATAAGTTATATGGAAGTCTGGAGGGAATAGAAATGGTAATTAGTGTAGAGTTTCTTTCACTGGCAGAGATTGTAGAGTTTTGCCTGATAGAATCGGAGAGTTTAGCACCCATTGCTGAAAAGATTGAATAAATTATTGTTTTTGGGTGAAATCGGACGTATCCAGCAGATGTTTATTTAGAGTTGGATTTGTCCCAGTGGGAAAGAAGGGAACGGAATGAGTTTCCGGGTACTTCCCATGAAAAAATAACGGAAGGAAAAGAGGTAGAGGAGAGATACTATGGATATGATGGAATGGTTTAATGTGATAGCGGGCATTTCTTCTATTATTAGCCTGCTGATTTCAATTTTTGTCGCATCGAAGGTTGTTAAATTATCTAATTCTAACAACAATAATGCTGGAGTAATACAGACAGGGGATGGAGTGCAGAAAGTGGCAGAAGGGAACTCTGTTATTGCAGATGAGGGGGCGACATATATATCTAAACCGTTAAAATATAAATTTACAGATAGAAAAGATTATAAATTTAATATGAAGAGAAAGTATGTCATATGGGCATGGAAAGGTGATTATTTGAATTTGGGGGCAGGATGTGAAGTGGGTTTCTATAACACTTATGGAAGTACGAAACATTACTTTTTTGTAAAAAAAATATTTACAGAATTAGAGATGCGGTACAATGGAAATTTAATTAATAACTATAGGCCGCCGAAATCCAAAGGAGAAAAAGTGGGGCATTCATGGTGGATTACAACATTTAATGCTGGTATGCAAAATAATGTCAATCCTTCAAAGATTGGATTCCGATGTGTAGCAGATCTATCTGTATTAAAAGCTTATGCTCGAAAAGCATTGGAAAGACGACTTGAAAAATCAAAGAGGTGGAACGTTGAAGGAAACAAGGCGACTTTAAAATGGAACTATTAGTGAAAGAGGAATTAGATTGAAAAATAATGCTGATTTGATTATTTTTCACACGGCTATTTGTGCCGAGAACGTCACAAATAAGCCTTAATCCGACACGGGAGGACTGCAATGCGGCAAGAGTGCCGTATTCGCAGCTTTCTCGTGTGGTTTCTCGAATGCAGACGTTCTCAGAATGAGAGGTTTTATGAAAAATAAATATTTATATCTGTTTTTGATATCTGTTATTATGATGATATTGTCAGGGTGTACTCTTAGAACTTCAGATGGATTTACGTCTGATGAAAAAAGTATATGCGTGCTTCAGAATGGACGTTCAGCCCGCATTGGGAATACGGTACTTTATGATTGCAGTGAAGATTATGGTACTTATATAAAATTGGAAAACAGTGATGTCTCAAGAAAATTAGACGATGTATCACAAAACTTTGCTATCGATAAAATATCCAGTTCCAATCAATATTTTTATCTGTCTGGCAGGGAGATTTCGGATGTATGGGGAGGCAAGACAAATGTACTGGTTATGGATGTAAATGGAAAAATTATTGCAGCAAAGGAATGCTGTTGCGACTGGATTTATGCCAGCGGAAGTACCATTTTTGGTTATTACAAATGTCGCGATGAATCCGAAAAAGTGCTTGCGTGGGAGGCAACACGTATGGAGGTAACACATTATCAGGATGAGGAAGAATTTCTGAACAGTGCACACAATAATATAGAGGAATGGACGCCAATGACTGGCGAGAGTTTGTCGGTGGATGGGAAAGAATGGTTTCGTCAAAAAAAGGATTACGAACACTCCCAAAATTATTATACGGATACGGTATATTGTGATACTTATTACGTTTTGGAGTGGTTAAATTATGTGGACGGGAGAGAATCTTCGGGGTTGGATTGGGATGTGAAAGTACAATCTAAAAAGTACATAAAGCAAATGCGGAAACTCATGGGGGCAAAGAAAAATTTTGAAGTATCCTCCTGGCAATTGGAGGACAAGTTAGTTGTTATTTGTCGTGTTTATAGTCGGTCGGGAGGTCTTTTGCAGCATTTTACAAAAGACATAGAGCGTAGTTTGATTTTCCAATATGATCCGGACACGGATTCTCTTCATTTGGACAATACCTATGAGGGAAAGGAACTGGCGTATTGGGATGAAACCTGGATGATATATCGGAAAGGAAAAGAACTGTTTGTTGAAAATATTCCCACGCATAAAGTAAGTAAAGTATTTGAAAATGATACAATTATTAATATTGATTTGTCATATGACATTGTTACTTTATGGGATACAAAGGATGGGAAGTTGAATCGTTCAGATACATTTATATTGCAATAAGAAATTTAAATGTATGAACTATCTGACGTATATCTAAAAGACGTAATCATTATAATTGTGGAGGGAGTATATAGAAATAACTATTTATTAAATCACACAATACGAAGAATATAATTTGAAAGTTAATGATTGCGTAAGAAAGGGAATAAGTGGCAATCTTTATTGGAAGGTTGTGTGAGGAAATAGGTGTTTAGTAAGTGTGTTTTAGGTATTAAATTTTTATTTGTTGTATTGAAGTTTGAAGGAGTGATAGTGTGAAAAATAATGCCGATGCACTTATTTTTCACACCACTATTTGTGTTGAAGCGCCACAAATAGTATTGATGCACAGAGCAAAAACAGCTACGCTGCTTTTTGCTCGTGCCTCCTCCGCTGCGCTTCGGAATGGAGAAAAAATGGCAGTTGTGGGCATGAATGGATCCGGTAAAACAACCATGATCAAACTGCTGTGCCGCCTGTATGATGTGACCGAAGGGGAAATTCTTCTAAATGGTGTGAATATCAAAAAATACGACCAGAGGGAATACAGGCAGCTGTTTTCCGTTGTGTTTCAGGATTTTCATATTCTGCCCTATACACTGGGAGAAAATGTGGCAGCCAGCGGGGAACCGGATCCGGAACGCGTGATGGAATGTCTGGAAAAAGCAGGTCTGGGGGAGCGAGTAAGAAACCTGCCGGAGGGACTTCAGACTTTCGTTACGAAACAATACGACGAAAATGGAGTAGAGTTTTCGGGCGGAGAACTGCAGAAAACAGCCATTGCCAGAGCCATTTACAAAGAGTCGCCTTTTGTACTGTTAGATGAGCCGACGGCTGCGCTGGATCCCATGGCAGAATATGAAATCTACCGCAACTTTGATAAAATCGTGGACAAAAAAACAGCCATATATATTTCCCACCGCCTGTCATCCTGCCGCTTTTGCAAAAAGATCGCAGTATTTCATGAGGGGCGGCTGATACAGATGGGAAGCCACGAACAGCTTTTACAGGATACGGACGGCAAATACTACGAAATGTGGAAGGCGCAGGCCAAGTATTACCAGTGATCCGGACAGAACCTTGTAAAAAAATCGTATCTGATCTGGATCACGCTACTGCTTTTTCGTAAAAATGTTATCAAATGGTCTGTCAAATACAAAAGTTTTTGAAAGAAGGCAGCAGTTACCGAGGAATTGCAAAATGAAAGGATTGACTTTGAGGGGATGGTGTAGGGCGGCTGATCACTTCTGGGCCATGGCGAGGAGAGAGTCTTGCAGAATTTTTGAAAAGTTTAAGTGATGACGCTCTCCGTAAGTATTAAGCCATGCAGGAATTGTTATATTTTTCCGCACACATTTATTTCCATACTTTTCTGAGTATGAATCCATATCAAGCAGTAAAAGATTTATAAAACTATTTGAATCAGCATCTAATGGAGTCTGAGGAGAGGCTTTTGGAATGTCATTGCCATCTTCTAATTCGCCAAGAATCCATCCACAGGCTGCATCTGTGGCCATTTCGATTGCATCAATCAATGAACTGCCTTCAGATACACAACCAGGTAAGTCTGGCACGACAACCGTGTAGCCGGGATTTTCCTCACAAGGTGTAAAAATTGCAGGGTAGATTAATTTCAATGTAAACAACCTCCTTTGATAAAACGAAAAAATAGTGAGCTGGATTGTAAGGGCAGAGGGCTTTTAAAGCCATGCCTGTTTAAGTATTGATTTTTCGGTCCCAGGGTCAATATCACCTCGATGTATGGGGAGAGTAACCTTCCCCTTTTTGGTTGGATGTTTAAATTGTTTGTGGGAGCCAACTTGTTTGACAAAATACCAGCCATCTTTGAGCAACATTTTTTCAACTTCTCGTGCCCGCATTAAATAGCATATCCCTTTCATTAGTTATTATACACATTATGCGCATTATGGTCAAGAAAAAGGTATACGCATAACTGTATGAAAAAGTAAAATAATTTTGTCTTGGATTACGCAAAACTATGATTTTAGATATAAAATATCAGATTGTAAGTGATCAGCAAATGATGTAAACGCTGATAGACTTTTGATAGTAACGATGGTAATATCGCCATCGTTATGATAACAATTATTTCTAGATAAGTCAATGGAAATAATTGGATACGGTGTGACAATCGATGATTGAATAAGTGCGTTCTATCCGTTATAATAAAAGCATGACACAGGCACAGTTATATTGCTTTTTACGGGAGGAATCTGGATGAACAAAAGGAGAGAATTTTGGGAGCGCAATGTACGGGCAATCGTGGGGATGCTCATATTTTCAGTGGGGATCAATCTGTTTATTGTACCGGCAGATCTTTATAACGGAGGCGTGCTGGGAATCAGTCAGCTTATCCGGACCGTGTTGGTACGGTATCTGCACTGGTTTTCGGGCACTACGGATATTGCCGGCGTGATCAACCTGGTGTTAAACATTCCATTATTTGCATTGGCATTTATCTGTATAGGGAGGCCGTTTTTCTTCCGGACACTGGTATGCGTGTTCAGCCAGACGCTGTTTTTGAGTTTGATCCCTATCCCGTCCACGCCCCTGATCCAGGATGCACTGGCGGCCAGTATAATCGGTGGGATTTTTGCGGGAGCCGGCATCGGTATATCACTGCAGTCCGGCGGTTCCAGCGGCGGCATGGATATTGTGGGAATGTGTCTGACCAGGCGGTACAAGGGAATCAGCGTGGGAAAAGTATCCCTGGCAGTGAATACGGTTATATATGGGATATGTGCTCTGCTTTTTGGTGTGCAGACCTTTGTGTACAGCCTTATCTATTCGGTGGTAAGCATGTTGATGACGGACCGGACTCACACCCAGAATATCAATTCAGAAGTTGTTATTTTTACGAAAAAGGAACCCACAGAGATCATTGATTATATCGTTCAGAAATTTCACCGTGATGCAACCTGGTGGGAGGCCCGGGGCGGCTACACGGAGGAACGAACTTATATGGTAATCGTAATATTGTCCAAGTATGAGTGTGCACATCTGAGGCGGGAGATCAAGATGGTGGATGAGCATGCCTTTGTTGTGGTAAAAGATAATATGTCTATTCATGGAAAATATGAGAAGCATTTGATGTAGAGGTGTTAAGTAAAGCCGGAGAAAGTGCAGTCATTTTTGTGTGTGGGTTTCTTTTAAGTAATTCTAAAACAACGCAATCAGGATATTCTATCCTACACACAAGTGAAAATCCCAACGCCACGGTGTATCGTTTTGTATAACGGTCCGGCCCAGCGTCCGGAGCGGGAAGTAATGAAACTTTCGGATGCATTCGCAAACCAGGATGTAATTTTTTAGAAGTCCCAGCCTTTCATAGAATGATTTGTGAGGAGTGAGTACAAAGACGCAAGTATCTGGCATTGCGTCTTGTGCATGCCGATACTTCTGCGTCTTTGTCATAGCGAAAGCGCTCACGGAGCATAAATTATTCTATGAAAGGCTGGAACTTAAAAACGATTTCAAAAGGCTTGTAAGACACTGAAAGAGTATCCCGCGAGAAAGATGCCAGGATCAAAGAACTGGAAGCCTTATTAGCTTCTAAGCAGTAACTATTTACCAATCATTAAAGTCCTTGACTGCATAAACCAATAAGAAGTTTGTTTGTAATTGGGAAAAATCATATTTTTCCGTTACAGACAAACTTTTTTTGCGCCCCGTTAAAAATCAGAAAAAAAGTTGGAGCAAGCCTCTGATATACTTAGCTTATGTAAAGATTGCAACAAACCGCCAACGGTGTTATAATGACTCTATGGCGAAAAAATCGGATGAGAAATGCCGCCCTGCATGAACAGGGGGCGATACAACTTACATAAGGGAGGACGGAAGATGGCACGCAAATGCAGCGCCATGCGCGCGGAAAAAGAAGCTGGCGGTTTTGCCAGAGCGAAGAAAAACATCGTGATACAGTACCAGGGCAGAGAGCGTTCAGAGCAGAATCTGATGGATCTGATCAAGGAAGATGTCCTGCGACAGGGAGTGGCGGAAGCAGACATTACGGAGGTAAATGTATATATCAAACCGGAAGAAGAGAAAGTCTTTTATGTGGTGAACAAAGAGATAAACGGAGAGATTGCTTTTTAGCAGACCTACCACCAGGCAGAGAATTTCAGAATGGAGGAAAAAGATATGGCAGTTACCTATGTAGTTGCGAACCAGAAGGGCGGCATTGGCAAGACTACCACAGCCACCACACTGGCAGGAATTTTAGGGAAGAAAGGGAAAACGCTCTTGATTGATGCGGATCCACAGGGAAACAGTTCCAGTACATATCAGGCAGTGATTGAGGATCAGGCCACTTTGTATGATGTTATGGTGGATTCAGACAAACTTCCCATCGAGGATGCAATCCAGCAGTTGGAAAATGGAGACATTGTGGCATCTGACCCATTGTTAAGCAAGGCGGAGAAGATGTTGGACGGAGATGTAGAGGGATTGTACCGTCTCAAAGACGCCATTGATGAGTTAGATGGTTACGATTATCTGGTGATTGATACGGCGCCTTCCTTAAATGTGATTTTATATAACTGCCTGATCGCAGCAGATCAGGTTATCATACCAGTGACAGCGGATGCGTATTCCATGCAGGGACTGAATCAGTTATATGATACGATTCGGGCTGTTCAGAGAAGACAGAATCCGGCTTTGAAGGTGGCAGGGCTTTTGCTGGTGAAATTTTCAGGCCGTTCCAATTTGGAAAGAAGAGTAGAAGAAGAATTAGAAACTGTGGCAGAGCAGATGGGGACACGGGTGTTTGAGACAAAGATCCGTGAATGTGTGAAAACAAAAGAGGCACAGAAAAATAAAAAACTGCTGGTGGATTACGCGCCAAACTGTACTACCATGCAGGATTACAAAGCTTTTGTAGAAGAGCTGCTGTAAATAAAAAGATTACAGAGGGAAAAAGAGGTGAGGTGAATGACAGAGGAGCAGTTCTGGAGTGGATTAGGTGACTATCAGGAGCGGATCTTAAATATCATAACTAATCTTTCATCCAAAACCTATGTGGGGATTGTGAACTTGAAAAACAAGCAGACCTGGTGGTCTCAGCGTGTTGTTGATTTTTTTGGACTGGAAAAAGGTGTGTTTGATTATGCCATGGAGAAATCTACGGTAAAAGTGCACCCGGATGACCGTGACAAGTACTTGAAAGGATTTTCGGACAGAATGCAGGGAAAGCACCTGAATGAACGATTTGAGTATCGTCTGATGACAGGGAAATACACTTGCAGCCTTTTTTCTGCCTATGGACAGATTGTCCAGGATGAACAGGGAGAGCCTGCTTTGCTTGTTCTGGTGGCAGAAAATCATGGTATATCGGATGAGATTGACTCTGTAACCGGTCTTTACAGCGAAGAGGTATTTGATGAACATATCAATGATATGATACAGAGAAAGACCCCTGCAGCCATTTTAAAAGTGGGAATTGAGCAGTTCAGCCGTATCAATGTTTTGTATGGAGTGGAATATGCCAACAGAGTATTGTCCGAAGTAACATATCTTCTGCGGTGTGCGGCGGCAGACCAGGGATTTGTGTACCGCCTTTCTGGGGCCAAGTTTGCCCTGGTATTCAAACGGAAAAATAAAGAACAGATACAGAAAGTATACCATTTCATACAGGACAGTCTGTCGGACAGACTTTATATAAATGATAAAAAAGTACCACTTCGGATTGCAGGAGGAGCTTTTATACTGGAAAATTATACCATGGATGCCATTGCCGTCCGCAGCCGGCTGACCTATGCCATGAATCATTCCCGACATAAGCATCATGGAGAACTGGTTATCTACAACGATGAGATTGACAGCGATATGCATGACAATCTGGAACTGATCAGTGTAATCCACCGGGATGCCATTGAAAAGAGAGAGGGATTCTTCCTCTGCTATCAGCCCATCGCCGATACGAAAGACGGAGAGATACGGGGCATGGAAGCACTGCTTCGCTGGAAGAAGGAACCATATGGTGTGGTGCCGCCGGGAGTGTTTATTGAATGGCTGGAGGAGGATCCGTGTATCTTTGATCTGGGCAACTGGATCATCTCACAGGCACTTAGGGATCTGAAAGAAATCTCAAAAGAAAAACCGGACTTCTTTGTCAATGTAAATATTTCAGCGGGCCAGATCGAGCGAAAAGAATTTCGTGAAACAGTATTGTGGCTGCTGAAAAAATCAGGATTAAAGCCAGAACAGTTATGTATGGAATTGACGGAGCGGTGTCGTGAGCTGGATGTTAATTTCCTGAAACAGGAAATCGACTTTTTTAAATCCAAGGGCATCAAAGTGGCTATGGATGACTTTGGGACCGGAAATGCCTCTCTCGCTCTGGCACTGGATCTGCCGGTAGACGAGTTAAAGATCGATATGTCATTTGTCCGGGGCATCCAGGAAAAACCAGTGAAGCAGGCCATGGTACAGTCGATTGTCTCTTTTGCCCAAAATACAGAAAAAGAGACCTGTATTGAAGGCGTGGAGGACAAGGTATTGCTGGATTATCTGAAAAAATACCATGCTACCTGGCATCAGGGCTATTATTATTCCAGGCCGATACCGTTTGATGAGTTCAAGACATTACTGCATGATTCAGAAAAAAACAACTCAGTTAAGGAGGAAATTGTATGAGCAAAGTAACCATTTCAGAAGCAATTCGTTACATTGGATGTGACGATCACGATATAGACTTATTTGAAAGCCAGTATGAAGTACCAAACGGGGTTTCATACAATTCCTACCTGATCGTGGATGATAAGATTGCTATTATGGATACGGCAGACCAGCGGGTCAGCAGCCAGTGGTTTGCCAATCTGGAAGAGCAGCTGCAGGGAAGAACGCCGGATTATCTGGTAGTATCCCATATGGAGCCGGATCATGCCGCCAATATAGCAGCTGTCTGTGAAAAGTATAAAGACCTTCAGATCGTAACCAACGGAAAGACAAAGAATATGCTGCCGCAGTTTTTTGAGACGGATTATTCATCCCGTGTATTGGAAGTAAAAGAAGGAGACACACTGGAATTAGGGACTCATACCCTTACCTTTATCATGGCACCGATGGTTCACTGGCCGGAGGTTATGGTAGAGTATGAAAGCCGGGAAAAAGTGCTGTTTTCAGCGGATGGTTTCGGAAAGTTCGGAACTTTGGATACAGAGGAAGACTGGGACTGTGAGGCGCGCCGTTATTACATGAATATTGTTGGAAAATACGGCATGCAGGTACAGGCTTTGTTAAAAAAAGCAGCGGCACTGGATATTGAGAAGATCTGTCCGCTTCATGGACCGATCCTTCAGGAAGATCTGGGACATTACATTGGAAAATACCAGATCTGGTCCAGTTATGAACCGGAAAATGAAGGGGTTACCATTGCTTACGCTTCGATCCACGGAAATACGGCAGAAGCTGCTAAGAAAATGGCTGAGATCCTGGAGCAGAAGGGACAGAAAGTGTCGGTGTTTGATCTGAGCAGGGACGATATGGCAGAGGCCATAGAAGATGCGTTCCGCTATGACAAACTGATCCTGGCAGCCGCTACTTATGATGCGGCACTGTTCCCGCCAATGGAAGATTTTCTGTATCATCTTAAGATTAAAAACTATCAGAAGCGAAAGATCGGTTTCATCGAAAATGGAAGCTGGGCGCCTATGGCTGCAAAGCAGATGAAAGCTTATGCAGAGAACTTCAAACAATGTGAAGTGGTAGAACCGGTGGTTACGATTCGCTCTACGATGAAAGACGACACCGTTGCAACGATGAATAAACTGGCGGATGCGATACTCGCCTAAGGAAAGGTTAAAATTGGAATGATGAAGAATTGGACACATAGAATAAAAATAATTGTGGGATGTACGCTGCTTTTACTGGCAGTGGGAATGAGTTTCCCGGTAACGGCCCGGGCAGCACAGGATTTTATAGTAGGTTTTGATGCAGAGTTTCCGCCATATGGATATATGGACAATGGTGAATATGTAGGATTTGACCTGGATCTGGCACAGGGGGTTTGCCAGCGGAGAGGATGGAATCTGATCAAAAGACCTATTAACTGGGATGCGAAAGATGCAGAGTTGTCATCAGGAACAATTTCCTGTATCTGGAACGGTTTTACCATGAATGGCCGTGAGAATGATTATACATGGTCCGAAGCCTATGTGGACAATTCACAGGTGGTACTTGTAAAAAAAGGTTCTTCCATTCATTCCTTGTCGGATCTTGCAGGAAAGATTCTGGTTGTACAGACAGATTCCTCTGCTCTGGCAGCCTTGACAGGAGAGGATGCCACCGAGGAAAATAAAAAACTGCGGGCGTCATTAGGTGAACTGCAGCAGGTAAAAGATTACAATACAGCCATTATGAATCTGGAAAGCGGCATGGTAGATGCCATTGCGCTGGATATCGGTGTGGCTAATTATCAGTTAGAAGGGAAAGAAGATAAACTGGAAATGCTTTCAGAGCGTTTATCTTCAGAAAATTATGGAATAGGTTTTAAAAAAGGAAATACAAAACTGAGAGATGAAGTGCAGACTACTTTAAATGAAATGGTAGAAGACGGTACATTTGCCCAGATCGCAGCAAAATGGAAACTGACAGATAGTGTCTGTCTGAAACCTTCAGGAGCAAAGAGTGCGTCGGCAGCTGCCGTAACGGCAACGGGCTCAGGAGTATCAGAGACAACAGGAGGTTCTGGATCTTCCTCCAGTATCTGGAAGACAATAGGACAGTTAGGCGAAGGTATGGGTGCCTCTCTGGCGATCTTTATGTTGACTTTGTTATTCTCACTGCCACTGGGATTACTGCTTTGTGTTCTCAGAATGTCCCGTTTCCGTATTTTGCAGTGGATTGCCAGGATTTATATATCCATCATGAGAGGAACACCGTTGATGCTGCAGCTTTTGGTTGTGCTGTTTGCACCATATTATGTGTTTGGAATCCCACTTTCCTTTTCCTATCGTTTTTATGCGGTGATTATTGGATTCTCACTGAACTATGCAGCGTACTTTGCAGAAATCTACCGCTCCGGTTTCCAGGGAATCCCGGTGGGACAGAGAGAAGCAGCTACATTGCTTGGATATGGAAGAAGACATACTTATTTCCGCATCCTTTTCCCACAGATGGTGAAGAGAGTGCTGCCGCCGGTTACCAATGAGGTGATCACGCTGGTAAAAGATACTTCTTTGGCATATGTGGTTTCCTTTACAGAGATGTTTTATATCGGACAGCAGCTTTCAGCAGCGCAGAAGTCATTACTTCCGTTGTTTGTAGCAGGTGCGTTCTATTATGTTTTTAACTTTGTTATTGCCTTTATTATGGAAAAAGTTGAAAAGAAGTTTAATTATTATCAGTAGAACAGCAAAAACGGAGGTTATGTATGAGTATTTTAGAATTGAAAAACATTCGTAAGAGTTTTGACAATAAAGTAGTTTTGGATGGTATTGACCTGACTGTGGATCAGGGAGAAGTGGTATCAATCCTGGGGCCATCCGGCTCGGGTAAATCTACTCTTTTGAGATGTGCCACCTTCCTGGAGACAGCCGATGGCGGGAGTATTGCCTACAAGGACCGGGAAGTAGTAAAAATGGATGAACAGGGAAATACCCTGTATGGAAGTAAGGCAGATATCCGATGGGCCAGCGGACAGTTTGGCCTGGTGTTTCAGAATTTTAATCTGTTCCCACATTTTAATGTGTTGAAAAATGTGTCAGATGCACCGATCATCAATCAAAAAAGAAAAAAAGAAGAGGTGTATGAGGAAGTCCGTACTTTGTTAAAAAAAGTAGGGCTGGAAGGCAGAGAAGAGGCCTATCCGTGTGAGTTGTCCGGTGGACAGCAACAGCGTGTGGCCATAGCCAGAGCGCTGGCCATGAAGCCTTCTATGCTGTATTTTGATGAACCTACTTCCGCACTGGATCCGGAGATCACAGCGGAGATCCTGCGGCTGTTGAAGCAGCTGGCGGCAGAAAAAATGACAATGGTGATCGTGACCCATGAGATTGATTTTGCCAGGGCGGTTTCAGACCGGGTTGTATTTATGGATGAAGGTGTGGTAGTTGAGACCGGTACACCGGAGGAAGTCATCGATCATCCGAAGAATGAGCGAACGAAAGCATTTTTGAAGAAACTGCATGTATAAGATGGAGGATAAAATGGGAAACAGACATATGACCAGCCGTCAGGCAGTTATTTTGGCAGGGGCACTGGCCGCTGTTATATTGATTCTTTTGATCCCGGTATGGCGTGGCGTGGCATGGAGTGATGAGGTGGTAGAAGACGATTCGCAGCAGCCGGCTACGAAGGTGGCAGTCGAGGCCACACCGGAAGACAACGAAGACACAGCCAGCGGTGGCGCGGTAAGAGCCGTGGTAAGAGTCAGCAGTGGAAGTTCCATCGATGAGTTTATCGATACAACAGGAAAGACCCTGGCAGACCGTGTCGCTTTGCCGGAAGGGTATGAGCAGGATGCCCAAGAGGAAGAACTGGCACAGTACCTGCGGGATTATTCGGTTTATAAAAAGACAAAGATCAAATATTATACAGGAAGGACCAAGAGTGTCTCGGGAGAGGCAGTGGCTGTGTTGAAACTTCCGATGGAAGAGGTAAATCTCCAGCAGCAGACCGCATCCGTGCAGAGAATGTACGGAGAGTACTTCTGGAGCAAGGGAGAGTATGACCGTATCAAATTTACAGTGTCCGGAACACAGGTACAATTTGCAAAAGAAGGACAGGAGGCCGGTACCTATGAGGATTTTGTGAAGTTTTTACAGCAGAAAGTATATCCGGCCAGTGGATACCGCAGTCTGCTGAAAGACTGCAAATCTGTGAAGTTAAGTAAGATAAAGCCGGGAGATGTGTGGATACAGAATGGTTCGGTAGTCATGGTAGTAGATGTGTGTGTCAATGCCAAGGGCAAAAAAGCGTTTTTACTTGCCCAGGGAGGCAGCCCGGCGCAGCAGTTCCATGTGATATTAAATCCGCTGCATCCGGAAGATCCATGGTATTATCAGAAAGAAATCCAAACTTCTATGAAGACGCCGACAGCGGTTTTTAGCAAGGAAAGTCTGTATAGACCTCAGTATTAATGGGTTCATGATTTGGACACAAATACAACACAGGCAATTCATTTTTATCTTGTAGAATGGTGCTCGTAAACAAGAAAAGGGGTGGACATTAATTCCCCGGAATGGAGGGTTACCATATGAAGAAGACAGGAATGAATAAATTATACACAGGACTTTTACTATGCATGGCATGTGCAGGACTGACAGCATGTGGCAGTTCTGATGGAACCACAAAGACAAGCGGAAGGCTGACGGCTATTTCGGAAACGCAGATCCAGATTGAAGAAATGACCGGTGATCCGGGACAGAACGGCCCGGCCAGTGGTGGAGCCATTGGTAAAGGAAGACCTGCCAGCGGCCCGGCGATCCAGGGTGATGATAAAAAGAAAGGCCCTGTCAGTGGCGGAGCAGTTGGCGGAAAACCGGATGGCACCCCGCCGGCAGGTAAAAGACAGAATTCTTCCCAGTCTCAGGGAGAAAGCAAGACTTACAAGATTGACAGTGATACAAAGATCTACAAGGAAGACGGTGGAGAAAAGACCGAGATTTCCCTGGATGAGGTAGAACTTGGTTCGATGATATCTATTGAAGCAGATGGAGAGGATGCTGATTCTATCATCGTGAAGAATACAAAATAAAAAAGAACTACGCTTTGTGGCAGGACGCTGCAAAGCGTAGTTTTTTTGTCCAGAAATTTATTTTGTGTTTTCCGGTTCTTCCAGAATGGAAGTACAATGCGGGCAGCGGGTGGCTTTGAGAGTGATCTCACTGCAGCAGTATGGACATACTTTAGTTGTAGGTACTTCCGGCTCGTCTTTTTTCCGACCCAGATTGGAAAGGGCGTTCATTGCTTTGACTAAAAGAAAGATAGCAAAGGCCATGATCACGAAATTCAAAATAGCTGTGAGAAAGGCACCGTAGCGGATATCTACGCCCCGGAGGACAAAGACTTTCTGGGAAAAATCAACTTTCCCGATCAGACCGATCAAAGGCATGATGATGTCATTTACCAGAGAATTGATAATCGTCTGGAAAGCGGCACCGATGATTACACCCACGGCCAGATCCATTACATTGCCCCGCATGGCAAATTCTTTAAATTCCTGTAAAAATTTTCTCATGTGTCTTCTCCTTTTTCTCTTTTTAGTGGCAAAATGAGGACTTTCAGGAAGAAAGGCTGGAAGCCGGCCCTTCCTGGCGGGCTGGTAAGGTTGTTTCATAGACTGCAGGGGAAGAATCTTTTTCCCGGCCCTGTACCAGCAGGCGGTTGTCTCTTGTTACTAATATTTGTATCGGCGTAAATCCGTCTTCCACATAGGGTTCCAGGGAAAAAACTTTGTTAAACTGGGTATCTCCGCACTTCCCGGCGAACAGAGTCCGGTTTCGCAGCAGGTACAGAGTATTGTTCTGCCGGCACATAGGAAGGGTGTCGGTTTTTTGTGACGGCGTCAGGAGAGGGTACTGTAAAAGCGTGTCTCCGGTGCGCCAGTTGATGTCCTGAAATAAAAGCAGGTTTTTCTTTGACTGAAAGGTCTGGACGAGAAAATGACAGTCATACAAAAGAGAAGAGTCGGCTTGTCCTTTTAGTGTAGTCTGTCCCAGCTGCTGATATTCTATCAGGTTATAAAAAGAGACCGAATGGTCCCGGCAAATCACGGCCATAGTGACTCCGGAGAATAAGAGCTGCTGCACAGGGGAGGCAGGTGCCGGGGAAAGGGGCAGTTTTTTCGCTTTTTTACGAGAAGAAAAACGGTAGACACAGTGCTTTTTCCCATGAGCGCCGGCAGCATATAAAGTCCCCTTATCATCAAACTGGAAGGTACGGTAGGAAGTGCCGGCAGAAGCTTTGATGCGAAAGGCAGGGGAACTGTCTGGGACACCCTGTTTTACAATATAAAAAAGAGTAGAACGGTGTGAGCCTTTTTTTACGGAGTATACTACATCTTCTTTGGGATCATACAGCAGAGAAAGCTTGTCCCTGTGCTTGTCCACAGACAGAGTTTTCGCTTCCGGAGAGGAATCCGGGGACGGGGAAGGTGTTGCCTGGGGTGGTGATGGTACTCCACAGGCGGTTAGAGCGAGGACGCAGATACAGCAGAAAATTTTTTTTATATACATAATCAATATCTCCCTTTGGGAAGCCAGAGGCATTCCTGATTCTTTTTATACTTACTAATATATTCCGATGCCCGGGCAAATATGATACAAATAAAGTTGTAGAAGACAGGGTTCCATGGTAAGATAGAGAGAGAAATTCAGTAAATAAGGAGAGGTTTGACTATGCAGCAGGAAAATTATTATATAAAAAATCCGATCATGAAATCGGCTATGCGGATTCTTTCATGGATCTTGTTATTTCTGGGAGCATTTTCCATGGCACAGGCGGTTATGATCTTTGTAAATGAAGTGAATCTGGGACAGGTTTCCATACCGGTAGTTATCGTGTTTTTGTTCCTTACCCCCTTTATGCTGCTGGCGGCATGGTTTGCCGCCTTTGGCGTACATAAGACGGTGCAGGGACAGAATGGAGGAAGTTCCCTGGTACTTGCGTATGCCATGCTGATCCTGGCATCGGTGGACAATCTTGTCTATATACCGATTCATTATGGATCAGATACAGCCACCAGTTTTTTCATCCTGGGGGGAATTGAATTAGTGGCAGTGGTTTTGTTGTTTTTGTATTTTCAGGGAATGGGGGCCAAGGTTATGGCGTTGTTTGCCTCCGTTATGCTGGTGTTGAGTTTTGGCCTGGAACTGATCGATGCCCTGCGCTACACATCGGAAGTGGGCCTGGATCTGTATGTGATCTATAATCTGGTAAAAAAAGTGATGAATGAACTGTTTGCCGTGATCTCCATTCTTTTTGTGGCAGGTTTAGAGGCAAATTTTATCAAAAAAGTAAAGTGAGGAGAAAATGTATGAAGTTCCATTGTAAAAACGAGTTATCACTGCTTTCCTTTGACGAGGCAGTGGTAAAAGAATTTAAAATAGAAAAAGATACAATACAAATGCAGTTTAGCGGCGGTGTGGTAAAGGCGGATAACTCCCAGAACGGCCGTTTCCAGGATATGTTCTGCGGTGAAATCACCCTGTGGCTGCATCAGGCAAAACTGGTAAAGATCGTCAAAGAGGGCATGAAATATTATGATGCCAACGGCGTACTGCAGGAAGAGATCCCCAATGAGGATGTGCCGGTGCCGGCCCAGGACGCTGTCCTTGCCAGAGTGGCAGAAGGAACTGTATTTACCACTGTGGAAGCACAGGTATCCCAGGGAAAAGGACTGGAACTGGGAATTGACATCCCCAAGGAAGAGGATCCGGAAGAAGTGGATACTTACTGGCTCTGCCTGGTCTATGAAGAAGAGGAAGCGGGATGGGAGAGATACTGCTCTCCGGTGGATGAATAATGGAATTAAGAGTATTGCGGTATTTTCTGACGGTTGCCAGAGAACAGAGTTTTACCAGAGCGGCCAGCCGGCTTCACATTACCCAGCCTACCCTTTCAAGGCAGCTGGCGGCGCTGGAAGAGGAACTGGGAACGGTTTTATTTGACCGGGGCGGCAGACATATTACTCTGACGGATGAAGGGCTTTTGCTGAAACGTCGGGCGTTGGAGATTTTGGATCTGGAAGATAAGATTTTGGAAGAATTTCACTCAGACGAAAGTGAGATAGAAGGGATTATTCACATCGGATGCGGCGAATTTGTGGCGGTGGAAACACTGGCAGAAATCCTGGGACAGTATAAGAAACAGTACCCGCTGGTGCAGATTACCCTGCACACAGGAACGGCAGATACCATCCTGTCCAAAATGAACCAGGGGCTCATCGACCTTGGTCTTTTTATGGAGCCGGTAAATACAGAGGAACTGGAATATATAAGGATCCGGGAAAGTGACCAGTGGGTGACAGGAATGAGGCCGGAGGACCCGCTGGCGGAAAAGGAGTTTATCACAAAGGAAGATCTCATGGGAAAACCTCTTATCCTGCCGGAGCGGCTGGGAGTACAGAGCGAACTGGCCAACTGGTTTGGAGAGGATTTTCAGAAATTAAATATTGCGTACACAAGCAATCTGGGAACCAACGCAGGAATCCTGGCGGTCCATGGACTGGGATATCCAGTTTCCATTGAGGGGGCAGCCAGATACTGGCGCAACGATCTGCTGGTGCAGAAAAAACTGTATCCGGAGATCAAGGCAGGTACCATTATAGCATGGCGCAGAAATATTCCCTATTCGGTGGCAGTAAAACGGCTGATTCAAAATATCAAGGCCTTCGAGGCATAAAAATGTATTCCATATAAGTATTAGTAATATTCATATATTGGCTCTATAATGATAGCAGATGATAAAAAAGATAAGGAGGCAATTGTTATGAGTAAGAGATTAGTTGCATTTTTCAGTGCCAGCGGCAATACGAAAAAGATTGCCCAGACACTGGCAGAAGCAGCAGGAGCAGATCTGTATGAGATCACACCGAGAGTGGCGTATACCAGTGCAGATCTGAACTGGATGGACAAGAAGTCAAGAAGCAGTGTAGAGATGAAGGACAAAAAGATCCGGCCGGAACTGGGTGGAGAAAGCCTTGATATTGACCCATATGATGAGATCGTGCTGGGCTTCCCAATCTGGTGGTATGTAGCACCAACCATCATTAACACCTTTTTAGAAGCACATGATTTTACCGGCAAGACCATTCGTCTGTTTGCTACCTCTGGCGGCAGCGGTTTCGGCAGCACCGTGAAAGAACTGGAGCCATCGGCACCGGGAGCCACTTTTATAGAAGGCAAGGTACTGAATCAGGCAGGAAAATCGGAAATTGAAAACTGGATCAAAACATGGTAGGAGGTCAGAAAAGATGGCGAAGATTGTACAGACAGCAGGACGCAGTGCATTAGGGGAATTTGCACCGGAATTTGCACATTTTAATGATGATGTTCTCTTTGGTGAGAACTGGAATAATCAGGACATAGATGTAAAAACAAGAAGTATCATAACCGTTGTGGCATTGATGGCACAGGGAATCACGGATTCGTCTTTGAAATTCCACTTGCAGAATGCCAAGGATCATGGTGTCTCCCAGAAAGAGATAGCAGCAGTCGTCACCCATGTTGGATTTTATGCAGGATGGCCCAAAGCCTGGGCTGTCTTTAACCTGGCAAAAGAAGTATGGCAGGTGGCAGAAGGAGATTTTCCGTATGAAGATGAAGCCATGAGAGCCCATGCGAAAGAAATGCCTTTCCCAATCGGACAGCCAAACGAAGCATTTGCAAAATACTTTATCGGCCAGAGTTATCTGGCATCTGTATCCACAGAGCAGGTAGGTGTATATAATGTGACCTTTGAACCCGGATGCCGCAATAACTGGCACATCCACCATGCAAAAAGCGGTGGCGGACAGATTCTTGTGTGCGTGGCAGGAAGAGGGATTTATCAGGAAGAAGGAAAAGAAGCGGTGGAGATGAAACCGGGAGACTGCATCAACATACCGGCTGAAGTAAAACACTGGCACGGGGCAGCACCGGACAGCTGGTTCAGCCATCTGGCTATTGAAGTGCCGGGGGAGGAAACTTCCAATGAGTGGTGCGAACCGGTAACGGATGAAGAATACAATGCCATTTCACTCTAAGTGGTAGAGGCAGAAACGCTCTCTCCGGTCATGGCAGACGGCATCACTGGCTGCCATTTCATCCACCAGACGAAACAGTGTATGCTGCTCCAGATAGAAGATGGCGTCATCTTCCGGATAGTATAAAACCAGAGTCAGCGGGCGGGGATTTTCTTCCCAGGAATCCAGGATCCGGCCGATGACCTGGCGGAATATTTCCACGGAAAAAGGATTAAAAAAATAAAAATATCCAGCGCAGGAAGGAACGATATAATCTTGTGCCTTACAGTGGCAGAAGGTGATTCGTTCCTTTCTTCCTTTATAGGAAGCGAGATTATCCAGGGCTTTTTCGTAAAACTCACGGGCGTATTCTACGCCGATACTGGAAAGACCGAATCGTTTTTCAACATAAAAATTCAATCGGCCCGGTCCGCAGCCGTAGTCGACCAGACAGCTGTCCGGCTCAGGAGCAAAAACGGAAAAAAGGTTGTCCAGTACATCATAGGGAGTAGGTTCGTAGCGGTGGTTATAAAAGGTATCTTTGCCATCCTGCTGGATAAAATCAGTTTGAATATGCAGTGTTTTGTCGTCCATGAAAAATCTCCTTTGCATTGAAATCCCCTTTGTAAGGGGCAATGCATATTATACGGGGCAGGCAATGCACTTGTCAATTTTCTGACAAAAAAAGTGCCAAGGGATGACAAAGAATGATATTACAATGACCTCATCAAGACAAGGAAGGTGAAAAAATGAAAAATTGGAAAAAATACATATCATTATGTCTGGCCTTTTCCATGGTGGCTTCGGCAGCGATGGGAATGGGACCTGAAAGAAGTAAGGCGGCAGAGGGAACAGGCGCTGTCAGCGGTGGCAGCATCAGCAGCGGAAGTGCGGTCAGCACTACAACACCGGTGCCGACCACGCTTCCTACTGTGACACCAAGTGCCACACCGGATTTGGATGCTTACAGACTCCCGGCGACTACACTGAAAGCCAGAGGGGGAAGCAAGCGGGTACGTCTGACCTGGACCGCTGTAAGTGGTGCCAGCGGTTATTACGTTTACTACCGCAAAGCATCTGAAAGTGCCTATGTGAAGGGGGCTGCCATCACTCAGGGAACTACCACCACTTACACAAAGAAAAGTCTGGAGCAGGGTGTAGAATATTATTTCTGCATTGCACCGTACAAAACAGTGAACGGAACGAATGTAGAGGGAAGTTTATCTTCTTCCGTTCTGGTAAAAACGGTGTCTGTAGCAGCTACATCTAAGAAGGCAGAAAAATATGCAACCAAGACATCATTCCAGAAGTCAAAAACATACAAGACTTATAAAAGGATGCGCAGTTATATGAACTATAGCAAGAGTTTTGCCATCCCGGGTATGATCAACACCAATGTGGCAGGATTTGGAAGTACCACAATGGTTCCTCAGGGAATGTGTCTGGCAGGAAGTTATTTCCTGATCACAGCTTATGATTACAAGAAAACCGATTATTCCGTGATTTATGTAGTGAGCCGCGCAGCCAAATCGTATATAACTACCATTGTACTGCCAAGTAAGGCCAAAGTAGGCGGTATTGCCTATGATGGAAAAAATGTCTGGATCTCAAAGGGAACCAGCGTGGCATCTTTCCCATACACCGTTATTACCGATGCCGTAAACGGAGGAAGTTCTTATACCGAACTGGCGGCGTATAACAGTGTCCACAAGGTAAATGGAACCGCATCCTATATGGGATATTATAACGGTACTTTGTGGGTTGGAAGTTTCAAACAGACTTCCTCTTCTATGGTAGGTTATACCGTAGGAAAGACTACCGTGCCAACTCTGTCAGCAAAATACACCATGGCTGTGCCGGCCAAAACCCAGGGAATTACTTTCAATTCCAATGGAACTTTGCTGCTTACAAGAAGTTACCGGACAGCCAAAAGTAAGAGTGGTTATATTTCACAGATCCGTACCTATATACCTTCTTACAGCGCAGTAGGCGCCAAGGGAAATATTAAGAAAAATACAGCCAGAGCAGTCACTACCCTGCCACCAATGGTAGAAGGAGTAGCTGTATATGGAACTTACACATATACATTGTTTTCATCCACTTATTACAAGAGCTGTAAATATCCGACGGATCGTGTTATTGCCATGAAGACCAATAAACTTCTGTAAGATCACAGGATGAAATTCAAAAGAAAGGCTGCCAGCATACAGATGGCTGCCAGGATTAGAAAAGGATAGAGTCTGCGGAACAGACCAAAAGAGGCGTCACATTTTTGAAGGAAAGTGTGGCGTCTTGTTATGTATATAAGGGTGTGAGAAACGAAAATACTGCCAAACAAAAGAGTGTTGGCAAAACTGCCGCTCTGATGGAAATAGTAAAAAAGCATCCATTCCACGGTGAGGACTATGCCCTGAAATGGTACCGTAAGGGTATAGGGAATTTCTACAAAAGTGCTCTCAATGGGAGACCGGTGATGATCTTTGGCATAGGAAATATCTTTTTCCAGATCTTCCAGGGAGGTGTAATTGTGGGCGTCCTGGCGGCTGAGGCATTTTTTTATAATGTCCCGGTAAGGAGCCGGACAGGGAACAGAACTTCCCGGTTTTTTTCCGGTTACGATCTCGTGAAAAATAACCCCGAGATTTTGCAGGATTTTTCCCAGAGAAAAACTGCGGCGAGGCGGAACCGGTACGAAGTCCAGAAATTTAACGGCACCGGTATTGGTGATAAAAATGTTGCTTGGTTTTAAATTGTGATGGATAATGGGTGGATTCAAGCCGGCCAGTGTCTCGATATTATGGCAGATCTGCTCCATGATCTCTCCGGCCTGATAGGAACTGAATCCCGTACCAGCGGCGCGGTTTCGGTTCATGGCCTCCTGCAAGGTGCGGCCGGTAAGACACTCTTCCACTACCAGTGTACTGTCGTCAAAATATTTCACATTATAGATATGTGGATATTCGCTGTAATCAAGCTGCATGAGTTTGGTATAGAGGCGGCTGACATTCCGTTTGCGGTACATTTTCAAAATTGCCACGGGCCTGCCCGGCTCTTCCATACAGCGGACTTTGTAGATCAGTGTACGGTCGTTTTCCACTATAGGTGCCCCGGTGGGAATATATTTTTTCGTGATAAATTCTTCTTTTTCGGATGCCATAGAAATCCTCCTTATAGACGGAACCCAAGAAAGAAAAACAGGCATCCGCCAATCTACAATATAAGAATACTGGCGCAGCTTACGTCATCTGCCAGATTATACACTTTACCGCTTTCCAGTCCTACTACCGTAGGACGCAGAACGACGCCCGGTTTGTTCTCGACCACCCGGGCCGTTTCGCCGTTACTGAGGCGGACATTGGAATCCACCGGGTACAAAATAACTGTGTCCAGGAAACTCCGCATAGAATCGATGTCCAACTGGTCGGTCATGGACATGATCATCTCTACGGCGGTCCGCTGGGAAAAAGCTTTTTTGTACGGCCGCTCCGTTACCAGCGCATCATATACATCTGCGACAGACAGGATCTCGGCAAAAGGAACGATCTTGTCCGCCTTGCATTTCAGAGGATAGCCGGTGCCGTTCATTTTTTCATGGTGCTGAAGAACTGCCAACGGAATCATAGGCGGAAATTCGTTTCTTTTTTTCAAAATATTGTAGCCAAGTCTTGAATGGGACTTCATAACCTGGAATTCGTCATCGGTAAGACGCCCCGGTTTGTTCAGTATCTCATTGGGAATCTGGGCTTTTCCCATATCATGCAGAAGGCCTGCGATGCCGATATCGTATACTTTTCTTGAAGACATGCCCAGTTTTTTGGCAATGATCATAGCAAGAGTGGCTACATCCACACTGTGTTTGAAAGTATATTCATCACTTGTCTTCAAGGCGCTGATATCAATAGCCAGGGAATGGTTTTCAAAGATGGCTTTCATCAAGTCACTGGTAATGTTGGCAGAAGTCTCTACAAATTCTTTGGACTCCGTATTGTTGTACAAAAACTGGATACCCTGGGAAACCCGTTCCTTTACCATGTTGGAAAGGGTCACTTTCTGGGGATCTGCCACCCTGTATTGTTCGATATTTTTTTCTGCCTGCATGGTGGGAGTGACAGCCTGTTTGCTCCTTGGCTGAGCCACCACTCCTTCATCTAATATGTAAACACCGGGTATTCCCAGTCTCTCAATTGAGGCGATATCGGACTTGTCCAGGATCGTGCCGGATTGGACCAGTAACTGGTCCAGCCGGTTGTTGACAGCCTGATCAATCTGCATTCCCGGCTCAAGAAATTTTGTCTTAATAAAATAGCGTTTAGCCAAGACGCTTCCCCCCTTGTATGGTTCTTTTCTATATCATATATCTGCGTTTATTATATCAAAGAGGACACCGTTGTTTCAAGTCAATTTATATAAATAAGTTACAATCCTGAAATGATGAAAAATATTCATTATAAAAATGAATAAATTTAATCATTTTCGCTTTACAATTGAGAAAAGTTCGCTATAATAGTGTATGTTCGGTATTTAAAGAAAGAAATGAGGTTACATACAATGAAAAACGGAATCGAGATCAGATGGCATGGCCGGGGCGGCCAGGGAGCCAAGACAGCTGCTCTGTTACTGGCAGATGTGGCGTTTAAAACAGGTAAAAATGTACAGGGATTTCCGGAATATGGCCCGGAGCGTATGGGAGCACCCATTACCGCATACAACCGCATCAGCAGCGACGAGATTCGTGTTCATTCCAATATATATCACCCGGATTATGTGGTAGTAGTAGATGAGACATTGCTGCACACCGTAGATGTGACAGCCGGTTTGAAAGAGCAGGGGGCTATTGTGGTAAACACACCGAAGTCACCACAGGAGATCGCACCGCAGTTGAATGGATATAAGGGAAAAGTATATACCGTGGATGCCAGAAAGATATCCGTGGAGACATTGGGAAAGAATTTCCCGAATTCCCCTATGCTGGCAGCGATTGTGGCGGTAAGCAAAGTGATGGACAAAGATACATTTATCCGGGAAATGAAAAACTCTTACCAGCATAAATTTGCGAAGAAACCAGAAGTGATCGACGGTAATATGAAGGCACTGGAAGTTGCCTATGATGCCGTTATCGCTCATGAGATGTAAGGAGAAGAAAAAATGAGAACAGATATAACAAAGATCAATGAAAACACTCCTCATGAGGAACTGACAGAAGGTTTGATGGTGTTTAACGGTGCCACATCCAAATTGTTCAATACAGGAGAATGGAGAACCAACACACCTGTATTCAAAGCAGATTTATGCAAACAGTGTCTGCTGTGTGCACCTGTCTGCCCGGACAGCAGTATTCCGGTGGCAGAGGGAAAAAGAGGGGAATTTGATTATGACCATTGTAAGGGATGTGGCATCTGTGCCAAAGTATGTCCTTTTGATGCCATTGAGATGAAGGAGGGAAATTTCTAATGTCGATCAAAGAGAGAATGTCAGGAAATGAAGCGGTGGCTTACGCGATCCGCCAGGTAAATCCGGATGTTATGCCGGCTTTCCCTATTACACCGTCTACGGAGATTCCTCAGATGGTGTCTACTTATATAGCCAATGGACAGATGGACACAGAGTTTATCCCGGTAGAAAGTGAACATTCATCCATGAGTGCCACCATCGGGGCAGAGGCAGCAGGAGCCAGAAGTCTTACTGCTACATCTTCTGCCGGTCTGGCATTGATGTGGGAGGAACTTTTACTGGCAGCGTCCAACCGCCTGCCATTAGTGATGGCATTGGTAAACCGTACTTTATCCGGCCCGATCAATATCAACTGCGATCACTCCGATGGAATGGGAGCCAGAGATACAGGATGGATCCAGATTTATGCGGAGAACAACCAGGAGGCATATGATAACTTTATTCAGGCTTATCCCATTGCGGAAGACAAGCGGGTACACCTGCCGGTTATGATCTGTCAGGACGGATTTATTACCAGTCATGCCGTAGAAAATATCCTGCTGGAAGAGGATGACATGGTAAAAGAATTTGTAGGGGAATATACACCGGAAGAATATTTGTTAAATCCAGGCAAACCAATTGCTGTAGGTCCGTATTCTGTGTCCAATTATGCCATGGAAGCGAAGAAAAATCAGGAGATTGCCATGGAAAACTCCAAAGAAGTGATCCGGGAAGTGGCAAGAAAATATAGAGAGTTAACAGGCCGTGGTTTTGAATTATTCGAAGAATACAAAACAGAGGATGCCGATTACATCATGCTGATCATGGGATCGGCAGCAGGAACTGCCAAGCAGGCTGTGGATGAACTGCGGGAAGAAGGAAAGAAAGTCGGTGTTTTGAAACTCCGTGTGTTCCGTCCGTTCCCGGCAGAAGAGATTGCACAGGCACTAAAACACTGCAAAGTGGCAGCTATCATGGACCGCTGTGAAAGTTATAATGGACATGGAGGTCCTCTTGCCAGTGAAGTGCCGGCGGCATTGTTCCGTGAAAAAGTAATGATTGAAGCCGTAAGTTACATTTACGGTCTGGCCGGCAGAGATTTTACCGTAAGCGATGTCAAAGATATTTTTGCAGAATTAGAAGGTGTTGCCACAGAAGGAAAAGAAGTAGAGCAGCATCGTTACATTCGATTGAGATAGGAGGACCGTCATGAGCGATTATAGTTTAAAGAAAATGATGAATAAACCGGAGCGTCTGGCACCGGGGCATCGTATGTGCGCCGGATGCGGTGCAACCATTGGCGTTCGTGCCGTTCTCCGGGCACTTCATGAGGGAGATCATGCAGTGATCGGCAACGCTACCGGATGTCTGGAAGTATCTTCCTTTATGTACCCATACACCGCATGGGAAGACAGTTATATCCACAATGCATTTGAAAATGCAGGAGCTACATTAAGTGGTGTGGAGACTGCTTATCATGCGTTGAAAAAAAGAGGAAAACTGCCGGAAGACGAGACCTTTAAGTTTATTACTTTTGGTGGAGACGGCGGTACTTACGATATTGGATTCCAGTCCTTGTCCGGTGCCATGGAGCGAGGACACGACATGGTGTATGTGTGCTATGACAATGGTGCTTACATGAATACCGGAATTCAGCGTTCTTCAGCCACTCCAATGTATGCAGACACAACAACCACGCCGGTAGGTTCCCAGTCTGTAGGAAAGATGCAGAACCGGAAAGATCTTGCCAGCATTATTGCAGATCATGATGTGCCTTATGTGGCGCAGACAACGCTGACTACTGATTTTAAGGATATTCACAGAAAGTCTGAAAAGGCTATTTATACAGAAGGAGCAAGTTTCCTTAATATAATGACACCTTGTCCGAGAGGCTGGCGTTATGAGATGTCCGATGTAATGAAGATCTGCAAGCTGGCAGTGGAAACCTGTTATTGGCCGCTGTTTGAGGTGGATCATGGTAAATGGATCCTGTCCTATGAACCAAAGAAAAAACTGCCGATTGAAGATTTTCTGAGAGAGCAGGGACGATTCAAGCATTTATTCAAAAAAGGAAATGAGCATTTGATAGAACAGTTCCAGGCGGAAGTAGACCGTCGCTGGGAGGATCTGCAGTTTAAGTGTTCCAGAGGATGATATAGATGACGCTTTTATCGTATCAGGTGTTGAAGACTGTGGCGGACCAGGGGAGTTTCAGAAAGGCAGCAGAACTACTGGGACTGACGCCCTCTGCAGTCAGCCATGCTGTTAGTTCGATGGAGAAAGAACTGGGATTTTTTGTTTTCAACCGGGGGAAAAATGGTGTGATGCTTACCAATTATGGGGAGCGTCTTCTTCCATATGTAAACGCCGTTCTAAACAGCGATGAAAGTCTGCAGCAGGCGGTTGCTGAATTTAATGGACTCAAACAGGGAAGAATCAAGATAGGCTGTTTTTCCAGTGTATGTACCAACTGGATGCCGGAACTGATACATGCTTTCGCAAAATCATATCCGGCCATCGAGATGGAAATATTCCAGGGAACTTATGATGATGTAAGTTACTGGATCAAAAACGGTGTGGTGGATGTAGGTTTTTTGTCCGTATCCAGCGCCGGAGAGATTCCGATCGTGCCTTTGTACAAAGACCCGCTGCTCTGTGTGGTACCCAAGGGGCTCCGCACCAGGCAGGGAAGGATGGAAGTAGAGGAACTCAGGGAATATCAGTTTGTTACACAAAGAGAAAGTACGGATGCAGATATCCAGAATTTCATGAAAGAACATGATCTGAATGTGACTTCCAATTATCATGTGGTGGATGACCTTTCCACTGTGGCTATGGTGGCTCATGGATTTGGTATCTGTCTTATGCCGGAAATGGTCATGCAGGACATCCCTTATGAAGTGGACTGCTTTCATCTGAAGGAAGACGCCTACCGCATTATAGGTTTGGCGGCCCTGGATTTTGAGGCTATGGCACCGGCTGTCCGTATGTTTTATGAGCAGGTAGTGAAAAATTATAAACAACCACTGGATTAACAGTGATGGAGGAAATATGGAAAAATCAAGAGCAAATTTTAGTGGAAAGATCGGCTTTGTGCTGGCGGCAGCCGGCAGTGCAGTAGGTCTGGGAAACCTGTGGCGTTTTCCGTACCTGGCAGCTAAAGACGGCGGCGGTGTATTTTTATTGTTTTATCTTGTGTTGGCATTGACATTCGGTTTTGCCTTGCTGACTACAGAGATTGCCATTGGACGAAAGACGGGACACAGCCCATTGACGGCTTATGGCGTGCTTCATAAAAAGTTCAGCAAATTAGGTTTCGCAGCCTGTCTGGTGCCGGTGTTGATCCTTCCGTATTATTGTGTGATCGGCGGATGGGTATTTAAGTATTGTACGGTGTATTTTACCGGTTTGTCTCATGCATCAGCCGGAGACAGTTTTTTTACAGATTTTATTACCGGAGATGTTGCTCCGATGATCTTTGGCCTGGCATATTTGCTGGTAACGGCAGCAGTTGTGCTGGGAGGTGTTAATAAAGGAATTGAAAAGTTCAGCAGGGTCATTATGCCGATCCTTCTGGTGCTGATCATTATTATTTCTGTGTACTCTCTGACACTGCATTATGAAGAGAACGGTGTGGTGAGAACCGGCCTTCAGGGACTGAAAAAGTATGTGATCCCGGATTTTTCCGGCATGACACTGAAAGATTATGCAACAGTACTCATGGATGCCATGGGACAGTTGTTCTTCTCTATCAGTGTGGCCATGGGAATTATGGTAGCTTATGGTTCTTATGTTAAAAAAGATGTAAACCTGATGAAATCTATCAACCAGATCGAGATTTTCGATACGGTTGTGGCTATGTTAGCGGGGATGATGATCATTCCGGCGGTGTATGTATTTTCCGGCATCGAGGGAATGGGGAAAGGCCCGGGGCTGATGTTTGTTTCTCTGCCGAAAGTATTTGATGCCATGGGAACATTCGGGATCATAGTAGGTGCTGTTTTCTTCCTGATGACGGCTTTTGCAGCAATAACATCTTCTGTGTCAGTCATGGAAGCCATCGTGTCCAGTATTATGGACCGCTTCTCCTGGTCCAGGAAAAAAAGTGCCATTGTAACAACAATTTATGGCGCTGTGATCCTGGTAGTGGTATGCCTTGGATATAACAAATGGTATTTTGAAGTGACACTGCCAAATGGAGAGACCGGACAGATTTTAGATATTCTGGACTATATCAGTAACAGCCTGTTGATGCCGCTGGTGGCACTCTTTACCTGTATTCTCATTGGCTGGGTGGTAAAACCTAAGACAGTGATCGATGAAGTGACAATAGGCGGCGTAAAGTTTGGAAGAAAGAGACTGTATGAGATCATGATCCGGTGGATCGCGCCAATCATGCTGATCGCATTGCTTTTACAGGCATTTGCCGGTATGTTTTAAGATTGAAAAAGGAAGTCCTTTTCAAAGACCTGTGTAAGTCTTTGGGAAGAACTTCCTTTTTGATTTTTTAAAGATCCGGATTAGTTGGCAGCAGGAGGAGCAGTCGCTTCGGTGCTGTCGGTGGACTCCGCCGAATCGTCTGAGTCATCTCCGGCCCACTCACTGCCGTCCATCATGGCTGCATATAACCTCTGATAATCTTCCGAATCAATGGCATATTGATCTTTTTTGTTCTCTACAGGTGCTACCGTGATAGTAACATCCAGAGGTGTTTCATCGTATTCCAGTGTCTTCATATTGTTGATGACATTGTCTACGATCATCATCTGCAATTTTTCCTCTGTGTACTTTTTCTGCTTTTTGCTGGAAAGGGAAGCGTAGTAATCTTCCACCGGACCGATGGTGTTTTTGAATACGATCAGACGGTGGGTTTTTACAGTAACAGAATAAGTGCCGTCTTTGTTATCTTTTACATTGCCGATTTCGTATTTCATATTTTTGTAGATCTGCACAAACATATCCCGGTATTTTTTCTTCAGAGCCGTGCTGACATTATCAGATTCGCTGATAAGAGCCTCTACATCGGCATCCAGAGAATCTTCGTAAGCTTGTTTGGCTTCATCTTCCGTTGAATCTGAGTATTTGAGATATTCTTCTGAAAAAGTCTTTTTCAAAAAGGCGTCCAGACAGCCTTTTGTATAAGTTCCTGCATCAAAGGCAGGGCCGCTTTGTCCACAGGCTGTCACTGAGATCATGCAGCAGAAAGACAAAAGAACAGCCAGTATTTTTTGCTTCAAATCAATTACCTCCAATTGTAATGGTGTTGCGTAAAACAACTGATGCCATTATACTAAAATTATTTTTCAAAGTAAAGGGGAAAAGCATTTGCGAAACAAGGAGGCGTCAGTGTATAATAAAAAAGTAAACCGTATCAGAAGAGGAAAAAATATGATTTATTTTGCGCCATTAGAAGGCATTACAACATTTATTTATCGAAATATCCATCACAGTTTTTTTGGAGGGGTGGACAGGTATTATACGCCCTTTATCAGCCCTACATCCAACCATGATTTTAAAAGCAGGGAGAAACGGGATATCTTGCCGGAGAATAACAGGGGGATGGATATCGTTCCCCAGATCCTGTCCAATCACAGTGATGAATTTTTATACACGGCATGCTGTCTGCAGGAATATGGCTACAGGGAAGTGAATCTCAATGTGGGATGCCCTTCCGGTACCGTGGTATCCAAGGGAAGAGGGGCAGGATTTTTAGGAAGAACCAAAGAACTGGAGCAGTTCCTTTTTGAAATTTTTGAGAAATGTCCCCTGGAAATATCCATCAAAACCAGACTGGGCATGGAGGAACCGGAGGAGTTTGAAGAGATTTTGAAAGTTTTCAATCAGTTTCCGGTGAAAGAACTGATTATCCATCCGAGAACACGCAAAGACCAGTATAAGGGAGCATTGCATCCGGAGTGGTTTGCTTATGCTGCAGAAACAAGCCGGATTTCCCTGTGTTTTAATGGGGATATCGAGACAAAAGAGCAGTATGAACAGATACAAAAGAAGTATCCCAGGGCCAATATCATGATAGGCAGAGGTTTTTTGAAAAAACCGGGACTGGCACAGGAGATACAGCAGGGCGAGCTAGTGGATGCGGACCGGATCTGGGCCTTTGAAAAAGCTCTGCGGGAGGCATACAAGGAGATTATGCCGGGGATTCCGGCTTTGTATAAGATGAAAGAGGTATGGTCCTTTATGAGAGAATCTTTCCCGGAGCAGGATAGGCTCTGGAAAAAGATAAAAAAGTCCAAAGGAATGGCGGACTACGAAAATGTAATAAGGGAGGCGAAAGGATGAATACAGCGTTAAGCATTGCCGGCAGTGACTGTAGCGGCGGAGCTGGGATTCAGGCGGATCTGAAGACCATGACTATGCAGGGAGTGTACGCCATGAGTGCCATAACAGCCCTGACAGCCCAGAATACGACCGGGGTTTCAGGGATTTTGGAGGTGCCGCCGGAGTTTTTGGAAAAGCAGCTGGATGCAGTATTTCAGGATATTACACCGGATGCGGTAAAGATCGGAATGGTTTCCGGCATTGGACTCATCCGGGTAATTCACGAGAAATTGATACAGTATAAGGCAGAGCATATTGTGGTTGACCCGGTTATGGTTTCCACCAGTGGATCGGATCTTCTGGCGAAGGAGGCACTTGACAGCATGAAGCAGTATTTGCTGCCACTGGCCCAGGTGATTACGCCCAACATCCCAGAGACGGAAAAACTGACAGGTATGAGGATCCGGGACAGAGAGACGATGGAGCTGGCAGCAAAAACACTGGAAAAACAGTATGGCTGCAGCGTGCTGGTAAAAGGGGGACACAGTCTGGAGGATGCCAGTGATTGTCTCTGCCAGAATGGGAAGATCCGGTGGTTTGAGGGAAAAAGGATTGTCAATGACAACACCCATGGAACCGGATGCACCCTGTCCAGTGCCATAGCAGCCTGGCTGGCAAAAGGTGCCGGGTTGGAAGAAGCAGTAGAAAAAGCCAAGGACTATATATCCGGAGCACTGGCGTATGGATTGGATCTTGGAAAAGGAAGCGGACCATTAAATCATGGTTTTTTATTGGAAAAGGAGTGAAGTTCGTACGAGAAAGTTCGTAGTGGGAATGATGGCACGGACGTAAAAAGAAGATACCCTTTGCAAAATTCCGTGAATGAGGTATGATAGATAGAAAGCAACACATTTGACAAGGAGGATAATTGATATGTACGCAGAAGAGATGTACCGGTTAGGAACCAACCGTTCCGTGATCCGCGATCTGTTTGAATATGGAAACAAAAGAAAAGCCCAGATTGGGGCAGAAAATGTATTTGATTTCAGTCTCGGAAATCCCAATGTACCGGCACCGGAATCAGTGAAAGAGGTGCTGGCTGACCTGATCCAGAAAGAAGATCCTGTGGCTCTTCACAGTTATACATCTGCCCAGGGAGATGCCAAAGTGCGCCAGGCCATTGCAGAGTATGTAAACGGACAGCATGGAACAAGCCTGACAGCGGATAATTTTTACATGACAGTTGGGGCAGCTGCGTCTTTGACCATCAGTTTAAAGGCACTGGCAGAGCCAGAAGATGAGTTTATTGTATTTTCGCCATTTTTCCCGGAATACCGTGTGTTTGTAGAAGGTGTAGGGGCAAAACTGGTAGTGGTAGAAAGTGATCCGAAAGATTTTCAGATTGATAAAGAAGCGTTCCGATTGGCTGTTACACCGCATACTAAGGGAGTGATCGTTAATTCCCCGAACAATCCATCAGGGGTTGTTCTGACCGAGGAGTGTATTCAGGGAATCTGTCAGGTACTGGAAGAAAAGCAGAAAGAATATGGAAAAGAGATCTTTTTGATCGCAGATGAACCATATCGTGAACTGGTATACGGAGATGTAAAAGTGCCATATCTTATGAACTATTATGACAATACGCTGGTTTGCTATTCTTACAGCAAATCTTTGTCCCTGCCGGGAGAGCGTATTGGTTATATCGCTGTATCCGATCATATAAAGGACTGGAAGAATGTATATGCAGCTGTCTGTGGTGCCGGCCGTGTGTTAGGATATGTCTGTGCGCCAAGTTTGTTCCAGAAAGTGATCGCCAGATGTCAGGGACAGGTTTCGGATGTTTCTGTTTATAAGAAAAACCGTGACATTCTCTACAATGCACTGACAGAGTACGGTTACCGATGCATTAAACCGGATGGTGCCTTTTACCTGTTTGTAGAAAGTCTGGAAAAGGATGCTGCCGCATTCTCAGAAAAAGCAAAAGAGTTTGAACTTCTGCTTGTGCCGGCAGACAGTTTTGGAACACCGGGATTTGTCCGCATTTCCTACTGTGTCAGCACAAAACAGATTGAAGATTCACTGCCGGCTTTCAAGAAACTGGCCGAAAGTTACGGTAAATGATCATAAATGTTTATAATAGAAGATCGCCAGTTGGGTCCGGTCTCTCAGAGAGAGTTTTTCCAGGATCACGCTAAGATAGTTTCGCACCGTTCCTTCGCTGAGAAACAGTTCATGGGCGATCTCCTTGTTGTTCAGGCCATCTGCCACCAGCTGGATCAAAGCATATTCTTTGGGGGTAAGGCCATAAGAAGCAAAACTGTCGGGACTGGTATGAGGCTGGATCAGGTCCGGCAGTTTTTCTGTTATTTTGTCTCCGAAAACGGTCTGGCCTTCCATTACTGCTTTCAGTGCCGGCAGGATGCTCTTAAAATCCTGTTTCAAAAGGTATCCCTTTGCGCCGATATGAAGTGCTTTTATGATATATTCGTCATCCGAAAAAGTGGTGAGAAACAAAAGCCGTGCTTCCGGATGCTGGGTTAAGATTGTTTCCCCGGCTTCCAGTCCGGACATACCGTCCATTCGAATGTCCATTAAGAGAATATCAGGTTTGTACTGCTCATACAGAGAAAGAGCCTCTTTTCCGCTGGTTCCTACAGCCAGGACGGTAACTTCCCCGGATGCTTCCAGGATCGCCTGCAGAGACTGTGCCACCAGTGTATCATCATCTACGATCAAAAGTGTCATATAGATTCTCCTTAAAGGTCAAATGACATTTGTCACACCCGGTCAGTGACATTCGTCTCTGTTGCAGATGAAGCTCTTCTGATATAATGGTGGTATCAAAGGAAGAAATGAGGGATTGTTATGGAAAATGTGGTAGAAGTGAAAAATCTGGTAAAACGGTACAAAGAGAGGGTGGCACTGGATCATCTGAATCTTGAGATACGGAAGGGCGAGATCTTTGGTCTGCTGGGGCCCAACGGTTCCGGCAAGACAACAGCTATTAACTGTATTTTGTCGCTGCTTCAATATGATAAGGGAGAGATCTGTGTAATGGGGCGTCCCATGGAGGGAAATGCTTATGACCGGAAAAGAAAGATCGGTGTAGTCATGCAGAATGTGGCAGTGTTTGATGAACTGACGGTGTATGAAAACATAGACTATTTCTGCGGTCTGTACATAGAGGATAAAGAAAAAAGAAAACAGTGTGTAGAAGAGGCAATAGAATTTGTGGAGTTGTCAGAGTTTTGCAGATATTATCCAAAGAAATTATCGGGAGGACTGCTCCGCCGGCTGAATATCGCCTGCGGCATTGCCCACAAACCGGAATTGATCTTTTTTGATGAGCCAACGGTTGCCGTAGATCCACAGAGCCGGAATAAGATCCTGGAAGGGATCCAGATGTTAAATGAACAGGGAGCCACCATTATCTATACATCCCACTATATGGAAGAAGTGGAGCAGATCTGCAGCCGCATCGCTATTTTGGACCGGGGAAAAGTGCTGGCTCAGGGAACGGCGGATGAACTGAAAGCCATGATTAAAAATACAGAAACCATCCGTCTGGAGGTACCGCAGATTTCAGAAGATATATTGAAAAGACTCTATGAACTGCCCCATGTATATCAGGGAACGTATGAAGACGGTATGATGACATTACAGTGCAGCGGAGGCAGTGACAATCTGTTGAATGTGCTGCACCTGCTGGAAGGAGAAAAAGTATCTTTGGGAAGGATCTACAGTGAAAGACCGACCCTGAATGATGTATTTCTGGAAATTACCGGCAAAACTCTAAGAGACGAGGAAGCAAAATGATGGAGGAGGCAACGATATGTTTAGACATTTATTGAGCTACAGCTGCAGACAATTGTTCCGGACTAGAGAAGTGATTTTCTGGACACTGCTTTTTCCTGTTTTGCTGGCAACTTTTATGAATATGGCTTTTGGAAAGATCAGTGATGCAACGGAAAAAATGGACACCATCCAGGTGGCCCTTTATGAAGGAAAGGAAGAGGTGGCACTGGAAACAACCCTTCAGCAGTTAAGCCAGGTAAAAGAGGGGGGCAAGGCATTTATCAATGTGAAAAAAGCAGAATCCATGGAACAGGCAGACCAGTGGTTAAAGGAAGGGAAAGTTCATGGTGTTTTGTGCCAGGAAGAAAAACTGACATTGAAAGTGGCACAAAATGGAATCGAGCAGTCGGTGCTCCGGCAGATTGTGAACCAGTATATTCATTATAAAGATACGCTGGAGAGGCTGGCCAGGGAGAATCCACAAAAACTGGCGGATGCCATGGAGCAGATGAAATCAGAGACCATTGGATTTACGGAAAAAAAGACAACCGAAGGAAATATGGACGATACCGTATCCTACTTTTATGCTATTTTTGCCATGACCTGCCTGTTTGCTTCCTTTGCAGGAGAAGACAAGATGGTACGGTTACAGGCGGATACCTCTGTTCTGGGAATGAGGCGGGGGGTGGCACCGGTATCTAAGGCCAAGGTTATACTGGCAGATTTCATCTGCTGTGAAATCCTGGAATATGCATCGGTGCTGCTGGTGTATGGTTACATGCGTTTTGCACTTGGGATCCAGCTGGGAGAAAAAACAGGAATGATCCTGATCCTTTTGCTGGCGGGTACCTGTTATGGAACGATGTTTGGATTCTTTATCGGGGCACTTCCCAAACTGACAGAGGGCGTGAAAGTGGGAATCTGCGTAGGAGCCAATCTGATGTTCTGTGCGATGAGTGATCTGATGATAAGCGGTATCCGCAATTATTTTGCCCATCATGCACCGCTGGTGAACCACATCAATCCGGCGGCGCTGATCGTAGATTCTTTTTATGCGCTGAATGTATACAACACATATGGAAGATTTTGCCAGAATCTGGTACTGCTTATGTGCCTGACTTTGGTGTTTGGCATCTTAAGTCTGTTATTTGTCAGGAGGAAACGATATGCAAGTGTATAAAACATTTTTTCTAATGCTGAAAAAACAAAAAGGGATGATTTTGATGTACCTGGGCATTTTTGTGGCTGTAGCGTGGCTGGTGGCGGGCCAGGGGCAGAAAAATGAGGAAAAACAGTTTCAAAAAGAGAGCTATACCTTTGCGGTGCTGGATCATGATGACACGGAGATCAGCCGTGGTCTTACAGCCTATATGGGAAAAGAACACAAACAGGTGGAAATCCGGGACGATGAAGAACTGATCCAGGATGAAATATTTGCCAGAAATGTAAATGCTGTCATCCGTATCCCGAAAGGGTTTGGAGAGGCTCTAAAGGCGGGAAAAGAACTCAGGCCTGTACTTCTCAGTGTGCCGGGAACCGTATATGGCCAGGTGTTTCAGTCTCTTGGTACAGAATATGAAAAAGTATTAAAAATGAATCTGGCCGGGGGCATGGATGTAACGGAGGCATTAAAGACAACAGAAGCAACATGCCGTGAGTCTGTTCCTGTTTCCTTTCTGGAAAGTGGGGAGAATACCCAGTCACACTCTTCTTTGTACTCCTTTTTTGTATACATCCCGTATGTATTCTTTTCCATTGGAGTGATGGCCTTTGGAACCATCCTGATCCAGTTTGAGAAAAAGGAACTTCAAAACCGGATGAATTGTTCCGGATATTCCCGGAGAAAAATTCAGACAGAACTGCTCCTTGGCATGCTGACGGCCGGTGTGGGATTGTGTGCGTTGTATTTTTTGATTGCTTACGCTGGTTTGGGAAACAAAATCTGGTCTTTCAAGGGACTGTTGAGCGCGGTCAATATGCTTTGTTTCATGCTGGTAACATTTGGATTTGTGTATATGATTTCTAAAATGGTGGCAAAGACACAGTTGTTGTCCATGATCTCCAATCTGGTGGGATTGGGTATGTGCTTTTTAGCAGGTGTCTTTGTACCGATTGAGTATTTAAGCGATACCCTTGTGAAAGCAGCACATTTTCTTCCGGTGTACTGGTATGTAGAAGCAGTCAGGCGGATCGATGCCATGGCAGAGGACAGTATGTCGGCAGTAAATGTACTGCCGGACTTTGGAATGCAGATCCTTTTTGCGGTCACATTGGCGGCAGCAGGAGCAGCCTATGCCAGAAGGTGTCAAAAAAGAATATAATTTTACATAGATTTTACATTCACATAAACTAAACTTTACTTAGCCATGCTAATGTAAAAAATGTAGAGAAAAAATTACATTTATGGAGGTAGAGATGAGTTTAAGTGAGTTGTTTTTTCAGGTTCTGACATTGATCGGCGGTCTGGCATTGTTTTTGTACGGAATGAATGTTATGGGAGACGGATTGACAAGAATGTCCGGAGGCCGTCTGGAAAAAATTTTGGAGAGATTAACCAGTAACCCGATTAAAGCGGTTCTGCTGGGAGCCGGCGTAACGGCGGTGATCCAGTCGTCCTCAGCAACGACAGTTACAGTAGTGGGATTTGTAAATTCCGGTATCATGAAACTGGGGCAGGCAGTAGGCATTATTATGGGTGCCAACATTGGTACTACCGTTACATCCTGGCTGTTGAGTCTGACGGGAATCCAGAGCGAAAACTTTTTTATTCGTTTACTGAAACCGTCGTCCTTCACCCCAATTCTGGCATTGATTGGCATTTTCCTGATCATGACAGCAAAACAGGAAAAGAAAAAGGATCTGGGATCCATATTGATTGGATTTACAGTTCTTATGTTTGGTATGGAAACTATGAGTGGTGCAGTAGAACCGCTGGCCCAGGTGCCGCAGTTTACCCATCTGCTGATGGTGTTTACCAATCCAATCCTGGGAATGTTAGTAGGTGCCATACTGACAGCTATTATTCAGAGCTCTTCGGCATCGGTAGGTATTCTGCAGGCTCTTTGTGCCACAGGAAGTCTTTCTTTTGGCGCAGCGTTTCCGATCATCATGGGACAGAATATCGGAACCTGCGTGACGGCACTGTTGTCTTCGGTAGGAGCCAGTAAAAATGCAAAAAGAGCGGCCTTGGTTCATTTGTATTTTAATGTGATCGGAACGGTCTTATGCATGATCGGATTCTATTCCCTAAATGCGTTTTTACATTTTGGATTTCTGGCACAGGCAGCTACCCCGGCGGGAATCGCCATTATCCACAGCTGCTTTAACATTGGTGCCACCGTTATACTTCTTCCGTTTGCCAGAGGACTGGAAAAACTGGCTATGCTTACCGTGCGGGAAGATAAAGATGAGAAGAAAAAGAATGAAGAATTTGCCAATCTGGATGAGCGTTTTCTGGAGACTCCGTCTCTGGCGCTGGAGCAGTGCAAGGTATCGGTGGACCGGATGGCTGTGTATACAAGAGACAATATCCTGCGTGCGTTAGCCACACTGGGCAATTACAGTAAGGAAGAATATGCGAAGATTGAACAGGTAGAACAACTTATTGACCGGTATGAAGAAAATGTCACTGAATATCTTCACAAAATTATGACCCACAGTTTATTAGAGAAAGATGGCGAAGAAGCCAATAAACTGTTATACTGTATACGAGATTTTGAGCGGATCTCGGATCATGCCTGCAATATTGTAGAACAGGCAGAGAAGATTGAAAAAGCCGAAGAGGTATGGCCGGAGAAAACGGTGGAGCAGCTTCAGGAATATGCAGGTGAAGTGGGCAAGATCGTGACTATGACCGCAGAAGCTTTTGTAGAAGAGGATCCGGAACGGATCCATGAAATCGAGGAAAAAGAAGATCATATTGATGAAGTAAATAAGAAAATCAAAAAGCAGAATATGAAACGGATGAAAAAGGAAAAATGTGCCCCTGCCATTGGTATTTTTATCAATGAACTGTCCATTAATTTTGAAAGAGTAGCGGATCATTGTGAAAATATCGCCATTAGTCTGGGAGAAAGCAGCGAGGCCTGATTGGAGGAGAGAGCATGATCTGTATACTGGAAGACGATGATAATATTCGTGAAATAGAAAATTTTGCACTGAAAAATTGTGGCTTTGTAACAGAGCCGGCAGCTTCTGCCAAAGAATTCTGGGAAATCATGGAACACAAGATCCCCCAGCTGATCTTATTGGATATCATGCTGCCGGATGAGGATGGTATTTCTATCCTCACAAAATTAAAGAAAAATCCAGAGTGGAAAAAAGTTCCGGTTATCCTGGTGACGGCCAAGACCAGTGAAATGGATAAAGTAAAGGGATTGGATACCGGAGCGGATGACTATATATCCAAACCATTCGGTGTGCTGGAACTGATCTCCAGAGTAAAGGCAGTGCTCCGGCGCAGTGATTCAGCGGGAGATGACACCGTGATCACCAATGGAAGCATTGAATTAAATGTGGAAAAACATGTGGTCTCGTATGATGGAAATAATATTGAACTGACTTACAAAGAATTTGAATTGCTGCGGGTCCTTATGAAGAATGCGGGCAATGTTATGACCAGAGAGATACTTATGGACCGGGTATGGGGAACTTCTTATGAAGGAGAATCCAGAACTCTGGACATGCACATAAAAACCCTGCGGAAAAAACTGGGCGAAGACGGAGGAAAACTTATTAAGACCGTGCGGAATGTAGGGTATAAATTTCAGTCTTGATTTTTGTCAAAAAGTTGATATGATAGAGGTATAGGATAAAAATTAGGAGGAAAAATGCATGTTTGGAAAATTAATTAGTATTTTGAAGGAAAATCCAAAGAAGATTGTTTTTACAGAAGGAACGGATCCTCGTATTCTTGAGGCATCCTCTCGACTTTTGGCAAGTACCTTTCTGGCACCTATTCTGATCGGAAAGAAAGAAGAAGTAGAAAAGGTAGCAGAGGAAAGTGGTTTTAATATTCGTGGAGCTGAGATCATTGATCCGGAAAGTTATGAAGAAATGGATGCAATGGCAGAGGCTTTGTATGAAATTCGTAAATCTAAAGGTATGACACTGGAGCAGGCAAGAGAGACTTGTCTCCAGGCCAATTATTTTGGAACAATGCTGGTAAAAATGGGTAAAGCGGATGCACTTCTGGGAGGCGCTACTTACTCAACAGCCGACACAGTACGTCCGGCACTTCAGATCATCAAGACAAAACCGGGTAAAAAGATCGTAGCATCCTGCTTTATTCTGGTTCGTGAGTCAGCTACCGATGGAAATACAGTACTGGCAATGGGAGACTGTGCCATCAACATCAAGCCGACAGAAGATGAACTGGCTGAGATTGCAGTAGGATGTGCAGAATGTGCCAAGATATTCGGTATTGATCCGAAGGTTGGTTTCCTGAGTTATTCTACACTGGGATCTGGTAAAGGTGAAGATGTAGATAAGATGCGTGAGGCAGCAGCGAAAGCAAAGAAAATGGCACCGGAACTTCCTATCATCGGTGAAGTTCAGTTTGATGCAGCCGTTTCTCCTAGAGTTGCCCGCACAAAATGTCCGGACAGCAATGTGGCAGGTTCTGTCAATACATTTATCTTCCCTGATATTAATGCAGGAAATATTGGATATAAGATTGCCCAGAGACTGGGACATTTTGATGCATACGGTCCTATTATGCTTGGATTGAATGCACCGATCAATGACCTTTCCCGCGGATGTAATGCACAGGAAGTATATTCCATGGCTATTATTACCGCAGCTTTAGCATAGGGGACTAGAACGAAAAGGGGAAATAGGATGATGAATATAACTGGCAAAGAGGGTCGTGCGGTCGCTGATAAGAGTGGCCGTATAGGCCCTTTAGATGGAATACGGGCAGTGGCTGTACTTATGGTAGTATGGTATCATTTCTGGCAGCAGTCCTGGCTTATGCCGGTTGCTGGACCGGTGAACCTGGACTGGATGCCCAGAAATGGTGCAATCTGTGTGGATCTCATGATCCTGCTGTCCGGGTTCTGTCTTTTTTTACCTTATGCAAGAAATATGTTCCGGGAGGGAAAAGACCTTTCGGCCGGACAGTTTTACCGCAAAAGGGCGGCTCGCATTATGCCCTCATATTATGTATCACTTTTGATCGTATTGGTTTGCTTTGCTATTCCGCTAGGTGAATACACCGGTGTTTCGGATATGCTTGGGGATCTGATTCCACATATCTTTTTTATCCATAACTGGTTTGGCGCATCCTTCCAGGCAACTCATTTAAATGGAGTGCTCTGGACAGTTGGTGTGATCGTCCAGTTTTATGTGGTATTTCCATTTTTGGCAAAGGCGTTTAAAAAACGGCCTATGGTTACATATTGGTGCATGACGGCAGTGGGACTTTTATCTTCCTGGATCATCAGCCACAACTTTGCCCAGATCGACCAGAGCCTGTTTGTAAACAACACATTTACCTTTGCTTCTGTGTATGCTAATGGTATGCTGGGAGCTTATGTGTATGCATCCATGGAAAGTAAACCGGAGAGAAGCCGTGGGGAGGCAGTTTTTTTCACGGCCATGTCTTTTACCAGTATATGGATCTATAAAATTCTGTGTGCCCACAGACAGAACTATGGACAGGGGCTGGAACAGAAGTGGCAGGTTGATTACAGGTATTTATTATCCCTGGTATTTCTGCTGTTTGTGATCAGCACGATTTTTGCCTGCAAATGGTATCAGAAGATATGGGACAATGCAGTTATGCGTTTTTTGGCGGCAATTTCTTTTAACTTATATATATGCCACCAGTATATCGCTGTAAAATTAAAAGAGTTCCATATTCCGTCCTGGGATGGTGCAGAGGAACCCAATGTAGTGGGAGATGCAGCATGGCAGTGGAAGTATACGATTTTGTGTATTATTGTATCTCTGGCTGTGGCGACGGCTATGACCTATCTGGTTGAGAAACCGGCGGCCCGCATGATTTTAAATAAAAAGAGAAAAATGGAGACAACGAATGATTAAAGATTTATTTCATAAAAACAGGCCGATTTATTCACTGGAAGTATTTCCGCCTAAGAAAGATGCAGATGTATCTGTTATTTATGATGCGCTGGATCAGTTTAAAACACTGCATCCGAGTTTTATCAGTGTAACTTACGGAGCAGGCGGTAATACGGCAGAGAATACGTTTGCCATTGCTTCTTATATTCAGAACCAGTGCGGCATTGAGGCACTGACCCACCTTACTTGTGCGGCGATTCCGGATGAGTTGTTTTTGGCCAATTTTCTGACCAATCTATACCGGAATGGTATACACAATCTGCTGGCGCTGAGAGGTGACCAGCCTCGTACGATGACAGATGAACAGTTTGCTGCAAGATACTACGATCATGCCTCAGATCTTACCAAGGCGGTAAAAAGTATGTATGATTTCAGTGTGGCAGGAGCCTGCTATCCGGAAGTTCACCAGGAGGCAGAGAATCTTCAGCAGGATGTGTCAAATCTGAAGATAAAAGTGGAGCAGGGGGTAGACTTTTTGATCACCCAGCTTTTCTATGACAACGAGTGTTTTTATCGTTTTCTGGAGGAAGTGCGCCGTCAGAATATTGAGGTGCCGGTTTTACCGGGACTTATGCCGATTACTTCCGCAGGACAGGTGAAGAATATTGTAGGTATGTCGGGAACGAAGATCCCGAAGAAATTGCAGGAATCTATTGACAAATATAAGGACTCGCCGGAAGACTTAAAGAAAGCCGGAATTGAGTTTACCAAGGAACAGATGGAAGGACTTTTGCAGCATGGAGTGGATGGAATCCACCTGTATTCCATGAACAAAGTAGAGATTGCCCGTGCTATCTACGAATAAGAAAAACAAAAAAAGGCATCTGCCGCCGGTACATCCGGTAAGGCAGGTGCCTTTTTGCTATAGGTAGTCTCGATAAAAGAGAAAAACTAGCGTCCGCAGCACTGTTTGTATTTTTTGCCGCTGCCACAAGGACATGGATCGTTTCGTCCTACCTTGCGGTTTGCATTGTGGATCGTGCCGGAATTTTTCTGCTCTTTATAAAGCTCTTTACGGCGCTCTTCTGACAGAAGATTGTCCCACTGAGGAAGGCTGTAGAGCCATTCGGCCTTGCAGTCAACCATGTTGTAGTATAATTTTTCCAGATCTATATCTAATTTGACAACCGTGTCTTTGTCCATTGTTTCAATCGGATTTTCCTCTTTCAGGCTGTCATTGATTCCATCCAGAAAACCAACCATCATGGAAAGTGGTACATCATATTTAGCAGCCAGAGCTTCTACAGAACCTTCTACTACCTCATCCGGGTTAGAGAGAAGTTTCTCATAAATTCCTTTTTCCAGAGTAAAATAGTTCTCCCAGAGTTTTTCGCCTTCTTTTGAATTTTGCATCTCTTCGCTATAAGCGTACTCACGCCAATCTTGTAATAAAGCCATATTTGTCCTCCTGTAATATTACAAATAAATTTAATCAGCCATTAGACTATATCATAATTACACACAAAATGCAAAATATTATTGAATAAGAAAAACAAAGTTGTTCATACTATAGACAACGGCAGGAATTTCTCATCCCCCCTGAAGAATTCCTGTCAGGTTCTTTCCGACATTGATCCGGAGAGAAAACCTATCCTCCCCTTTTTGTAAATTGCCAGGTGGTTTGAAACTGCCTGGCAATGATTGTTTTATACGAGGATATTGTGTATACTGGAGAAAAAGAAAAGGAGGGACCTATATATGGAGATCCGCACGTTACAGCAAAAAGACCTGGAACAAATGTCTGTACTATATGAAGAACTGCTTCACGGAGAGAAGATGACTATGGAGCATATGGAGAAAATGTTTCGTAAAATTCAGAAAAGAAAAGATGTTACAGTACTGGTGGCGGCAGATGGTGACCGGTGTATGGGAACGGTTACGGCGGTTTTGTGTTATGGCCTGGATGGAACTTTTATGGTTGTAGAAAATGTAGTGGTTAGCAAAGCATGTCGGAGAAAAGGAGTAGGTAAAAGTCTGTTTGAAAAAATAGATGAACTGGCAGAGCAGAATAATTGTGGATATACGATTCTGGTTTCATCGGATTTTAGAAAAAAAGCTCATAAATTTTATGAGGACATGGGATATACAGATGGAGTAAAAGGATTTCGAAAAGTCTACAAATAGTAGAAGGACTACTTGGGAAACACTATATTTAGTACAAAGAGATGAATTGTCGAAAAAAGAAAAAATATTTTGAAAAAAGTGTTGACAAAACCAGATATGTTTGATAAGATAATACTCGCTGACGCACGAGAGATGCGAAAGCACAGAGGGTGAAAAACCCTGAGAACCTTGATAATTGAACAGTGAAACAACCTTGAAAAATTTCGAATAAATTTTTCGGGGAACATTCGATATAAAAGAATGCAACCAACCCGATTCAATTCGTTTCTTAAAAAAGA
>ENA-ORLW01000415-ORLW01000415.1-human-gut-metagenome-genome-assembly--contig:-NODE-415-length-62165-cov-7.073203_pt1 | contig 62165 bp, 64 predicted proteins | sample MGYA00243017_ERZ508829 | MGnify/ENA primary metagenome ERZ508829 (study PRJEB26277, sample SAMN04329776) | human gut metagenome | biome: human-associated habitat | host: Homo sapiens | place: USA...
AGCTCCTTTTTGCGGAAATACGGGCCAATCGTGCTTTTGACCATTCCTTGATACGAGCCGAATGTTGCGGGCTTGATCCTCGCTCTGACAATCTCAAGCCATTGATCCAAATAGTCTGCAAAGAGCATATTTGAGCTTAGTTCTCCGGCAACCCGAGGAACCTCAAATTCGCTGCGAATACGAATAAGCTCCTGTTCTGCCCGCCGCTTATTGCCTTTTTGGGGCAATCCTGTCGATACCCATTTTTGATGGCGTTTTCCTGCTGCGTCCCGATAGCTGAGAACGGCATAATAGTAATGAAAGGCTGCCATAAGAAATAGCGAGGAATGGAGGGCAATATGAGCAAATACCATGCGCTTTGGGCGTACATACAAAGGAGCAACAGGCAGACGTTAACACTGAATTTTGATGAGATCGGAAAAATCGCAGAAGTACCGTTGGATCATTCCTTTCTGAAATACAAGATGGAACTCTTTGATTTTGGGTATGAGGTTGGGAAAATCTTAATGAAGAATCAGACGGTGGTTTTTATCAAGAAGGAGAAAGGCTGACAATCTATGAGCTACATCCGGATCACCAGCAGAGAAGCCGTGCAGGAATGATAAAAAGGAGAAACAATATGAAATCACTTCAAACTATTCAGAAGCTTTTCAAAATTGGAAAAATACTCAGCAGAATAGCGTTTATTTTTTCGGTCATAGGCTTTTGCGGCTGTATCGCAGGGCTTTTGAGCCTGAGCTTTGGTAACGGCAGCCTGATCAAGCTTGGCGGTGTTACCCTGCACCAACTGATCTCCGAGGAATACGGCTACAACATCAAAGGTATTACCGCATCACTCTCTGGTTGGTTGTCTGTGCCGGTGAAGCAGTACTTGCAAAGTTTGCGGAAGTCTACTTCCAAAATGAGCTGCAAGCCGAAACGCCCTTCACGCTTGCCGGTGCGAAGGAATTGCTGCGGCTTGGCATTCTGACGATTACCATTCCCACAGGCTGTGCAGTGGCCGAAAGTATCGTCGAGGGAGTCATTATCGGTTTTATGAAGGTCGAAAAGGCTGCGGCCATGGATATGTATTTCGATACGATGCGGCACAAGAAAAGCTGTATGTCACGATCTCTGCCGACGGCGTGACCTGCTCCACCTCCGAGGCGCCCGATGCTCCGGCAGATGTGCCGCCGGTGCTGACGCTGCCCATTCCGGACGAGATCGACCGGAATGTGACCATCGGAACCGCCGGTTCTTCGCTGCTGGCAGTGCAGGAGGCGGGGCTGCGCGGATGATGCAGGCAGCCAATACGAAGAAAGGAAGTCCTAAAGATGAATAACAGCTTATTTGTCATAGAACGCGCATGGGCAGAGGATGCTGCGGCGCGTCTCTCTGTGTCACTCCAATCCTTTCGCTGATGCTTGTTGTGCACTGCGTTCCACAAATTTTTTCAACAGATCTTGGCAAGTAACCACTCGGTAACTATAATAGGGGTTACCGAGTGGTTACTGATATGTAGTGGGATATATTCCCGCCGTTGCGGCCGCCGATTCTATGGTCAAGGCCGCCGATGTAAAGCTGGTTGGCTGTGAGGTGATCGGCGGAGGCTATGTGACCGTGGCCGTGACCGGTGAGATCGGCGCCATCCGCACAGCCGTTGACGCCGGTGCCGCCGCTGCCAAGCAAGCAGGCCAGCTGCACTGCGCCCATGTGATCGCCCGTCCCGCCGAAGGCGCGGCAAAGGTCATCGGACTCGATCTGTCAGCAGACGAGAAGGAGTAAGGAGGAAGGGAAATGGATTCTTACGGATACATTGAAGTTGTCGGCTTGGTTCCGGCAATCGCTGCGGCAGACGCAGCACTGAAGACTGCTAATGTGGAGGTCGTTGGCCGCGAAAACACAGGCAAGGCCATGATCGCCGTGATCATCAAGGGCGAGATCGGCGCGGTGCGTGCCGCCATTGACGCCGCTGAGGCTGAGGTCAGCCGCATCGGCACCGTGGTCAACACCAATGTCATTGCCCGCCCGGACGAAAGCCTGACTGCCCTCTATTGATGGACGAGGGAGGCTTGAATTATGCAAAACTTTTTTACCAGAGAGGATGTGCTGGCCTACCAGCAAAAAGGCATTAAGACCATTCGCGTGGATCAAATGCCCATCCTGACGGACCTGGCCCGGGAAGCCCTCCAGACCTTCGGTATGGAGATCGTCACCGGCGCCGCTGCCCCGGCGCCCCGGGGCCCGGAAAAAGCGGCGGAGCGGCCCGGCCCGGCTACCGGTCACCCTGTGGGCGGCGGCTACGGCTCCTCCGCCTTTACACCGGACACCGGCGGTGAGGTCGTGGGCCAGAAGCTCACCGCGCCCAACCTGAATAAGCCCGCTTTCCGGGATCTGATCTGCTCCGATAAGAAGCTGGTGGGCACCTTCATCGGCACGCCCCACCCGGTCATTACGGAGTTTGTGGGCCATTTCGGCTTCGACTTTGTCTGCATTGATGCCGAGCACAACGCTATCCACCTGGAGACGGTTCAGAAAATGCTGCAAAGCCTGAAGGCAACCCCCACCTACGGCATGGTGCGTATCCCAACCCTGTCATATGAGAATGTAGCCGGCGCCCTGGATGCCGGTGCGGACGCCCTGCTGATTCCCCAGATCCGTACCATAGATGACATCCGCCGCCTGAAGGAGTACAGCCAGTATCCGCCCATTGGCCGCCGGGGCAGCGGCCCCTCCCGCCTGTGGGACTATGGCGACAGCATTACGCAGCTGGCCGCCGGACGGGATATGAACCGCACGACCAATGTTGTGGTGCAGCTGGAAACGGTGCAGGCCGTGGAGCATATTGACGAGATCGTTCAGAGTGATTTTATTGATATGTTCTTCATCGGCCCCGGCGACCTGTCCATGGATATGGGCATTTTCGCCCAGTTCACCAACCCCAAGCTCACGGACACTATTATGCTGCTCCGGGAAAAGACCGCCAAGGCGGGCAAGCGCCTGGGCATCTTCGCTGGGAGCTTTGAGGCAGCGAAAAACTGGTATGCCAAGGGCTTTGATATGTGCATTGTCAACTCCGAGCTGGCTCTGCTCAGCTCCGCGGTGGTTGGCGAGCTGGATAAGCTCCGGGGCGCATTGGAGGAAATGAAGTGAAAAAGATCATCACCACCGATGATGTTCTCGCTCTGAGCAAGGAGGGAAAGACGGAACTGGTGATGAACCCCGGCGACCGGCTTACGGATCTGGCCCAGGAAATGGTCAATCGCCGCAATATCCGTCTGGTGGAGGTCTCCGCCATCCCTGCGCCGGCGACGCAGGCGCAGGCACCAATACCGACACCACTACCGGCACCGGCACCTGTGACGGCTCCCCTTCCGGGGCGGCCTGCTTCGCCGGCGGCCGGCGCCGACTATGACCTGGTCATCACCGGCGGCACCTGCGTCATCCCGGAAATGGGCTGCGCAGAGCTGAATGTGTGCGTCAGCGGCGGCAAGGTGGTGGCCTTGACCACAGAGGCCGTCCGGGGCAGGCAGCAGATCGATGCCCGGGGCCTGTATGTGCTGCCCGGCATCATCGATCCCCATACCCATATAGGCCTTATGGTGCCCTTCGAGCAGGAGCTGGAGACGGAGTCTCGCTCGGCCATTTTGGGCGGTGTGACCACCATCGGTACATATTTTAACAGGACAGGCAGTTATCTGCCCTATATAGAGCATCTCTCCCAGGTTATTCCCCAGGTATCCCGGGTAGATGTGATCCCCCACTTTTCTCTGCGCGAGCAGCAGCAGATCGACGAGCTGCCCCTGTACTCTCAGGGCGGCATGAACTCCTATAAGGTGTATATGTGCGGTGTGCCCGGCCTGTATCCCCATCAGGAGGACGGCTTCATTCTCCGGGTCATGGAGAAGATGAAGCAGCTGCCGCCTACGGTGAATCCGATTCTGAGCATTCACTGCGAAAACACCTCCGTGTGCGACTATGCTGCCGAGGATATGAAGGATCTCCGCCTGGAGACTCTGGAAGGACCCACCCCAATATTGCCGAGGGGGAGGCCGTGATCCGGGCCGCCTATTTCTCGCAGAAGCTCCGGGCCCGGACCTATGTGGTCCACAGCTCCACCAAGGAGGCTATGGAGGCCCTGCGCCGCCTGAAGCATCCGAGCCTGTATGTGGAGACCACCTCTCCCTACCTGTGCCTGGATACAAAAAGCGACATCGGCCCCTATGGCAAGATGCTGCCGCCCATCCGGGAGCCGGAGAGCCGCAAGGCCCTGTGGGACGGCATTCGCAGCGGCATTATTGACACCATTGGCACGGACAATACCGTTATGACCGCCGAAGAAAAAAAGGTGGCCGAGGGTATGCGGGGCGCAGGTCCCGGGTATCCCACCCTGGGCACCCATCTGCCCTCGGTGCTGAATGAGGGTATTTTCCGCCAGGAGCTGCCTATTGAAAAGCTGGTCCCGCTGATGACCATGAATCCAGCCAAGATCTTCGGCGTCTACCCCCGCAAGGGCACCATCATGCCCGGCAGTGATGCCGACATCGTGCTGGTGGACCTGCGGGAGGAGCAGGTGGTGCAGCCGGACGCGCTGCTGAGCCGCTCCGACTTCTCCATCTTCCAGGGCAAGAGGCTTCGGGGCTGGCCGGTGGCCACCATCAAGGACGGCCATATCGCCGCCTGGGAGGGCAAGCTCACCGGCGATAGTCAACGAGGCCGGATTTTGAAGCACTAAAAAAATCCTGATAAGCAGCAAAAATGTAAGAAAAGTGACAGAAAATACCGAAAAAATGTGTGATGCTAAGGCAGAGCAGCAGAGTCCTTTGCATACACACACCGTAAAAGAGGAGGAACACAACCGTGTATGTCTGCAAAGTAATCGGCAAGGTCATTTCCACCGTGAAAAACGAGAAACTGATCGGCCACAGCATTGTTCTGGTTCGCACAACAACTCTGGCTCCTGATGGCACCTTTGTTCCCGGCGACCAGGTCTTTGCGGCAGCTGACACCATCGGCTGCGGGGAAGGGAACTATGTGCTCGTTACCCGGGGCGGCAATGCCCGGTTTGCCTGCAAGTGCGAGAACGCTCCCATTGACATGGCGGTGGTGGGCGTTCTGGACGGAGGGCAGCACGGCATCTGCTGAGGACCCTGTTTCAGATCAGGATATGAGGTGAAGGAACGAATGAAGCAACTATTTGAACCCAACGGTATTGCGGTGGTGGGCGCATCGTCCAATCCGGCCAAGGCCGGCTTCGTGGCCATCCGCAATATGCGGGAAAAGGGATATGGCGGTGCGGTCTACCCGGTGAATCCCAAGGAAAAAGAGATCCTGGGCTATCCCTGCAGCCCCTCCCTGCGGGAGGTTGAGGGCCAGGTGGATCTGGTGGTGCTGATCATGCCCTCTAAGATGATCTACAGCGTTATGGACGATCTGGATCGGCGTATGGAGGAGAAGGGCGATGTGAAGTTCATCGTTTGCGCTGCCGCCGATTACGCCGAGACAAAGACCCCCGAGGGGATCGACCGGCAGGAGCGTTTGATGAAAACCGCCGAGAAATACGGCATCCGCGTGGTGGGCCCCAACTGCATCGGCGTCATTGACAACCGCAGCCGGGTAGATACCACCTTTGTGGATACCGGCGTGCCCTTCTCGTCCTTTGGCGAGCCCAGCGGCATTACCTTCATATCCCAGAGCGGCGCTCTGGCCAGCACCATCCTTATGGAGGGGGCCGGCCGCGTGGTCCCGGTCCTTTATAACAAGTTCATCTCCATCGGCAATATGGCCGATGTGGACTTTGTGGATTTGCTCTCCTATTTTGAAAAGGACGACTCCACCCGGGTCATCGGTATCTATATGGAGGGCTGCAGCAACGGCAAGGAGCTGCAAGCCGTTCTCAGACGCGTCAGCGCCCGGAAGCCTGTGGTGGTGCTGAAGGTGGGCCGCAGCGAAAAGGGCGGCGCCGCCGCTAACTCCCATACCGGCTCTATGGCCGGCGCCGACGCGGTGTATGACGCCATGTTCAAGCAGACAGGCGTTATCCGCGTGGATACCATCGATGAGCTTATTGACACCATGCAGGCCTTTGACCACCTGCCTGTGCCCGCCGGCGGAAGCCTGTTCCTATACTCCCAGGCAGGGGGACCCGGTATCTACTGTACCGATGCCATCAGCGCCTGCAAGGAGCTGAAAACACCGCTGGTCTCGGAGCAAACCAAGCAGCGCCTGCGCGACAGCCAGCAGCCCATGGCCAACATCTGCCACCCGGAGGGCTATGCAGATATCACGGCCTCTGCCTCCGTGAGCAACCATGTTGACGGGCTGCGAATCGTTCTGGAGGATGAAAATGTGGATGCCGCCGTCTTTATTACGGTGGTGCCTACCTTCCTGCCCCAGAAGGAGCTGGCCGAGGAGCTGGTAAAAATGACGCAAGGGTGTAAGGAGGCAGGCGAAAAGCCCGTTTATTACTGCGTGATGGCAGGGGCCTATACCGCTCCGGCCCGCGCCATCATGGAGCGCGCAGGCATGTGTACGTTCGACGCACCGGACAAGGCAGTGCTGGCTGCCAGAAATATGTGCCGCTATGCGGCCTTCCGCAGGCGCATCAGGGAGGAGGGTTGAGCCATGGCCGATAAGAAAACAATTGCCTTGAATGAGCGCGACAGTGCCGCCATGCTGCAGCAGTGCGGCGTGAACATGGTGCCCTGCGCTCTGCTGGAGAAGGAGGACGAGGCGGCCTTTGCCGCCGCTGCCGAGACCATGGGCTTCCCCATGGCCATGAAGGTCTTGTCTGATGAAATTCTGCATAAAACCGATGTGGGCTGCGTGGTGCTGGGGGTAAGCAGCGTCCAGCAGATGCACGAGGCCTATCGCGCCATCCTGGATAACGCCGCCAAGAATGCCCCCGGCGCCAAGGTTCAGGGCGTCCTGGCCCAGAAGATGCTGCCCAAGGGTTTTGAGGTTCTGGTGGGCGTCAGCACTGATCCCCAGTTCGGCCCCGTCATCATGGTGGGCCTGGGCGGTGTGCTGGTGGAGCTGCTCCACGCCGTTTCTCTGCGGGTGCTGCCCATTACCCGGGCCGATGCCGAGGATATGATCGATGAAACCCCCCTTGCCAAGGCCTGCCAGGGTCTGCGCGGTCAGAAGTACGACCGGGAGGAGATTGTTCAGACGCTTTTGAGCCTGTCCCGGCTGGTACAGGAGCATCCCGGGATCGTAGAGGTGGACATCAATCCCCTTATGCTGTATGGCGACGGCCGCCCGGCAACGGCGGTGGATGCCATGGTCGTATGGAAGCAAGAGTAAATCACATTCCTATAAAAAAGGAGCGAAATAACATGAAAGAAATCAGACTCCACGGCATCGGAGGCTTGGGCACAGTGAAGGCAGGCGAAATGCTGGTCCATGCCGCTGTCGCCAGTGGAAAGTTCGGCAATTCCATCCCCTTCTTCGGGTTTGAGCGCCAGGGCGCCCCGGTTACCTCCTATGTGCGCCTGGGCGATGAAAAGATCCGCCCTAAAAACCAGGTCTATCATCCCAACTGCACGCTGGTGCTGGATCCCAGTTTGCTCATTTCCGCCCCTGTTTTTGAGGGACTGACGGAGAACTCCTTCTTCATCGTCAATACCAAGGTGGAAAACGGCGCCGACCTGGTGACCAATCCCAATGTCAAGTGCGCCGCATGGCTGGACGCCACCTCCATCGCACTGGAGATACTGGGCCGCCCCATCACCAACACCATCATGCTGGGCGCCTTCACCAAGGCCACCGGCTGGGTGGATAAGGATGAGCTGGAGAAGGTCATCGGGCGTTTCTTCGGCGCTAAGAATGTGGAGACCTTCCGCCGCGGCTATGACGAAGTAAAGCTGCACTATTTTGACTAACAGGAGGATAGGGACTATGGAATTTATCAGTGATTACATTGTGCCGATCGGGCCCGAAGGGCTGCACATTATCCAGACCGGCAAGTGGAGAACCAGAAAACCTGTCATGGACACTGAAAAGTGCGTCAAGTGCGGCATGTGCCTGATGTATTGCCCGGTCAACTCCATCCGCCGCCATGAGGACGGTTCTTTTGAGATTTGCTATGACTATTGCAAGGGCTGCGGCATCTGCGCACATGAGTGTAAGAAGGGCGCCATCGAGATGCAGCCTGTGAAGGAGGAAGAATAATGGGTGAGATCAAGGTAATCAACGGCAATATGGCTGCCGCCATCGGCGCCGCTATGTGCCGCCCCGATATCATTGCGGCCTATCCCATCACACCCCAGACCCCCATTGTGGAGTATCTGGCGGATTTTGTGACCGGCGGCACCCTGGACAGCAGCGTCAGCGAGGTGGAGAGTGAGCTGTCTGCCATGAGCGTTGTCACCGGTGCTTCCCTGGCCGGCTCCCGCGTGTTCACCGCCAGCGCCTCCCAGGGCCTGTCTCTGATGTATGAGCCCTACTTCCGGGCCTCCACCCTGCGTCTGCCTGTGGTCATGGCTGTTGCCAACCGTGAGATGATCTCTCCCCAGACCCTGTGGGGCGGCCCTCAGGATTCTCTGACCGTCCGTGACGCCGGCTGGCTGCAGATTTATGTGGAGGATAACCAGGAGATCCTGGACACCATGATCATGGCTTATCGCCTAGCTGAGGACAAGAATGTCCTGCTGCCCATCAATGTCTGCTTTGACGGCTTCTACCTGTCCCATATGTCCGAGCGCGTAGAGATTCCCGACCAGGACAAGGTGGACCAGTTCCTGCCTAAGTATGTGCCCGAGCATATCATTTTGGATCCGCAGCGGCCCATGGCCGTTGACCCCCTGACCAACGGCAACCTGCTCACCGAGTACCGTCTCAAGCACATGATGGCCCAGCAGAACGCGCTGAAGCTCATCGAGGAGCTGGACAAGGTCTACGGTGAGAAGTTCGGCAGAAGCTACGGCGGCGCCGTTGAGGAATACCGCTGCGACGATGCCGATTATGTCATCGTGACCTTGGGATCTATGACCGATGTTGCCAAGGACTGCGTGGATAAGGCTCGTGCAGAGGGCAAGAAGGTGGGCCTGCTGAAGATGCGCATGGTCCGTCCGTTCCCCTCCGAGCGTGTAGCCAAGGTCCTGGCGGGCAAGCGTGTCTACGGCGTGGTGGACCGCAATGTCTCCTTCGGCTGGAATACCGGCATCATCTACGAGGAGATCTGCGCCTCCATGAACCGGGCCGGTGCCTATGTGCCCAATATCCCCTTCATCGCCGATCTGGGCGGCGAGGATATCACGGCCGAGCATATTAACTATGCCATCGACAAGATCATTGCCCAGGACGGCAAGGCCGAGAAGCACGACACGGTTTGGCTGAATCGTGAAGTGAAGAGAAAGTAAGGAGGGCACTGAGATGAATGTTATTGAAAAACTCGCAACCTATGAAGATCAGATCTCTCCGGGCGTCTCTGCCTGTGTGGGCTGCAATGTTGAGCTGACCCTGCGCACCTGCATGAAGGTCATGGGCCCCAACACCATTTTTGCGGTACCTCCCGGATGCATGGGCGGTGTCGGCGTTGTGGGCTGGGATAAGAAGTCCGGTGCCAAGTGCCCCGTGTTCTTTCCCCTACTGGATAATGTCGCCTCCATGCTGGCCGGTATCAAGATGCACTATGAGCGCAGCGGCCGCAAGGTCAATGTGGTGGCCTTTGCAGGCGACGGCGCCTCCGTGGACGCCGGTATGCAGTGCTTGTCCGGCGCTGCCGAGCGCGGCGACAAGATTATTTACATCTGCTATGATAACGAGGGCTATATGAATACCGGTTATCAGCGCAGCGGCTCCACCACGAAGGGGTCCTGGACCTCCACCACCCCCGTTATCAACGGCCATGGCGGTAAAAAGCAGAGCAAAAAGGACTTCCCCATGATTATGGCCATGCACGATGTGCCCTATATGGCCACCATGAGCCCGGCCTATATCCCCGATATGGTCCGCAAGCTGGAGAAGGCCCTGACCGCGGACAACGGATTGGTATATCTCCATGTGTTTAATCCCTGCGTCACCGGCTGGGGCTGCAAATCCGACGAGAGCATCGAGCTGGCCCGTATGGCCGTGGAGACCAATATCGCCCCTCTGTACGAGGTGGAAAACGGCGAGTTCAAGATGTCTGTTGACATTAAGGATCCCAGGCCCGTGAAGGACTTCGTTACCCGCTTTAAGAAATTCAAGCATCTGACGGAGCAGGACATTCAGGAGCTGCAGGAATTTACCGACCGCCGCTTCGCCCGGCTGCAAAAGCTCTGCGAAAAATAAATTGTTTTCTCCCTTTTCCCACTTCCTATTATCCCCTTATTCCCCTGCGGAAAAAGACACGGCATACAGCCGTGTCTTTTTCCTTGTTGAGACGGGCTTTCCCTACAGCTTTTTCAATGTTGTTTGGCAGGCGGCACTGCTGTTTTTCTGTTTGAAGCTGTGGCGGTTACGCTGTGGCTTAACAAAAGGCAACCTGTTTTATCTGCTGCGTGTTCACTGCGACAAGAACAAATGTGTCCGCTGCGGCAAATGCCTGCGGGCCTGCCCCATGAACGTGGATATCCACCGGGAAACCTGCAAATTGAGTCATTTCCTCTTTGCACTTTTTCGCTCGGTGGGTGCATGCTTTTTTGTGGTCAGCCTTTGTCATTTGGGGTTGCCGCTGCACATATATCGTGTAAAAAATTCATTTTTACACGATAATAGTTCTACCTTTTTTCGTGAGTATATGTTACACTGTTGTCACGGCGCACAAGAAATACAAAAAACGCGAGAAATGCGGAAACAGCATGCACAAAAGCGCGAAGCTACTATCGTTTTTCCTGGCATTGCTGCTTCTCGCCCAATGAATCCCCGCACAGGCTTGGGCCGCAGCTGCTGCAGACGCGCCTGCGGCCGTTTCGGAAGCGGTCAATGGCACCACCACGGAATTCTTCCTCAATGGCAGCCAAATTTTGGCGCAAAAGACCGGGGATTCCGTTATGCGCTTCTTCTACGACAGCACCGGCAAGCGCGTGGGCTTTGCCAACGGTACCATGCTGTTCTACTACCTCTACAATGTCCAGGGGGATGTTATAGCCATCGTCCGGGCCGCCACGGGCAGATCGTGGCTAAGTACAGCTACGACGCCTGGGGCAAATGCACTGTCACCAACGCCGCCGGCTACGCCGTGGGCGACAAAAATCCCTTCCGCTACCGAGGGTATTACTACGATACCGAAACTGGCTTGTACTACCTCAACAGCCGCTATTATAACCCGGAGTTCGGGCGGTTTATCAGCGCGGATAACCAATTGTCTGTCGGCGGCGATTTAACCGGCATGAATCTATTTGCTTACTGCGGCAATAATCCTGTTAATCGTGTTGATCCAACAGGTGAGGCGTGGTGGCATTGGGCGTTAGGCGCTGCAGTTGTCGCAGCTTGCGCTATTGCAACCGTCGTAACCTGTGGTGGCTTTGCCGCGGCTGCAACGGCTGTGGGGTTGGTCAGCAATGGCATAGCAGCATCTTCGGCGGCTGCAACTATTGCAGCCGGTGCATTTATTGGGTCCTCTGTAGTTTACGGAACATCTGTAGTCACAGCATTGGCTTCCTCAAATTCTCTCGATGAGTTCTGTAGCCAAGGCTCCTGGGGGACAGTTGCAGCAACCGCCGGAGGTGCTGCATTTGGCGGATATAGTGGATATGCAATGGCCAACGCCCAAAAACAAACAACAGCTGGCAGAGGCACTCAGAACCCAAAAGTTAAAGCTGCCGTCCAAAAAGGGCAGGAAATGCACAAAATGATGGATTATGGCCCCGGAGTAAAAAAAGAAATGACCATAGCTCCAGGATGCCGAGTAGATGGAATTGATTTCAATAGTCGAATTATTTATGAATTAAAGCCAAATAATCCACAGGCAATTGCTAGAGGAATAAAACAGCTAAACAGGTATACTGAGGCAGCTAGTCAGCAGTATGGTGGAACGTGGACAGGTGTTCTCAGGCTATATGATTAGGAGGATAATAATTATGCATTTTTCTCATGAAGGCTACTTTACCTACGAATTGCCAAATGGTTGGTGTTCAGAAGACAGCGGTGAAAATCTCCTGATTTACGACCCAAATGGCAATGGGGCTATGACCATATCCTTCTTTAGCATTTTTGATATGAATAAATCATTGGATGAGCACATCAGTATCATGGCAAAGAAGTTTGTTGATAAAAACGAGATCTCTCTTTACGGGCCGCTCATTCTTTGCGGCTCGAAAGAGAGCAAATTAACCCTATACGGGACAGGGGTAACTTCTGACAAGTGGTTTATCAAGCTATGGGTCATAGCAAGGTATCCAAGAATTGCGTTTGCAACATATCAAAGTGAAAAGAAAACATCAGAAGTAAAAAAATACGACGCAATTATCAGTAGGACTAATTTCGCCACATAAAATTGCATTGTCAGTAACCTCCGCAACATGCTCACCTACAACGGCGCCAGCTACACCTGGATGGGCCGGGAGCTGCGGAAGATCACCAACGGCAGCAACACCTACAGCTATAAGGACAACGCCGACGGCATCCGCACCAGCAAGACGGTCAACGGCACCACCACGGAATTCTTCCTCAACGGCACCCAAATTTTGGCGCAAAAAAACGGGGATTCCATCATGCGGTTCTTCTACGACAGCACCGGCAAGCGCGTGGGCTTCGCCAACGGTACCATGCTGTTCTACTACCTCTACAATGTCCAGGGGGATGTTATTGCCATTGTCCGGGCTGCTACCGGACAAGTTGTGGCCAAGTACAGCTACGACGCCTGGGGCAACTGCACTGTCACCAACGCTACCGGCTACGCCGTGGGCGATAAGAATCCTTTCCGCTACCGGGGCTATTACTACGATACCGAAACAGGGCAGTATTACCTGAATAGCCGGTACTATAACCCGGAGTTCGGGCGGTTTATTAGTGCGGACGGGCAGTTGAACAGCGGCATACTCGGTTACAACTTGTTTGCTTACTGTGAGAACAACCCTATTAATGATAGTGATCCCGATGGAACCCTATCATTGCTTGCAAAAATTGCAATTGGAATTGGTGCTGTTGTGGTTGGAGCAGCGATTGTTGCGGCGACAGCCGGCACTGCATCTGTGTTTTTGGGGGCAGTTGTTACGGGTTTAAAATCCGCAGCCTTGTCTGGAGCAATTAGCGCTGCTATTGGTGCAGGGTACAGCGCTGTTGAACATCGTATTTCAACTGGTAGCTGGAGTGGCGCTGAAAAAGCAGCTATAGGTGGCGCTGTCGATGGATTTGCAAATGGGGTTATGACTGGCGGAGTTATGGCGGGTGGTTCACAAGCACTTAGTAGCGGTTTCAATGTAGCAGCTAAAGCAGGCGTTCCAACTGGGAGAAATGGAGGATTAACTATCGGAAAGGACGTTCGTGTTTTGTCGCCAAATCATCCAAAAGCATTTGAAACGGGCGGAACGATGCTGAAGATTGGAAGTAAATATAAAAATATTCGGTTTGATGTAGGCAGCAAAAGTCTGTTTCATATGAATATCCAATTGTCAAAAGCAGCAAATCATCATCTTCCAATCGGTATTTTTGGAGCTGGAATACTGGGAGGCTTTACACATGATTAAGTTTTCAAAGATGTTTTTTACGAATCCAGCAAAAATATGGATTTCAAATATTAAGTGTAGCTTCAATAATGTAGTAAAAATTATTAAAGTATTTAATTGCGAATGGATGACTATGACAATTGATTCTATAGCAGAAGGGAGCGCACTGTTAACATTTGTTAAGAAACATAACCTAGAATATGCCGAAAGGCATCTTTCAAACTGCAATATAGAGCTATCTGTGTTGCTACCACATACATTGCTTAAAGAATTTTTAGAAAAGGCGTTTAACGAGGAGCCGGAAAATATATTTATATATAATTCATTTCATATGAATTGTAATATGGCATGCACACGGCATTCGTTGGAAGAGCTAACAGCTACAGGAGCTACAGATGCATGTATATCAATTGCTATAGATGAAGATGCTATTTTGATTTGTATGAACAAATCGCGGTATTCATCTAAAGATGTGTTTCAGGCAATCAAGTCTTTGCATTTTGAACAATATATTGCAAATTGATTGCCAGGGACAAAGCAGTAAAAACAACCCACTACACGGAGTACACCAGCAACGGCAACTACGTCGCCCGCTCGGTGGACGACTGGGGCTATGCGACCAAGTATTCGTATGATCCCACAACCGGTACCCTGGGCTCGGTGGAGACGCCCAACGGCGGCGTGACCAAATACATCTACAACGCCAATAACGACCGGCTGGAGAAGGTGACCTCTCACGACAGCGCCTCCGGCAGCGCCACGACCACCGTGCGCTACGCCTATAGCAGCCGGGGCGACCTCTCGGGAATCACCACTCTCTCCACCGCGTATACCTTCACCTACGACGCCTTCGGCAACCCCCTGAAGACCACCGCCGGGGGCCGGACCCTGGTCACTAATACCTACCAGGACAATAACGGCAATCTGGCCTCCGCGCAGTACGGCAACGGCCTCACGGTGAACTACGGCTACGACTCCATGGACCGGCTGTCCAGCAAGTCGTATGGCAGCGTCAAGAAGGGCGAGTGGGTCTACAACGCTGCCGGGCAGCTGGGGCGCCACTGGGACTTCACCAACGGCCGCGGCTACATCTACTCCTACGATGCCCTGGGCCGTCCCACCCGGGTAGATTGCACGGACGGTAACTGGCTGCAGTACGGGTACAACACCGTTGACCGGTCCACGTTTTTGCGTTACCGTTTTGGCGGCGTCACCCGCACCACGTCCTATACCTTATCAGCAGATTGCTTATCTTTCCTTATCAAGTCTAGGCGGCCCATTTGGAGTGATAGGCACGAAAAGCGGCTGGCAGCCAAAGACTGCCAGCCGTAAAAATATACATTTTTCGCAATCCATTTAGGCGGGCGCCGCCTACAGGCCGGAGAGCTGCTCTCCAGCCCACCTATGCTTAGTCAGCGTAGCCCTTCTGGTCCTCCAAAGGGTTGATGCCGGTGTAAGGAACGGCGTTACCATCGCTGGCCGCGCCCTTGCCGGTCCGGGTAATGGTGCAACCGGTATACTCCACAATGCCGCCGATAGGAACAAAAGGCTTTTTAACCGTGATGGTCACCTTCTCCACCGCATCGCTGGCCTCAAAAATCTCATCAGAGATGCGCTGCGCAATGCGCTGCACCATTTTATGCTGTTCGGTGGTGACCACCTTCTTGGCGCAGTTATACAGCGTCAGGTAGCTCACGCCTGTGGAGTAATCATCATTCTGGCACTTGCCGGTCTCGTCAGATTCGGCGGTAATATCCACCACAAACTTGGCGCCGAATTTGTTCTCCTCCGGGAAGAAGCCATGGGTGCCCCAGAACTGCATCCCCTTGGCGATTGTTATGCAATTAGCCATTGTTAAAGTCCTCTCTTTTCTTTGTATCAATCCTGATAGGGCTGGCCCTTCCAGAACTCGCGAACACACTCGGAGAAGTCCTTGCGGATGCGCTCATCATCCAGATTTACGGAGTGACCGTCCTGGCAGATGAGATTGCCGTTGACATAAACCTTCTTGATGTCCTTGGGATCCTTTCTCCAAAACACCTCGGCCACCACATTCTTCTCCGTCAGCTGGATAGCGGCGTTGCCGGTGAGGATCTGGAAATCGGCGCTGTAGCCTTCCTTCAGGCAGCCCACATCGGTGTAGCCCAGGCCGAAGGCGCCGCCCTCGGTGGCAATTTGGAAGCCCTGCAGGGGGGTAAGAGCGTGCTTGCTGTAATTCTTGCCCATCTGCATCAGAACCAAATAGCGCATGTTCTCGTAGAAGTTGCCCTCGCCGTTATCGGTACCCAGGCCAACCTTGATTCCGTTCTTCAGCATGTCGGCCACAGGTGCAATACCGGCGTTGCACAGGGCGTTGGAACGGGGCTGGGTGGAGATGCCCACGCCCATCTGGCCCATGATGTTCAGCTCCACAGGCTCCATGCAGCTGCACTGGTTGGCCCATGCCTTGCCGCCTTCCCAGAAGCCGATCTTCTTATACAGCTCAGCAGTGGTCATTCCGTACTTATCTACGCAGCACTTGTCCTCATCGGGGCCTTCATTCATGTGGATCTGGATGTATTCATCCATGTCACGCGCCATGCCGGCAGCCTTCATCAGGAACGGAGTGGAGCAGGAGAATGTGGTGTGAGTGCAAATCGTGCCGCGGATATCGCTGTTGCCGGTCTCGCGCATCTTCAGGATGAAGTTCTTGTTCTCCTCCAGGTTCTCATAACCGTTCTCAGTGCTGATGCGCTCGTTGGACTCCAGAGACAGAACGGCCTTCATGCCGGCCTTGCGGATAACGGCCTCCTCGGTCAGCAGACGCTTGCCTCTCTCCGCAAAGGGGGCCTCCAAAATATCGTTGCACAGCGTCACACCGCTGGTCATGGATTCCAGCGCAGAATACTCCGTGGAAATACGGATGGTCTCCAGGGTCTGGCGGTTTTCCACCACGGGCCACCAGAAATCCTCCAGCAGGGGCTTGAGGCTCAGGTTAGGCTCCGTAGCACCATGGGCCAGGGTCTCATAAAAGTGCGTATGGGTGTTGGTGAAGGTGGGGCAAACAATGCTATCCCGTGCATCGATCACGCCCTCCTTACCCAGCAGCTTCTCATTGGGAACGATCTCCACGATCTTTCCGTTTTCAACCACAAAGCCGTAATCCTTCTTTGCCTCAGTTGCGGACATAATCAGCCAGCCCGCCATAATCCCAGTCATTTTTTCCATCGTTTAAATATCCTTTCTTGTAAATTCTTAACACAGTTGCGTTTGTGTATACGTGGTTCACTTGGTGTAAAGGAACTTGCCACTGCCCTTTTCCGCCGTAATAACGCCATCCTTCATTACGACCTGACCGCCCTTGATGGTCAGGGTGCATTTACCGCGCAGGGGGACCCCGTCAAAAATGGAGTAGGCGGTCGCTCCTGCCACAGCCTTCATGCTGTATGTCCAGGATGGCTCCGGATCAAAGAAGGCCAGGTCCGCATCACTTCCGACAGCAATCACGCCCTTTTGCGGATACAACCCATAGAACTTGGCTGCGTTGGTGGCTGTCATGCGGGCGAACGCCGGCATGGGCAAGCCGCCCTTAATCACGGCCTCAGAGAAGCAATACTGCATTCTTGTCTGTACCCCATCCACACCGCAGGGAACTGTTTCGTAGTTAGTGCCCAGCTTGTAGTTTTTGGAATAAGGGCAGTGATCGGTGGAGAGAATGGATATCTCCTCTTGAATCATTGCCGCAAGCAATGCGTCCGCATCCTGCTGAGAGCGCAGGGGGGGATTCATGGTGTACAGCGCACCCATGGGCCCCTCCATATTTTTCCGGGTAAAGTGCATATAGTGGGGGCAGGATTCCAGATAGAAGCTGTGGTTGCCCGCAGCACGCTCCCGCTCCAAAATAGCAACGGTCTCCTTGCTGCTGGTGTGTGCAATGCACAATCTGGTCCCTGTCAGCTTGGCAATAGCCAGCACGTTCTCCACGGCCAGCTGCTCGGCAATATTCGGCCGGGTAAGAGACAGAGCGGTCATATCAGAGCTTTCCGGCGGGAAACGCTCCTTCATGCAATCGATGATGCTTTTCTCCTCCGCATGCACCAGCAGCGACCCCTTGTCGTGAATGGTCTCCATAATCGTGAGGAAATCACCCGGCAGCAAGGATGTATAGGGATAGTAGGTGTACGCCTTGAAGTTTGTAATGCCCTCTTCCATAATCTGGGGAAGCAGGGGAAGCTCGTGCCGATACCCTTCCGTAAAGGTGAAATGCAGGGCATAGTCCACCGCCGCGTCCTTTCCGGCGTCCTTCCGCCGGGCAATGCACGCCAAGGGATCCTCTCCCTCCGCCGGCTCACAGAAATCCACCACCGTGGTGGTGCCTCCTGCCAGAGCAGCCTTGGAGCCGGTATAGAAATCATCCGCAATGGGGATATCGCCAAAGCCGCCAAAATGGACATGGCCGTCTATGCCGCCGGGTACAACATACTGACCCGCTGCATCGATCACCTGGCAGCTGGGATCCAGCGGGCTTTCCGGAGACAAGATTGCCTGGATCTTGCCGTTTTCCAAAAGCAATGTCGCCTGGATGACCGAGGTCTCCGTCACGACCTTGCCGTTGATGATCGCGGTTTTCAAGCAGCAGCCCTCCTTGATCTGTTTTGAAAGTGATTGTGTCTTTTACTTGATGTAAATGGCCTTTTTATTGCACATTCCGAAGCACAGGCCGCACACGCGGCACTGATTTGCATCTACATGCATATTCCCCTGCTCGTCAAAGGAGCGGGCCCGGTATGCACAGGCGGTTACGCACCGGTTGCAGTGCACACACTTGTCAGCCTCGAACACGAAATCGGCGGGAGACTTCTCCTCCAGCGTGCCATTGCGCAGCGTCAGGCCGGAAACGGAGGGGATATCGGGATAGCCGTACTTGTCCATCAGCTTGCTGAGATTTTCCGTCAGCTGAGTGAATACGCCGGGGCCGTTCACAATAGCGGCGGTGCACACGCCCACGGCGGTAGCGCCGGCCATCAGCATTTCCATGGCCGCCTCGGCATTGGTCACGCCGCCCAGGCCGATGAGATCCTTGTTGGTTTTTGCAGCGATATCATGCACATAGCGCAGGGCAATGGGCAGGATGGGCGCACCGGTCATGTAGCCATAGCCATGTCCGCCGATCAGGGGGCGGCCAGTGGTGATGTCCACCCGGTAGGTGGGGCCGATGGAATCAATGGCGGTAATTGCATCTGCACCGGCCTCGTCACAGGCCCGGGCGATGGTCTCCGTATCCTTCCAGTTGCCGTTGACCTTGGTGATGATAGGCAGCTTGATCTCCTTCTTCAGGGCAGCCAGCAGCTCTACCAGATCCGCCGCCTCGGTATAACCGTTAACCAGCTCGATCATGTCGGCGCCGGCGTCCTGCACCATGTTGGCCACCTCCAGCGTCTCGTCCAGACCACCGTAGCCGTAAACACTGGCAATCAGAGTCTTGACGCCCAGATCCTTGGCACGCTTGATTTCATAGTCTCTCCACCGGGTCATGGGCATATCGGAGCCGCCCTCGTTGTTCAGCAGGCTCATGTTCCCGTTGGATATCATGTGGCGAGTGGTATTCACCGCACCCTTGACGGTGATGGATTTGGTCACCACTGCGCCGCAGCCAGCTTTAGCGCAGGCTGCCAGCGCTTCGGCATCCCAGCCGCAGGGGCCGGAACCAAGCACAAAGGGAGTGTCCAGTTCTCTTCCGCAGAGCATCGTTTTCAGATCAGCCATAGTCTTTTCTCCTTGTATACAGTTTTTTAAGGAAGCTTCAAATAATCCAGCACGGCCTCTATCCGCACGATATAACCCGTGCAGCGGCAGAGGTTGCCGTCCAGATAGGCTTTTACCTCGTCATAGGTGGGGTTTTTCAGCTCCCGCTTCAGCGCATAGGCCAGCACAACAAATCCCGGCGCGCAATAACCGCAGCCCTCGCCGCCATACCGTGTCAAGCATTCCACGATCTTATCCGCCTCGCTGCCCAATCCTTCTACGGTGACGATCTCTGCACCGTCGGCCCGAACCGACAGGTATTCGCAGCTAACAATGGGCTTGCCGTTAAGCAGCACCGTGCAGGTGCCGCACGCCCCGTCTCCGCAGCTGATCTTTACAGAGGGGCAGCCGTGGCTGCGCAGGGTATCCGCCAGATATTCGTTGGGCGTGACATCCCATTCCTGCTGCTTTCCGTTACATTTTACATGAATCTTCATCTGCCAGCTCCTCAATTGCCCGCCGGGCAAATACCTCACACAGTGTACGGCGGTATTCCGCCGTGCCTCGATAATTCGTACCGAAGCGATATTCTGCCGTGATCCGCCGGGCCAGCTCCGCAGCCCGTCCGCGCGTAACCGGGGTGTCACGCATCTCGCTCATGGTCTTTTCCGCCAGCTTGGCCCGTCCGGGAAACACGCCTGCGGCAATGATCCAGTTTTCCTTCACGCGGCTGGCCGCCAAGCAAAAGATGGAATAATCGTTATAGCTCAAGCGCATCATCTGCACCTTGGTTCGGCGGCCCTCCTTGGGCAGCACGATCTCCACCAGAATGTCCCTCTCCGGCGCGTCCTCGTTCATATACGCCCACAGACTCTTCACGCCGCCGCGGTAGAACCGTAGGCTGGCATTCATGGCCAAAAGCGTGGGGATTATATCGGAAAAGCCAAACCGTGATGCCACATGGGCGCCGATGGTGATGACATTGCGAAGCTGTACGCCGATCAGATGCTCCAGCACCTCCCGCAGGGCGGGTCCGAAGTTTTCGAGGATGACGGCGCTGGTTTCTATATCCCGCAAGGAGGTATATGCGCCGATCATCACGGCCTCCTCCGTTTCACGGATGTAGTCAAGGCCGCAGGCACTCAGATCGATGGCCGTGCCAATCTTCACATTTGTGCGCTTCAAAAATGTACATCCGCCCAAAATGCGGTTTGTTTTCCCTTTTACCAGCAGGGCATAGGCCTCATCCAGTGTGGCGGGTTTTTGATATTCACGAATCTGCATATCCGCCCTCCTTTTCCTGAATAGCCCTGAGCACCTTTTCCGGCGTGATGGGCAGCGTATCAAAATGGATGCCCAGCGCGTTGAACAGCGCATCGGAAATTGCCGGTGCCGGAGAACCGGTGGCAATCTCGCCCAGCGACTTTGCGCCGAAGGGGCCGGTGGGCTCCTCACATTCCACGAACTCCACATCCATGGTGGGCATATCCATCTGACAGGGGATCTTATAGTTCTGCATATCCCGCGTCAGCACACGGTGATCCTCCGGGCCATATTTGATTTCCTCAAACATGGTCATTCCGATGGATTGGGTAATGCCTCCCATGGCCTGCACCCGTGCGTTGATGGGATTGAGCACCCGGCCGCAATCGATGGCCGAAGACATATGCACCAGACGATAGTAGCCCGTCTCCTTATCCACCTCTACCTCTGCACAGGTAGCAACATAAGGGCTGGGTGCAAAGGTGTCCGGGAAGGATGCGCTTACCACCAGCGGGTCGCCGCCGCCCCAGTAAAAGCCCCATTTATCCGCAAATTCAATCAGATCCATCAGCCGCCGGCCATTGGACAGATAAAACACCTCGTCCCGGAACTCAAGCGGCTCATCGGCAGGCAGATTCGCCGTCTCACGCACGCATTTCCACAAAAGCGTTTTCATCTTCTCTGCGGCCAATTTGGCGGCGCCTCCGCAGCGATAGGTATTGGAGGAGGCGTAGGTGCCGGGGTCAAAGGGTGTGCAGGCGGTATCCGCCGCCACCAAATGGATATGGTCGGGCGAAACGCCCAGCACCTCGCCCACGATCTGAAGTATCACCGTATTGGACCCGGTACCGATATCCGCATGACCGGAGAATACGCAAAATGAGCCATCCGCATTCATGGCAATATTCACATTGCCGCGGTCAACCCTGGGCACGCCGGAGGCGTGAGAGGAAATCCCGATGCCTACGCCCCGCACCACTGTGCCTTGGGGTACGGTACGGTTGCGTTTTTTGTCCCAGCCGATCAGCTCCTTGGATCTGTGGATGCACTGGGCCAAAGTGGTGCTTTGGATATAAGCGGGATCATCCTCCATCCAGCCGTTCATCACGGGATGGGAATCCCCCAGCCGGGCGATATTTTTCAAAAAGACCTCTGACAGATCCAGCTGCAGCTCATCGGCAATGTGGCGGGCTGCCACATTGAGTAAGAAGCAATTCTGCGTTGCGCCGAAGCCGCGAAAGGCACAGCCCTCCATCTTGTTGGTAAACACGGAATACTGGCTGATCCGCAGCGCATCCACCCGGGGGAAAAGCGCATAGGAGTTTTTGATGCCCGTCTCCATCACATCCTCCGAAATCTCGGAGTAGGCGCCTGCGTTCTGGAATCCGGTCACGTCAATGGCACGCATTGTTCCGTCCCGATCCGTACCTACCGCAGCCTCCAGCATATATTCATGCCGGGAGCCGATGGTAACCATAGCCTCCTCCCGGCTGAAAATCAGGGAAGCGGGCCGCCCCGTCAGGTAGGTTACCAATGCGCACCAGCAATAGGGGCTAAAAATATTCTTGCCGCCAAAGCCGCCGCCCACCTGAGATTTGATAACCCGCAGCTTTCTGCGGTCAATGCCGAGACTTCTGGCCACATCCTCCTGCATGGCGTCCGCCGCCTGTGTGGGGGCCAAAATGGTCAGATATCCGCGGTCATCATAGTAGCTGTAGCAGCGGTGGGTTTCCAGCTGGGTGTGGATCTGCTGGGGTGTATAGACCCTGACACGGGTCACATGATCGCACCGGGCCAGCACGGCATCGGCATCTCCATATTCCCGCACACTCCGGTGTACCTGGTTCCTCTCCGGCCGATAATTCTCCGCCAGGTTGGGCTGGATATACATCTCATCCAAGTGGTCGCCATGCACCAAAATATCGCTTTCCAGTGCATGGGTAAAGTCCATCAGCGGTTCTCTGGGCTTCCACTTGATCTTCACCAGGTTTCTGGCACGCTCGGCAGCCTCCTCTGTTTCTGCTGCCACCAGCGCCACCACATCTCCCTCATACCGGCCCACCCGGTTCAGCACATTGCGCTCAAAGGGGGTGTAATTCCAGCCGAAGTTGGTAATGATGTTCGTATCCTGCCATGTAAACAAGCGGACAAAGCCGGGAACCTTTTCTGCGATGTGGGAATCAAGAGATTCAACCTCTGCAAAGGGATAGGGGCAGTGGATCGCCTTTACGATCAGTGTACCCGGCCGGACCTGGTCTGCCATGTATACAGGCCGCCCCAGGCCCAAAGCCTTGCCCTCGATCCGTGGGATCCTTTTTGTAATAAACTTAAAGTCACTCATGCGTCCTTACCGATTCCTGAGGTATTTGGGGGGAAGGCGTTCTTCATTTCAAAAGAGCCTTCATAATAGCGTAGTAGCTCCGGCAAACCTTTGCCAGCTGCTCGATCTCGATATATTCGTTGTCGGTGTGGGCCAAATTCTCTCTGGACGGGCCCATACCCACGGTCTTGATGCCTGCCTCACCGGCATAGTGGCTGCCATTGGTGCAGAAGCTGTACTGAGTCACCTCCGGCGTCTGGCCGATGGCGTGGAGCTCGGCGAGAATATCCTGCACGAAAGCATCGTTCTCGTCAAACAGCCAGCCGGGGAAGAAGCGCTCACCCTGAATCGTATTGCCGGTATAGCACTTCTCCTCACCCACGGCAAAGGAAACCTTGGCCTTGATGGCGGGGTCCTTGGCCATCAGGTCATCCAGCAATGCCTGGATAGGTGCCAGCACGCTTTCCTTCGTCTCCCCCACCAGCAGCCGCCGGTCATAGGTGGCGCGGCAGTAGGAGGGAACCACAGAGGCACCGGGATAGGGTGTAGACTTGATATCCGTCAGCTCCAGAATGCCCTTGCCCAGAACAGGATGCTCCACAGGCTTCAGGCTGCGAATGGCCTCCACCACCTTGCACATGCTGTATACCGCATTGACACCCTTTTCAGGGTTTGCAGAGTGGGCGGGCACGCCAAAGGTCTCGACCACGATTTCGGCACGGCCTCTTTGGCCGATCTTCAAATTGCACAAGGATGCCTCGCCGATAACCACATAGTCGGGCTTGACGATCTCGCTGACGCTGCGGGCGGCCACGCCCTCAAAGCACTCCTCGTGTACAACGCCGGCAATATAAATCTCGCCGGGAAAGTCCCGGGCGGTATCCTTTGCAAAGAAATTGGCGGCGGCGGTAAAGGAAGCCACTGCGCCCTTCATATCTGAGGTGCCACGGCCATAGAGCTTGCCGTCCACCACCTCGCCCTTGAACGGATCATGAACCCATGCGGCGGGGTTTGCCACGGGAACCGTGTCGATGTGCCCGTCAAATAGGACCTTCTTACCGGGACGGTTGCCCTTGATCTTGCCGATGATATTGCCGTACTTATCCACGGTCACATCATCAAAGCCGTTGGCCTTCATATATTTTTCCAGCTCGGCCGCTACGCCGCCCTCATGTCCGGAATAGCTCTGCTGGGAGATCAGCACCTTGGCAAGCTCCAGCACTTCTTCTTTTCTTGCTTCGTTTAGCATATTCATTTGCACCTTTCTGTGATTTGAATTTAGATTTTTTTACGCACGATCATGTGTTTGATCACACGATCAAGAAAATACTCCTCAGAATACAGCACTGGCTGGGAGCGCAGGTCGTAGCCCACCTCTCCGATAAACAGCAGTGCGCAGCTTAGCGGGATATTCAAAGCGTCAGCGACTTCCTGCGTTACGGGAAGCGCCCGCAGCTCCGAAAGGTTAGTCTCCACAGATACAGAGCAGAACTTTTTCATAAACTCGAAAATAGGCGGCCGCAGGTCCTCAAGCTGGTAGCTATTATTTTCGATCAGCTGCATGGGCAGGTAATCCACACAGAAAATCGCAGGACGGCCATCGGCGCTGATCATACGCGCCACACGCAGCACCTGCTCCCCTACCGGGATATTCAGCTGCGCCGCCACGGTGGCATTGGCCGGATCTATCCGGGTGCGCACCCACTCTGTTTTAGCGTGCTTGCCGCTGAGCTCCAGTGTCTGGTTCAGCTCAAAATTCAGATCCAGCCGGGTATCAACATGAACCACGCTCTTGTTGATCAGCGTACCGATGCCATGTTTTCGCACTACCCAGCCCTCACGCTCTAATCGGGCCAGGCTTTCGCGGATCACATTTCTGCTCACGTTAAATTTTTCCGCCAGCTCCACCTCGGGAGGCAATGAATCTAAGCCGTTAAAATCCCCATTCCTGATTTCATGGAGGAGTATCTGCGTAACTTTTTCAGAAAGCTGTGTTCCCTTTTCCATCCTGCGTTTTCCCCCTGACTACATTCTTTCACCAAATAGGTCCTACCTATTTGATCGTACCACCCCTGTCTTTATTTGTCAATCGACATTTGCGCCTTTTCAATGTTCCTTCGAAAAAATCTGTATCAGGGGCGATACCCTGCCGTCAGCAGGGGCGATTATCCAGCATTTTCAGCAATTCCGCCTCGTCCACGCTGCCGCTGACCCAAGTGTTGGCAGTTGCCATATTCTGCACCCGCAGCTCGCCGCAGCGGTTCATAGCGGTCATGGCGGCCTTTACCGCCTCATCATCGGAGCTGCGCAGCCAAATCGTGTGCATAGCTCCATAGGCATATGCTGCGGCCTCTCTTGCAAGCGTAAGGGATAGGTCATCGCACAGAGGCGCCAGGAAAATAGAGCTCCATGAAAACTCTGCCGGCAGCTTCAGCTCGGTCAGCACCCGCACGCTCTCCTTGAATGCCCGGTATGTTACCGCCGCCGCGCCATCGGGCCGCAGCAGGAATACCGTTGTCGCCTCCGGCACCTGAGCCGGTATGTGGTCTGTCAGAATTACAGTTCCGTATTTCCATACTTCCACCGTGCCGTCTGCCGTGCTTGCCACATGGGGCAGCGTCAGCTCTGCAGGGGCGTCCAGGCGGAATTCCACAGTGGGCAGCTTATTCCGGCTTCCCAGCATACGGCAATCAAACGACAGATCCGCAGCCTCCCCGCACAGGGTGAAGATCATGTCCAGCGCTCCCTGCCAGGAGCGGCGGTTTTCAACATCCAGATCCTTGATATGCATCACAGTATCTTCCCTCCGTCTCCAAGGAAAGCCTTTTCCAGCGTCTCGTCGTTCAAACGTCCTGTGGAATAGGAGTTTCCTGTGGTAATATTAAAAAAGTTAATCTTGCATGGCGCGTCCCAATCTCTGGGGACATAGGCCCAGTTATTGCCGCATCGGTCAAAGAGGATTTGAAAGGGCGTTCCATAAACATCCGTACACTTGGAGAAGGGAATATCATCCAGCATTACGGTAATATCCTTGTCCTCGCACCGCACCGTCAGATTTGTTTCCTGTCCGTAGATCAGACAATCGTTTACCCGGCCGTAGGCAATGGCCTCATCGTCCACTACGCTGACCATGGGTGTTGTAGCGTTGCCCTCAATAATCTGCTCCATGGAGAAGCCCCTGTCCGCCACCGTGGGCATCGCCTGCTCCACGTTGCGGGCACACACCTGTACGGCACCTACCATGCATCCCGTCCGGGCAGCCATGATATAGAGCTTCTCCGGCGCAATACCGCACACCCTCCCAATGCTCTCGGCCAGCTCTTCATCGGGTAGAACCGTGGTCTGCACGCCGGCCACCGCCTTGCGGGGTGCCACGTCACGATAATCCACGGATTGGGCGAACTGATCCGATCCCAGGATGGATCGCACCGGTCCCGAAATCACCTGCAGATCGCCCCGCCAAGGCACCCTGGTGGCAGCCACATAGGAGGCCATTTCACATACGCCCGGATTTTCTGTGAACACCCGCAACCCGGGCACCGTGTAGTTCTTCAGCGGGATCATGGCAAAGCTCAATCGGCCCAGCCCGCCCATACCTACCTCGGCAAAATACTTTCCGGCCCGAAAACCGCCCTTGCAGTTGATACCCATATCCAGCACCGTGGCACCGTTTTTCAGGTGGATCACGCCGATATTCAGCCGGTCAGCCTTGGGAATGACCTCTCGCTCCAGTATGTCGGCTGCGGCCTCATTCACACTCCAATGCTTCATTCGTTGTCTCCTTATGCCTGCGGCTTTCCCGCCTTCAGGGCTTTGGCCGTCAGCGCCAGCCGCCGGCCGATGGCACGTGCATTTTCCATACCCTTTTCATCCTCGGCAGCGCCCTCGGCCATGCGATCCTGGCTCCACACCGCGGCGCCGGCATAAACGCCAAGGCCGCCGTTAACCACCGGCATTCCCTGTGTATGGTAAAAGCCCAGGATGGTGTTGATGGCACACTCCTGGCCCCCATTGCGGGTGCCGCCCACAGCCAGCGCCGCTCCGGGCATATATAGCCGCAGGTCGGGGTTGTCCCTGTGATTGAGGTATTCGGACCGGAACCGGGATAAGAATCCGCACAGCTGCGGGGTAATACCCATTTCATATACGGGCGTTCCGATCAGGATCCCATCGTACTTGAAAAAATCCTCGTTCCATGTACCCATGTCATCACTGTATACCACGCAGTGGGTCACGCCCTTACGCACGCAGGCGTTGCAGCCCATGCAGGGAGCGATTTTTTTGCCGTGAAGGTAGAGCACATCAACCTCTACATCCTCCACCGCTTCAGCAGCGCGTTTGGCCTCTTCAATGGCGTAGGCGGTGGAAGCCTTGCGTGCGCTGCCGCAGACAAACAACAGTTTTGTCATGGTCTTATTTCTCCTTTTACCCGGTTTTACATGCTGGCCAAGAACTTTTTGGCCTCACGATCAGCCTCAGCCGCCACAGCCTTTTCCTCCAGGCCACAGGCAAACTGATTCTTATGATACACAATGCGGCCACCCACAATGGTGGTCTCCACATTCTCTTGGCTGGAGTTATACATCAGGGTTGCAAGGGTATCGAAATTCGGCGTGGAACGCAGATAGATGGGGTCATAGATGAACATATCTGCCAGCTTCCCCACCTCAATGGAGCCCAGGTCACTGCGATGGGCCGCCTTAGCCGCATTAACAGTGGTAAAATCAAGCATATTCTGTGCAGACATAGCCACAGAGCTCCTGGTTCCGACCTTTTGCAGCAGCAGGCCGATTTTCAAGCTCTCGATCATGTCGGAGGAGTTGTTACTGGCTGCGCCGTCCGTGCCCATGGTGATGTTGACACCCTGATGCAGCATGGAGGCCATGGGAGGAATTCCTGAGCCAAGATACGCATTGGAGGTCGGGCAATAGCAAGCGTTGACGCCGTTGCGGACAAATGCCGCGATTTCCTCCTCCTTCAGGCAGACACAGTGGACCGCCAGCAGGCGATCGGTCAGTGCGCCAAAGCTCTCCATGGTTTCCACCACGGACTTACCGAAGTTTTTCTGGGTGAAAAGATTGTCCTCCTCCGTCTCCAGGATGTGCATTGTGTAAGGCACACCGGTGTCGTTGGAATAGGCCACCATCTCCCGGTAAAGCGCTTCTGTGGTGCCCCAAGGCACAGAGGCGCCCGCCCACACCCGAATCAGGGGATGGGTGCCATCCTCATATTTTTTGCGCAGGGCATCGGTGCGGCGGATGCACTCCTCGGCCGGGTGAATAAACCCGGGGTTCACGCCCATCTCAAGGCCAGTGTCGTGATAGCAATCCATGTAAATGCCGCGAATACCCACCTGCTCCATGGTTTCGATGCAGGCGTGGGGCAGATCATCGTTATTCTGCACATAGTTGAAATCAGACAGGGTAGTCACGCCGCACTTGAGGCTCTCCATGGCAGCGATCTTGCAGGCAAGGCGCTGGAGACTATCCGTCATCGCCGGGCCACCCCGCAGGGGCGCAGCCTTCAGCCACTCAATGAGGTTCAGATCTGCGCCAAGGCCCTTCAGCAAAGATTGGAAAATATGCACGTGTAGGTTTTGCATACCGGGGAAAAGGGCTTTGCCGGTGCCATCCAGCACCGTGGCAGCCGTCCATTCCTCCTCAGGAAGCTTGCCGATTGCGGCGATCTTGCCCTCTCGGATGGCTACATCCGTTTCAGGCAGCACCCGGCGCTGCTCATCCTGCGTGTAAACCGTGATGTTCCGAATTAAAATATCTGCATTCTGTCTCATATCAAACACTCCTTATAAAAAATGTCAGCAGTCATTAGGAAACTGCTGACATTGGCTATCGCAGTTCTCTCGCGTCCCTGGCGATAATAGTTATTTCGATGTAATACCGTAGCGAATCTTCTGCCGTGTGAACAGGAAATTCTGACGGTGGATACCCACGCTGACCAAATCAGCATGGGGGTGATCCTTCCAGGACTTCGGGAAAGCGGCGCCCGGGGACATGGTACCGCCCACATAAAGCATGGAATAATTGATAAAGTATTCATCCAGGCAGCCATGCTGCATCAGATGTCCGCAGTAGCTGGGGGCCTCGGCACACACAACCTCCATACCCAGCTTTCGCAGCACATACAACAGCAATTCCGTGTCAGGCTCGGCACCCTGTCCGGTAACGATCACCGGCACCAGATCAAAGTCCCGGTCCATAGCGGGCAGCTGGGCTGCATCTACCTGGTCGCGGCTTGTGAAGGGGCCCACAAGGCAATGCTTGAGGTGGCTATCCCTCTGAATATTCTCCCAGCCCACCGCAGAGGTGGCAATGAGCATTTTCAATCGCTCCTCTGTATCGACTCTGAACGTGATATGCTCGTAGGGAATATCTGTGGCGTCCAAGCTTACCACCACCTGGCAGGGCTGGTTGGGCTTGCCCAAGACCTCCTGCCGCTGACGGAAAAGGCTGATATCCATACAGTTGTTAATGTATGTGGGCTCGTTCTGCAGTGTCCGCGCACCTACCAAAATGCCATCGGAGTTGGCCCGCAGCATATTCAGACACCAAAAATCATCTGCGCCGCCGGTAGGGTCCAGCTCATTGAGCTTGGCGATCAGGGGGCCTACCTGATTGTCCATGAAGGCCATCTTGCCGTCCGCGCTGAGTACGATAGAGGAGACAATATACGGCCGGTCGCTGCCGGGCTTGGGGAATACCACCGGCGTGGTGTAATACCGGCTTGCATCCGGCAGGGACTTACGCCCGGCTGAAAGGCTTTCCATCTCCTGCAGCAGGGCTTCGTTGCGATAAATCTCGTGGATCTTCAGGTCATCCTTGGGGGTCTCAAAATATGTCAGATGTATAGCTTCCATGTTGTGTCCTCCTGTATTCAGCTAACTGTTTCTGCGGTTTCCTTCTTGCCGGCCATCAGCAGGCCCAGACGCTCATAGTTAGCATCGGCCCGATCCATCTCACCCAGCAAAACACCCTCGTAAATTACGCCAATCCGGTCGCTCAGGCTCATGATCTCGTCCAGCTCTGTAGACACCAGCACCACCGCACAGCCCCGGTCACGTGCCGCCACGATCTGCTCGTGGATAAACTTCGTTGCGCCGATATCCACGCCGCGCGTCGGATGCACCGCAAAAAGAAGCTGCGGCTGCTTGTCAAGCTCGCGGGCAACCACAACCTTCTGCTGGTTGCCGCCGGAGAGCGAGTGAATGTCATTGTCCGCATTGGGCGTCTTCACGCCGTAGTGCTCAATCAGCATTTCGGCCTGCTCATCGATCTTCTTCCAGTTCAGGAAAACGCCGTTGGTAAATTTGTCGTTATAGAAAGTATCCAGCACAAGATTGTTGCGGATGGACATATTCATCACAACACCCATGCCCTGCCGGTCCTCCGGAATGTGGGAGACTCCACGATCCAAAATCTGGCGCGGGGAGGAATTGGATACGTCCTCGCCTGCGATGCGCACGGTTCCGGTCTTTTTGCATAGACCCACAATACCGCGGATCAGCTCGCTCTGGCCATTGCCGTCCACGCCTGCAATTCCGTAGATCTCGCCGGCACGCACCTTCATATTCAGGCCGCGCACCGTCTCCACACCGGTGCTGTTCTTGGCGTGCATATCCACGACTTCCAGCATTACATCCCCCAGCTTCTGCTCGCCCTTGGGCGTTTCAAAGCTGACCTCCTTGCCCACCATCATGCTGGCAAGCTGTTTTGCGTTGGTTTCACTGGCCAAAACAGATCCAACCACCTTGCCCAGATGCAGGATGGTGATAACCTTGCTGATCTCCATGACCTCGTTAAGCTTATGGCTGATGAAGATCACGGCCTTGTTCTCCGCAATCAGATTGCGGATGGCGACGAACAGCTCCCTTGTTTCCTGCGGAGTCAGCACGGCGGTAGGCTCATCCAGCACCAGCAGATCGCACTTTTTATACAGCGCCTTGATAATCTCCACGCGCTGCTGCTGTCCCACGGTCAGTGTAGACACCTTTGCATAGGGATCCACCGCAAGGCCGTATTTCTGAGAAATCTCCTCAATGTGGGCAGCAACCCGCTTTTTGTCAATAAATGCCTGCTTCTCATCCAGACTCAGAATCACATTCTCTACCACAGACAGGGTGGGGATGAGCATGAAGTGCTGGTGCACCATGCCAATGCCGCAGGCGATGGCGGTCTTTGGGGAATCGATCTCTACCACCTTGCCGTCCACAGTGATGGAGCCGCCGTCCGGCTTGGCAAGGCCATAGAGCACATTCATCAGTGTGCTCTTGCCGGCACCATTTTCGCCCAGCAGGGTGTGGACCTCCCCACGCTCAAAGCTGACAGAGACCTTGTCGCAGGCAACTGTGCCCGGATAAATTTTGGTAATGTCTTTTAATTCAATAAAACTCATGGATTCTACGGCCTCCTTAGTGGCTTCCATCCCCCTGGGAGAGGGCCTTTTTCTGAATTGATTGTTATCTAATATCTAAAAACCAGGCCCGCTTCGGCGAGCGCCGGTCCGAGGTTTCAAATTTAAAGTGAAAAATGCAACTCAACTTTTGTTCTGTTCTTTGAAAGGGCGGGCATATGGATGCGTGTCCTACAATAAAAAACTGCGCGAAGCGGAGACCGCTCCGCGCAGTTTTTTCACTGGTTGGATTTCTTTGCAAAAATCGACTTCACGCAAAATGCGTGTGTGAGGGATTAGCCCACCAGCGTGGACAGATCCACACCGTCATAGGACTTCTGCCACAGATCCTGCAGGGTAGCCTTCTGCTCTTTGCTCAGCACGTCGGCATATTTGCCGGCATAACCGGTCAGGGTGATGACGCCAACGGAAGCGCCCATGCTCACGAAGCCGGGCTTCAGCGTACCCTCAACAGCCTGCTCAATGGCCGTAGTAATGCCCAGCTGAGCATCCTGAATCACGCTGATAAAGCAGCTTTCGCCGATGGTCGTCTGGTCAGACACAGCGCCCACGTTCATCAGGCCCAGTGCATCGCACTCCTGCACAGCGCCCACGCCGCAGGCGTCAGCATTCTGGGTGACAATGTCAACGCCCTTCTGCTGCAGAGCATCAACAGCCTGCTTGGCCTTCAGAGCATCGTCAAAGGAACCGGTGTACACGGGGAATACTTCGCACTCGGGATCGATGTACTTGGCACCGGCGATAACGCCATTGCACCATGCAATGATGGAGTCAATCTCATTGGAGCCAACAGCGCCGATCTTCTTGGTCTTGGTAGCCATGGCGCAGGCGGCACCGTTCAGGAAGCCCAGCTGATAGGTAGCAAAGTCGATACCGGTCAGGTTCGGCTCCTGGCCGGACTGAGCGCTGGTGCAGATGAAGGTAATGTTAGGATACTCCTTAGACACCAGCTTTGCGGCATCCAGGAACTCGGCACCGTGAGAGACAATAATGGTGTAGCCGGCATCGGCATAGCCGCGCATGATGCTCTCAAAGTCGGTGGCGGAAATGGACTCGGAATAATTGACCGTGCTGCCGGGATAGTCCTTGGAAGCAGCCTTGGCGGCATCAGCAGCCATCTGGCTCCAGCCACCATCGTTAGCGCTGCCGGAGAGCATAACGCCGATCTTCACATTGCTGTAATCTTTGCCATCATTCTTTTTGTCGCTGTCATTCTGCTTGTTGCCGCAGCCAGCCAGCAGGCCCAGAACCATCACAAGAGACAGCACAAGAGCTATAACTTTTTTCATTTTTGATCCTCCCTAATTGATTTTAATATTTCCAATTACCGCAAGCCCATTTGGATAGGCTCCACCTGCACTGCGGGAAAGGACGGTGAATAATTTCCGAGCTTTAGTGGCTCTTGTAATAGGGAACACCCAGCGCAGCGGGATCCTTGGCATTACGAGAGAATACGCACAGCGCAAGCACAGTCAGCACATACGGCAGCATCAGTGCAAACTCATAGGGGAAGGCACCGCCACCGGCCTGCAGACGGTAGGACAGCGTTTCGCCGATACCGAATACGATCACGCCGCCCAGTGTGCCGAAGGGAGTGTACTTGCCGAAAGTAACGGCAGCCAGTGCGATAAATCCGCGGCCATCCGTCATGTTTTCCGTGAATTGGCTCAAAATGCCGGTAGAGAGGACGGCACCGCCAAGGCCCACCAGCATGCCGCCTGCCACGCAGGCCATATAGCGCAGGCGCTTTACGCTGATGCCCACGCTTTCCACAACCACGGGATTCTCGCCCACGGAGCGCATCTGCACGCCGATCTTCATCTTATACAGTGCGACCCAGCAGAGAATTACCAGCAGCACGGCGATATAGGTAGGAATGGGGAAGGTCCCTATCTGTCCAAAGGTGTCGCCGGCGCTCATGCCGTCAAAGAAGGCTCGGTTCAGCGTTGTAGTTAGTCCCGCTCCCACCAGGTTAAAGGCAACGCCCAAAACCACCTGATTGATCTGGAACTCCAGCACCAGCAGGGCAAACAGCAGGCCAAAGATCCCGGCCACAAGCATGGCCACAAGCGCTCCCAACCAGACGTTGCCCAGCCAAGCTGTTGCAACCACGCCGGCCAGACACCCGATGATCATCATACCCTCGGCGCCCATATTTACAACGCCTGCGATCTCCATAATCATCACGCCCAGTGACACAAACAACAGCGGTGTTGAGTAGCGGATCATTGCCGAGAGAAACGAAATGATGGCATCAAACATTGGCGGACACCCCCCTCTTTTCCTTCTTGTGCTGTTTTACCTTCTCTGTCACGCGATACAGCACATTGACCAGCACGAACACGATCACCAGTGCGCGGATCAGATCCACCACAGAAGAGGGGACAGGCGTGAACATCTGAATGGCATTGCCGCCGCTCTTCATGGCACCCAGCAAAATACCCGCAAAGAACATACCAACCGGGTTGCTGGCTCCCAGCAGGGCCACAGCCACACCGTCAAAGCCGAAGTTACTGGCCATGCCCTTGAGCAGACGGTGCTGCACACCCAGGACCTCAATCGCGCCGGCAAGCCCGGCAAAGCCGCCCGCCATAAACATGGCCAGCAGTGTATTCTTCTGCACATTGATGCCGGCATAAGCCGCTGCCCGATTGTTCTGCCCTACGATCTGCATTTCAAGCCCGGGAGAAGTTTTCCACAGGAACACGCCAAAGAAAACAAGGCACAGGACCATCAAAATAACGCCCGTGTGCAGCTTTGTGCCGGGGACAATATTGTGCATCCAGTAGGCAGAGTCGAACATAATGGTCTGAGCGGCATTGCTGTCGGGATCCTGAATGGGTCCGCAGACAGCCCACTGAACCAGATACATGGCCACATAGTTGAGCATCACCGTGGTGATGACCTCGTTGGCGCCGAAGCGCACCTTCAGCCAGCCCACCAGCAGGCCCCACACTGCGCCGCCGAGGAACCCGGCAATCAGCGCCACGATAACCACCAGCACGCCCGGGCCGGGCATAAACAGCACAACCAGCGTCGCCATCAGGGCACCGATGTACATCTGCCCCTCTGCACCAATATTGATTAGGCCGCACCGGTAAGCAAACGCATAGCTCAGGCCTGCCAACGTCAGCGTGGTAGTCTTTACCAAAGTGTTGCTGATGTTGACCGCCGAGCCGAAGGCGCCGGAAAACATCATTTTGAAGATCTCAAATGGCTGTTCACCAATCAGTATAATGACGAGAGAGCCCGTCAAAAATGCAAGCAGAATTGATACGATTGGTTCTAACACTTTACTTGGGTTTTTGATCATAAGTATATACCCCTTTATTGGTTCTGTGGACCCTACATATTGTCCGTATCCCATTAAATAGGTTGGCCCTATGACGAGACATACGTTTATTATACATTTTCATACAATTTTGTCAATCTGCAAATATGAAAAAATTTTGTTATTGGACAGCATGACTAATTTGTGGGCAAAAAAAAGGTGATTTTGCCGAAAAGCAGAAGTTTTCTGAGGGGAACGCCCGATTGCGAATTGTTATATTTCGGCTCCTGTCGGTTTTATATGCGCAATAACGGTCTTTTCCGTCATTTGTCAGCCTGTTTTATCCTCGCATTTGCACGCATATAAGGTTGGGCGTATTCCTCTCAAACCGGGGCCCGCTTTCACGGGCATATCTCCTCGCCCATTTTTTTGATTCTCCAATTGACAACCCGCATCGACCATGTTACCATCGTAATAGGTCATACCTAATAATAATGATTCTATACTCTATCACGCATCCACGGACCGCGAATCACACTATGGAAAGGAAGTACAGAGATATGAGCGAACTTATCCTTGGCATCGACATTGGCACCACCTCCCTAAAGGCGGCAGTCTTTGACCACGCCGGCGCGCAGAAGGCAGCGGCCGTTGTGGAATACTCCCTGCTGACGCCGCAGACCAATATTGTAGAGGCCCCCTGCAACATTTACATGGAGTCCATTCAGAAATGCATGCAGGTCATTGCCTCCAAGGGAACCATCAGCACCCGGGATATCACCGTGGTGGGATTTTCCGTGCAGGGTGAAACGCTCTGCCTGCTGGACGGCGATTGCCAGCCGCTGAAAAACGCCATCGTGTGGATGGATAACCGGGCAGGCGAACAGGCAGAGGAATTGCGGAGCAAGTTCGGCGATGAGCTGTGCTATCAGGTCACCGGCCAGGTGAGCTTTGAAGCCTGCTGGCCTGCGGCAAAGCTGCTGTGGGTCAAGCAGCACGAGCCCGAGCTATTTGCCAAGGTGCGCCATATCCTTCTGCTGGAGGATTATGTGATTTATCAGCTCACCGGCAAGTTCGTAGCCGAGGGTTCCCTGCTGACCTCCACGGAATACTGGGATATCCGCACCAAGAAGTACTGGCCCGAAATGCTGGCCTATCTCGGCATTGACGAGAGCTTCCTGCCCGAGATCCGTGAATCCGGCGAGTTGGTGGGAACTGTCCTGCCCGAGATGGCCGATCTGCTGGGCATCTCCCCGCAGGCCAAGATCACCACCGGCTGTCTGGATCAGGCCGCCGGCGCTATCGGCGTAGGCAATATCCGCCCCGGCATCTTTTCCGAAAACATCGGCGCCGCTCTGGCCATCTGTGTGCCCACCTCAAAGCTGACCTACGATCCCAACCGCCAGATGCCTGTGCACTATTTTGCCACCCCTGACACATATATGATGCACACCTTCACCACCGGCGGCATGTGCCTGCGCTGGTTCCGGGACGGGTTCTGCCAGCCGGAGCTGGACATCCAAAACCTCACCGGTGTGGATGCATACGACCTGATGGGCAAGGAGGCCGATCGTGTGGCACCCGGCTCCGACGGGCTCATTATGCTGCCCCATCTTCAGGGCTCTATGGCTCCCGATGTAAACCTCAACGCAAAGGGTGTTTTTTACGGTGCGACGCTGCAGCATAACAAGGCGCATTTCGTCCGCAGCATCATGGAGAGCCTGGGTTATTTGATCTGCCGCAATTTGGAGGCCATTGACGCTATGGGGCTGGAGGTCAAGCAGATCCGCACGATGGGCGGCGGCTCCAAGTCGGATGTGTGGAACCAGATCAAGGCCGACATCACCGGCAAGACCCTCCATGTGACCTATTCCTCGCAGGATACCGCCTGCCTCGGCGCAGCTATTCTGGCCGGCAAGGCCGCAGGCGTATTCGAGAGCATCGAGTCTGCCGTGGACTCCATGGTGAAAATCAAAAAGACCTTTGAACCGAACCCTGCCAACCGTGCCGTCTATGATAAGCAGTACAAGAAGTTTAAGCTTCTGTTCAATTCCCTGTCCACGCTTTTTGACGAGGACGCCAAGGGCTGATTTCTTATCGGCCGCGCAGAATTGCGCGGCCGGTTTTTGTGCCTGAACCATGGCAGAGCAGCGTCTTCCGGCCAGAGAAGGCCCGATGTTCTGTCTATCTTGTCAGACGAATCGCCCCCATTTTGATGCAAAGCGATGAATTTGGTGCAAATTGCGTCAAATTAGTTCTTTTTGCCTTGACTTGCCGCAAGCAGAACGATATAATACCGGTATAAAAATAGAAACGGAGGATGCGCATATGGAAAAACTGGGCAAGATCATTCACCCCAAGGATGCCAAGGTCTTCATGGATGAGCAGGAGCTGGTTCGTGAATACCTGCACACGGATAAGATCACTTTCGGAGTCTCTCGCCTCAAGCCCGGCGCGGTGGGTGGTTTGGACACCGGTCACGCAGTGGCTGATGAGGTCTTTTTCTGCATGCAAGGTCATGTACTCTGCTATTTCCCCGAGGATGACACCTATTACGAGCTGGAGCAGGGCGATGCGCTGCTGATCCCCCCCGCCACAGGCCACAAGCTTTTTAACATTGGTGACGAGGATGCCCTTATCAGTTGGAGCTGCGCCCCTCATCCCTAACAGCTATAGTCAGAACACAAATTGCGCTTCGCGCCCTCAGGGCAAAAATCAACCTGTTATTTTTTGAAAGGAAGTATATTAAAATGAGCAAACATCCCGAACTAATTGTCATGCTGACCCACAATGACCGCACCGTCGAGAACGCCTACGAGATCTTTGACACCTGCAAGGACACCAAGGCCAAATATTGGGGCTTCAAGGAAGTCGGTATTCCTCTGGATGAGATGAAGAAGCTGTGCTCCTACATGAAGGCCTGCGGCAAGACCACCTTCCTGGAGGTCGTGGCCTATACCGAGGAGGAGTGCCTCGCCGGCGCCAAGATGGCCGTGGAGTGCGGCTTCGATTGCCTGATGGGCACAATCTTCTTTGACTCTATTCTGGATTACTGCAAGCAGAACGATCTGCGCTACATGCCCTTCGTTGGCAAGATCACCGGTCGTCCCTCCGTGCTGGAAGGCACCATTGACGGCATGATCGAGGAGGCCAACAGCCTGCTGGCCAAGGGCGTGTACGGCATTGACCTGCTGGGTTACCGCTACACCGGTGACGCTGTGGAGCTGAACAAGCGCTTCGTGGCTGGCGTCAAGGCTCCTGTGTGTCTGGCCGGCTCCGTTTCCAGCTACCAGCGCCTCGATGAGGTAAAGGACGCTGATTCCTGGGCCTTCACCATTGGTGGCGCTTTCTTTGAGAACAAGTTTGACGGCACCTTTGCAGAGCAGATCGATAAGGTTGTCGATTACATGGCGAAGTAATTTTCGTAATTTTGACCGGGCGGGGGAGCTTTTCCTCCGCCCGACTTTGAAAGGGAGGAGCATTTTATGGACTTGATGACGATCGGTCAGGCGCAGAAGCTGACATCCCCTAACCCCTTCGCGCTGCTAAGCGTTCGCAAGAACGACGGCACGACCAATGTGATGGCCGTTTCCTGGTGGAACTACGCCTCCAACCATCCCGCCACCGTCACTGTCTGCCTGAGCAGCAAGGGATATTCCGGCCAGTGCATCCGTGAAAGCGGCGCATTCGGCCTGAATATCGTGGGCGAGCCGCTCAAGGAGGCAGCGATAAAAGCCGGTTGCTGCTCCGGCCGAGACATGGACAAGGCCGCCGCTATCGGTATTCCCTTAACCGCTCAGGAGGGCTTTTCTCAGGAAATGGTGGACGGCAGCCGCCTGTGGATTTCCTGCCGTCTGAAGGATACGCTGACTATCGGTGACCATGTGCTGTATGTGGGTGAGGTGGAAACTATCATGGGAGATCCCTCTGTGAAGGGGCTCTACGCATGGGAAGGCTATGGTCGGCTTGACACCGTTTCCGGTGTATAACGCTGCCCAAAGCAAGGTGACGTCTTGATACGAGAGCAACGCATCAGCTATATTTGCAGCGAATTGCAGCAAAAGGGTATCGTCTCTATTGCCGAGCTGACCCATGCCATGCAGACCTCCCGCTCCACCATCCGCCGTGATCTAAGCGATCTGGAAGCACAGGGCCTACTCAAGTGTATCTGGGGCGGCGCGGTCAGCCTTTCCAAGCAAATGGCCTATGAGCCGCCCTTCAATACCCGGCGGGATCTATGCGTAGATGAAAAACGCCGCATTGCCTCCCGTGCCATGGAGCTGGTCGTAGACAATGCCACCATCCTGCTGGATTCCGGCACCACATCCTACGAGCTTGCCAAGCAGCTCGCCGGATCAAAGCACATCAATGTTGCCACCAATGACCTCAACAGTGCTATGGCGCTGGCTGCCAACGCCGATATATCCCTGTTCATTCTCGGCGGCACCCTGCGTCCCAACCATTACTCCGTCAACGGTCTGTTTACCGAGGAGATGATTCGTCAGCTTCATGCCGACATGGCTTTTCTCAGTGTGGACGCCATTGACCTTTCCTCGGGCCTGATGAGCTTTTCCATGGAGGAAATGCCCACCAAGCGCATGATGATCCAATCTGCGCGAAGGATTGTTGTCCTTTGCGACCATTCCAAATTTGAAAGCTTAGCGTTTGTCAATATCTGCCCCCTGAGCAGCGTTGACATTGTAATTACAGGTAAAGAAACGCCCCCTGCCATTCTGGAGCAGCTGAAGGAGCAGGGCATCACCGTTTTGACCGCCTGACCTATTTTGTTAAAAATCTTTATTTTAGGAGGAACCATATGATCGATCTGACCATTAACAAGGCCGGCCTGGAGCACAATATCCAGAAGGCCAAGGAAAACAACATCATCATCCCCACCATCGCCCAGATGCAGAACCCCGACCTGATCCCCGAGAAGATCAAGGCTAAGCTTTCCAACACCGGGCTGTGGGATGTGGATCCCGTAAACCTGTTCCGTATCTCCTGGCACAATGAGGCCAAGGAGAAGGGCGGCCTGTTCCAGGCTGTGCCCAACTATGTGGAGATCCCCAGCAAGCTCTCCGGCGTGCCCTGCCGCATCATTGCCATGTCCGGCAAGTGGTTCCCCACCGGCTGCCACAAGGTGGGCGCCTCCTTCGGCTGCCTGGCACCCCGCCTGGTCACCGGTCAGTTTGACGCCACCTATCATCACGCTGTTTGGCCCTCCACCGGTAACTACTGCCGCGGCGGCGCCTTCAACTCCAAGCTCCTGGCCTGCGAGTCCGTGGCCATCCTGCCCCAGGATATGTCCAAGGAGCGCTTTGACTGGCTCAAGAGCATCGCCGGCCAGATCATCGCCACCCCCGGCTGCGAGTCCAATGTCAAGGAGATCTTCGACAAGACCTGGGAGCTGAAGCAGGATCCCACCATGATGATCTTCAACCAGTTTGCCGAGATGGGCAATCCCCTGTGGCACTACAATGTCACCGGCTACGCCCTGGCCGACCTGTTTGAGGCCGTGAAGAAGCCCGGCCAGAACTTTGCCGGCGCCTGCTTCACCTCCGGCTCCGCCGGTACCATGTCTGCCGGTGACCTGCTGAAGGAGCGGTATCCCCACCTGAAGCTGGCTGTGGGCGAGGCGCTGCAGTGCCCCACCATTCTGAATAACGGCTTCGGCGGCCACCGCATCGAGGGCATCGGCGACAAGCACATCCCCTGGATCCACAACGTGAAGAACACCGACATGGCCATTGCCATCGACGATGAGGATTCCCAGCGTCTGCTGCGCCTGTTCAACACCGCAGAGGGCAAGGCCTACATGAAAAACGAGCTGGGCATGAGCGACGAGCAGGTGGAGAAGATGAGCTGGCTGGGCATCTCCGGCATTGCCAACGTGCTGTGCTGCATTAAGATGGCCAAGTACTATGAGCTCACCGAGAATGACGTGGTGGGCACTGTGCTTACCGACTCCGCCGTAATGTATCAGTCCCGCATTGAGGAGCTGAATGAGATGCACGGCGCATACAACGCACATGAGGCCGCTATGGATCACGCTCTGCATATGCTGGGCCTGAAGACCGACAACATGATGGAGATGGGCTATGCCGAGCGCAAGCGCGTCCACAACCTGAAGTACTACACTTGGGTGGAGCAGCAGGGCATGACCGTGGAGGACCTGAACGCCCAGTGGTACGACACCAAGGGCACCTGGGATGCCGTTCATGCCCAGGCCAAGGATCTGGACGAGCTCATCAACGAGTTCAACGAGGCCACCGGCCTGCTGAAGGACCTGTAAATTGAACCCCAAACGGGCCATAAAGCTTCCCAGGAAGCTTTATGGCCCGTTTTTGCTGCGTGAAAGCACAGTATGCTTTTTCCCATTTCCCTCCTTTCGCCATCACCTGAAAAACCGCGAAAAGAGGAGGGAACCCGTATCATGTCCGGATCCTCTCCTCTTTCTATAAACGGAAATACCCCTGTCACACGCAGGTAAAGCCGCCGTCCACCATCACAGTGCTCCCCACCGTAAAGCTTGCCTCGTCACTGGCGAGAAACACAATGACCCGGGCGATTTCTTCAGGCTGCCCCAAACGGCCGATGGGAAACAGCTTTGCAAATTCATCCAGTCCGCCGATGCCCTCCATCAACGGCGTCAGCGTGCCGCCCGGGCAAACACAGTTGACCAGAATATTTTCCTTGGCATATTCCGCGGCCATGCTCTTGCTGAGCTGGATCACCGCTCCTTTGGTGGCGGAATAGGCATGCAGGCCCCATGCGCCCACAGTGCCGGCTGTGGAGCCGATGTTAACGATCCGCCCATAGCCGTTTTTCCGCATCAGCGGCAGGATATACTTACTCATCAGAAAGATACTGGTCACATTGAGTGCAAAAATCTTTTCCCACTGCTCCAGCGTCAGCGTTTCCACCGTGCCATCCACCGACATTCCTGCATTGTTGATCAGGATATCCACTTTGGGGTAATCCCGAGCGATCCGGGCACAGAGAGCCGCTATCTGCTTCGGATCGGAGAGGTCGCAGGCATAAAATTTTGCGCCCTGCTTTTCCAGCTCCGCCCCCTTTTCCGCACTGCGGCCAACCGCCAGCACCTGTGCGCCCTTGGCCATCAGCTGGCGAGCCGTTTCCTCACCGATCCCGGAGGTCGCCCCGGTCACGATTGCAACTTTTCCGCAAAAATCCATTTTCCATCCTCCCTTAGCGGTATTCCTGCACAAGCATCATCTGATTAGCGGCATGCGCCACCTCCAGCAGCTTGATATTCCCTTCTCCCATCAGGGCGCTAAGCCGCGCATCCGCCTCCGCCACCCAGTTGGGATCCACTGCCTCTAAAGAGGCCTTGTCCTTCCAATACACAATGTTGCGTACATAGCCGGGGCGGTCACTGCTCACCCATACCTCAGAGCCCATGAAGCCCGGCCACTTTTCCAGCCCCTGCGTAAAGCAGGTAAAGTCCCCTTCCAAATACCGGTCCAAAAGTTCCGGAGCAATTTGGAATACCAGTTCCTCTACGATCAGAGGGTTTTCATATTTCTTGCGCTGCATATATTCTTCCTCCTGTTCAGTTATCGCTCACTGGCTTCGCCGGTATAGCCGCAATGGCAGGAACGCATGGTGGAACAGCACGTGGCCGCTCACCAATTCATCCCCCTCCAAGGCATAGCGGATATCCCCCATACGAAACAACGTGCTGCCGGGCGCCAGCTCCAGCTTTTGGGCAACGGCTCCGTGTACCTGGCAAAAATCAAGCTCCGCCACGGTAGTATTAGCCTGTCTCAGGCAAAAGATCTCCAAAAATTCGCAGAGACTCAGATCCTCAAAATCCTTCCATTTTTGATAGTCAAATTTAAAATTACTCTTGCGGTAGTAGGCAAGGCTGTAAAGCACCGGTTTCCCGTCCCCGCAGAATACCCGTTCCAAACGCAGCAGCGGTTCGCCGCAAGTTTTTAGTGTGGAGCCTTGGGCAAGGCCCTCCGCCGCCTCACAATCCACCCACCGCTCATCCGTCAGCCGAACGGAAGGCTCCATCCCATGGAGTCGGATTAAATCCATGAAATCCACCTGTTCGTCGATCCTCGGTCCCAAGCGGCAGATATGGTCATTGATCAGGATGCCCTTTCCCCGGCGGCGGCTGACGTATCCGCGCGACTCCAGTTCCCCCAGTACATCGCGGATCAGCACCAGGCTTACACCGCACATCCTGGCCATTTCCTCACCAGAGGGAAGCCTGTCCTCTCCTGCGCTGAGCTTCTGTTGAATCAAGCGCAGAACCGTCACCTTTGTTTTGGCATACGCCTTGTCCGGCGTCTTCATATTTTCAAGACTCATTGCACTCCGTCTCTCCATAAATAATATTTTTATAAATAAATCATATTTATCTATTGCAATCAGATTTATTTTATGATAATCTATTTTCAAGAGATAGTCAAGTGTTTTTCCAAAGCGGATTCCTGTATTTCCGGTGCAGCGTCACCTGTGTATATTTTTTAATTCGAGGAGGAAGTCACCATGAAAAAAACAATCGCATTCCTACTGTCTCTAATTATGACTCTTAGTTTGCTGACCGCCTGCAGCACCCAGAAGGAGCCAAATAGCCCAAACAAAGGCGGCAACACTTCTGACCCGAGCAATCTGAAAATAGGCTTAGTCCTGACCGGAAGTGCCAACGACGGCGGATGGAACCAGATGGCTGCCGACGCCGCTTCCACTGTTGCAGCCAAATATGGTTGTACCGTAAATTTCTCCGAGTCTGTTGCAACCACAGATATTGAAAACACCATCCGCGGGTATGCCGATGCCGGATATGACATTGTGTTTGCCCATGGTGCAGAGCTGTTTGATGCTTCCAAGCAGGTTTCCAAGGATTATCCCGATACTAAATTTATCAACAGTTGCGCCTTCTCCGGGCAGGAGCCAAATCTCACAGGCGTTGACTTCGGTGCATATGAGCTGGGCTTTTTGAACGGCTTGGCCTGTGCCTACGCTACAGAGGCAAAGAAGGTTGGCGTTATCATTGCCGTGGAGAGTGACTCCATGCTGACTTGGGTAGAGGGCATCAAGGACGCTGTGAAATATGTGGATGAGAGCATTGAGGTCGTGGTTGTTGCCACGGGTAGCTTTGACGATCCCATCAAGGCCAAGCAGGCCACCGACGCAATGGCTTCCAAGGGCTGCGATGTGATTACCCAAAATGCAGACGCCTGCGGAAACGGCGCCGTAGAGGAATGCGACGCCCTGGGTCTGGTGAATGTGGGCGCTGTGGGAGACCAAAGCGCTTACGGAGAAAGCTGCTTCCTGTCCGTGATACAGGACGCGCACCAGGGCATTGCGGCCGCTATCGATGAGGCAATCAACGGCACCCTGAAGCCCGGCCCCGTGGTCATGGGCGCCAATGCAAACGTGGTGTATCTCACCGGTTACACGGGCAAATACGCTAACCTCCTCACCGATGAGGAAAAAGCCACCCTGCAAAGCGTCTGGCAGCAGGCTCATGACGGCGTTGATCTGCACACCCTCACCAAGTAAATCTCCGTACTGAAAAAAACACCGGGGAAGGCTCCTTTGAAGGGGCCTTCCCCGGTGTTTATTTGTCAAGGAAGTCCGAAGAAAGTGCGCCGAGCTGCGCAGTGAATTTCTTGCCCTGTACGGTGCGCGCTGAACAGCAGGGTGCCTTATGAGGTATTTATGCTTCTGCGGACGTTTTCTCCTCCCGCCGCTTTTGATATGCCTCCAGATACCGATCCAGATAGACCTTGTTGACAGTGGCAGAGATCGTATTGCGAAGCAGGTCCTTTTCATCGGATTGAGTTTCGCCTATTCCCTGCCTTGCAGGTGCTATGCCAAAGGCCGCGCCAAGCATATTTTCGAACTCGTCGCAGAAATAGTCATAGGCAGTCTGAAGCGCATAGCTGTCCTCCTGTATGCCAAACATCATCCGAAGCCCATCAAGCGGAACGACAGACTTGACCACGGCAATAAAGAGCAGGCGTGCAAGGTGCTGGGCGGTGTACAGCTTTTTCTGTGGTGCGGGGATCAGCCGCTGCTTGACATAATTGCTTACCATAGAGCTTGTCAGCGCAGGCTCCCCCAGTATTGCCAGGTGAGAATTGACATAGCGCACCACCTGTTCCAAATAAAGGCCGACGTCAGGAATCTGCGCATAGCGGGGCAGACGGAATTCCTCAATGTTCACAGTTGTGTTCTTCCCTTCATATTCTATGCCTCTATTATATACGATTTCGGCCAATAGTTCAACTGTTCCCGAAAATGTTTTAATCGGTTTTATAAAAACGGTTGACGGATTGAAAGAAAACTGGTAATATTCTTATACCGGTTTTTCAAAACCGGAGGAAATGCCTTTTGCTATTAGGAGGATTTACCATGACTCAGCTTCGCATTGCCGCAGACTCCAGCTGTGATCTCCTGGCGCTGGAGGGTTTGGACTTTGTCGCCGTTCCCCTTACCATACGAACCGACACGGAGGAATTCCGAGACGATGCCGCCCTCGATGTAAGCAAGATGGTCAGCACGCTTCGTAATACCAAGGGCCGCTCCTACAGCGCATGCCCCAATATTGCGGATTGGGAGGATGCCTTTGGCGAGGAGGGCGACGTAATTGCCTTTACCATCACAAGCAGCCTCTCGGGCAGCTACAGCGCAGCTTGCGCCGCAAGGAAGGCCTGCACCGAGCGCAATCCCACTCGGCGCATCCATGTTGTCGACACCCTGTCTGCCGGCCCCGAAATGATGCTCCTCATTGAAAAGGTGCTGTCCGCACTGCGCTCCGGCGCGGACTTCCACGATGTGTGCCGAGTGGTAGAGGCATACCAGCACCAGACCCACCTGCTCTTTGCGCTGGAATCCATGCATAATCTCGCCCAGAACGGACGGGTCAGTAAGCTCGCCGCGACTATGGCGGGCGTTCTCGGCATCCGCGCCCTGGGGCAGGCCAGCCTTGAAGGAACCCTTGAGATGCTTGAAAAATGCCGTGGGCTAAGAAAAACCCGGGCGTCCATGCTGCGGGAAATGGAGCGCTTCGGCTACAACGGAGGCAGCGTCCGTATCGGGCATTGTCAGAATGCGGCCCTTGCGCTGGAGCTTGTCACCGAGATTCATCAGCTTTTCCCCGAGGCGGATGTTAAAAGCTATCCCCTGCGCGGCCTTTGCAGCTACTATGCCGAGTACGGCGGCATTATGCTGGGCTTCGAGTCGTGAAAATGCATACGCGGATGCAGGCGGTGGAGATCCTGCATCTGGCGGTACGTATTCTGACGCTGCCGCCAATCGTTATCGGCGTAACGCTGCTTTTGATGTACGCCCTGGAAGGATTTTTGACGCTGCGGGAGCTGCTGGTGTGCGAGCTTTTTTTGCTGCTCATCCCCATTGCGGCATACCCGCTGCGGGAAATCCTTCACATCGGAAAGGACCGGCGGAAAGGGCAGCGCAGTACGGCGCTGGTATGCAGCGCCGTCGGATACATTGCAGGCTTTCTCTGGTCACTGCTGGCACCCTGCTCATGGCTTGTCCATATTCTGTTTCTCTCCTACGTTATTTCCATCGCGGGCCTGCTGCTGCTCAATGTCGGGCTTGGCTTTCATGCAAGCGGCCACGCCTGCAGCACAACGGCTCCGGCACTTCTGCTGACTTGGAAGCTGCACCCCCTCTTCATCATACCGTCTGTGCTGCTAATTGTGGCGGTATACCGCTCCTCCTTGAAGCTGTCGCGTCATACGCTGCCCCAGCTCCTGGCCGGCTCGGCGGTGAGCCTCCTAGCCTGCGGAATTTCCACCCTGTTCTACGGAACCGGTTAAGACAGCGTTCCCCTCTATTAAAACGCCGCACCATCGTATCCTGACACGATGGAGCGGCGTTTCTGTCTCGGTGCCGCCAAGTTTGGCATCGCCCATAAGGCAGCCGGCTCATATCATTGCCGGAGCATGGGCCGGCAGGACGGCGTCACAATGGTGGCCGCAAAAGCTGCGACGGCTGAATAAAGCATAAAAATCAGTGAGGAAAGATTCCGTATATTGTCGCTGTTTTTGGCATAGCGGCAATTGACAAAAAATATACGCCGGTATATAATGGTTCAAAATAGAACATTAGGGGGTTTGGATGTGTTTTTCTGGGATCAGCATAAGACCATCACAAGCTGTTATGAAATGCTTGCCAAAAGTGTATGCGCAGAATACAGTCTGACGCAGATGGAATACGACATACTGATGTTTCTGCATAATAATCCGCAGCACAACACGGCAGCGGAGATCGTGCGGATCCGTAAATCCACAAAATCGCATGTGTCCACTTCCTTAAAGGAGCTGGAGAGTAAAGGGCTAATTGAAAGGGTCCCTGGTGCTGATAATAAAAAGCACATCGAAATCAAACTGTTAAAGAAGGCGGAGCCGATTATTGAAAATGGGATAAAGGCCCAGAGAGAATTTGCCAAGCATGTTTTGACCGGTCTCAGCGAGGAGGAAAAGCGCATATGCAAGGCTGTATTCAATAAGATATGCAGCAATGCCGATGAATATCTGAGGAAGCACGCGGAGTGAAAAGATGAAAAAGGTATTTTGTGTTGAGAAGCGGACTCTTTTGCTGATTGCCGGCATCGTTTGGCTGGTTGCCGGCTTTAATGTGGCCAGATTGGGCGTGCTGTCCTATCTGACAATTGAGCGGGCGTGGTATTTATATGCGCTGTCAGTTGTAATATTCTGCCTTTTCGGCGCCATGTTCTATAAGATGAGCAAAAAGCACACGAAAAGAATCGTCGGCTATGAAGCTCGGCGGCCCTTCTGGCATTTCTTTGATGCAAAGGCTTATCTGATTATGGCCTGCATGATGGGCGGCGGAATCGGATTCAGGGCGTTGGGTGTATTCCCCGACCTCTTTGTTGCCTTTTTCTATTCCGGCGTTGGCTGTGCATTGGCATCTGCAGGCATTCAATTTTTAAAAAATTATATTTGTTATCATCAATTAGTTGAAAAGGAGCAAGCCATATGACGAGGATGGTGGCGGCGATCATTATCTCCTTCGGCTGCTATCTCCCCGTGACACTGCTGAGCAAAAAAATGCCCAAGGTGGGCCTACTGATGATCCCGAAAACCTGTGCCTACATCTGGATCATTGTTATGGGGCTGCAGCTGTTGTTCCGCGCTGCTTGAGGAGGGTGTGCAGCAGCATGAGTCAGAAAAGCTATTCCATCATCTACAGCAGCATGACCGGCAAATAGAGGAACAGCGCGAGCGCTCGCGCTGTTCCTCTATTTATGGGGATATAACCGCAGGGATAAACCCTTGTTTAATTCGCCCGGGCTTTAAGTCAGCTCAAATGCGATACAATAGTCTCCTTACCCGCCTGCCGGGATGGATATCTCAAACACAGCGCCGGGCTCCCCGTTGCGGGCGCGGATGGTTCCCTTGTGCAGGTGGATGATTTCTTTTGTCAGCGCAAGGCCAATGCCGGATTTTCCGCTTTCCCCCATATAGAAACGATCAAAGATATGGGGAAGATCCGTCTCGGCGATGCCGTTTCCATCATCCTGTATCCGGATTATCACATTCCGTTTGTCAGGCCGGCAGGTCAGGCGCAGCTCGCTGCGGGCATAGCGCAATCCGTTGGTCAGGATATTCGTGACCGCCCTGCGCATCTGCGTGTCATCGCATTTGACCATGACGGGTTCTTCGGGGAAATCCGGCACAATGGCGATGCCGCTATGGGCGGCTGCCGGCTCCACGGTGCGAAGGCTGTCGTAGAGCAGCTCCCGAAGATCCACCTTTGAAAGCGTAAGCTGCCGCCCCATGTCGAGCCGGGAGATGTCCAAAAGCTCCTCCACCAGCTCCGTCATGCGGTCGCTTTCCGCCAATATCACCTCCGCCGAGCTGCCTGCCTCCATCACCCCCGCCTGTATACCCTCCGCATAGCCCTGTATCGCCATCAGCGGTGTTTTCAGCTCATGGGAGGCGTTCTGGAAGAAGGTCTGCTGTCGTTCCGCTTCGTTTTCGATATCCCTGCCAAACCGGAAGCCCAGCAGACACATGACGGAGGAAATTGCAAGCAGCACCGCAAAGAACATCCCGTTCAGTGTCACGATATAGCGTGTGATCGGGCCGATGTCTATGTACATGATGTAGGAGTATGGAGCTTCTGCATCGTCGTAGTCCTCCTGCACGGACATAAAAATCAGGTGGTGCCTACCCGTCCTAAAGGAATAACACTGATCCAGCGCGATGTTCCGATTGCTGCAGTAGGCCAGCAGCTCCTTCTCCAAATGGTAGGTTTCCTGTCTCCATCCGCTTGGCCGGTAGCCATCCTCCAGCTCCAGAAAGACAATGCTGGGCGTAAGGAAGTGCTCCTCCCCGTTGTCCCAATCGCTGTTAGGGATCGTTCCGCTGTCTGTATAGGGGATGGTGCGGTTTTGGTACCTCGCCTCACTGATGAGCGCCTTTTTTGCCTCTCTTACAAAGTGAGCCGGGATAATGACGTTGACCGCCAGCATGAAAAGGGCAAAGAGCAGCAGCGCCGCGCCGAGGATCAGATACACGATCCGCTGCTTGATGTTCTTCATACGCTCTCCGCCTCCTTCAGCCTATACCCAAAGCCCCAGATCGTAGTCACACTGACGCCGCTGCCTGCCTGCAGCAGCTTTTTCCGGATGCGGCGAAGGGTTTCGTCCGTCACACGGGTCTCCACCTCCGAATCGAAGCCCCAGACTGCGTTGAGCAGCTCCTCGCGGGAGTAGGCTTTCCCCGGCTGCCTCATCATATAGCTAAGCAGCCGCAGCTCGGTTTGGGTCAGCGCAACAGGTGCATTCCCGCAGAGGACGGCGTTTTCTGCAGCGGAATAGCGGAGATCCCCATAGCGCAATTCGTCTGCTGTCGCTGCCGCTGTTTTCCCCCTGTCCATCTCCACCCGGCGCAGCAGGGCTCTCACCTTCATGAGCAGGATCGTGGGCCGAAAGGGCTTGGTGAGATAATCATCACCGCCCTGGCTGATTCCCATGACATAGTCCAGCTCGCTGTCCTTTGCCGTGAGCAGAATGATGGGAATGTCGGAAACAGAGCGAAGCTCCCGGCACACGGTAAGGCCGTCCGTGCCGGGCATCATAATATCCAAAATCACAAGCTCCGCCGGCTCCTGCTGAAAAGCCGCCAGCAGTGCATCTCCGCTTTCAAAGGAGCGCACTTCATATCCGTCGCTTGTAAGGAAGCTGTGCAGCAGCTCGCGTATGCTCTTTTCGTCGTCAGCCAGATAGATGGTATGCCCCACAGCGCCCTCCTTGTAAGCAGCGCCAAATGCTGCGCACAGGCGCAGCATCGGCGTGGTATTGAGTCTATCGTATCAGAAAAGGCTTTCTCCATCAAAGAGGGCAGATGCCGCTTTCACAGCCTGTGTTCCCCCAAACGGAATTGTTCAGCTCGCAGAGTCGGTTGTCAATCTCCACCAGGCGGTTGTAGTCGGTGACAAGGGCCTCCTTTTCCGCATCGGTCAGGACATTCAGGCTGCGGATAAAGGAAATCTCATCGTAGTTATCGAAGTTATAGTCATCCGGCAGGCCAAAATATGCCTCATCCACCTTGTCCCACAGGTCTGCATTCTTCTCGCTGATCCGGTCATACTCCTGCTCCAGGGTGTCGATCTCATCCAGCACCTTGGGGTCGGCCTTTTCCAGTGCCTTCTCGTAAAGAGGCATATTGTCGCAGGAGGGCAGCTTCGCATACAAGGCCTCCATCTCAGTATCCAGGCCGTTCAGCTCCTTGATGTCCGCCAGAAGCGTTTCCTTCTCCGCTTCCGTCAGGGCGTTGCTGCTGCGGATAAACGCTGCTTCGTCAAAGTCTGTGAAGTCGTAGTCCTCGGGCAGTGCATTGCAGGCCTCGTCCAGCTTCTCCCACAGTGCGGCGTTCCTCTGGAAGACGGCGTCGCTCTTTGCTTCCACTGCCTCAATCTGCTCCCAAATTGCGTCCTCATTCTCCGTGGCGATGGCAGCTGCCGGCTCTGCCGTGTCAGGCGTTGCCGCAAAGGCAACGGCAGTTGCGCCGATGGCCGATACCGCCAATGCCAGTGTCAGCACAAGGCTCCAAATCGTTTTCTTCTTCATGGTATGTTACGCTCCTTTTTGAAGTATTTGGGGTCGTGTATCAACCTTGTCTACATGATACCAAAAGCGCCTTCGGACTTCTCCCGCAAAAGTGCGGAGAAAGTGTCACAAAAGTGCAACAGGGCCAATTGGGAGATTTCTCCTTTTTGAGGAGATAAAAATCCGCTTGTCAGCTCATATCGGCGGCAAGGGCCTGGTCGATGAGCTTTTGCAGCGTCTCGGCCTGTTTCTTTTCTGTAATGGCACCTACGATGGGTTCTCCCACGATATTGCCGTTGCGGTCAACTACATAGGTGGTGGGATAGGCAAGGATATTCGAGGTAAACTTTCCCGCCTCACTGTCGGAAGCGAAATATACATTCTGATAGGTTGCGCCCTTCTTCATCAGCACATCCTTTGCCTCTGAAATTGCCGCTTCGTCGCCGCCCAGCGTGAAGGTGTTGACGCCGATGAGTGTGCCGCCCTTTTCAGCAAACTTCTTGTTCAGCGCATCCAGCTCGGCAAGCTCGCCCACACAGGGGTTACAGGTGGTAAACCAGAAATTCACTACCGTGACAGCGTTGCCGGAGAACAGCTTATCGCTCTTCACCGTGTTCCCGTTCAGGTCCTTGCCCTCAAAGGAGGGGAACTTCTTCATACTGCCGTCATTGGGCGGCGTGGTCGTGTTGTTGCCTGCAGGCATACTCATGTCGCCATCCAAGGATTTCCGCGCCACCTCAGGGTATTTTTTCTCAATCATGGTCAGCTTGCTTTCGATGTCACGAATCTTCTCCGCTTCTCCCTGAAGCAGCTTCAGCTCATCCGCCGTAAACTGATCCTTGGCGGATTCGATTGTACTGAGCAGGAAATCGCCATAGTTTTTGCCGTCCTCTTGCATAGTCATGCCTTTGTCAGCCGCCATAAATACCTTTTCCCACAGCTCGGTATTCTTTGAAAGAATAGCATTTTCCTGCGCCATCAAATCCTTGTGCATGGCAGCCGCTTCCTCGGCATTTTTCGGGTCGCTTCCCATTCCATCCTTTTTATCGCCGCTCTTTGTGCCGCAGGCCGCCAGAGACAGCACCATCAGTGCGGCAAGCAGCAGCGCCAGCAATCTGCTGGTAGTATTCATTTTATTCATCCGTTTTGTTCCTCCCTGTTGTTTTTGTTTTTTTGCGGCTTTCTGCCGCCTCTTTTTTATCCTTATCATCTCCGAAGCCGTAGCGAAAGCACACGGCGCCCGTCGGGCAGGTGCGGACGCACATCCCGCAGCGGATACACTCGGCATGATTGGGCGTCCTTGTCACATCCACATCCATTTTGCATACTCTGGCGCATTTTCCACAGGAGACACACTTGTTTTTGTCCACCTTCATTTGGAATAGAGACACCCGATTCAGCAGCGCATAGAACGCGCCCAGCGGGCAGAGCCACTTGCAGAAGGGCCGGTAAAGCAGTACGCTCAGTACGATCACCACCAGCAGGACGCCGAATTTCCAGGTAAACAGGCTGCCCAGCGCCGCTCGTATGCCGGCATTGGCAAGGGACAGCGGGATGGCCCCCTCCAGCACGCCCTGCGGGCAAAGGTATTTGCAGAAGAACGGATCGCCCATACCTACATCGTTCACAAGGAACGCCGGCAGCAGAATTACCATCACCAGCAGAACGGCGTACTTGATGTATCGCAGTGGCCTCAGCTTCTTTGTGGAGAGCTTCTTCGTGGGGATCTTGTGCAGCAGCTCCTGAAGCCAGCCAAAGGGACACAGAAAGCCGCAGATGAAGCGCCCCAGCAAAACTCCCAGCAAAATGAGAAAACCTGTGATATAATAGGAAAAGCTGAATCTCGACGAACCCACCACCGCCTGAAACGCACCGATAGGACAGGCGCCGGAGGCCGCCGGGCAGGAGTAGCAGTTCAGCCCCGGCACACAGACGGTTTTCCCTGCTCCCTGATATATTCCGCCCTTGAGAAGGTTCGGCAGGTGCAGGTTGGTCAATAAAGCGGCCCCCGCCTGTATCCAGCCACGGAAGCGAGAGAGCATCTGTGACACGCCCGAAAACTTTTTATCCAATGCCCACACACTCCAAACACAATTTAATTGCTTTGCTCAATACTACCGCCGCTTCGCCGCGCCAGATACCGAAGCACAGCATGACGACTCCCGCTATCAGCAGCGCGGCCTGCACCAAAATCCTTTTTACATGGCCCAATTTCATCACCCCTTTGTTTTTTCTGCCAACATCATAGCGCAGGAGAGTTAAATTCCCTGTTAAGAACGAAAATTTAACGCAAATCTTATCTGTTTTTGCTATAATTAGGAACAACATAAAAATAAAAAGGAGGGCTCCCATGCGCCTTTTGATAATTGAAGATGAACGCGCCCTGTGCGAGACCATCGTCCGCAGCCTGCGGCGTCTGGCATACAGCGTGGACTACTGTTACGACGGTGAGAAGGCTCTGGAGCTGCTGAGCGTGGAGCGCTACGATCTGGTTCTTCTTGATCTAAACCTGCCGGGCAGGGATGGCATGGCGGTACTGCGCACCCTGCGGCAAACGGACCGCGAGACGCGGGTGCTGATCCTCTCCGCCCGCAGTGAGGTGGAGGACAAGGTGGAGGGGCTGGACGCTGGGGCTAACGACTATCTGGCAAAGCCCTTCCACTTGGCCGAGCTGGAGGCCCGCATCCGTAGTCTGACCCTGCGGCAGTTCACCCAAAAGGATGTGCTGCTGCGCTGCGGAGCCTTGGCCTTTGACACCCGCTCCCGCACCGCCTCCGTTAACGGGCAGGCCATGACGCTGACCCGTAAGGAGACAGGGATTTTGGAGTATTTGATGGTTCACCAGGGACGACCGGTAAGTCAGGAGGAAATGATGGAGCATGTATGGGACAATAGTGTGGACAGCTTCAGCAACTCCATCCGGGTCCATATCTCCGCCCTGCGCAAGAAGCTCCGTGCCGCGCTGGGCTATGACCCCATCCGAAACCGCATCGGTGAGGGCTATCTGATGGGAGGTGAGGAGCTATGAGGCGCCTTTCTCTGCAGTGGCGCATCACCCTGATGACGGTCCTGCTCATCGGCGTCACCTGCATCGCCATGAATCTTCTGCTCTGCTCCTCCGGTGTATACTATATGGATACGATCACTGATACCCTGCAGGGAGAGAGCACCGTTATTCTGAACGGTGAAGGAGCAGAGAGCTTTGATCCTCAGCTCATAACGCCTAACGAGAATCTGGCCATCGTTGTCAATGGGGCACAGGGGCGTTTTCGCACAACCAACTGGTACATTACAGCGGTCGTGACTGTATTGAGCGGTATCCTGGCCTATTTTGTCAGCGGACGCGCTCTGAAGCCCCTACGCAGCTTTGCCTCGCAGGTGGAGAAGGTGCAGCTGAATAATCTTGCCGATATGAGGATCAACGAGGATGTTTTGCCGGAGTTTCGGCAGCTGAGTCACTCCTTCAATCAGATGCTGGAGCGGCTGAACAATGCCTTTGCCGCCCAGCGGCAGTTCACCGGCAACGCCGCCCACGAGCTGCGTACCCCCCTGGCGCTGATGCAGGCACAGCTGGAGCTGTTCTCAGCAGAGCATCCCGACGTACTGCCGGAAACGGCAGAGTTTCTCACGCTTTTGCGGGAGCAGACGGAGCGGCTGACCCAGATGACCAAAACGCTGCTGGAAATGAGCAATTTGCAGCAGGTGGCGCGCAATGAGCATATCCAGCTCGCCCCCATGATTGAGGAGATTTTCACAGATCTTGCGCCGCTGGCGGAGAAAAATGACATTGCGCTGGAGGTGGAGGGTGACGGTGCCATGATTGGCAGCGATGCGCTGATCTATCGCCTGCTCTTTAACCTGACGGAGAACGCCGTCAAGTATAATCGTCACGGCGGCTCGGTGCGAGTCTCTGTCTCACAGGAGTCGGAAAAGCTCCTGATCCGCGTCTCAGACACCGGCCGCGGCATTCCGGAGGAATTTCAGCGCAGCATCTTCCAGCCCTTCTTCCGGGTGGATAAGTCCCGCAGCCGGGAGTACGGCGGTGCGGGGTTGGGCCTCTCGCTGGTGTGGGAGATTGCCGAGCTCCACGGCGGCTCCGTCCGGGTGACGAAGAGCTCGGACAGGGGCACCACCATTTCGGTGGAGCTGCCGGTTCAGTGATATGGCGCACAATTCTCCGGTGAGCAGTTTGCCGAACGCAAAAAGCTGTGTCGCATTTCAAATAAATAAACTGCGCAGCGGGAGCGACCCAAAGGTCACTCCCGCTGCATGTTGTTATCCCTGAATCTGTTCCTTCTTTATTCCAGTGTGTCCGCAAAGGCCGCTATGGCCGCCAGGCCATCCTTTAGTGTCTGCTTATCACAGGCATAGCCAATGCGCATGCTGTGGGGCTGCTCGAAGCAATCACCGGGGGTGACAAAGGCCCCGGTTTTATGATACATCTTCTTGCAGAACTCGTAGGATGGGATGTCGTAATCATAGTATACCAAGGCTGTGGTGCCCGCCTTGGGCTTGGTGTAATAGAAATGCTCGTGCTCGTCCACCCAGGCATCCAAAATTGCCAGGTTTTCCCGGACGATGGTCTGATTCCGCCTCAGCATCACATCCCTGTGGGCCAGGGCAACGGAGGCCGCCGCATCGTCGAACAGGCCGCAGCTGATGAGGTTATAATCCCGGTGGGACAGGAAGGCCTTCAGCGCCGCCGCGTCCCGGGTGGCGATCCAGCCCAGGCGAAGTCCCGCCAGAGAGAAAACCTTGGACATGCTGCTGACAGAGATCCCCTTTTCATACAGATCCGCTATGGAGGGGCACCAATCATCGGTCTGGGTCAGGTGGCGGTACACCTCGTCGCAGAGGATATAGGCATCCACACTGCGGGCAATGTCCACGATCTGCTGCAGCTGCGCCTCGCTCATCAGCGCGCCGGTGGGGTTGTTGGGATTATTCAGGCAGATCATCTTTGTCTCCGGCGTTACCAGAGCCTTCAGCTCTGCCAGATCCGGCAGGTAGTCGTTCTCCTGCTTGAGATGCATAATGGCCACATCCGCACCGAGAGCCTCCGGGATGGAGTAGAGCTGCTGGTAGGTGGGCATGATGCTGACCACCCGATCCCCGGCGGAAATAAGGGAGCAGAACACATGGTGATTGGCCCCCGCCGCGCCGTGGGTGGGCACCACCTGGTCCGGCTGCACGGTCTTATACAGCCCGCAGATGCCGCTGCGCAGGGCGGGGCTGCCCAGTATGTCGCCATAGGTCAGCCGCTTGGCACAGAAATCTGCCAGGAACCGGGCCTTATCCTCCCCCGCCAGGGCAAACAGCCGGTCCAGGGACACGGAGTCCACGCAGGTCTCTGCGATATTAAAGCGTGCGCCCACTTCATATTCATTCATCCATTCTTCCACGGCAAAGGGTTTGATGTGCATAGCATTTTCTCCTTTTCTTGTAAAAAAATATAGGCATCCATGGCCAAATCTTATCCAGCAGATGCCGGAATACCTACGATTCGGTCACGGATGCCTGTGAGCCCCTCAGCCGGTGCCAAGGGAAGCATTTCCTATTCAGCTTGCTTTGCATTATAGCACAGGAAATACATTTGTCAAGAGGAATATGAATAAATATTCACCATGTATTTGTAGCCCCGCACTTTTTCCTTGTCCAAGCCAATCGCATTATAGTTCTTCACGCTCTCTTTACACCGGAAAAGCAGGGTGTTCTTGACAAACACACAAATGCGCGTTACAATGTTCACAAAAGAGGGAGGTGCGTAAATTGTGAACATAGCAGAGTGCAACATTCTGATGGAGCTGCAGCGCAGCGGCTCCACGTCCCAGCGCGCCCTGGCGCGGGCGGTGGGCCATTCTCTGGGGGTGGTGAACCGCTCCCTAAAGGCCCTGCACGAAGCCGGTTATACAGATGATGGCTGCCGCCCCACGGAGAAGGCCGCGGCGGAATTCCGGGCCCGGCAGCCGCGGCAGGCGGTTATCCTGGCGGCCGGGGCCGGCATGCGAATGATCCCCCTAAATATGGAGGTATCCAAGGGCCTGCTGGAGGTCAACGGCGAAGTGCTCATTGAGCGGCTGATCCGCCAGCTGCAGGAGGTCGGTATCCGAGAGATTTATGTGGTTGTCGGATTCATGAAGGAAAAATACGAATACCTAATGGACGCATACGGTGTGGAACTGATCGTCAACCCGGAATATGCGTTGAAAAACAACCTTCACTCCCTGTATCTGGCCCGGGAACACCTGACAAATGCCTATGTAATCCCCTGCGACATCTGGTGCAGCCACAATCCTTTTTCCCGGGAGGAGCTGTACTCCTGGTACATGGTCACAGACCGGTTCGACCATGACAGCAGCGTCCGTGTTAGTCACAAGGGGGAGCTGATAGCCGTGCCCAAGGGCACGGCCGGGAATTCCATGATCGGCATCTGCTATCTGACGCAGCCGGATTCCGACACCGTCTGCACCCGGCTGGAGGCCATGGACGCCGAGCCGCGGTATGACGATGTCTTTTGGGAGGAGACCCTGCGGGATAAGGGCCGCATGATCGTTCCCGCTCGGCTGATGGACGCCGGAGAGGCCGTGAGCATCAAAACCTTTGAGCAGCTCAGGGAGCTGGACAGCCAATCCGACCACCTGAAAAGCGAGGCTATCCGAACCATCTGCGATGCGCTGCACGCGGACATGGAGGAGATCACCCAGGTCACCGTTCTGAAAAAAGGCATGACCAATCGCTCGTTCCTGTTTTCCTGCAAGGGTAAGCGCTACATCATGCGCATCCCCGGAGAGGGTACAGCTCAGCTGGTGGATCGCCGCCACGAGGCCGCCGTATACCAGGCAATCCGGGAGAAAAACATCTGCGATGACATCGCCTACATCAGCCCCGACAACGGCTATAAAATTACGGAATATCTCGCCGATGCCCGGGTGTGCAACCCGGAAAAGGCCGAGGATGTGCGCCGGTGCATGCAACGGCTGCGCGAATTTCATGAGCTGCGCCTCACCGTGGCCCATACATTTGATATCTTTGGGCAGATCGAGTTTTATGAGTCTCTCTGGAACGGTGCGCCCTCCATTTATAAGGACTACCGACAGACCAAGGAAAACGTTTTCTCCCTCCGGGGATACATTGACGCACATGTGCAGGAGCGGGTGCTGACGCACATCGACGCCGTGCCGGATAATTTCCTTTTTGTGAAAAGGGATGACGGCAGCGAGGAGATTCGCCTCATCGATTGGGAGTACGCGGGCATGCAGGATCCCCATGTGGACATTGCCATGTTCTGCATCTATGCCCTTTATGACCGCCGACAGGTGGACGAGACCATCGCGGCCTACTTCCCGGACGGCTGCAGCGAAGCGGTCCGATTGAAAATTTACTGCTACATTGCGGCCTGCGGCCTACTGTGGAGCAACTGGTGCGAGTACAAATGGACGCTGGGTGTGGAATTCGGCGAATACTCCCTGCGGCAGTACCGTTACGCAAAGGAGTATTACCGCATCGTTCGGGATACCCTGGAGCAGTGGGAAAGCGAGGGAAAATAAGCATGTTCAAGGCTGAAAGGGCCATCATCATGGCGGCGGGCTTCGGCAATCGGATGAAGCCTGTGACACTGGTTCGGCCCAAGCCCCTGGTAACGGTCAACGGTGTGCGGATGATCGACACCGTGATACAGGGCTTACACCGCAACGGGATTAGGGAGATCTATGTGGTGGTGGGGTATCTGAAGGCGCAGTTTGCCGGGCTGGAGCGGGAATACCCCGGCCTGCAGCTCATCGAAAACCCCTATTACAGCACCTGCAACAACATCTCCTCCCTGTATGTGGCCCGGGATCACATCGAAAACGCCATCATTCTGGACGGTGACCAGATCATCTATAACCCGGATATCCTGGCCCCGGAGTTCAGCCGCTCCGGCTACAACAGCGTGTGGACGGACGAGCCCACAGGCGAGTGGCTGCAAACGGTGGAAAACGGCATTGTGACCGCCTGCAGCCGGACCGGCGGCAGCGGCGGCTGGCAGCTGTACAGCATCTCCCGCTGGTCGCCGGAGGATGGCCGGCGCCTGCGCCGGCACCTGGAGATCGAGTTTGAGGAAAAGCAAAACCGGCAGATCTATTGGGACGACATCGCCCTGTTCTGCTATCCGGAGGAATACCGTCTGGGAATACGCCCCATGCATAAGGGGGACGTGATTGAGGTGGATGATTTAAGCGAGCTGGCCGCTTTGGACGCCAGCTACAGGAAATATGAAAAGGAGAAAAATAATGGAAATGGATAAGACCGCCTCTCATAAGCGAGGTCAGATAGATTGGATGATTACCCTGGTCCCCCTGGGGCTCATTTTGGCCCTGTGCATCGTGTTCTTTTTTGCACCGGAGCAATCCAACGCCGTATTGAGCCAGGTGCGCTTTTTCTTCGGTGATACCTTCGGCGTATATTATCTGGTCATCGGCCTGGGCATCTTCCTGCTGTCGCTGTTCATCGCCGGATCCAAATATGGAAGTATCGTTCTGGGCGAGCCCAATGAAAAGCCGAAATATCCCTTCTTCGCTTGGGGGGCCATGATGTTCACCTGCGGCTTGGCGGCGGACATCCTGTTTTACTCTTTTTCTGAGTGGGTCCTGTACGCCACCGACCCCCACCTGGCTGAAATGGGCAAAGTCCAGGAGTGGGCCGGAGTGTATCCGCTCTTTCACTGGAGCTTTATCCCCTGGGGCTTTTACTTGGTGCTGGCGGTAGCCTTCGGGTTCATGCTCCATGTCCGCAAGCAGAACCGGCAGAAGTATTCCGAGGCCTGCCGTCCCATCCTGGGCAAGCACACCGACGGCTGGCCCGGGCGGATCATCGACCTGCTGGCGGTATTTGCCCTGCTGGCCGGAACCGCCACCACCTTCAGCGTAGCAACGCCGCTGATGGGCTCTCTGATTTGGGAGCTGTTCCATGTGGAAATAGGGCGGGTAGCCATCGATATCATCATCCTTTTCATTACCTGCTTTGTATATACATACTCCCTTCTGCATGGGTTCAAGGGCATCAGCAAGCTGGCCAATGTCTGCATCTACTTGTTCTTCGGGCTGCTGGCCTTTGTACTCCTGTTCGGCGGCGAGACCCGGTATATTATCGAAACGGGCCTGTCCTCCTTGGGCACAATGGTGCAAAATTTCATTGGCCTGTCTACCTTCACAGACCCCCTCCGCACCTCCCATTTCCCACAGACCTGGACCATCTATTACTGGGCCTACTGGATGGTGTGGTGCGTGGCCGCACCGTTCTTCATCGGCAATATCTCCCGGGGCCGGACGGTGCGCCAGACGATTCTGGGCGGCTACGGTTTCGGCGTGGGCTCCACCATCGTCAGCTTCATCGTGCTGGGCAACTATTCCATGGGGATGCAGGTGACCGGGAAGGCCGACTTCATCGCTCACTTTCTGCGCACCAATGACATCTATGGCATGATCGTAGAGATCATCAAGACCCTGCCAGGCGCGCCGGTGATCATGGTGGTGGTGCTGCTGACCATGATCGCCTTTTACGCCACCTCCTTTGACTCCATTGCCCTCACGGCCTCCTGCTACAGCTACCACCGGCTGGAGGAGGGCCAGCAGCCCCACAAGCTGATCCAGCTCATGTGGTGCATCCTGCTGATTCTGCTGCCCATCGCGCTGCTGTTCGCCGAAAGCTCCATGACAAACCTGCAATCGGTGAGTATCGTTGCGGCATTCCCCATCGCCATCGTCATTGTGATGATCGCAGCCAGCTTCTTAAAGGATGCAAAAAAATATCGCGAGGAGCTCAATTTAAAAGAGTAATCGGCGGAATACGAAGGAGCTTCCAATAAAAGCAGGTCTGCGGCCGGTTGGCCGCAGACCTGCTTTTATGCTTCAGTTCTGTCCCTTCAGCTTCTCCAGGGCTGCCCGGGCGGCGGATTGCTCCGCCTCCTTCTTGCTGTGACCGGTGCCGGTAGAAAACTCCTCCCCATTCAGCAGAGCCGCCGCCTCAAAGACCTTGGCATGGTCCGGCCCGTCAGAGCCCACCATCCGGTAGTTCAGCGTAGAGCCGCTCTTGCGCTGCACCAGCTCCTGCAGGGCGGTCTTGTAGTCAAAATTATGCGGCTTTCCGGCCGGGACATCGCAGAGGATCAGGCGGTCGATGATCTCCTTGGCTGCGGAGAAGCCGCCGTCCATATAGCTTGCCGCGATGACGGACTCCATAGCGTCGGAGACGATGGAGTCGCGCTTGCGGCCGCCGCCGTGCTCCTCGCCGTGGCCGAGCAGCAGGAAGCTTCCCAGGCGGATGGTTGCAGCCGCGCGGGCCAGATTCTTTTCGCAGACCAGATCCGCACGGATGCGGGTCAGCTCGCCCTCGGGCTTGTCCGGGAAGCTGCGGTACAGATAGTCCGCCACGACGAAGCCCAGGATGGAATCGCCCAGAAACTCCAGACGTTCGTTGTCGTGCAGGCCGCGCTCCCGGTTTTCATTGGCATAGGAGCTGTGCGTCAGCGCGTTTTCGAGAATGCTCTTGTCCCGGAACGTGTAGCCCAGCCCGGCTTCCAGTTCACTCAGCATGTTGATTCTCCTTTGGTATGACCATATGGTCCATATTTGCGGCCAGCGTCGCGGCCACATCCGCCTCGACAGCGCCGATGGCCTGCCGGATGGCGTTGCGGATGGCCAGCGCGTCGGACGAGCCGTGCGCCTTGATGACAGGCTTTTTCACACCGAGGATCGGTGCTCCGCCGTGTTCTCGTGCATCAAAACGGCACTTGAGTGCAGTAAGCTGTTTTTTCATAAGCAGTGCGGCGACCTTGCCGGACATACCGGAAAGAAACGCCTTTTTCAGCTCACCGAGGAGCAGTTTTCCGCTTCCTTCCACGGTTTTGAGGAATATGTTGCCGTTAAACCCGTCGGAAACCAGTACGTCACACGCGCCGGCAGTTGCCATTCCGGCTTCGACATTCCCGACATAGTGAATCTCCCCGCACCGTGCAAGCCTCTCATTTGCGGCAATCACAGCCTCTGTTCCCTTGTGCGCTTCAGTCCCGTTGTTGAGCAGTCCGACACGGACATCGGACAGCTTCATGACGTATTTCATATAGGAAGAGCCCATAACGGCAAACTGTTCATATTGCTCGTCCGTCACGGTAAGATTTGCTCCGGAGTCAAGAAGAAGCGTCGGATTCGCAAGCGGCAGAATTGCGCCGATGGACGGTCTCTGTACGCCGCGGATCTTGCGGACGATCAGGGTCGCTCCGGTAAACAGGGCACCGGTGTTGCCGCTGCTGACAAACGCATCCCCTTTGTCCTCGGCAAGAAGGCGAAGTCCCACGGACATGGAGGAATCCTTCTTTCCGCGTGTCACACACATGGGGTCGTCCTCCATGGTGATGACCGTATCCGTGTGCACGATTTCAAACGCGGAGATGTCCAGTCCGAGCGCCTTTGCGCGTTCCTGAAGAATCTCCCGGTCTCCGACCAATACAAAAGAATGCCCCGGGTATTTTGC
>ENA-ORLW01000416-ORLW01000416.1-human-gut-metagenome-genome-assembly--contig:-NODE-416-length-61900-cov-10.095191_pt1 | contig 61900 bp, 62 predicted proteins | sample MGYA00243017_ERZ508829 | MGnify/ENA primary metagenome ERZ508829 (study PRJEB26277, sample SAMN04329776) | human gut metagenome | biome: human-associated habitat | host: Homo sapiens | place: USA...
GATGATTTAGTTATAATGGATACAGATAAAGAGAAGTTAAAGAGTATTTTTAGTAAGGTAAGTGAGTATATTAGTTCATTTGATTTGGTAGTTAATAAGAAAGCGGGATAAATAAATTAAAAGAAGGTATAAATTTTTTGGGTTGTAATTTTAAAGTCAGTAAAGGAATGGTTATTAGGTATAGAAGTGATACTATTAAAAGAGTTAATAAAAAGCTTAAGAATTTGAGAGTGTATGATATAGATATGTATAATAAGAGTTATGCTAGTTATAAAGGATATTTTGTTATCCCTAATACTAGTGTTAGGGATAAGTATTTAAGTGAATAGTAAAATTAAAAATTCGTGTAAAACTAGTTGATTATGTTTAATTTTTATGATAAAATAATTTATGATAAGAGAGAGTGAAAGATATGGCATTTGGAAAATTTAAAATATTTGAAACTGAGGAAGATGACAAGTTAGATAACACTGAAGAGTATTATAGTACTGGTAGTGATAATTCTAATAAGTCTGGTAAAATGATTTTAGTTGAGCCAAGAGCTTATAGTGAAAGTCAAGAGATAGCAGATCACTTAAAAGCTAGAAATAGTGTAGTAGTTAATTTTAAAAGGGTAACTACTGACCAAGCTAAAAGAATTATTGACTTTTTAAGTGGAACATTGTATGCTATTAATGGGGACTTACAAAAGATAGGAGACGGAATATATTTATGTACTCCTAAAAATATAGATGTTCAGGGAAAAATTACTGAAGAAAATGAAAGTCAAGAAGACTATATGGAATAGTCATTAAGAGGGCGATCTTATGAATGGTTTTAAAACAGTTTTGAGAGGTTATGATAAGGATGAAGTTAAATCATATTTAGATAAAGTTATCAAAGAATATGAGCGTCTTTTATCTGAAGTAAAATTAAAAGATGAAAAGATAGAAGATTTAAAAGCTAACTTGGAAAAGTATGAGAAACTAGAAAGTACCTTAAACAGAGCTTTATTTAGTGCTGAAAGTGCTGGAGATGAAATTAAGAGAGTAGCAAGACAGGAAGCTGAAGGATTAATCAATGAAGCAAAAAGAAATGCTAATAGAATTATAAATGATGCACTTATTAAAGCAGAAAAAGCTAATGATGACGCTGATAGATTAAAAAGAAATGTTGTTTTATTAAAAAGAAGATTAAGAGCTATTATTGAAGGACAACTTGAAGTAATAGAAGAAATGGACAGATTAGATTTTAAAAATAATGAATAGCCATAAAATGTGGCTATTTTTTGGAGGTAATAATGGAAAATTTTTTAAGAAGCATGATGGATTTTTTACTAAGTTTTAAGTTTTGGGGTCCAATTATTTACATATTTATTGGATACTTACTTAATAGTATGCTAAGTAATTTAGTTACAAAGATAATAAAAAATAATAAAAGAAAGAATCATAAAAAGCAAGATACAGTTATAAAACTATTTAATAGTATATTTAAATATATTATTATAGTTATAGTACTACTTATGATATTAGAGTTATACGGAGTAAACACTAAAAACATAATAGCTAGTTTAGGAATATTTACTGTTGTAATAGGTTTAGCTTTACAAGATACTCTTAAAAATATGCTTGCTGGTATTCTAATTATATTAGATAACAGATATAATGTAGGAGACTTTGTTAAAATAAATGATTTTACAGGAGAAGTTACTAGTTTGGGACTTCAAACAACTAAACTTAAAAGCTCTAGTGGTGAAGTGTTCACTATTAGTAATACTAATATAACTAATGTTATAAACTATAGTGAAGCTAATACTAGCTTATATTATGGAATTGAAGTAAGCTATGATACTAATATAAAAGAACTAGAAAAAGTTTTAAAAAGTCTTATACCTAAAGTAAGTAAAATAGAAAATGTAGTAAGTGAAATGGAACTTCTTGGAGTAGATTCATTTAATAGTAGTTCTATAACATACAAAGTATGTATTACTACTAAACCGTATAAATATTTTAATGTTAAAAGAGAGTTTAACAAAATTTTAAAAGAAGCTTTTGATAAAAGTGGTATTGAAATACCTTATAATCAATTAGATGTACATATTAAGGAAAGATAGTCTTTCTTTTTTTGTCTTTTCAAAATAATTATTTAGTGGTATAATGTATGTAGTGTTCCCGTAGCTCAGCTGGAAGAGCAACCCCCTCCTAAGGGGTAGGTCGGAGGTTCGAACCCTCTCGGGAACGCCACATTTGTTTAAGGGGGAGTAAAAATGTTTTTAGATAATATTGATTTAGAAGAAATAAAAGAAAAAGTATTTATTAATCATGTGGTGGACTCTGGTACAAGAGACGCTCTTATCATGAGAATGAGGGAACTTTTAAAAACTACAAACTATATTGCTAACTTCAAAGAAAGAATTAAATATAGGAGTGCGTGTAATAGTCCTTTTGAAATGACTGATGATAATTTATACATTTGGGAATATGATGTAATTACTATAAAGAATGAATATGTACCGTACATATCTGAAATACTTAAAAGTCAAAAAGTTTTAAAAAAGTAAACTTATGACTTTTTTTATTTATAAATAAATGATATAATTTATTTAGTAGGAGGATAGTGATATGAAGGATAAATATAAAGGAATTATATTATGTGTGTTAGATGTAATTATTGTTTTTGAACTTACTCTTTTATTTTTAGTAATACCTAGTGTGAAACATATTAATAAACTTAAGGATGTAAAAGAATTAACTTATGAAGAAAAAAGTGCATTAATTAGTGAAGTAAATAATAAGTACTCAGATAAAGTTACTGAAGTAAATGATAGGTACTCAAAAGAAGAAACTAAAATTAATGAGAAGTATGATCCAGATATTAAGAGTGTTAATGAGAAATACGATAAGCTTATTATGGATGCTAAAACTAAATATGAAACAGAAGAAAAAGACTTATTAGACAAAATAAGTGATAAGAAAGTAGAAGTAAACAAAGAGTTCATGAGAAATGGTTTTTCTAAAAAATATTATACATTGTATGATGAACAAAAAGCTTTAGAAAGTAAACAATCTAATTTAAAGAGTGAACTAGATAAAGAAGTGAGTACTCTTGTAACTAATAAGAAGAGTGAGTTAACACCATATGTTATTAATAAGAATTCACTTATTAAACAAAATGATATTAATAAAGCAAATGAACTAGATATGTTAGAAACAAACAAAAACAAAGAGATAAATAACATTAATAAAAAGGTAGATAATACTTTAGGAATAATTCTAGAAGTATTAAAAATAGTATTAGCTATAGTTATTACATTAATACCAATTTTCTATATAATTAAAATATACAATAAACTTACTAAACTACATAATGAAGTAGAAGAAAGTTGGAGTCATATACTAGTAAATTTAAAAAGAAGAAGTGATTTAATACCTAATATAGTAAGTGTTGTAAAAGGGTATTCTAATCATGAAAAAAATACTTTAAAAAGCATAGTAAGTGCAAGAAATAAAGTAGTTAACTCTGATACTAAAGAGGATAGTATTTTAAATAATGAAATACTTGATAAAAACATAAAAAAGATATTTATTTTAAATGAAAAATATCCTGAACTTAAGAGTGATAAAAGTTTTAATAAATTAATTATGGAGTTAAAAACTATTGAAGACGACATAAGTATTTCTAGAAAAGAATATAATGATAAAGTACTAAAGTATACTAATACACTAGAAGTATTTCCAAGTAACTTAGTCGCTAAAGCATTTAGTTTTGAAAAAGAAAGTTACTTTAAAACAAGTGAAGAAGAAAATGACAATATTTCAGTAGGAGGTTTAATATGAGAAAAGAAACAATAATCAGTTTAATTATCACTTTTGTGGTTGCATTAATTACATTCTATATATTTTTGCCACCAATAAATTTACATAGTTTAGGCTTTTTAACTTACTTGATGTTTTTACTAATAATATTTACTATCTGTAATTCATTAGGAAGTATTATATCTAGAAGAAAACTAAAGGATATATTCTTTGCTCCTAAATACTTTATAATAGGATGCATGATTATATTTGGTTACATTTTTATTGGCAATATTGTGTTTAGTCCAATATTTATGAGTAAAAGTTATAGTGAAAGAATAATTATAAATCAAGATAAAAATTTTGTAACTGATGTAAAAGAAGTAGACTTTAATAAATTACCATTACTAGATAAAGATTCAACAGAAAAACTAGGAGACAGAGTAATGGGTAGAATGCCTGAAATGGTTAGTCAGTACTATGTAAGTGACTATTATACTCAAATAAATTATGATGGGAAAATACTTAGAGTAACACCTTTAGAATATAATGGTTTCTTTAAGTGGATGAAGAATAAAAATAAAGGTATAGTAGGATATATCACAGTAAATAGTGTTGACGGGTCTAGTGAGTTAGTAGAGTTAAAGAATGGGATAAAATATTCCAACAGTGCATACTTTAACAAATATTTAAAAAGACACTTAAGGTTTAAATATCCAACTTTCATTTTTGGAGATGAGAACTTTGAATTGGATAACGATGGAAATCCTTACTGGGTAGTACCAGTTATAAAATATACTGCTGTAGGTTTAAAAAGAGATGTTAAGGGTGTAGTAATTGTAAACCCAATTGATGGAGAGACTAAATACTATTCAGTAGGTGAAGTGCCTAGCTGGGTAGACCATGTTTATGATGCAGAATTAATAATTGAACAAGCAGATGACTGGGGAATGTATCAAAAAGGTTTTTTAAATACAATATTTAGTCAAACTGGTGTAGTAATGACAACTGATGGGTACAACTATTTAGTACAAGATGATGATGTATACTTGTATACAGGAATAACTTCTGTTTCAAGTGATGAAAGTAATATAGGTTTCATATTAACTAACATGAGAACTAAAGAGACTAACCTTTATCAAGTACCAGGTGCAGAAGAATATTCAGCAATGGCAAGTGCGGAAGGCCAAGTACAGCAAATGAAATATAAAAGCACATTCCCACTTTTAATAAACCTAAATAATAGGCCTACTTATTTAGTAAGTTTAAAAGATAATGCAGGACTTGTTAAAATGTATGGATTTGTTGATGTGGAAGACTACCAAAAAGTAGTGGTAACTGACGCTTCTCTAGGAATAGAAAAAGCAAAAGAAAATTATTTAAACAAAATTCCTTCAACTGTTACAGGAAAAGAAGAAAATAAAGTTATTACAATAGAAAAAATAATAAATGTAGTAATAGATGGTAATACGTACTACTATATAACTGATACGGAAGGTAGTAAATATAAAGTTAGCATAAAAGTAGAAAAAGATGTTTTACCATATTTAACAGAAGGTAGTGTATTAAATGTATACTATAACTCTAAAACGGATGTAACTAATATTACAAAATTAGAAAAGGCACTAGATTAAAAGTGCTTTTTGCATGTTAAACACACTAAAACTACTTGACAAACAACTCAAAAGTAACTATAATTTAAGTATATTATTTGTTTAGAGGAGTAATGTATTTACTATTTATAGAGAGTTAACGTTAGGTGTAAGTTAATATTGTGTGGTACATGAAGACACTAAACTAAAAAGTAATCGTATGTTCTGCGTTAAAGAATTAAAGAGTATAGTATGACTATAAATTAAGGTGGTACCGCTGTTATTAATAAACAGTCCTTAAGTTTATAGTCTTTTTATTTTAAGGAGAGTGAAAAATATGGAAAACATTTATAGAAATGTATATTCAGGCGAAGTAGATATAACTTACGTTGGAAAAGAAGTAAGAGTCGCTGGTTGGATTAATAGTATTAGAAAACTAGGCGGTTTAACATTTGTTACTTTGAGAGATGAAACAGGTATCGTACAAATTATAACAGAAGATGCTGATATGTTTAAAGGAATAACTAGGGAAAGTACAGTTACTATTACAGGTACAGTAAAGTTAAGAACTGAAGATATGATTAACCCTAATATGAAAACAGGAAAAATAGAAATTCTTGCAAGCAGTGTAGAAGTACTGGGCGAATGTGCAAGCATTTTACCTTTTGAAATCAATAGAAGTAGAGAAGAAGCAAGCGAAGAAACTAGACTAAAGTATAGATATCTAGATTTAAGAAATCCAAAAGTACATGATAACATGGTATTTAGGTTTAAAGTAATAGACTACATTAGAAGTCTTATGAAAAGTATGGATTTCACAGAAATTTCTACACCAATAATTACAACATCAAGTCCAGAAGGCGCAAGGGACTTTATAATTCCAAGTAGAAAATATAAAGGAAAATTTTATGCACTTCCACAAGCACCACAAATATATAAGCAATTACTAATGGTAAGTGGATTTAATAAATACTTCCAAATTGCACCATGCTTTAGAGATGAAGACTGTCGTGCAGATAGAACACTAGAGTTTTACCAACTAGACTTTGAAATGAGTTTTGTGACAGAAGAAGATGTATACAAAGTTGGAGAAAAAATATTTTATGATGTATTTAGTAACTTTACAGATAAGTATGTAAGTCCTGCACCATTTAGAAGAATCCCTTATAGTGAAGCAATGCTTAAATATGGAAGTGATAAACCAGACTTAAGAAATCCACTAATTATAAGTGAGTTAACAAATATTTTTAAAAATACTACTTTTACTCCATTTATTGGTAGCACTGTAAGAGGTATTAAAGTTTCAAATATAGAAAAATCTAATAGCTGGTACAAGAAAATGGAAGAGTATGCTAAAGAAATTGGAATGAGTGGGCTTGCTTATTTAAAAGTAACAGAAGAAAATACTTTGAAAGGAAGTTTAGACAAATACTTAACTGACGAAGAAAGAGGTGAGTTATTTACTAGTCTTGAACTTAAAATTAACGATACATTATTTATTGTAAGTGATAAAAAGAAATGTGAAAAATATGCTGGACTTTTAAGAACTAAGTTAGGTGAAGAACTGGACCTAATTGATAAAGATAGATACGAATTTTGTATAGTAAACGATTTTCCTTTTTATGAATGGAACGAAGAAGATAACAAGTGGGACTTTGGACACAATCCATTTAGTATGCCACAAGGTGGGTTAGATGCACTTAACAACGAACCTATAGAAAGTATACTAGCATATCAATATGACTTTGTATGTAATGGTTGTGAGATGGCTAGTGGTGCAGTAAGAAACCATAGTATTGAAATAATGAAAAAAGCCTTTCTACTTGCTGGTTACGACGAAGAAGTAGTTAAAACTAAATTCAAAAGTTTGTATACAGCTTTTCAGTATGGTGCTCCACCACATGCTGGTATGGCTCCTGGAATAGATAGAATAATAATGCTTCTAACTGGAGAAGATAACCTAAGAGAAGTTCAAATATTCCCACCAAATGTAAGTGGACAAGACTTACTTATGGGTGGACCTACAGAAGTAACAGAAACTCAATTAAGAGAAACTCACTTAAAAATTAGAGATTAATAGTATAATTTTATAAATTGTATAACTTTATGAATTATCTGTATTGACAACCATAAATAAAAAATGGTAATATTAATACACAAGAACTCTGTTCAAACCGAAGCTTTACGTTTAGTACGTAAAAGGTTATTAGGAAGAATGGAGTTTTTTATTGTGTTTTCCAATATATAAATGTAAAATTTATAAAAAATAAAAACAATTAATAAACGTGGTTAATAATTGTTTAAATTCACACTAGTTGTGAGTTTTTAAATTGCTTATAACATTAATTAATGCTAGCTTTGCATAACTATATGTTAGACCACCTTGAATATATAAAGCGTATGGACTTCTTAGTGGTGCATCACAAGACATTTCTATACTAGAGCCTTGTGTAAAAGAGGGAGACGCCATTATCACTTTATCTGTATAGCCTGGCATATCTGAAGGAATAGGTTCAACGCTAGCGTCCACTGGACCACTTGCTTGAATAAGTTTAGTAAAATTTATTAAGTTTTCTTCGTTTTTTAAGTAAACTATATTAACTATGTCACACCTGTTTTGGTCCCATTTAGGACTTACTCTGTAGCCTAAAGTATCCATTACTTTACTAATTAAAATAGCACTTTTTAAGCTTGAACTAACTACACTTGGTGCAAAAAACAGTCCCATTAAAAACATTCTATTCGCATCTATACTAGGTCCAACTTCCTTAGCTTCACCTGGTAAATATAGTCTTTCACTAACAAGTCTTATCAAATCTTTTTTACCACATACATAAGCTCCATGAGTACATAATCCTGCACCTAAGTTTTTAATTAAACTTCCAACCATTATATCAGCGCCAACTTCTGTAACAGAGGTACTTTCCACAAATTCGCAGTAGCAATTATCTACAAATACAATTATATCTTTATTAATAGACTTCACAAGTTTTATAACTTTTTCTACCTTTTCAATAGTCAAACTCTCTCTTAAAGAGTAACCTCTACTTCTTTGAATATATACTAATTTTATATCTGTTAGACTTTTCTTTATAGTTTCATAATCAAAGTCATTATCTATTAAATCAATTATTTTATAGTTAATATTGTAACTTTTTAAACTGCTAGGGTTATCTTTTATTCCAATTACTTCATCTAATGTATCATATGTTTTACCACTTATTATTAAAAAGTTATCTCCAGGTCTTAATAAAGCAGATAAACTTATACTAAGGGCATGACTCCCACTTACAAATTCTCTTCTAACAAGAGAGTCTTCACATTTAAAAATATCACTATAAATACTTTCTATCTTATCTCTTCCTATATCGTTATACCCATACCCTGTAGTACCAATTAAATCACTTTCACTTAAATTATTCTTGTGAAACGCATCTAACACTTTTTTACTATTAATCATTTCTAATTCGTTTATTTTATCAAAAATACTAGATAACTTTTTTTCTTCCTTTTCAATTAAAAGAACGCTTTCTTTATTTAAATTTAACATTTCTTACCTCCATCAATTTTAATTATTGCATCGTTTATATAGCTTGCTTCATCACTTCCTAAAAAATACACTAAGTTAGCTATTTCTATAGGACTAGCAAACCTTTTAAGTAGTATTTTCTCAGTTTCTTTTTCTTTAAAACTATCTGACAAGCTATCATTCATTGGAGTATCTATCCATCCAGGACAAACAGCATTTACTCTAATGTAAGGAGAAAGTATATTTGCAAAGTTGTGTGTCATGTTGTTTATTCCAGCTTTAGATGCATCATAATCAATGCTTTCAGAGTAATAACTATCTATACTATTGTTACTACTTATATTTATAATCACTCCAGTTTTACATTCATACATCCAAGAAGAAAAAGCTTTTGTTACTAAAAATGTACCAACTAAATTAGTAGTAACCACTTTCAAAAACTCGCTTTTTGATTTATTAGTGTACAAGTTATCTAAAGCAATACCTGCATTATTTACTAGTACATCAATATTTGAGTACTCTTTTTTAAGTGAAGTAACTAAACTATTTATACTTTCTTCATCAGTTATATCTAACTTATAAAATTCACTATTTACCTTGTATTTTTCTTTTATATAAGAGTTTAACTTTTCTGCAGCATCCATATTATTGTGATATGTTATTATTGTGTTATATCCCATACTTGCATATTTTTCTATTATACTTTTTCCAAGTCCACTAGAAGAACCCGTTACTAATACTGTTTTCATAAATCACACCTCATTTGATAGTATATCATAAATTTACCAAAATTGCTTGCAAAATTAATGAAAATGTAGTATATTATATATGCTTAATCCGATGCAAAAGAGTTGTATGATTAAAAAAAGCATAAAGAAAGGATGATTAGAATGAATTTAATCGACAAGATTAACAAGAAACAAATTAATCCTAACGTACCAGAATTCCGTGTAGGAGACACAGTTAGAGTTGACGTTAAGATTAAAGAAGGAAAAAGAGAAAGAATTCAAGCTTTTGAAGGCGTGGTTACTGCTAGAAAAGGTGGAAGTGTTAGTGAAACATTTACAGTAAGAAAAAAATCTGGAAGTGTAGGAATTAACAGAGTATTTCCTGTTAACAGCCCATTAATTGATAAGATTACAGTTGTTAAGAAAGGTAAAGTAAGACGTGCTAAACTTAACTTCTTAAAAGGTATTAAGGGTACATTTAAGATTAAAGAAAGAAACTAGTTATTGCTAGTTTTTTCTTTTTATGTTATACTCATAATGAAAAGAGGTAGTTATGAAAAAACTAAAAGAATTAATGCCTTATATAATAATTGTTGTTGTGGTACTCTTAGTTAGGTCATTTATAGTAACCCCAGGGCTAGTAAACGGATCAAGTATGGAACCAACACTACATAATAATGAGTTAGTTTTAATAAATAAAATTGGCTTAAATAAAGGAATAGATAGATATGACATAGTTGTTGTAAAATATGAAAACTCTACAATTATCAAAAGAGTAATAGGCCTGCCTTATGAGACAGTAGAATATATTAATGATACTCTTTATATTGATGGGGAAATAGTGAATACTAAAGTAGACTTTGAATACACAAAAGATTTTAAGCTAACTGCAGGCAAAAATGAATACATAGTTTTAGGAGACAACAGAAATATTAGTAAAGACTCAAGAATAATCGGGCCTGTTAAAGAAAGAGATATAATTGGAAAAGTGGATTTAGTGTTATTTCCATTTAGTAAGTTTGGAAAAGTAAAGTGAGGTAATATCATGATAGAAAATTATAAAATAGTAACATTATGTGGGTCAACTAAGTTTAAAAAAGAATTTTTAGAAATACAAAAAAAACTTACACTTTTAGGATACATCGTAATTTCTGTAGGCCTATTTGGACATTCGGGGGATAATGAAGTTTGGGAAAATATGGATGAAGGCACTCTTACAAAAACAAAAAGTATGTTAGACGATATGCATAAAAGAAAAATTGATTTGTCAGATATGATATACGTTATTAATGTAGGTGGATACACTATTGAGAGTACTAGAAGCGAAATAGAATACGCTATAAGTACAGGAAAAGAAGTGCACTATTTAGAAAGCGTTAACACATTAAAGAGGTAACTATGGAAAAAGTATTTAATAAACTTGTAAGAGACAATATACCTGATATAATAGAAAAAAACAACGAAGTGGCAGTTACTAGAATTCTTGAAGGCAAAGAGTACTTAAAAGAATTATACAAAAAATTACACGAAGAGTGTAACGAAGTGGAAATGGCTAAAAATAAAGAAGAAATAACCATGGAATTAGCAGACGTTTACGAAGTGTTATTAGCTGTTATGTTATATAATGATATTAAATTAGAAGAAGTAGAAGCATCTGCATTAATAAAAAGAAATAAACGTGGAGGTTTCTCTAAAAGAATATATTTAGAAAAAACATATGATAAATGAATTTCTATTTAATTATAGGAATTTTTCTTTTGTTAAAAACTTTTGCGAATGTTAAACGAAACTATCCTTAATTTAAAACAAACAAATCATTGACAAACATATATACTTATGTTATTATTTAATCATGTAGCACAAATGATAAAAAAATGATGTAGAATAATGCTAATGTATGGTATAATGTAGTTGTGAGTTTAAAAATTGTAAATGTTTATTAAAAAAGAAGAAAAACTTAAAATGTTTATAAAAAAGTAAAATATAAAGGAGGTTATTTTATGAAAATATTAGAAATTGTATTTGGAAATTCTTGTTATATGACAATGAAAAATAGTTCTCTTAGAAGTAACGATATTTTATTATGTAATTTACTTTTAAATGTAGGTGATTTATCAGAAGTTGAAGAATATAAAATAGATTTACCAGATGAATTATGTAATGAAATTGGTAACTATTCTTTTGAAAAAGAAATATTAATTATTAAAAAAGCAATAACTAGAAAAGACAAAATAAGAATTTGGACAAGTCATTATAATGTTTATTCTTATTTGATTATGTTATATATTTGTAATATTTTAAAAAATATCGAATGTGATTTATATGTTACATATAGTGATGAATATGACAATACTTAAAATTATATTTCTCCTAGTGTGATGGATTCAAAAGAGTTAGAAAAATTAGCTAATTTAGAACATAAATTATCTAATGATGATAAATTTAAATTTTCTAATATATGGGAAGAACTTGTAAATAACAATTCCGAAATGAGAATATTAGAAAATGGCATAGTAAAATCAGTTCCAATTAATTATTATGATAATATGATTTTAGATAAACTTCAGTCATTAGGTAGTGTTAATGTTTCTAAATTAGTAGCTATGTTGATGCAAGATATATATTTGATTGATAATTTATATGCATATTTTATAAAGAAATTAATAAAAAAAGGTGAAATAAAAGTTGTTAAAATAGATAATAATAGATTTTTTGACAATATTATTGAACTAGTATAATATAAAAATCAAAGGAGTAGATTATATAAATAATTTAGAAAGCTAATAGGATTTTAATAAAAGTGGTATCAGCTGGTATATTGATAGTTATGAAAAAAACACTATTAAACCCTTGAAATTAAAAGAAAAAAATAAAATTTCTTTTTACATTTTATAACTGGAAAATGATAGTTATTTTAAATAAAATAGAGGTAATAACGACTTATGGAAAACTTTTATATGAAACAATAAATAAGGAGGTAGTAATGAAGAAAATTGAAGATAGATATACTAATAATATTTTTGAAAATATTAAACATATAGATGAATATGGAAATGAATATTGGTATGCTAGGGAACTTTCAAAAGTATTGGAATACAAGGATTGGAGAAATTTCTTAAAGGTTTTAAATAAAGCAAAAGATGCTTGTAAAAATTCTGGGTTTAATATAGGTGAACAACTTGTTGAGGTCAACAGGTTGTCAAAAAGAAATAATAATGCCACTCTTAATATACTAGATTATAAACTTTCAAGATATATATGTTATTTAATAGTACAAAATGCAGATCCAAGCAAGGAAGTTGTTGCTTTAGGACAAACTTATTTTGCTATTCAAACAAGAAAGCAAGAAATAACAGAGCAAGAATATGATTCATTATCAGATGATGAAAAGAGATTTTATCAAAGAAAGTTAACAAGACAAGGTGATATATTTAAAAGAAAAAAATTACGATATAGAGAAGATATTTTAGATAATATGAATGAAGATGAATTAGTTGCTAATTTATTTAGAATAAATCAAACGAAGCAAAAACTTTTAAAAGATAATGTACAAGGTGAAGAAGAAGCAAAAGATGTACATTATGAGGTAGGAAAAAAAGTTAGAAAGGCAATTGCAGATATTGGTGGAATGATGTCGGAAGAAATGCCAACACATTAAAAAAATAAATAATAATTTAAATGATTTTGATAAATTTTTAAAGTGCAAATGTTGTGGTGGTAATATAGTAAAACGAACTATAAAAGGAAAAGTTTATTACTATTGCTCTAACTACTATAGAAATAAAACTTGTGAAAATAATAAATCTATTAGTGAAAATGGGTTAATTGAAATTATAAATGAAAAATTAAATTTAATTAATATTACTAGATTAGAATTAAAAAATATAGTAAAATGTATTTATATTGATAAATATAAAAATGTTAAAATTGATTTTAAATAAAAAAATTAATAGAAAGGAGAATAACATATGGACAATAAAAACTTACAAATAACTAATCATGACTTTTTAATATATAGAGATTCAAACAATGATATTAAGGTTAGTGTAATGTTAATAAATAACGATATATGGCTTACTCAAAATTTAATTGCAGAGTTGTTTGGCGTAGCAAGAAGCACAATAACAGAACATATTAATAATATATTAAATAGTGGTGAACTTGATGAAAATAATACTGTCGGAAAAACCGACGTTGATAATTCTAAAAAACCTGTAAAGATATATAACCTTGATATGATTATTGCAGTTGGATATAGAGTAAATTCAAAAAAAGCAACCAACTTTAGAATTTGGGCTACTAAAATATTAAAAGAATATATGATAAAAGGTGTAGTTATGGATGATGAAAGATTAAAAAATCCTAATTACATATTTGGCGAGGATTATTTTGAAGAAACACTTGAAAGAATTAGAAACATTCGTTCAAGCGAGAGAAGATTTTATCAAAAAATAACTGATATTTTTTCTTCTTGTAGTGTTGATTATGATAGAGATTCAGAAATAACAAAAAAATTTTTTAAAACCGTTCAAAATAAATTACATTATGCAATAACAGGTAATACTGCAGCTGAAATAATATATAACAGAGTTGATTCAGAAAAAGAAAATATGGGACTAACAAATTGGAAAAATTCTCCTGATGGACCAATCTATAAATATGACGTGGACATTGCAAAAAACTATTTAAATGAAAAGGAATTAAAAGATTTGAATAGAATAGTAACAATGTATTTAGATTATGCAGAATTACAAGCAGAAAATCATAATGCTATGACTATGAAAGATTGGGTAGAAAAGCTAAATGCATTCTTACAATTTAATGGTAAAGAAATATTACGCAATGCTGGAAAAATATCTGCAAAAGTAGCACAAGAATTAGCTTATAAAGAGTATGATAAATTTAAAGTTAAACAAGATAAATTATATAAATCAGACTTTGATAATTTTTTAAATGAAACAAGAATGATAGAGAATGGAAGTGATAAATAATGGATATGTATCAAAAAAGAGAAATGAGAAAAAATAAAAAAAAGAATGAAGATAAAAATAGTTTACCATCAACGAGTATTAACTGGTATAGTACGAATTATCTAAACACTAGCCGAAACTGTTGAAAAATCAACATTCTTTTAAAATTTTATCTTTCGTAATTTGATAAATTGGAGGTGAATATATGTTAAATAAAATAATAGAAGTTCAAAATATTAAAGTAAATATTACAAACATAGATGATAATGATTATATTTGTATTTCTGATTTTGGTAAATACAAAGAGGGAAAATCGAAAACTGATGACATTATAAGAAACTGGTTAAGAAATAGAATTACTTTGGAATTTTTAGGAACATGGGAGTCTATTTATAATCCAAATTTTAATTCCGTCGAATTCGACGGGTTTAGAAAAAAGTGCTGGACTTCACACATTTACATTAAGTGTTACTGAATGGTGTGAGAAAACAAATGCTATTGGCATATATTCAAAACGAGGAAAGTATGGAGGAACTTATGCACATAAAGATATTGCATTTGAATTTGCATCAGCAATAAGTCCAGTATTTAAATTGTATTTAATTAAAGAATTTGAGAGATTAAAAGAATTAGAAAATCAAAATAGAGAATGGGATGTAAAAAGAATACTAACTAAAAATAATTATTTAATTCATACAGATGCTATTAAGAATTATATCTTACCAGATAATGATTTTTTCAAAAATAAAGAATGGTTAAAATATGCCGAAGAAGCTGATATTCTTAATGTAGTATTATTTAATACTACTGCTAAAAAATGGAGAGAATTAAATCCAGAGTTAGCTAAGAACTCAAATGTAAGAGATTATGCAACAATAAATGAATTAACAGTTTTATCTAATTTAGAATCTCATAATGCGGAATTAATCAAAGAAGGTAAAACAAAAGAAGAAAGATTTGAAATATTAAGTAATATATGTAAATATCAATTAGATATACTTAATAGCGCAGAAAAAATTAAGTTATTAAATGAAAGAAGTAGTGATTGAAATGTCAAATGAAGAAAAAAGTTTCCAAAAAACAAATATTAACTGGTAAGTGGGGAGTTATGAAAAAACACTTTTAAACTCTTGAAAATAAAGAGTATTTTTACTAAATGTTTTTTACATTTTGGAAAATTTTTTTAATAAGTTTTAATTTAAATTGATAAGTGTATGAATTATGAAAAACAAAAGGGAAGGAGAATATTTATGGAAGACAATAAATTAATTATATATAAAAATAGCGAAGGTAATATTGTAGTAGATGCTATTTATAAAGATGAAACTTTATGGCTATCACAAAAAGGAATGTCAAAAGTTTTTGAATGTTCTACGGATAATATAAGTTTACACTTAAAACATATATTTGAAGAAAAAGAGTTAGATAAAAAATCAGTTACCGAGAAATGCTCGTTAACTGCCGATGACGGAAAAAACTATAACACAACTATTTATAGTTTAGATACCATAATCGCTGTGGGTTATAGAATTAATTCGAAAAAAGCAACAGAATTTAGAATATGGGCAACAAAAATACTAAAAGAATATATGACCAAAGGATTTGCATTAAATGATGAACGTTTTATAAATGGAAATAAATATGATACGAAGTATTTTGATGAATTATTAGAACGTATTAAAACAATTAGGGTAAGTGAAAGAATGGCATACCAAAAAATCACTGATTTATTTATTGCAACAGCAACTGATTACAATCCTAAGTCAGAAGAAGCATATACTTTCTTTAAAATAGTTCAAAATAAGTTGCATTTCGCTATAAGTGGACATACTGCTGCCGAATTAATATATAGTAGAGCAAACTCAGATAAAGAACATATGGGACTAACTAATTGGAAAAATTCTCCAGATGGTTTAATATATAAATATGATGTAGTTATTGCAAAAAATTATTTAAACGAAGAAGAAATGAATAATTTAAAAGATTTAACAAATATGTTTTTAGTATTTGCTGAAGATGAAGCAAAACAAAGACATGTTATGACAATGAAGGATTGGATAAATGCAACTGATGATTTATTAAAGTTTAGAAGAAAAGAAGTATTAAATAATAGTGGCAGCATATCTCATAAAGAAGCCGTAGAAAAAGCAGAAAAAGAATATGAAAAATTTAGAGTTATACAAGATCAAAAATATATTTCTTCAATGGATGAATTTTATAATAGATATTTAAATGAAACAAGAATGATAGAGAATGGAAGTGATTAAAATGAATATGTATCAAAAAAGAAAAGAAAGAAAAGAAAAAAGAGAAAATAATAGTGTAGAAAAAGTTATATCATCTACTGGGATTAACTGGTATCCAGGCCACATGGCTAAAACCAAAAGACAAATTAAAGAAAGAATAGATTTAGTAGATGTAGTTGTGCACGTAGTTGATGCTAGAATTCCAAAAAGTTCTTTTATAAATGATATAAATGAATTTACAAAAAATAAAGAAAAAATATTAGTGTTTAGTAAATATGACTTATGTGATAAGGAAGAAACACTTAAATGGAAAAACTTTTATGAAAAGAAAGGCTATACTGTAATATTAAGCGAACTTAATGATAAGAACGTTAAAAATAAAATAGTGGACGCAGTTAACTCTTTAATGTCAAATGTAAACTTAAAGAGAAAAGAGAAAGGCTTACTTCCAAAGAAAGCAAAAGTCATGGTAGTGGGTGTATCAAACGTAGGGAAGAGTACTCTAATTAATAATCTAGTAAATAAAAAAGTTCAAACAGTTGGAAATATGCCAGGTGTTACTAAAAACATTAACATGGTTAAAATTAACGATAAAATAGATTTAATTGATACTCCAGGAGTTTTATGGCCAAAGTTTGATAGTGAATTAACGGCTTTTAATTTGGCAAGTATGACAATAATAAAAGAAGAAGTTCTTCCACTTGATGAAGTATGTGTTTACATTTTAAATACACTTAACTTATATTATAAAGACATTCTAAAAAGTGTGTTTGGAATAGATTACTTTAATGAAGAAGAAATATATGAACTATACGAAAACATTGGAAAATATAAAAACTATCCTAAAGTAGGTGGAGAGCCTGACTTTGATAGAATAAACTTATTTATAATTAATTCTATTAAAAATGGAACATTAAAGGGTATAACTTTTGATAGATGTAATTAATTAAGTACAAAGTGTTGACAATTTGTACTTAATATGGTATAATTATAATCAGTTAAGGGGGTATTGAGATGCAATACGTTGGTAAAGTTACTGAAGAAAGAAGACAAAGTGTAATAGATGAGTGCACTAATATTAGAGAAAGGTTTGGTTTTAATAACCAAGTGTTAAACAAAATAGCTAAGTTTTATTTAACTAACATTCAAGTAGAAATGGGAAGCGTAGAAAAAACAATTAGTTATATAGTTGATTTGTTAGTTGCACATGGTTTAGATGAAGAGGGAATAAAATTATATTTTAGAAGACACAAAAATATTTATTTAACAGACTATTATGACTTTAGAAAAAAATTAAGTATTTTAAACCACTGTGGTTTATTAGAAGAAGGACTAAATCATGATACTTTATTATCATATGAATATACAAGAAATGGTCTATCTGCTAATTTACTGTTCGCAATGTGTGTAAGTAAGAAGTTTAATATCACTTTAGAAGAGATATCTAACTATTCAGAGTTAACAATAAGCAAAGTAAAAGACTTATTAAATAAATATAGACTAAATGATAAAATATTACTTCTTTTAAATTATGAATTAAGAAAAACTGTAAGCGAAACCAAAAGTTATAATGAAAATATTTTAAAATTAAAATAGAACTACTCACTAGTTCTATTTTTTATGTAATTATCTAAATTAATTTTAACTATAAATTTATCAGTTTTATCAGTATAAGATATTCCATCACTAAATTTAAAGTTATAAATGTTACTATTAAATAAATCATTTATACTATTTTGAGCTTCGCCATGAATGGTAGAAACACTATCAGTTATAAGCATTACAACTATATCAGCAATGCTATCATTTTTACTAATAGTAGTCTCTAAATAATTCTTTTTAAATTTAAATATATAATCTTTATTTACGTTACCAGTATAAGACACAATAATATTCTTATCACTTAATTTAGCATTTAGATTAACATCAATTTTTTTATAATTATTTATAAGTTGGTTACTATTAAAAGTTTCAACGATATTTACTAGATCATTTTTCCTTTTATTGAAATTTTGATTACTATAAATAACTCCTAACACCCCAGCACATAAAGATATAATTAAAATAATCCCCCAAAAAATAATTCTCCATATATTCTTCATTTCACCACTCCTTATCTTAATATGATTATATAATATTTTTATCAAAAAGAAAAGAACTAATTTTAAATAGCTCTCATTTTATCCATATTTTTATATGGATTCTTTTTATCAATTTTATCAGTAAACATAATGCCATCCAAGTGATCCATCTCATGTTGAAATGCTACTGACATTTCTTCTCTAACTCTAGATTCAACATAATTTCCATTTATATCATAATAACCTACAGTTATTCTAGCGTACCTTGGAACAATACCTTTAACATCTCTATTTACACTCAAACAACCTTCTCCTTCTTCAACATAAACAAGTTCATTTGAGTGACTTATTAATCTAGGGTTAATTACTGTATACTCAGTAAATTCTCCATCTTCGTTTTTATAAGATATAATGAATATCCTTTTTAAAACACCTAGCTGACAAAATGCAAGGCCCATACCAGGTCTTAAATCCAATTCTTTTGCTTTCTCATCATCTTGGCTAAGTCTTAAATAATTATAAGCTTCATCAATTAATTCAAAATATTTTTTATCAAGTGGAAAAGTTGCTTCAGTACTTACTTCATGTAAAACTTTCTCTTTTTCATCTAATATATCACATAATTTTAACATAGTAACACCTCTTTTTTCATGCTATATTGTACCAAAAAAAACACTAAAAATCAATATTTTAAAAATATATAGTTAAACTCTTGATTTAGCTATTTAAAAATGTTATTCTTTTAATGGAGGTAATACAAATGTTAAAATGGGATGAAGAATATTTAAGACTATGTAAAAAGATATTAAATGAGGGGAAGGAAGTAGAGAATAGAACTATTAATAATACTATTAAGATACCTAGCTATAATTTTAATTTAGATGTTAGTAAAGAGTTTCCAATCCTAACTGTAAAAAAACTATTTAGTAGACAAGCTTTTTTAGAATTACTTTGGATATATCAAGTTGGAAGTAATGATGTTAATTGGCTTCAAGATAGAAGAGTATCTATTTGGGATGAATGGAAGATAGACTTGGATGGTTACTGGAATGCAAAGCAAAAAGTATTAAATCCGGATGGTTCACACGAAATTAAAGAAATTCATAAATACTTTGGTAAAGAATATGCTGGCACTATTGGTGAAGCATACGGCTACATTGTAAACAAATATAAAGGTGTAGATAGAGTACTTGATATAATTAAAAATCACCCTGAAGCAAGAGATAATGTAATGAGCTTGTGGTATAACTGTCACTTGGATAAAGGAGTTTTAAGACCTTGTGTATGGAGTCATGAAGTAGATATTACAAACGGAACACTAAACATGTATGTACACCAAAGAAGTTGTGATGTACCTTTAGGTCTACCATTTAATGTAACTCAATTTGCAGCTTTAATGCACTTATATGCAAGAGTCGGGGGCTATAAAGTTGGAACACTTAGTTGGAGTATTAAAGATGCTCATATCTATGTTAATCAAGTTGAAAAAATAAAAGAACTTATTGAAAGAGGGAAAACACTAAGTATATACGAAGGGTACAAAAATAGAACTTGGTTAGAAGGACAACTTGAAAATTACAAAGAGGAGTATGATAAAATACTAAAAACTTTAACTAAAGAAGAGCTAATTAATTTAAAAAAAGGAATTGTTCCTGATGTATTAAAGAGTACTGATTTGAAAGTTAAAGTATGTGATTATGTGTTAAACCCACCAAGTCCAGAGTTATGGGTAAATCCTGATGTGAAAGATTTCTATAAATTTAATAATGATGATGAGTGTAAAGACATTAAAGTACTAAACTATAAAGATTTAGGAAAGATTAATTTTCCAGTAAGTGAGTAATTATGTATACTATAATTGCATGTATTGGAAAAAATAACGAACTTGGACTAAACAACAAATTAATCTGGCATATAAAAGAAGATTTAGAGTTTTTTAAACTTGTTACATATAATCATTATATATTAATGGGAAGAAACACACTTTTAAGCTTACCTAAAAAGTTAGAAGGTAGAAAATACTTAGTAATATCTAAAACACTAGAGACAACAGAAGATTATAGGGTGTTTAAGTCTATTGATGAACTACTTAGAACTGATTTTGCTAGTGAAAACATTTATGTCATAGGAGGAGCTAAAATATATGAAGAAATGATGCCATATACAGATAGAATGATTTTAACTATAGTAGACGATTCTCACGTAGCTGATAAGTATTTTCCTATAATAAATAATGAAGAATTTATTAGTGATGTAATAGGAGAGTATCACAGTGAAGATTTAACATATAAAAGAAAAATTTATACACGCAAAAAGGAAGACTAAACTTCCTTTTTTTAATTATTGTAGTTTAAGAATCCTGCTCCAAAAACAACAACTAAAAGAATAAATAGTACAAGAATTATAGCAGCGCCATATCCATATCCGCCATAGTTATTGTAACCGTATCCACCGTATGTAGGACAACAAGTATTATATCCAGTATTTCCGTATCCTCCACTATATCCGTAGTAATACATAAAATTCCCTCCTTTTATCTTCTATAATAATATAAGCAAAAACTTGGAATTTGACATAGTAAACACCCAAATTTAAAGAAAATTTAATATTACGCTTTAAAAGATGTTGCATATTTGGTACAATCATGGTGAAATATTACTTCGTGGAGTGAAGAATTGTGATAAATAATGAATATGTAAAAGTATCTTTTAGTATTAAAAAATTAAAAAGTGTAAGAGAAAAATGTTTGAAATAATCAAGTATTAGAGAAAAGTAATACTAAAGATTTAAATGAAGTAAAGAAACTTATTAATAATAAAGATATTCAATATATTTATGTATTAAAGGAAAGTACTCTTAGTAGTGAAACTGAAACATTTATTAAAAACTTGTAGTTTAGAAAAACGTTAGTACTTTAAAATTAAATAAATAAAGACTTTTAAAAAAAGGTCTTTTTACATAAAATACAAAAAACTAGTTCATTTTTGGACTTAAATATGGTATTATATATATAGTGATAATATGAAGAAGGTAAGTATATTTAGTAAAATGGATAAGCCATTATTTATAATGTGCATTTTATATAGTATAGTTGGCGTGATTATGGTGCTTTCAGCATCAAACGTCAGCGCGGTTTTATCATACAAAGAAAGTCCATATTACTTTTTTATAAGACAGTGCATATTTGTATTTGGTGCTTATTTAATAGGACTTTTCATAATACTTAGAATGCCTTTATATAAATACAAAAAACTTGTTTCTTTTGGAGTTTTATTTATTTTAGGTACGCTAATATTCTTACTAATTAATGGTAAAGTAATGTCCGGTGCAAAAAGCTGGATAGACTTTAAATTCTTTACTTTTCAGCCAAGTGAATTTGCAAAAACAATAATAATACTTTTTATGGCGATATATTATAATAATATGGCTGATAAGAAAAATTTAAAATATGAATTTTTTGCACCTTTAGCTTTAGGTTTTATAATATTTTTACTAGTAGCTTTACAACCTGATTTGGGAACAGCTATTATAATTGCTGGAATAGTTTTTCTTACATTCTTAGCTATTCCATTTCCATCTAATGACTGGGCTAAAATGCTTAAGATTATAGGCGGTACAGTTGCTGTAATTGGTGCAGTTTTTATACTAAGTGGAAGTGATTTTTTAAACGACATGCAAAAGTCTCGTCTTACATTTAAAGCTCCTTGTACGAGATACACAGAAGAAACAGGTTATCAAGTTTGCAACGGTTTTATTGCGATAAATAACGGAGGTTTATTTGGAAAAGGTTTAGGTAACTCAACTCAAAAATACCTATACTTACCAGAAGCACATACTGACTTTATCTTTCCAATAATGGTTGAAGAAATGGGCTTAATATTTAGTATATTATTTATATTTGGTTACATGTATATACTTTATAGGATTGTAAAAATTGCAAAAGAAAGTGTAAACTTAAGAAACTCAATTATATGTTATGGAATAGCTATATATATTTTTTTACACTTAATGGTAAACTTCTTAGGGATACTAGCGCTTATTCCACTTACTGGTGTACCAGTGCCATTTTTGAGTTATGGTGGATCTTTTACAGCAAACTTGATATTATGTATGTTTATAGTTCAAAGAGTTTGTGTTGAAAACAAGATTACTAAAACAAAAAATGAAATAGCAAGAATTTAAAAAAACTATAAAAAAGATTAACAACTCTTGTTTTGTTAGTCTTTTTGTTATAAAATTAATATGGGTGAAGATTATGTTAGACTATATATTTGGTAAAGTAAGTGATGTGTATCCTTCATATATTGTTATTGAAACATATGGAGTAGGATTTAAAGTAAACACACCAAACCCTTACAGTTTTGAACTTGATAGTACTATAAAAGTATATTTATATAATTATATTAAGGAAGACGAGTATTCTTTATATGGATTTATTACAAATGAAGAAAGAGAATTGTTTTTAAAGTTAATCGGCGTAAAAGGGTTAGGTCCTAAAACAGCCATTGGTATACTTGCAGGTGGTAAGGCTAGTGGTGTAATAGACGCAATTGAAAGAGAAAACATATTATATTTGCAAAAATTTCCTAAAGTAGGAGAGAAGTTAGCAAGACAAATAATTCTAGACTTAAGAGGAAAACTTGTAACGGGGAATGAAAAGAACGAAGTAAATAACGAGCTTGTTGAAGCTTTAGTAAGCCTTGGATATAAAAAACAAGATATATCTAAAATAACTAAAGAAATTGATAAGAGTTTATCAATTGAAAATCAAATAAAAGAAGCATTAAAATTATTATTTAGATAAAGAAAGGAGTACTTATGAATAGTGAACTAAAAAGTGAATATCAAGAAAGTGATAACTTTGAGAAAACAATAAGGCCGCAAGTTTTTGACGAATACATAGGTCAAACTGATGTTAAAGAAAACATAAAAGTCTTTGTAACAGCTGCAAAAATGAGAAACACTAGCTTAGACCATGTTTTACTTTATGGTCCTCCAGGACTAGGAAAAACTACACTTTCACATATAATTGCAAACGAGTTAGGAGTAAACATTAAAACAGCTTCAGGTCCAACTATTGAAAAAAGTGGAGACTTAGCTGCAATATTAAGCACACTAGAACCTTATGACGTTTTGTTTATTGACGAAATACATAGAATTCCAAGATATATTGAAGAAATACTTTATTCAGCAATGGAAGACTTTAAACTAGATATTGTAATTGGTACAGAAGGGCAAAGCAGAAATATAAATATAGATTTACCACCTTTCACTTTGGTGGGGGCAACTACAAGGGCTGGAGACTTATCAAGTCCATTAAGAGATAGATTTGGTATCACTTGTAAACTAAATTATTACACAACAGAAGAATTAAAAACTATAGTAAAAAGAAGTGCAAGAGTACTAAACTTAAACATTGATGATAAGGCTGCAGAAATAATTGCAAAAAGAAGTAGAAGAACACCAAGAATTGCAAATAGACTACTTAAAAGGGTAAGTGATTTTGCTTTAGTAAAAGGCTTAGACGTTATAAATGAAAGCATTACGAATGAAAGCTTAAAGAGACTAAATGTAGATGAAAGTGGACTTGATAAAACAGATATTGAATACTTAGAAAGTCTTATCAATAAATTTAATGGAGGACCTGTTGGGATAGAGAGTATTGCTGCATCTATTGGTGAAGAACAAACAACTATAGAAGATGTAATCGAGCCATTCTTACTTCAAGAAGGTTTCATTAAAAGAACGATAAGGGGTAGACAAGTAACAGACAAAACATATGAATATTTAGGAATAGAAAAATAACTGAGTTAACGAAATAACTCAGTTTTAAATTTTGTAATATTGTCCATCATAACACTTATGTAGTCATGTCCATCTTTTCTTAAATCATCTGTTAAAGTATACATCGGATCTATTTCTAGTTTTTCTAAATTATAGTTTTTAATAAATGTTTCAGTTTCACTACTAAGAGTACTTCCTTTTAATACATAAATATATTTCAAATCTTTGTTATTAATAAGTTTCTTTGCTTCATTTAAAGCTTTAGTGTTACTCTCGTTTTTATTATCTATTGAAATAACATTAATATTATATTTACTTAAATAATTAAATATATTATCCGTAACTAAAATATTCTTTCTACTAGCATTTTTTCCCATCATAGTAAGTTCAACATCTATTTCACTAATCTTAATTTTTAACTCATTATATAATTTATCTATCTTTTCTTCGTCATACACGTTACTTGTATAATCTATTAAAGTAGACTTAATGTTTCTAGCTATCATCAAGTAGTTAGATGGGTCAAGCCATAACTCACACACGTCATTTGAAAAACTTAGTCCCTTAGTCCCGTCTATTATATTTAGGTTAGAGTTAGTGTTTAAAAATTCTGCAGCTAATTTAACTTCGTCAGTTACTCCAGCATAAATAAATGTAACTTCATTAGAATAAATTCCTTTTTGTTTTTCTGTTAACTCGTAACTTTTAGTATCTATTCCGTTTGGATAAATACTCTTAACTTTAGCAAAAGACGAGTACATATAATTTGTAGCATATTCAAGTGGGTAATAAGTAGCATATGCTGTTTTTGTACTCACTTCTTCATTTTGACACCCTGTAATTAATAATAAACTTAATAATAAAACAATAATCTTTTTCATTTCTTTTTCTCCTTTACTGGCACCATATCTATAGTAAATTCTTTTTTATGGTGACACCTTAATATTCTTTTAATTCCTGAGTATATTCCCTTAATTACGCCAAACTCATTAATAGAAGTAATCATATACTCGCTACAAGTTGGAATAAACACACACTGCCTGTGACTAGAAAGTGGAGTATTTTGATACATTCTAATAAGTTTAATAAGTAACTTTTTCATATCTCACCAACACAATTATACTAAAAAAATAAATAAAAATAAATAAAATCTAGCAAATTTGATGTAAAATTGATATAATAGAATATATTAATTAGAAATGTAGAAAGGAGATTGTTATGGAAACATTAAAAAAATTTGGAATAGACTTATCAAAAAGTCACTTACTTCCAATAGCACTTACGCATACAAGTTATGCAAATGAACACAACTGTGTATCTTATGAAAGACTAGAATTTTTAGGAGACGCAGTTTTGGAACTTGTTAGCAGTGACTACATATATAAATCAAAAAGACTAACTGAAGGAGAAATGAGCAAAAAAAGAAGTCTTTATGTATGTGAGAATGCCTTATTTGAATATTCTAAAGAATTAAATTTAGCTAGTTATATTAAAGTTGGAAATAGTGTTAGATATCCAAATAAGACAGTTGTTGCAGATGTATTTGAAGCTGTAATTGGTGTAATCTATTTAGAGCTTGGCTTAAATACAGTAACTAAATTTTTTGACGAGTTAATCGTTCCATATATAGAAAGAAATGTAGACTTTTTAAATGACTATAAAAGTTCACTTCAAGAACTTGTTCAAACAAACAAGAAAAGTGTAGAGTACGTCTTAGTAAAAGAAGGTGGACCAGGACATAAAAAGTACTTTATAGTAAATGCAGTAATTGATGGAATTGTTTATGGCACAGGAAAAGGAAGTAGTAAAAAAGATGCTGAACAGCACGCGGCAAAAGAGGCAATAAATAAATGTGTAGGTGATTAAGGGTGTATATAAAAGAGATAAAAATAAATGGTTTTAAAAGTTTTGCTGATAACGTAAACTTAGAACTTAATAGAAACTTTACAGGTATAGTAGGTCCTAACGGGAGTGGTAAAAGTAACATAGTTGATGCTTTAAAATGGGTAATGGGAGAACAATCTGTTAAAACACTACGTGGGTCTAATAATATGAGTGACGTAATATTTAATGGTTCAAATTCTCGTGAAGCAAGTAGGAGTGCTAAAGTAGAAATAGTACTAGATAACACTGATAAAAGTTTACCTTTAGACTACACAGAAATAGAAATTAAACGTGTGCTATATAAAACCGGAGAAAATGAGTATTTTATAAATAAAGAAAAAGTAAGACTAAAAGATATAACTGACTTATTTTTAGACTCATTTAGTTCTAAAGAAAGCTTGAGTATTATTCCACAAGGAAAAATAAGTGAAATACTAGGTGGTAATCCAATTGAAAAGAGAACTGTAATTGAAGAAGCAGCAGGAGTTTTAAAATATAAAAAAAGAAAAGAAGAAACATTAAGAAAACTAGCTAAGACCAATGAAAATATTGAGAGAGTTAACATGATTATAGATGAGCTAGCTCTTCAAGTTGAACCCTTAAAAGAGCAAGCAGAAAAAGCAAGTATCTATAAAGAAAAGAAAGCTAGACTAGAAAGTATAGAAGTTAGTGTTTTAGCTACAGACATAGCAAAATATAATGAAGAATACACAACAACTAAAGAAGAAAAAGCGTCTTTAGAATTAAGTCTTGCTAGTGAAATGACAAAAGATACTGAAGAGAAAACGTTAATTGAACAGTTAAAATTAGAAAGAACAAGCTTAGATAATGAAATATCTGATTTACAAAGGACACTCCTTTCTAAAACAGAAGAACTAACAAGCCTTAACTCTAAAAAAGAACTATTAAAAGAAAGAGATAAATATGATAAAAATAGTGATGAAGTAAAATTAAGAATAACATATTTAGAAGAAGAAAAACTAAGTTTAACAAGTGAATTATCTAAATTAAGGGTGGCTTTAGAAGAAGATAATAGACAACTAGAAGTGTCTACTAATAGACTAAATGAATTAAATAGTGATTACAAGAAAGCTAAAATAGATTCTTCTAGTATAAGTGAAGATATTTCAAAACTTACTAAAAGAAAATATGAATTAACTAACAAAAAAGAGATACTAGAATATAACATTGACAATATGACTAAAGTTCCATATGGAGTAAAAAGTGTAGTATCAAATCCATCTTTAAAAGGAATAAAAGGCACTATTGGAAGTATAGTCAATATTAAAAGCGAATATTATGATGCAATAGATGTAAGCTTGGGTGGCGCTGTAAATTATGTAATTACAGAAAATGATAACGACGCAAAAATGGCTATTGAATACTTAAAAAGAAACAACAAAGGTAGAGTTACATTCTTTCCTTTAAATCTAATTAAGCCTAAAAGTATTGAACCTAATGTATTAAATATAGTAAAACGTATGCAAGGATTTGTTAGTTTAGCAAGTGATTTAGTAGAATATGATAGTGGGTTTTATAACATCATAATGAATCAATTAGGTAACATAATAGTTGCTGATAATGTAGCAAATGCTCTTAGTATTAGTAAAAAAATATCTTCTAGGTACAGGGTGGTTTCACTTGACGGAGAAATAATTCATGTGGGTGGCTCACTTACTGGTGGAAGTAAATCAAAAAGTTCTAGTGGAATTATAGATAAAACAGAGTTAGATACAGTAACTAAGAATTTAACTATTACTATAAAGGATATAGAAACTAATGAACTAAAGTTAAAAGAAATAAATGAAAATATTACTAACTTAACAGATATGATTTATAAAGCTAATTTAAATGTACTAAATGCAGGTGAAAAACAGAATAATACAACTAATAAAATAAATGAGTTAACTACTAAGTTAGAAAGTGTAGTTCTTGAATTAAATGGAATTGATAAAAATAACTCTAATACAGAGTTAGATACTATATTAAAAGAATACTATGAAGTAGAGTCACTTAAAAAGGCTTTAGAAGAAACTATAAATAATAAAATAACTAAAAGAAAAGAACTAATAAGTGAGTTGGAATTAAAAGAGAGTACTGTTAAAAAATATGAAGCTAAAACAAAAGAAAGTACTGACTTATTAAATGGTTTAAGTGTAAAAGAAGCTAAACTATCAGTGTTATTAGATAACTTACTAAATAGATTAAATGAAGAATATGGTATAACTTATGAAAAAGCGAGAAATGATTTTGAACTAGATATAGATATAGAAGTAGCTAGAAATGAAATAAATGAGATAAAGAGAATTCTTAAAACTTTGGGAGAAGTAAACTTAGCAAGTATAGATGAGTACGATAGAGTTAGTAAGAGATTTGATTTTTTAACTACTCAAAAAAGTGACTTAGAAAGTAGTGAAAAGAACTTACTAGAAATAATTAATAATATGGATGATATAATGATAGATAAGTTTGCAACTACATTTAAGAAAGTGAACATTGAATTTACTAAAGTATTTAAAGATTTATTTGGTGGAGGGAATGCATATCTTGTTATGACAGAGCCAACTAACGTGCTTGAAACTGGTATAGACATAATTGCAAATCCGCCTGGAAAACGTCCAGGAAGCCTTAGTCTTTTAAGTGGTGGAGAAAAAACTTTAACTGCAATAAGCTTGTTGTTTGCAATAATGAACTTAAAGGATGTTCCATTTGTTATACTAGACGAAGTAGAAAGTGCGCTAGATGAAATCAACGTTGAAAAGTTTGGAGAATACATAAAACATTATAAAGGAAAAACTCAACTTCTTGTAATAACACACAAAAAGAAAACTATGGAATTCTTAGACTTACTATATGGTATTACAATGCAAGAAAGTGGAGTAAGTAAATTAGTTAGTGTTAAATTAGAAGATATAAAAGAGTAAACACCTAAGTGGTGTTCTTTTATTTGACTTATATTATAAAATAAACTATAATGATTAGGCAGGTGTATTATGAATATAAAAGAAATAAAGAATGATAAATTTTTAAAGAAAATGAATGAAAATGAGTTAACTCTTTTAGCTAGTGATGTAAGAGAGTTTTTAATTAGTAGTATTTCTAAAACAGGTGGACATTTATCAAGTAATTTAGGTGTGGTAGAACTTACTATTATGCTACATAAAGTGTTTGATTTTAATAAAGATAAGCTTATATTTGATGTGTCTCACCAAAGTTATGTACACAAGATACTTTCTGGACGTGCTGACAAGTTTGACACATTAAGAAAATTTAACGGCTTAAGTGGCTTTCAAAAAATATCTGAGGGAGACTCATATGAAGCAGGGCACTCTGGTACTAGCTTAAGTGCAGGACTGGGGTTTGCTTTATCTAGAGATATGCATAAAGAAAAATATAACGTAATTAGTGTTATAGGAGATGCATCTATTTCAAATGGACTATCTTATGAAGCACTAAACCATATAGGTGAAGTTAAAACAAAATTTATAATAATCTTAAATGATAATGAAATGAGTATAAATAAAAACGTAGGTGCACTACATAACCATTTAGATAACTTAAGAAGTAACAAACATTATGAAAGCACTAAAGATAAAGCCAAAGGAATATTAAACAAAATTCCATTAATAGGTAAACCACTAGTTAGAATGATTAAAAATATAAAATTAAGTATCAAAAAGCTTTACTTAAAAGAAGGCTTTATATTTGAAGAACTTGGATTAGACTACTACGGACCAATTAACGGACACGACTTTAACGAACTAGAAATGTACTTAAAAAGAGCAAAAGAAAGTACACACCCTGTTATTCTTCACGTTATAACTGAAAAAGGAAAAGGCTACATTTATTCAGAAAAAGATACAACTGGTAAGTGGCATGGGGTAGGACCTTTCAATAAAGAAACCGGTGTAATACTTTCTAGTGACACTAACCCAACTTGGAGTGAAGTAATATCTAATAATTTAATTAGACTTATGAAAAAGAATATTGTTGTAATAACTCCAGCAATGGAAAGTGGAAGTAAATTAACTAAATTTAAAAGTATGTTTCCTAAAAATTTTATAGATGTCGGTATAGCTGAAGAACACGCTTTAGTACTTGCTAATGCAATGAGTTTAAATAAAATTATTCCCTTTGTTAGTATTTACTCAAGCTTTTTACAAAGAGGATACGACGAAGTATTACACGATATTGCTAGAATGAATTCGCACGTAATAATTGGAGTAGACAGATGTGGCTTAGTGGGAGCTGATGGGTCAACACATCAAGGAGTGTTTGATGTATCATTCTTACTTCCTATTCCTAATCTTATTATAAGTGTACCAAAAGACTCTGTTGAAAGTGCAAACTTACTTAACACTGCTATTAAAACAAATAGTCCATTTATAATAAGATACTCTAAAAAAAGAATACCTTATAAAGAAGAAAAAATAACTAGTATACAAGTAGGTTCTTGGGAAAAAATAACTGATGGGTTAGATGCTACACTTATAACTTATGGAGACTTTGTAAACGAAAGTATTAGTGTTATTGATAAACTAAAAAGTGACGGGTACAACGTTTCTTTAGTAAATGCTAGATTCTTAAAACCAATAGACTTTCAAATGTTTAATGAAATAACTAAGAAAAATAAGCCTATATTTGTATATGAAGAAAGTATGCAAATAGGTGGTCTTGGGAGTTATTTAGGTAGTATAACTGACAAAGAAATAATTACTTATGCTATAAAAGACGAGTTTGTAAACGAAGGAACTAGAGAAGAATTATTAGAGTACTTAGGACTTGACACAGATACAATTTATAATAAAATAAAAGAGGTGATTACTAGTGCTAGAGTACGAAAATAATTTATATAATGAAGGCGTTACATTAATAGCAGGTGTAGACGAAGTAGGGCGTGGGCCTTTAATCGGCCCAGTTGTCGCATGTGCTTGTATTCTTCCTGTAAACTTTTATCATAAAGACATTAAAGATAGTAAAAAGTTAAGCGAAAAGAAAAGAGAAGAAATGTATAAAATAATAAAAGAAAATGCTATATCTATAGGACTCGGTATAGTAAGTGAGAAAGTAATAGATGAAGTAAACATATATGAAGCAACAAAAATAGCTATGAAAGAAGCAATAAAAAATCTCAATATCACACCTGAACATGTATTAATAGACGCTATGAAACTTGAATTAAATATCCCGTCAACTTCAATAATAAAGGGAGATGCAAAAAGTGAGTCAATTGCAGCTGCTAGTATAATTGCTAAAGTAACAAGAGACCATATGCTAGATGAGATGGACAAAGAGTATCCAATGTATGATTTAAAAAATAATAAAGGATATGGTACTAAAAAACATTTAGAAGCACTACAGACTTATGGTCCATGCAAATATCACCGAGTAAGTTATTCGCCTGTAAGAAATGCATTAAATGAAAAAAACACAAAAACAATTGAAAATAAAGTAAATGTATAGTAAAATGATTATGGAGGGTAAACATGAAAGAATTTTTTAAAACAAATGGAAAAGGAATAATTATTGGTTTAGTAGTAGGGGTACTAGTAATGTATATTTTCTGGCCAAAAAGAATTGCTAAGTTAGAAAATGGAGAAGAAGTATCAATTACAGTTAAAGATAAGACTATAACTGCAGACTCGCTTTACAGTGGATTAAAACTAAAATATGGCGCTAGTGAAATAGTACAACAAGTAGATAAATTAATACTTGATGAGAAGTACAAATTAACAGAAAGTGATTTAGAAGAAATCAATAAATCAAAAGAAAATTACTATTCAACATTTGAAAGCTATTATGGAATAAAAAAAGAACAATTTTTAAAACAAAATAACTTTGACTCAGAAGAAGACTTTGTAGAATACTTAAAATTAGAGTATAAAAGAAACCTTTTGGTAGAAGAATACTTAAAAGCAAAAGTAACAGACAAAGATATTAAAGATTATTACAAAGAAAACTATTTTGCTCCATTTAAAGTGGAACACATACTAGTTAAAACTTCTTCTAGTGTTACAAAAGACGAAGCTAAAGCTACTGCAGAAAAAATACTAAAAGCACTTAAAGGTGGAAGTTCTTGGGAAGAAGTTAAAACTAAATACAAAGACGATATAACTACAGAAAACTTTACAGTAGAATTTGACTCTAGCTTAGAAGAAAACTTTGTAAAAGCTGCTAAAAAACTAAAAGATAATAAATATACTACAAGCTTAGTAGAAACATCTTATGGTTACCATATTATATTAAGAACAGAAACAAAAGAAAAAGAAAATGTTTCTGACATAAAAGATAGATTAATAACTAAAGTTGTATCTCAAGAAAAAAACAAAGATACTAATTATTACCAAAAGACTTTAGTAATAATGAGAAAAGAAGCTGGAATGGAAATAAAAGATATTGAACTAAAAAAAGTATACGATAATTTTGTAAGTAGTTTAGAAACAACAAAAAGTGAGTAAAATCTCACTTTTTATATTGACAATACTTACTAAAAAATGATAAGATTATCTTGTAATAAAGATAGGAAGTGAAGTACATGAAAATTAACTCTTTAGTACAAAACAAAGTACAAAGGGGGGGGTTATTTAAATAGTATAAATAACTATAGTTTTTCATGTGCAATTAAATGGATGGAATAAGTCTACCCATTTTTTCATGTCTTTAAAAAGAAGGGAATGATATAAAATGAAAAAATTAGACATAGGAGTAATAGTAACAACTTTAATTATAGTAACAATAAGTTGTAGTTTAGCATTTTTCGCAGCAAGAGTTGTAGGAGAGCCAAAAGATATAAATCTTGTAGCCAAAAATGTTGCAATAACTTTTAATGACACTTCAATTATTGCAAATGGTGTTGTATCTCCGGGTTGGAATACTACCAAAACATTTACAATTACAAATAATAGTAAAGAAGAATACAAATATAATATTTCTATAAAAGACTTGATAAATACTTTTGTAACAGAAGGATATTTACAATACAAGATAACTAGCACAAACGGATATAATATGACTGAATACAAAGATATACCAAAGTCAAGTGCACCTAAAGATACAATACTAGCTTATAGTGTTAGCATTCCAGTAGGAGTAACACAAAGTTACACAATTGAATTTAAGTATGCAAACGATGAAAATATAGACCAAAGTGATGATATGGGAAGAAAACTAAGTGGGAAGTTATTTATTACTGAGGGTACAATAAATTCTGCGTTGTACTACGCAGGATATGAAAAAGGTACTTTAGGTTATCAAATAATGAGTGATAATCCAAAAAGATTAACAAGAACAGACTTTGATACAACATTTACTGAAACAAATACTGGAACTTTATATAAAGCAACCGAGAGTATAGCAGGTAAAACTCCTAAAGATGTATATTACTTTGCAGGAGATGCAAAAAATAACTGGGTAAAGTTTGGAAAGAATGCAATGTATAATGACTTGTACTGGAGAATAATAAGAACAAACTCAGACGGAAGTGTAAGACTTTTGTACCACGGTACAAGTACTACAGCAACAGACGCATATATAGGGAAATCAGCATTTAATGAAACATATAATGATTCAATGTATGTAGGATATATGTATGGAACAAGTGGCTCACTTGCTTCAAATAGAGATAACACAAATAATAGTACAATAAAAGGAGTAATAGATACATGGTATAAACATAATTTGAATACAAATTATGGTAAATACATAAGTACAACAGCAGTATATTGTAACGATAGAAGTGTACCAGATACTTATGACTTTGGAGCATACATAAGACTAGAAACAAATAAAACACCAAGTTATGACTGTGCAACAACAGAAGACAAATTCACAGTAGACACAAGTACTGGAAACGGTAAACTAACATACCCAATAGGATTAATGACAGCAGATGAAGTAAGTTTTGCAGGTGGACTAATAGCAACAAATGCACCAACATGGTATTATAAAAATAGTGCAAACGGTAGCTCTACAGGTAATGAAGATTGGTGGTTGTTGTCTCCTTACTTATGGGAAGGCAGCAACGCCTTCGTGTTCCACATAAACAACAACCCTGGCTGCTTGGGCTTTGCTACAGTTGATTCCTCTATTGGGGGTGTGCGTCCAGCCCTATCACTAAAATCATGTGTTAAATATGCAAGTGGAGATGGCTCAGCAAGTGACCCATACACAATAAAAGAAACAGAGACAGGTTGCTAAACTGTAGATCTGAAATACCGTCCGAAAACCCTTTCGGACGGCTCCACCGACGAAAGTTGGTGGTAAGCAAAAAATGAATACTGACTAACCTGTGCTAGAAAGACTAATACTTTCTGGCGCGTGAGTGCCAGTGATCACGTTAACTTAACTGTGTCTAACGATTAATTTACTATATAATTACTATAAAGTAATCTAAGGGTTAATTGATAGTGCATATAATAAGACAAACTAGTAAAATACTTTAGCAAAAACAGACTAAAGTATTTTTTATGGCATACTAAATTAAAACAGTAGAACTAAAACTCTACTGTTTCTACGTTATTTGGTATTTGATTATTTATTTGTTGTACTTGCTGTGTTACTTGTGGAGTAGGTTGTTGCTGTGGTGTTTCTTTTATACTGTGGGCTTTTTGTGCCATCTTTAAGTTTGCAACTAAGTTATCGTCTTTGTAAGCTGTCATATCGTTTTCTAAGTCAACTATCTTTAGTATTTCTTCAAATGATGTTTCTCCTTCAACAACTTTGTTTAACCCATCTTGTAATAGTGTAACAACTTCTCCAGTATAAACTAAATCTCTTAGAACGTGTTTAGGAGCATTATTGGTAATTGCGTCTTTTATTTTTTCATTCATTATTAGTACTTCTAGTATTGCAAGTCTTCCTCTATAACCATGGTTACATCTAGGACATCCTTCTTTATTTGCAACATACATTTCATTTATATCTTTTCCTATAACTGTTTTAAATACTTGTTTTTCATATTCTGTAGTTTGTCTTTTAATCATACAGTTAGGACATAATTTTCTAGCAAGTCTTTGACTTATTATTCCTTCAAGTGAACTACCAAGTAAGTATCTTTCTACATCCATATCAGTAAGTCTTTCAATAGTATTAAGTGAGTTATTAGTGTGTAGTGTACTAAGAACTAAGTGTCCAGTAATTGAAGCACGTACGGCAATTCTAGCTGTTTCATCATCACGAATTTCTCCGATCATTATTATATTAGGGTCTTGTCTTAAAATGCTTCTTAAAATAGTAGCAAATGTAAGACCAATTTCAGTTTGAGTTTGAACTTGGTTAATACCAGCAATATCCATTTCAACTGGGTCTTCAACTGTTATGATGTTAACTTCTTCAGTATTAAGCTTTTGAAGAATAGAGTATAAAGTAGTACTTTTACCAGTTCCAGTAGCACCAGTAACTAAGATAATTCCATTAGGTATTCTAATTAATTTATTAATCTTTTCCATTGCATCTTTACTAAAACCTAAGTTATCAAGGCCTGCTAAACTCATAGAGTAGTCAAGTATTCTTATAACTATTTTTTCTGCATTATTAGTAGGTAGTGTGCTTACACGCAAATCAAGTAGTCTATCTCCGATTTTACTCTTAATCGCACCATCTTGAGGTAGTCTTGTTTCCATTATATTCATACCGGCTATCATTTTGATACGACTTATCATATTTCTTTTATATTTACTAGGGACTATACTGTAATCACTTAAAATACCATCAATTCTAAAACGAATTTTTAAAGCTTCTTTAGATGGGTCAAAGTGAATATCACTCGCACCCTTATTAACTGCATCTATTATAATTTCATTTGCTATTTCAACAATAGGTAATTTTTCAAAATTAAATTCTTTCATATATAGCCCTCTCTATTCTAATAATTATTATACAATAAAACACTATATAAATACAAGTATTTTTTGAAAATTTTATGTAATACAAAGTAAAATTAATTTAGTAAAGTATCAAACAAACAATTGACAAACGTATATACTTATGTTAAAATTTAGTTGTAGCTAGAAGAAAATAAGTGAGTTTAAGATATTTTGGTTGACATCAATTTTTCTCTATAGTAAAATTAAGTATGTAAAGTAGGTGAAAATATGAAAAAGAGTGGTTTTACTTTAGTTGAAGTAATTGCAGTTATTGCTTTGATTGCAGCTTTGGTTTTACTAGTAGTGCCAAAACTAGCAGACATGGATACGAAAAGCAAAGAAAAGATGTATAATGCAAAAGTGACGGAAATTTTGGCAGGTGCTTATAAGTATGGAACAGATAATATTGACAACTTAACGAATGAATGCTTAGATGTAACAGTTGGTACTTTGCTAAAACTAGGATATGTTAAATCAGACGATAACTCTGGTTTCTATGTAACTAATCCTAAAAATAATGAGTCAATGAATAACTTGGTTATATGTGTTAAATATGAAAATGGGAAAGTAGTAACTAATGTTAGTAATTGATAACTTTTTAAGATATTTGAAAGACTATAAAAACTACAGTGATTTAACTATAAAAAGTTACAGCATTGACTTAAGAGAATTTAGTGAGTACATAAAAAAAAATATAACTAGCGTTACTAAAGAAGACATTAAAAAGTATTTGAATTACTTGTTTATAAAAGAAGACAAAAATAAAACTGTAAGTAGAAAAATCAGCACTTTAAAAAGTTTTTACAAATTTCTAAAGGAAAACGATGTTATCACTATAAACCCAGCATCAAATATAAAATATCCTAAAAAAGAAAAGACTTTACCAAAGTTTATTCCTTATAATGAACTAGAAAGTATGATTAATGTAAGTAAAGAAGGAAAGTTTGGGGTAAGAAATAACCTTATAATTGAACTATTATATGCAACAGGTACTAGAGTTAGTGAACTTGTGAGTATTAAATTAAACGATATTGATTATGATAATAAAAGCATTAGGATATTAGGAAAGGGAAGCTATGAGAGAACTGTTTTTTATGGAGATTATGTAAGCGAATTACTTGATATTTATGTAAATGGTTTAAGAAATGACCTACTAGGTAGTAAACAAAATGTCTACTTGTTACTTAACAAAAATGGTGATAATATAACTACTAGAGGTATAGCAAAGATAATAGATAATATTATAAAAGAAACCTCTATTAAAGTAAAAGTTAGTCCACATACTTTAAGACATACTTTTGCAACACATTTACTTGATAATGGATGTGATTTAAGAAGTGTACAAGAACTTCTTGGACATAAGAATATCAATACAACAGAAGTGTATACTCATGTTACAAGTGAGAGGTTAAAGGATGTATATTTTAAAAGTCATCCAAGAGGGAGGTTATAATGAGTAAATTGTATTTTAGATATGGTGCGATGAACTGCGGGAAGACAACAAGTTTACTACAAGTTGCACACAATTATGAAGAAAGAGGAATGAAAGTGGTTTTAATTAAACCTAGCATTGATACTAAAGCAAATGATAGCGTATCAAGTAGAATTGGTGTAGAAAGAAAAGTTGATCATTTAGTAAGTCCAGAAGAAAGCTTAAAAGGATACTTAAACTTACTAGTTGGTAACACTAGTTGTGTACTAGTAGACGAAGCACAGTTCTTAAGTGAAAGTCAAGTTGAAGAGTTGTTTGTATTTAGTAAACTTACAAATATACCTGTAATATGTTTTGGCTTAAGGTGTGACTTTAGAACTAATCTATTTCCAGGAAGTAAAAGACTATTTGAACTTGCTGATGAGATAGAAGAGTTGTATACAATATGTAGATGTGGTAGAAAAGCTAGATTTAATGCAAGAATTGTAAACGGAGAGTTTACTTTAGATGGAGATCAAGTTGCAATTGACGGAGACGTAGAATATGAAAGTTTATGTGGCAAATGCTATTTAACTAAAGTTAGAAAAATGAAAGGATGGAATTAACTTATGAAATATGTTTATTTGTTTAGTGAAGGAAATAAAGATATGAAAAATTTACTTGGAGGAAAAGGTGCGAACTTAGCAGAAATGACTAAACTAGGTTTACCTGTTCCACAAGGTTTTACTATAACAACTGAAGCTTGTACAAAATATTATGAAGATGGAGAAGTTATAAGTAAAGAAATAGAAAGTGAAATACTAGAAAACATTAAAAAATTGGAAAGTATTACTGGAAAAAATTTTGGTAGTACAACAAACCCACTTTTAGTTAGTGTTAGAAGTGGTGCAAGAGCAAGTATGCCTGGTATGATGGACACAATACTAAATTTAGGACTAAATGAAAGCGTTGTAGAAACTCTAGCAGAAAAAAGTGGAAACGCTAGATGGGCATGGGACTCATATAGAAGATTTATTCAAATGTATTCTGACGTTGTAATGGAAGTTGGAAAGAAATACTTTGAAGTATTAATTGATAAAATGAAAGAGAGTAAAGGCGTTAAACTTGATACTGAGTTAACTAGTGAAGATTTAAAAGAACTTGCTAATATGTTTAAAGCTGAATATAAAAGCAAAGTAGGAAGTGATTTCCCAGCTGACCCAGTAGAGCAATTAATGGGAGCAGTAAAAGCAGTATTCCGTAGTTGGGATAACCCAAGAGCAAACGTTTATAGAAGAGATAATGATATACCATATTCTTGGGGAACAGCTGTAAATGTTCAAATGATGGCATTTGGTAATATGGGAGAAACTTCTGGTACAGGTGTTGCATTCACAAGAGACCCAGCAACTGGAGAAAAACATTTAATGGGAGAATTCTTAATGAATGCTCAAGGAGAAGACGTAGTAGCAGGAGTTCGTACACCTGAACCTATTAGTCACTTAAAAGATGTAATGCCAGAAGTATATGAAGAGTTTGTTGGTATTTGTGAAAAACTAGAAAACCATTATCATGATATGCAAGATATGGAGTTTACTATAGAAGATAAACATTTATATATGTTACAAACTAGAAATGGTAAAAGAACTGCTAAGGCTGCATTAAAAATTGCGTGTGACTTAGTAGATGAAGGAAAAATTACAGACAAAGAAGCTGTTTTAATGATAGACCCAAGAAATTTAGATACTTTACTTCATCCAACATTTGATCCAGCTGAGTTAAAAAATTCTATAGAAATAGGAAAAGGTTTGGCTGCATCTCCAGGTGCTGCTAGTGGTAAAGTTGTATTTACTGCAGAAGACGCTAAAAAAATGCATGAAAGTGGAGAAAAAGTAGTACTTGTAAGACTAGAAACATCTCCTGAAGATATAGAAGGAATGAAATCAAGTGAAGGAATTTTAACTGTAAGAGGTGGAATGACTTCTCACGCTGCTGTAGTTGCTCGTGGAATGGGCTCATGCTGTGTAAGTGGATGCTCTAGTATTGTGATGGATGAAGAAAATAAGGCGTTTACACTAGGTGGGTACACTTTCCATGAAGGAGACGAAATTTCAATAGATGGTTCTACTGGTAAGATTTATAAAGGACTTATTAATAAGGTAGATGCAACTATCACTGGAGAATTCGGCCGTATTATGGCTTGGGCTGATAAATATAGACGTCTTGGAGTAAGAACTAATGCTGATACACCAAAAGATGCATTAAAAGCAAGAGAACTTGGAGCAGAAGGTATAGGACTTTGCCGAACTGAACACATGTTCTTTGAAAAAGATAGAATCGCTGCAATTAGAGAAATGATAGTATCTGATACTGTAGAAGAAAGAAAATCTGCTTTGGCTAAAATTGAACCAATGCAACAAAAAGATTTTGAAGCACTTTATGAAGCGATGGAAGGCTATAGTGTTACAATAAGATATTTAGACCCACCACTACATGAATTTGTGCCTACTACAGAAGAAGACATTAAACTTCTTGCTGATACTCAAGGAAAAAGTGTAGAACAAGTTAAAAATATTATTGCTTCACTTCATGAATTTAATCCAATGATGGGACATCGTGGTTGCAGACTTGCTGTTACGTTCCCCGAAATAGCAGAAATGCAAACTAAGGCTGTTATAAAAGCTGCAATTGAAGTTAGTAAGAGAACTGGTAAAATGGTAACTCCTGAAATAATGATACCTTTAGTAGGAGAAGTAAAGGAATTAAAATATGTTAAAAATATAGTAACTAAAACAGCAGATGAGATTATTAAAAATGCAAATATAGATATGACTTATCATGTTGGTACAATGATAGAAATTCCACGTGCTGCTTTAACAGCAGATGAGATAGCAAAAGAAGCTGACTTCTTTAGTTTTGGTACTAATGATTTAACTCAAATGACGTTTGGTTTTTCAAGAGATGACGCAGGTAAATTCTTAACTGACTATTATGATAAAAAGATATATGAGAATGATCCATTTGCTAAATTAGACCAAAAAGGTGTTGGAAAACTTGTTAAAATGGCTAGTACTTTAGGAAGAGAAGCAAATCCAAACATACATTTAGGAATATGTGGAGAACATGGAGGAGACCCTGCAAGCGTAGAATTCTGTCATCGTGTTGGCTTAGATTATGTTTCTTGTAGCCCATACCGTGTTCCAATAGCAAGGCTCGCTGCTGCGCAAGCTGCTTTAAAAAGTGAATAGTTTATAGGCAATTAATTGTAATAAAAAAATAATTTCTGAATAAAATATAAGTGTATGCTATTTGACATTTTCTTAAAAATATAGTATACTTATAGTGCACTAAAAAAGTGTGTAAATGTTTGCCGCTTCTGAATGGCGCGGGTTATAAATGATTTCAGGCGACAATGTTTTTCGCTTCCAGGTGGTGCGACTAATAAATGATCCTGGTTGAAAATGTGGAATAACTTTACCAATAAGGTAGAGTTTTCTTTTTATTTATGTTATACTTTTCATGGAGATGGTTTATATGAAAGTTAAAACTGGCTATCTATATCATATTAAAGATGAGTATTTTGATTTGGTTAATGACGAAAAACTTATGCAAAATCATGAAAAAGGTAAAAAACACCCAACTTATTTTACTATAAAAGAAAAAGATATATTATGGTTTATTCCTGTAAGCTCAAAAATAGAAAGGTATAGTAAGATAATAGAGAAAAAAGTGGCAAGATATGGCTTTTGTAATACGATTATAATAAGAAAAATAGCGAATGAAGATGCAGTTATATTACTTCAAAATTCTTTTCCTACATTGGAAAAATATATTGACCATGTGCATACTATTGATGGTGTTCCTTTAAAAGTTCCAACAGATTTACAAAGTGAAATCAAAAGTCTTTTTAAAAACATGATAGGCTTAAAGAAAAGAGGAACTGACTTATTTTTCACTGATATAGACACATTAAAACAAAAAATGCTAAATGAGTTAAACGAATAACTAATTTTAAGAGAAAAATTTAAAAATCAATTAAATTTTTCTCTTTTGTATTTATAAAAATACACTTAAAAATAAAGTTAAAAATATTAAAGAATTTCACTTGTAATATTTGTTCATTTAATATAAAATAGATTTATAGGAGGAATAGCTTATGAATAAAGTAACACTTTTACCAGCAGATATATATCAAGTTATAAATAAGAGTTTACTAAGTGAAATGGATAAACTTGTTTTAAATATGCTTTATATGCCTATAATAGGAAATACTAGTGTTACTTTATATAACATTCTATATAATGAATTAAAAGCTAACAATTATATCTCAAGTGAACTTACTCATCACCACTTAATGACTAATTTGGGTGATACTCTAGAAAATATTAAAGAAGCAAGAATAAAACTAGAAGGGGTAGGCTTAATTAAGACTTACGTAAAAGAAGGAAATGTTAATTCATATGTATATGAGTTATATAGTCCTTTATCAGTAAGTGAATTCTTTAATCATCCTATATTTAATATGGTGCTATATAATAATGTAGGGAAAGAAGAGTACTTAAGAATTAAATCTTACTTTAAATTGCCTACTGTAAATTTGAGCAATTATACCGACATCACTAGTGCTTTTGATATGACTTTTAAAAGCAAAAATTACACAAGTTTTGAACTTAACTATGATAAAGAACTTGTCAAAAAAGAAAAAAGACCACTTGAATATGAAATGATGTTTGACTTTGATGCAATGTTAAGTGGAATGCCAAAAAATCTTTTAAATGACAAAGCACTTATGAAAAGTTCTAAAGAACTTATTACGAACTTAGCTTTTCTATATAATTTAGACCCACTTACAATGGGAGACCTTGTTAAAATTAGTCTAAACGAAAAAGGGCTTATTGATAAAGAACTATTAAAAACAAATGTAAGAAAATATTATCAATTTAATAATGATGGAAGGTTGCCTAGCTTAATATTTAAAAGTCAACCTGATCATTTGAGAAGTCCAAGTGGGGACAATACTTTAAGAGGTAGAATTATTAAAGTATTTGAAACACTAAAACCTTATGACTTTTTAAAGAGCAAATATAAAGGTGTTAGACCAACTGAAAGAGATATGAAAATTCTTGAGATGCTTGTAGTTGATTTAAAACTTAACCCGGCAGTGGTAAACGTTTTAATTGATTATGTGTTAAAAACTCAAAATAATCGTCTAGTAAAAGCATATGTTGAAACAATTGCTGGCGAGTGGAAAAGAGCAAATATTGAAACAGCAAAAGAAGCAATGGAATACGCTGAAAAAGCACATAAGAGATTAAAGAGAATTAAAGAAACAAAAACTTCACCTAAAGTGAAAAAAGAAGAAACAACACCTGACTGGTTTAATAAAAATTTACAAAAAGAAGAAGTAAATGATGAAGCAAAAGAAGAAATTGAAAGTTTTTTAAAGGAGTATGTATGAGAAATGTAGAAAATTTAGTTTCAAGTAAAAAAGATTTAGCAGCAATTAATAGAAAAAATTTTAAATTGTCTATGATAGACAATGATTTTGCAAATCTTGCATACAAGTTAGACCTAAGTGAAGACACTTTAATGAAGTATACTAGCAAACTAGAGCATACTGTTTGTGAACTTAAAAACTGTAAAAATTGTAAGGGATTGAAGTTTTGCAAAAATGAAGTAAAAGGGTATGTAAACTTTCCTTCAAAAAAGGATGAGGTGCTTATATTTAGTTACACACCATGTAGATTTAAAAAAGAATATGACAAATATAAAAGCAATACAGTATTTTATGAAATGCCAACTAGTTTAATGAATGCGAGAATGAAAGATATTTATGTAGATGATAATGCTAGAGTAGAGCTGTTAAAATACATCAAAAGTTTTATGAAAGAGTTTCCTAATAAAAAGGGAATATACTTAAGTGGTTCTTTTGGTAGTGGAAAAAGTTATATAATAAATGCAGTATTAAATGAACTTAGTAGAAAAGGATATACTTCAGTAAGTATTTACTATCCAACACTTTTAAAGAAGTTAAAAGATTCGTTTAATAATAAAAATGAAAGTTTTGAGCAAATGTTTAACGAATTACTTAACTCTGATTTACTTTTAATTGATGATATTGGTGCAGAAAACAATACTCCTTGGGCAAGAGATGAAGTATTAGGTAGTATATTACAAAGTAGAATGGATAACAAAAAAATAACATTCTTTACTTCAAATTTTACACTTCAAGAATTAGAAAGTCATCTTAGTGAAACTTCTTCAAGTACAGATAAAATTAAAGCAAGAAGAATAATAGAAAGAATAAAAGAACTAACTGTACCAATTAGTTTAATTGGTGAAGATAAGAGAAATAGGGAGTAGTAGTTATGAATGTAAAAGATATTGATAACAAAATAAGTGAGTTAGTTAGGGAAAAACAACTATTAAATAAGAGCTTGAAAAGAACTAATGATATTAATGAAATAAAGGGTATAAAAAAGAGAATAATTGAATTAAACGGTTTAATTAATATAGAAAAAAGTAAATATAGTGAAGTAGAAAAAAGTTTGGAAGTAAACGTTTGAAAAAATTAAAGTTATGTAATTAAGTAAAAATATTTATATATAAAGGGGGTTAAGTGATAAGCTTTATTTTGTTATTTAGTTAAATTGTGTGAAAACTTTAAAAGTTGTTTTTTTGCTTGCAAAATAAACTATTTTATTATAAAATATTAATAGAGAATAGAAGGGATAATATGGAAGTACTATGTATAGGTGAGTCTAGAGTAGACACGGTTATGTTTATAGATGGTTTTATTAAAGAAAATACTAAAAATACTATAAAAGAAAAAATTGTGTGTCCTGGTGGATGTGCTTTAACTAGTAGTATTTTACTTAGTAAATGGGGGCATGTTACTTATTTGTCTTCAATAGTTGGGAATGATGATAAATCTAAGTTAATAGTTAATGCATTAAATGATAATGAAGTAAATAGTAATTATTTAATTAAAACTGATGAAGAAACATCTATATCATACGTAGTAGTAAACAAGTATAATGCAAGTAGAACTGTATTAAATTCTATAGCAAAAGAAATAAATGTAAAAGTAGACTTAAATATTAATCCTGATATAATTCTTATGGATGGTACAAACTACAGTGTTGCAGCAGTTGCTTGTAATAAATTTAAAGACAAAATAAAAGTATTATCTGCAAGTGTAGTAAATGAAGAAACTACAAAATTATGTAAATTATCTGATTATATAATATGTGATAAAACATTTGCTGAAATTCTTGCAAGAGAAAGAATAAATTATGATAAACCAGACACATTAAAAAGTGTACTAAATAAATTAGAAAGTATGTACAAAAGTAAAGTAATAATTACCCTTGGTGAAAAAGGTTCTCTTTACAAAATAGACGATAAAATCAAAGTAATGGGTGCTATTAAAGTAAAAGAGATAGACAAGTCAGGTGTAGGAGACATATATTTTGGGGCATTTGTTTATGGTTTAGCTGAAAATCTAGATTTAGAAAAATGCTTAAAAATTGCTACAATAGCAGCAGGCTTATCTGTAAAGAAAGTGGGAGAGATATTTAGTATACCAGATGTAAGAGAGGTACATAATATATATGGAAAGAACAAATAATCCATTTTATTACTATTATGAAACAATAGATTTGCATGGCTTAGATGCATTAACAGCGTTAATAAAAGTAAATGAATTCATAAATGATAACATTAAACTAAAAAAATATGGTATAATAATTGTACATGGTAAAGGAAGTGGAATTTTAAAGAAAGCTGTTCATGAATATTTAAGAAAAGACAAAAGAGTAGAAAAATATGAAATAGATATATATAACGATGGAGCTACCATTGTGAAGTTGAAGGAGGAATAAAAATGAAAAAGAAAGGGTTTACACTAATTGAGGTTATTGCTGTAATTGCGCTTGTATCACTTTTACTACTTTTGGTAGTGCCAAATATCACTGAAAGTTATAAGAAAAGTCAAAAGAAAATATTCTATGACAATGTATTAGGTATATATAACACTGCTACACAGTCATTCTTACTAGAAGATACTAAAGTTAATAACTTCTGTCATTCTGGTACTAAATTAAAAGCAGACTTAGGAGAAGATGTAGAATATAATGTTATATTAGACGACTTTGGGCAAGTTACTAGTTTAGCAGTAAGTAATGGAAGATTTTATTATTCTAAATCTAGTTCAAGTGGAGTAAGTAGATCAGATATTTCTATAGATGATATTCAAGAAAGTAAAATTAATATTAATTGTGACGGGACAATAAGTTATCAAAACGACTGTATAATAACTGATTCAAATAGGTCTTGTCAAATATATGGTTTCACATTTTTCAGAAAAAATGCTACTATTTAGTAGCATTTTTCTTTATTTTATGGTATTATATTTTTGAGGTAACAAATTATGAAAGAGAAAACAAATGATTTAAGCGAATTAAAAGGGTTAGGCAAAATAATATTAATACTAGCGAGTGCATTCATTATTATGTATTTGCTTACATTGGGCGCTACTAAACTAGGATGGTTTGATACAAGTTATACAAAGCCTAATGTAGAAGAAGCAGTAATTAGTTATGAAAAAATTATGGCTGGTAGTGTATTTGATAAGAAAGATGATAGTTACTATGTAGCTATTGCTAACTTTGATAAGACTAACAATATGTATTATCAGTCTATAGTAAGTTCTTATAAGAGTAAAAAAGAACATTTACCATTTTACGTGGTTGACTTAAGTGACGAGTTAAATAAAAGTATAATTTCCGATACAAACAACACTAAAGCTAAAAAAGCAAGTGAACTTAAAGTTAAAGACTTAACACTTCTAAAAATAACTAATGGTAAAATAGAAAAATACATAACTGGTATTGAAAACATAGAGACTGAGCTAAAATAGCAAGTCTCTTTTTTGTACGCAAGCGAACGAAAACTGAACGAAAAGTGAACGAAAGTATTGATTAACTTTACAAAATATTATATAATGTTTCTAGAGGTGAATATTATGTTTATTGAAAATCAAAATACTGAATTAAAGCTTATTTTAACTAGAAATATTAAAAAAGAGATTGTTGCATTTGCTAATACAAATGATGGGAGAATTTATATAGGGATAAATGATAATGGAGAAGTAATAGGAGTTCAAAATCCACAAAAAGAACTTGAAGCACTAAGTGGAATGATTAGAGAAGGTATAAAATCAGATTTAACTTTGTTTACTAGTATATATATTGAACAAATTAATGGAAAAGATATAATAGTAGTTAATGTAAAAGAAGGTCCTAATAAGCCATATTATTTAGCTGACAAAGGTTTAAAACCAAGTGGGGTATATCTAAGACATGGAAATGTAACTGTTCCAGCAGACGAAGAAATTATTAAAAAAATGCTTATAGAAAATAGAAGTAGTTCTTTTGAAGAAGAACTATCAACTAACCAAGACTTACACTTTGAATATCTAAAAAGTATACTAGAAAAACAAAATATTGAATTTAACGAAAACAAACTTAAAACACTAAATATAATTAATTTAGAAAATAAATATACAAATCTAGGACTACTATTATCAGATGAATGTCCATTTTCTATTAAAGCTTCTATTTTTAGTGGTAAAGATAAACTAGAGTTTAGCGATAGAAAAGAATTTAATGGCTCAATACTTAAACAAGCTGAAGAAATTTTTGACTATCTAAATCTCTTTAATAAAGTTAAAGGAGAAATAATTGACTTATTAAGAGTTGATACATATGATTACCCAAAATATGCTTTAAGAGAAGCTATATTAAATGCAATAATTCATAGAGATTATAATTTTAATGGTAGCATATTAGTATCACTATTTATAGATAGAATAGAAGTATCTTCACTGGGTGGACTACTAAAAGGACTAACGATTGAAGACATTTATAATGGCATATCTGAAACAAGAAACCCTAAACTTGCAAATGTGTTTTATCGTTTAAAATACGTTGAAAGTTTTGGAACAGGAATAGATAGAATAATGTCTTCTTACGTAGATAATGATAAACAACCGGTTATATCCATTTCAGACAATGTATTTAAAATAACTTTATATAACAGAAATTACACTGATTATAGTTTTATATTAAATGAAGATACTCAATTTAACCCATTTGGTACATCAAAAGAAAATCTAATTATTTACTATTTAAAACATCATAAAACAATATCAAGACTAGATGCTGAGAGAGTTCTAGGTCTTTCAAAAACAAGAACGAGTGAAATACTAAAAAATATGGTTAATGATGGAATACTAACTATTAATGGAAATGGGAAAACAACAAATTACTCACTAAAAAACCGAGGCTAGACAGTCTCGGTTTCAATATTAAAATTCTCTAAATACTTGTTATATGCTTTAACTTCATTAGTCTTACTGATAATCTTAAATTTATATTTAGGATTTTTATCTTTCATAATATTTTTTAAAATATAATTAGTGAAGTAGGGGTTTCTAATAAGAAGTGGTCCAAATACATAAGTAGCATAGAAGTTCTTATAGTGTATTCCTTCAGTTTTAGAATTAATAGAGCTGCCTGTACCACTAATAACCTTAAATAAGGGCTTATCAATATCATTCATTACACCACATCTATTTTGAAAACCAATTATCTTTTCCTTAATTAATTTGGTGCTAAAAGTAACACTACCTACAATTCTAAAGGTTTCATGAACACTATTATAATTAAATACACCTAATGCATCATATTTAACATCATTATCAATTATATAAGAACCAAATAACTCACTAGCATTACCTGTAATAATAAATGTCTTCCCACTTTCAATAGATGCTTTTATTTTATCCTTATACTTAATCATATCTTCTAAAACTAATAGTTCTGACTTTTCATCTCCAGAGCCCATATAGTATATATCATATGAATTAAAATCTATCTTATCATTAATAGTCTTTAAACTAACTTCACAAGTAATACCTTGATACTCACACATCTTTTCTATAGCCCTGATATTAGCATTCTCTCCATATAAATTCATTAAATCATAATATAAATGACATACTTTAATCTTACTCATTACTAATACCTTCTTTCTTTAAAATAGCTTTAAGTTCAATTTCTTTATCAAAACATACACAACTATAAATAGATCCTTTAGTTTTCTTTCTCAAAGTAGGTATTAATTCACTATCTAAGTCTTCTATTAAAATAATCTTACTCTTTGGTATACCTGTATAAGAAATTCTTGTAAGCATGTCGTACTTAAATCTTCCTACTAATACTATCTTATCAATGGTTTTATTATTTAACTCTTCAAAATCAATATCCCATATCCAACTCAAATCATTTTCAGAGTATCTTCTACTAGAATTATCAAAACCAAGCACGACTGTTTTAATACCTTTTTCGTTAACTATAAAATCTAAACTCTGTTTATAACTTAAATTATTCTCATTCTTACTAGCAAGCATTTGCCATTTTCTACCGAAAAAGTTAAACACATTAAGTCTTTTTGGTTTAAATGTCTCGTCATTTGTTACTTTTATTATGTCTTCATTAGTTATTCCTAAGGTGCTACATAAACTATAAGCTGCAGTTACAAAATAAACTGAATACAAAAAGTTGCTAGGTAGATGTACTTTATTCTTATTTATATAGATATATCCTTTAGTAACATTTATGTTGTGGGCTAAAAAGTCAACATTTCCTCTTTCAAAATCTCCAGTTGGACACTTATAACACCCAATGTGTCCATATTGATAAAACTTATACTTTAATTTACTATGACATATCGGACAGTACTGAGCATCTATATTATTTAATTTACTCTTAACACTATAATTATTTTTATCAAGTCCGTAAGTAGTAAGTTTACCTTTATGATTAATACTAAGTGCTTTAACAAGTGGATCATCTGCATTAATAATCAAATGAACTTTATCTTTAACACTCTTAGAAATAACACTTTTAATAAAGTCAGGATGTAAATTTCTAGGTGGTTGGTCTCTAGTAATATTGGTAACTACTAAGTGAGTTAAATCAAAATTCTTTAGTGTACCTTCCATATATCTTTCGTCCATTTCCATAAGAAGTACATCAGCATCTAGCTTGCCTTTTTTAGTATTATTAATTATTAAACTAGCAAGTCCATTTAAAACATTACTACCATTTTTATTATAAACTACCTTATAACCGTTCTTACTAAGAATTCTAGCTACTAACTCAGTAGTACTTCCTTTACCACTTGAACCAGTTATCCCAATAACATACTTAGGCATTTTAATTTTTTTTAAAACATTTTTATCTATCTTAAGAGCATAATACCCACCTATAACACTTCCATCATGTCCCATAAGCTTACTCATTTTACTAACAAGTTTACAAGTCATTATTGATAAATTAAACATAAATATCACATCCTTATAAATATTATAAACCAAAAATATAAATAATAAAATATACTTTAGTAAAAGAAGTGTAAAGAAAAATATATCTAGTTTTGTCGTATTTAATGAAATAAAAAAAATTTAAGTTTATAATAACTATAGAAAAGAGGAAAAATAATGAATTTAACATATCAAAACAAAACTCTATATATAGATCTAGTAGGAGATGTGAACATAACAGAAGTAACAAAAAAAGTCACAAGTATTAGTGACACATATAAAATAAATAACTTAGTAGTTAATACAGATGAGGCATTCATTACTGACTACAAAAAAGCAAAACTTAAAAAAATAATAGATAACACTCTTGACAAGACTTACTAAAAAATGATAAGATTATCTTGTAGTAAGATAGGAGAAGATGTATATGGAAACTAACTCTTTAGTACAAAATAAAGTACAATTGGGGGGGGGTATTTAGTTTAGTAAATACTTATAGTTTTCATGTTCAATTAAATGGATAGAATAACTCTACCCATTTTTTCGTGTCTTAAATAGAAAGGAGAGCATTAATATGCAACGAAAACAATTAACATTTGTAATAGTAAGCTTACTTGTAGTAGTACTTAGTGTATCACTAGCATGGTTTACAACACAAATAATAGGAAAAGGAAAGAACTTAAATGTAACAAGCGCTAACTTACAAATAGTATTTACAGATAGTGATGGAGCTTTAACAGAAACTGATATAGAACCAGGCTGGAGTGCAACTAAAACATTTACTATTAAAAATGATACTAAGACAGAATACAAATATAATATAGTAATAAAAGATTTGTTGAATACTTTTGTAACAGAAGGATATTTACAATATAAGATAACTAGTACAAACGATGGATACAATATGACTGAGTTTAAAGATATTCCAAAGTCAAGTGCACCTAAAGATACAATACTAGCTTATAGTGTAGTAATACCTAATGGAGTAACACAAAGTTACACAGTTGAATTCATATATAAGAATGATGAGAGTGTAGACCAAAGTGAAGATATGGGTAAAACATTAAGTGGAAAGTTATTTATTACTGAAGGTACAATAAATATATATGCAGGATATGAAAAAGGTACTTTAGGTTATCAAATAATGGGTGATAATATAACAAGATTAACAAGAAGTAACAATAATAATGGAACAAATGACTTTGCAACACCTTTAACTACAACTACAACAGGAACATTATTTACTTCAACAGAAAGTATTACAGGAATAACAGACTCACCAAAAGAAATATATTATTATGCTGGAAATACAACCAATAACTGGGTAAAGTTTGGAATACTTGCAAGTGATGGACCAATAAGAGGATATGATAGTGCAAATAGTACGTCATTTAAAGAGTACACTACTCTAGAAGAATGCAATTCAGCATCTTCTTATAACACTAATTGTTCTTATGCTTGGAGAAAAGGTGACCAAATGTATTGGAGAATAATAAGAACTAACCATGACGGAAGTATAAGACTACTTTATGCAGGAACAAATCCTGATACAACTGCAGGTAATATAGGGACAATTGCATTTAACAAAAATGATAATAGTCCAAAATATGTAGGATACAAATATGGAGAAGACACATCACTTGATACAATAAGAAATAATACAACAGATAGTACAATAAAAACATATGTAGATAATTGGTATAAAAACAACTTAACAAACTATACGAAATACCTAAGTACAAGTGCAGTATATTGTAATGATAGAAGTCTAGGAACGGGCCAAACATATAGTGCAAGTTCAGATTCAGAGTTCAATTTCGCAACATATTATAGAATGGACTTTGATACAAAAGGGGCAAAAGCAAATCCATCATATAATTGTACAGACATAAGAGACGCATTCAGTGTAAATAATACTAGTGCAAAACTAGACTTTCCAATAGCATTAATGACAGCGGATGAAGTAGCATATGCTGGAGGAGTTGCATATAAAAAAATGAACACTCCATATGCATGGTTTGATTTAAATAGTGTTGGTTCTAAAGTATCATATGCTTGGTGGTCCTTGTCGCCTTCTAAATTGATTCAGTTTTGGGGTCCTTGTACGTCTGTTTGGAGCTGGTCTTCTTCCAACGATACGTACTTGTTCGACTACCGTGTGGGCCTTACTTATACCGTGCGTCCGGCCATTTCTCTCAAATCTTGTATCAAATATAGTACAGGAAATGGCTCAGCAAGTGACCCATATACAATTTTGGAAACTGAAAGTGGATGCTAATATAACAAATTAGAATTAATTTTTAAGAAATAAGTAATTTAATCTTTTTAAGTTACTTATTTTTTGGTACAATAATAAGTGAGGATGTGAAATATGAAACGTGCAATATTAATTGATGGGAATAATTTGTTATTTAGAAGTTATTATGCTACTGCTTATAGTGGGAATTTAATGAAGAATAGTAAAGATTTTCCTACTAATGCTTTATTTGGTTTTGTTAATATGATTAATAAAATTATGAATGAAGAGAAACCTGAATATGTAGTAGTGGCTTTTGATAAAGGGAAGAACTTTAGACATGAAAAGTATGCTGAATATAAAGCAGGAAGAATTGAAACACCTAATGACTTGAAAATTCAGTTTCCACTTGCTTATGATATATTAGACGCGATGGGGATAACTAGTGTTGCAATTGATAACTATGAGGCTGATGATATAATTGGAACATTTGCTAAAATGGCTGATATAGATGACTTATATGACGCGACTATTGTAAGTAGTGATAAAGACCTTTTACAACTTATAAGTCATGATGTTAATGTAAAACTTCTTAAACAAAAAGATTATATATTAATGAATGAACAAGTATTTTTTGATACATATGGATTAAAGCCTATAAGAATGATAGACATAAAAGCTCTTATGGGAGATGCATCAGACAATATTCCTGGAGTAAAGGGAATAGGCGAAAAAACAGCACTTAACTTATTACATGAATATGATACTATTGAGAACTTATATGATAATATTGATAGTGTTAAAGGTAAAACTAAGGAAAAGTTAATTGAAGGAAAAGATAGTGCCTTTTTTAGTAAAGATATAGCAACTATTTATAAAGATGTTCCTCTTAATATGACATTTAACGATATTAAATTAAAGGATAGAAATTTAACTAAGTTAAAGAATATTTATAAAGATTTAGAGTTTTTTAGTATGCTTAAAAAGTTAGATAGTGAAGTGATTAATAATCCTAGAAAAGAAGTAAGTTATATACTAGTTAATGATAAATTGAATATAAGTAAACCATTTTCTTTCTATTTAGAAGTTAGTAATGAAAACTATCATACTGCTAAGTTTGTAGGGTTATCTATATATGATGGAGAGAATACTTATATACTTAGTGAAGATGCGGTTATTATGAATAAAGATATATTTAGTTATGCAGATAGTACTTATGATTTAAAGAAGAGTATATGTTTTTTAAGAAGATATGGTATAGTACTTAATAATTGTAAATTTGATAATATGATAGCAACATATTTACTTAATTATAATGTTAAAGATGACATTTCTTATATTGCTAATACTTGTGGATATGATATTCCTTTTTATGATAGTATAGTTAAGAATGATAGTGTTATAGTAAGTAATGAACAACTTTATAGTATTTTATCTAGTAAGAGTAAGTATATTTATGAAACTAAAAGTAAATATATTAATGAACTTGTTAATGATGAAATGATTAATTTGTTTAATGATATAGAAATGCCTTTAGTAAGTGTTTTAGCGAGTATGGAGATAAATGGTATTAGGGCTAGTAGTGAAGTAATAGATGAGTTACATGATTCTTTAGAAAGAAGGCTTAGTGATTTAACTAAGGAAATTTATGGATATGCTGGATGTGAATTTAATATACAAAGTGCTAAACAAATGGGTGAAGTTTTATTTGAAAAGTTAGATTTACCTCATGGAAGGAAAAAAGGAAAAAATGGGTATTCAACTGATCATGATACTCTTATAAAATATTATGATATGCATCCAATTATTAAGTGTATTTTAGAATATAGAAATTTATATAAGTTAATGAGTGGATATACTGATAAATTAAAGAGTTATATTTTAGAAGATGGAAAAATACATACAATATATAAGCAAGCTATTACTAGAACTGGAAGACTTTCTAGTGTACTTCCTAATTTACAAAATATTCCTATAAGAAGTGAAGAAGGAAGAAAGATTAGAGAAGCTTTTATTCCTGAAGAAGATAGTGTGATTTTGGACTGTGACTACTCACAAATTGAACTTAGATTAATGGCTCATATTTCTAAAGATGAGAATATGATTAATGCTTTTAATACTGGAGAAGATATACATACTAAAGTAGCAAGTGATGTGTTTGATGTACCAATTAATGAAGTGACTAAGGAACAAAGAAGAACTGCAAAGGCTGTTATTTTTGGTATAGTTTATGGAATAAGTGGTTTTGGACTTGGAGAAAATTTACATTTAGCTCCTAAAGAGGCTAAAATATATATAGATAAGTATTTAATGATGTATCCTAAAGTAAAAGAGTATATGGATAATATTGTTAGTTTTGCTAAAGAACATGGATATGTTAGAACTTTGTTTGGAAGAAAAAGAGTAATAGATGAGTTAAAGAATACTAATTATATTATTAGAAAAAGTGGAGAGAGAATAGCATTAAATACACCTTTACAAGGAACTGGGGCTGATATTATAAAGAAGGCTATGATAGAAATTGATAAAGAACTAACAAGAAGAAACTTAAATAGTAAGATGTTAGTTCAGGTACATGATGAACTAGTGTTTAGTGTACCTAAGAATGAACTTGAAGTAACTAAAGAATTAGTAACAAATATTATGGAAAATACATACACTTTATTAGTACCACTTAAAGTTGAAAGTGATATTGGTGATAATTGGTATGATGCTAAATAAATTCATATAAAATGAATGGAGAGAAATATGAGTTCTAAAATATTATTAAAAAGTTTAATTGTTAATTTATTTCTTACAATAGTTAAGTTTATTGGAAGTGTACTAGGTAATTCTAAAACACTTATATCAGATGCTGTACATTCTTTTAGTGATATGTCAACTGATATTATAGGTCTTATAGGAGATAAACTTTCTAGTAAGAAACCAGATAAAGAACATCCTTATGGGCATGGTAGAATAGAATATTTAACTAGTATTATAATGAGTTTCTTTATTATTTGGCTTGGACTTAGTATAATGGTTACTTCATTTAATGGGAAAATAAAAGTACCCAATAAAAGTGCTTTAGTGGTTATTGGAATAACTATTGTTATTAAATTTATATTAAGTACTTATTTACTAAAAAAAGGGAAAGAAATGGGTAGTAATATTGTTCTTGCTAATGGAGTAGAGAGTAGATATGATATGTATAATTCTATTTTAGGGTTTGTATTTATTCTTATTTCTTTCTTAGGAAGTGATAATAAGTATTTTAAATATGCTGATATTATTGGAAGTGTAGTTATTGCTTTTATGAGTATTAAAGTAGGAATAGAAATACTTCTTAAAAATGTTAGTAGTATTTTAGGAGAAGTAGAAACTGATAATAATAAAATAAATTCTGTTAAAGAAATTATTAAAAGTAATTTATATAAAATAAGAAGAGTTACTTTAATTAAATATGGACACTACTATGATGCTATAATAGATTTGATTTTAAAAAATAATATTAACATTAATGAAGTCTATAAATTAGAACAAAGTATTAAGAAAGAATTAAAAAGAAGTGATATGAGTATTAGGTATGTTACTGTTAATTTTAAACCAAAAAATAAATAATGCACAGCTATAATGTGCATTATTTTGTTATTACATGACTAGTTATTTCACTTTTAAATATAGATTTATCATTAACTATCAAACTATATAAATAACTTGCTTTTAACTCAGTATCCATAACATTTTTTTCAAACTTAGTATAAACAGGAATACTAATATTCTTTTTTATCTTTGAGTAATACTTCTTTCCTTCACTAGATAAACCAAGTAACTTAATATAACTTAAATTCTTTGTGTTTTCCTTGTCTTCTTTAGTAAATCCTACAAATATATTAATAAGCATTCTATTTACTTTATTAATAGTAACTCTCTTATTACTTACATAATTTACTAATTCTTCATAATTATCACTTTTAAGAATACCATCATATATTCTTTTTTCTATACCTTCAGTTATCAAGTGATATTCTTTTATTTTATTGTACTCACTTATTACTTTATACTTAATTAACAAGAATAACTTAGCATAATCAATATTTCTAATATACTTCTTATTATATGGAATATACTTGCTAATATTAATATTACTCTTAAGTAACTGTCTTATTTGATAAGCACTAATAATATCACTACTCATTAAACTACTCTTAAAACTATTTGTTCTTTTAATAGGTACAATATTAATATTATATTTGTTTTTAATTATCTCTTTTATATAACTAACTGCTAAAATGTCATTACTTTCTTTAATGGTATAGAGAGTAATATCGTGTATGCTTTTTGCTAAACTAGTAGGGTAGTTATACCCCTTATCTAAGTATTTCTTTACCAAAGTATCAAACTCATTGTTATCTATTTGTACCTTGCTAATGGCTTTTAATTTATCTAAATTATTACTTTCACTGCCAAATACAAGAGTATCTATTTTAAAAGCGCTGAGCATTTTTATAGCAGCATAACTAAATATATCGCTAGACTGATTAGCATATATAAAAGGTATTTCTAAAACAATATCAATTCCATTTTCTAAACAAAGTTTAGTCTTAGTCCACTTATCTAAAACACTTATTTCCCCACGCATAGTATAGTTAGCACTCATTGCAACTACAATAATGCTATCTGGATACATTTCTTTAATTTTCTTAATTTGATAAATATGTCCATTATGTAGTGGGTTATACTCTGTAACAATTCCAATTACATTCATTTCACGTCACCAACAATATTTTACTAAAATAACACTCGTTTTACAAGACTAATTAAAACTTAATGTTCTAGGTTTCCTTAGTTCTATACTAAAGTCATCATTTAGAACATCTTCAGTTAAAGTAATGCTTTCTATTTCTCCGGTCATAATAGGAATTAATAGTTTGGACTTAACTTCATTCATGATAGTAAGTAGTCCCCTTGCGCCTGTATCATTTTTAAGTGCAAGATAAACAACTTGATTAACAAACTCTTCAGTATAGTCTATATCTACATCGTATAACTTACCAATTTGTATAAAAGACTTTAATGGACTAATATTTGAATTAAGTAAAATATCTAATAGAATATCTTTATTTAAATCATTTAACACTAACTTTAAATTAAGTCTACCCATAAATTCTCTATTCATACCAAATTCAATGTAATCTTTAGTATTTGATTTAACTGTTTTAGTACTATTAAACCCAATTGAACTTTTGTTATCTTTAATTTTAGAAAAAGCTCCTAAAAACACAAATGTAAGTAAACTTGTATCAAAAGAATATTCTTTTTTCCCAACAAGTACTTTAACACTAGTACCGCTTATCCAAGTAAGCAACTCTTGCATTAAGCCTTTTCTAATTTCTAAAGTACTGTCCCCAAGCTTATCTATCTCGTCTAAACAAACAATACCTCTTTTAGCTCTAGATAAGTCTCCACCAGTTTTTCTAATTAAATCAGCTAAAACTGCGTTTAAACTTTCTCCAACATACCCAACTGTACTATAGTTAGTCGCACTTCTTACAACTACAGGAATATCTAAAATGTTAGATAACTCATTGACCATCAAAGTTTTACCTGTACCAGTACTACCATCTAGTAAAATATTAACTTTTTGAGTTCTAATTAAATCTAAATTTTCAGTTTCAACTAACTTTTGATTTAAAACTATATTAGGTACTAAACTCTCTAGTATTTTATCTTGTCCTTTAATCTTACGCTCCATCTGTTCAATTATATCTAGTATATCAATTCTTTTATCAACGAAATTAGGATTTAAAACTTTTTCAAGTTCTTCTATTGCAGTATATATCTGAGCCCTATAATATTCTTTTATAATTTCTTTTTTCTCTTTATTAAAATTCATACTATTAGTTGGGTGTTCAATGAAATTATTTTCTATCTTAATTTTATTGAAGTCTAAATTAGTACAATAATTAACCAAACTTTCTAACTTCTCATCTATATTTGAAGTATAGTCTCCATTTATAATTTGAAATAACTTAGTATCAAATAACTTAATAGCATTAGTATTAACTGTAGTTTCAAACTTAACATTAACCATTTTCAAATCTGATAAATTAGTATCCTTATATCTACCAGTTTTAATTACCTCATCTACTGAAAAAAACACACTATCTATATCTAAATACAAATTTCTCGCGTCTAACTCATTTTCCTTAGCAATGAAAATAATTCCAAAATCTATCTTTGACATAAAACCACTCCCTAAATGTCTTTTATTCTATCAAATTAGATTTACAAAATCAAGAAAAAATCAAATTTTACTCTTTAAAAAAACTAATCTTTATGATATACTTAATTATAGTAGGAAAGGACTAAAGAGGTGAAGGTATGAAAAAAAATAAAAAGAACGTTCATAAAGTTTCATTATTTACTAATTTGTCCTATGTACTTAAACAAATAGCAACTGAATTATATAAAACAGCTAAGTTTGCTGGTTTAGGCTTATTTAAAGTCTTTGATTTTATCATGACTAACTTAATTACAATAGTAACATATATTTTCTATGCGATATATTATATTAGTATGTATGTTGGAAAATTTACTTATACTTTAGGTAAATTCATGTATTATAAAGTGTTTAAACCTATTGGTTTTGAAGTATATTATTTATTTAAAGCAATGTACTTGGGTGCTTATAGAGTTGGTAAAATATTATTTTATGAGATACCTTTATTTATATTCAACTCATTTAGTGACTTTTTTGACTTGATAAGAAAAAAATTAAAACTATTAAAAGAAAGACTAATGTATTTCTTTAAACATACACCTAATACAGTTAAGAATTACTTCTTAGATAGATTTAACAATATTAGTATAGTAAAACACTATAGAAATAAGAAAGAAAGAGAATTAGAAGTTCTATTAATAGATAAATTTGGTAAAGATGCTGAAAGAACTAGTAAAAAACAGACTTATAAATACTTAGTGAGAAATGAAGAAGGTAAACTAATTACTGGATATTTTGCAGCTTTATCTAGGTTAGATGTGCATTCATACTTACTTGATGAAGGATATGAAGTATACGAGATTAAAACAAACTGGTGGATAAATTTTGCACATGGAGAAAGTAAGTACTTAGAAAAGCAAATGAAAGCAAAAGACTTAATTTTCTGGTTAGCCCAGTTAAGTACTTATTTAAAAGCAGGAATACCACTTACTGACTCAGTTAAAATACTTGCTGAACAAGATAAAAGAAAAAAATATAAAAAGGTATATGACTCAGTTATATATGAGTTATCTATGGGTGAAGCATTTAGTGATGCTTTAAGAAAACAAGGAAGTGTGTTTCCACCTTTACTAATTAATATGATTAAAGGTGCAGAACTAATAGGAGACTTAGAAAACACACTTGACGATATGAGCAAGTACTATGAAGAAAGAGAATCAACTAGAAAACAATTAATAGGTTCGCTTGTATACCCAGCTGTAATACTAGTGTTCTCATTAGTTGTAGTAATATTTATGGTAGTATATATAATACCTCAATTTGAAGGAATATACTCCAGTTTAGGTGCAGAGTTAAACCCAATAGTATTATTCTTACTTAAATTTAGTGCATTCTTAAAAACTAATTATATGTTACTAATTGCGGGATTTATATTAGTAGTAGTACTATTAATATTTATGTATAAAAAAGTTAAAGCTTTTAGAACACTAGTACAATATATAGCAATGCATCTACCATTAGTAGGAAAACTAATTATATATAATGAAATGCACTTATTTGCAAAAACATTTAGTGTACTTAATAAAAATAATGTACTATTAACTGATAGTATAGATATACTTAGTAAAATAACTAGTAATGAATTTTATAAAATGATAATGTATGACACAATTAGTAACTTATTAAGAGGAGACAAAATAAGTTTATCATTTAAAGACAACTGGGCTGTTCCAACACTAGCTTATTACATGATATCAACTGGTGAAGCAACAGGTGAATTAAGTGAAATGCTAGAAAAAGTAAGCGTTTATTATGAACAAGAACAAAGAAACTTGGGTAACTCATTAAAAACGCTAATTGAACCAATACTTATGATTATATTAGCTGTTATAGTTGGTGGAATAATGATTTCTATAATCGTGCCAATGTATGATATAACAAAGAACATCTTGTAGGGGGAAAACAAAATGATTTATGTATTTATATTTATAACTGGTGTATGCCTAGGAAGTTTTTATGCTTGTATAGGTTACAGAATTCCAAACAAAATTAGTATAGTAAAACCTAGTAGTTTTTGTCCAAACTGTAAAAATAGTTTAAAGTGGTATATGAATATACCACTTCTAAGCTATATATTTTTAAAAGGAAAATGTGCTTACTGTAAAGAAAAGATAAGTATAACTTACTTTCTAATAGAACTAACTACAGGAATACTTTTTTTAATAAGCTACATAATATTTGGATTAAACTATCAATTAATAGTAGTATTAACCCTAATAAGTGCCCTAATGGTTAGTTTAGTAACAGACTTAAAATATTACTACATTTCAGATAGAGTAATAGTAGTTTCTTCTATTTTTGTAGCACTTACTTACTTAAAATTCTTAGGAGTTAACTCATTTTTAAGCCATATACTATCAGGTACTTTGATGTTCATATTAATGTACTTACTAAAAATAATAACTACAAAAATATTTAAAAAAGAGTCACTAGGCGATGGGGACATCAAACTAATGATACTTATTGGTTTAACACTTGGAGTATTTAACTCGTTTATTTCTTTATTTATATCAAGCGTAACAGCGCTTATATATACAATACTATTTATAAAGAAGAAAGATGCACTTATCCCATTTGGACCTTTCCTTTTATTAGGTGCGATAGTTACATACATTCTAGTTTTTTATCAAATAACTATAATATAGTCTCATTCTGTAAAAACTTGCAAATATAGGAAAGTTCAAAATATTAACAAAGGTACTTGAAAAAGTTTCTTTTTTTTGATATGATTACCTTGTAATAGCGAGAGTAACAAAAAAATTTCAAGCTTAAAAAAATAAAGGAGAGATACACATGAAAACAAAATATGCTGTAAAACCTAGTAGGGGGGGGTATATTAAGACTAATAATTAATCTTAATAGTTTTTCATGTGCAATAAAATGGATAGAATAACTCTACCCATTTTTTCGTGTGTAGGAAAAGAGGTAATGTATGACAAATGAAGAGTTAAAAAAAGTAGTTGGTAAAAATGTAAGAAAGTATAGGCTATTATATAATGCATACAACAAAGAAAAACTTACTCAGAAAGGTCTTGCTAGTAAGATAGGTGCGAAGACACCACTTATAGGTGCCTTGGAAAGCGAGAACAACAACATGGGAGTAAGTATATATAACTTATATATGATAAGTCAAGTACTAAATGTACCAATAGA